>Ga0207684_10001325_pt1 | contig 27195 bp, 16 predicted proteins | sample KBSK5501metaG_FD_184342 | JGI IMG/M metagenome (GOLD analysis project Ga0207684, IMG submission 184342) | Corn, switchgrass and miscanthus rhizosphere microbial communities from Kellogg Biological Station, Michigan, USA - KBS K5-50-1 metaG... | ecosystem: Host-associated > Plants > Roots >...
CCCGATGGCCTCCTTCACCCGCGTGGACGTGGACCGAGCACACCCAGGCCCTCTGGGGGCGCGGGACCGTGTTCAACTCCGACTTCGACTCGGGAGATCTTCTGCGAATGGAGAGCCTGCGAAACCTGTCATCGCACGCGGCCCGGTATCGAGATGCCGAGGCCTTCTTCGGTACGCTGGCTTTGCGTTGGGGGGTTCGCTTCCACGGCCAGGAGGCGCTTGCGGGTTATCAGGCGATCGGAGGGGACGCCATCTGCGTGTGGGACGAGCACGCTCGTCCCTTCGCAGGCATTCGTTTGCTGGAGCAATGGCGCGAGGAGCCGTCCGCGCCGGGAGCGCTGGCAGCGATTCCGAGGCTGACTCCCGGCTCCGTCGTTCTGGAGACCGGCCGCCGGTCGGCCGGCGCAGCAGTCGGCGGGACAGTGCGCCTCCTTGAACAGACTCCCGAGCGTCTTCTGATCGAGACGTCGGCGGGGAATTCGGGATGGCTCTTCGTGCTGCGGGAATTCTGGCGGTGGCGGCGCATCCTCCTAGACGGGCGGGAGGCCGCGGTCGTGCCGGCCCAGATCGCGTTCTCGGCCATTCCCGTTCCTGGCGGCACCCATCGAATCGAATGGACGGAGGAGATCCCGGGCGGGAAGGTGTCGCGATGGGGGCCGGTGCTTGCCCTCACAATCGCGGCGGGGCTTTTGACGGCACACCTCCGGCGGGTCCCGCGATGAAGCGTTGGCTGAGTCTTCACCGAGCCACGCTTCTCTTTCTGGCGCTGATCGTGGTTGCCTATTCCGACCCCCTCTTTGGACCGCGGGCTTTCGGAGGTCGGGACCTGACTCCCTACAACTATCCGACGGAGTCGATGGTTCACGACGCCTATGCGCGCGGACGCTTGCCGGTCTGGGCCGCGGATGTCTCGGGAGGACGGCCCCTGCTGCCCAATCCGAACGCCGGCGCGCTCTATCCGGCTCGCTGGCTCCTTTCGCCTCTTTCCTTCCCGCTCGCCATGAGGATTTATCCCCTTCTGCACTGGGCCCTCGCGGGTGTGGGGATGCTCCTTCTCCTGCGGCGCATCGGAGCCTCCGAAAAGGCGGGATGGATCGCGGCGGTGACCTACGTCTTTTCGGGTGTCTCCGTGTCCGAGGTCTGGTATCTCCACATTCAGCCGGGGATGACCCTGCTGCCCTGGATTCTCTGGGTCGTGATCCGCAGAGAGCCTCGCCTTTCCGATGCGGCTCTGCTCGGGACTTTCTTCGGGCTCGACATGCTGGCAGGCGACATCTTTACGGTGGGGACAGGAGTCCTCTGCGCCGGTCTCTGGGTCCTGTTGGAACAGCCTTCCGCACAGAAGATGCGGCGGCTCGGAATCCTCGGCCTCGGAATCGCCCTCGGCGCCCTTCTGGCGGCTCCGCAGATCCTCGCGACTGCTCTCTGGATCCCGCAGACGAACAGGGGTGTGCTGGGGATGAGATTGGCGGAGAGCTTTTACTATTCGGTCTCACCGTGGCGGCTGCTGGAGCTGCTGGTCCCCTATCCGTTTGGCGACGTCTGGGCGCAGGATGATTCGCTTACCTGGGGTCAGAGCCTCTATCACGGCAAGTCGTTCGGCCTCTTTTCGACTCTGTACCTGGGCGCGTTTCCCCTCTTCGCCCTCGTCCTGACCACGCGCCGGCGGGTTCGGGGTGCCCGTTGGGCGCGGCTGCTCGTGGCGATCAGCCTCGCGGTGGCGGTCATTCCGGCGTTGACCCCGCAGTCCTGGCTCGGGGCCCAGTCTCCGATCCCTTTGCGCAACCCCGAGAAGCTGATCGTGGCCCTTGTCTTCGGTCTCGCGGTCCTCGCCGGCCTGGGTTTCGAGGTCTGCCGTGAGGCGCGGCCGCGTTTTCGCTGGGCGATCGGCGTGGCAGGGGCTCTGGCGGCTCTGGCCGTTTGCGCCCGGCTCTTTCCTCCGGCGACCGGGAGGTTCGCCGCGGCTCTGATCGGCGCCGTTCCCGAGAAGGTCTGGTTAGCAAGTCGCCAATTGCCGGCGGCTCTCGCGGAAGGCGGGCTGCTCTGGAGCGTGACTCTGCTTTGCGCCGCCGGCCTTGCCGCCAGAGCGCGGGCGAAACGGATCGCGAGCCTTGTCCTGCTCAGTCTGGTTCCCATCGCGGCGGATCGGCGGATCGCTCAGACATTTCGAGAGGAGGAAGTCTTCGCCCCGACAGCCTTCGCCCGGAGCCTCGATCGCCGCGATCCGGCGCGCCTCTTTCGGGTTCTCGGGGAGTCCGTGTACCGGCCGTCCTCGCCCGCGGATGCCTCTGCGCGCGGCAGCGATCCCTCTTACAACCAGTACGCCCGTATCACGTGGACCCAGCACACGCACGCGATCTGGAAACGGGGGACCGTCTTTAACTACGACTTCGATTCGGGCGATCTCTCACGCGTCGAGAGCCTCCGCCGCGTCGTTCGACGCCTCGTGGAAACGGGGGATCCCACCCACTTGTTTGCGAGTCTCGGTCTCCGGTGGGGTGTCCGATTCGAGGACCAGGCACCTCTGCCTGGCTACCGACGGTTTGGCGGAGACCTCCTCCAGTCCTGGGACGAGTGCTCAACCACGCTCGCCGCCGTGAGGCTTCTCGACAGCTGGCAGGAGACAACCGGATCTTTGGAAACGCTCCGGGATCTCACGGGCCGTGTTCCATCGGTTTTTCTCGAAACAGGAGGACGCGGTTCGGGGCGGCTTGCGGGCGGCGTTGTTCGACTGACCGAGGACACGCCCGAGCGTTTCCGGGCGGAGGTGCAGATGCCGGAGCCGGGTTGGCTCTTCGTCCTTCGAGCCTTCTGGCCCCATCGCGACGTTCTCTTGGACGGAGGGCCGGTGGAGATCGTGCCGGCGCAGCTGGCCTTCTCGGCGATTCCCATTCCCGCGGGCCGACATCGGCTGGAATGGAGCGAGCGGGTTGCCGGGGGGACGATATCGCGCTGGGGACCTGTTCTCTTTCTCTTATTGATCTGTGCGATCGTGTTCCGGAGCCGAAAAAAAGATCCGGACCGCAGGGAGGGGACCGTCGATATCCCTGACCCACGGAGTAAACTCAACGGGGAGCCGCGGGTTCCAGCAAATCCATGAAGCGAGGCCATCCGGTGGACGTTCTTCTGTCCAGAGAGTGGGGGAGTGCTCGGTCGGCGGTCCGCCTCCGCACGGCCGCTCTCCATGTCCTGCGATTTTCGGCCCGAATGGGGCTTGTTGCGATTCTTGCGGCGCTTGCCGCTTGCAGCCGAAAGAGAATTGCTCAGATCGAGCTCGATCAGACTCGACCGGCCCCGGAGTGGCTCAAGGTGCCCGAAGTCCGAAACCTGCACGACTACGTTCGTATCGACACTCGGGCTTCCCAGGGAGAGCAGGCCGGCGCCGAGTATCTCCAGCGTCTTCTGGACTGCGAGGGCATCGAATCGGAGATCGTCTGCCCGGCTCCCAAGCGCTGCAACCTCCTCGCCCGACTGCCGGGCCGGCGCCGGGAAGGCGCGCTGCTCCTCTTGAATCACATCGATGTCGAAGAGGTCTACCCGCCCGGCTGGAAAGAGGCTACCCCCTTCTCCGGGAAGCTCAAGCTCGGATACCTCTACGGGAGGGGAGCGTACGACATGAAGTCCCTGGCCATCGCGCAGCTGCATGCGATGGTCAATCTGAAACGGCATGGGATCCTTCCTGCCTCCGATCTGCTCTTTCTTGGCGAAGCGAGCGAAGAGCACGGACAAGAGTGGGGCTCCCGTTGGCTTCTCGACCACAGGCCCGATTGGTTCGCGGGAGTCGGCGTGGTCCTGAACGAGGGAGGAATTAACGAGTTGATCCTCCGCGACGTTCGTTTTTGGGGCCTCGAGACAATGCAGGCCGGGCTGGCGGTTCTCGAGTTGCAGGCGGACGAACGGGGCCGGCTCGAGGGCCTCATCAAGGATTTCGGGCAGCGACACTTTCACGATCAGGCGATCGCGCCGCACCCGCAGGTGGGGCTCGGGTTTGACATCCTCGCCAACCACCTTTCGAGCCCGTTGACCGATCCGCTGCGCCACCTCGATCGGGTTTGGCGAGATCCGAAGGAGCTCGAGGTGCTGCCGGACCGATACGGGGCTTTTCTGGAACCTCGAGCGGGCTGGTCTCCGATCTTTCTACGGCCGGCCGGTCCCGGAGGAAAGCCGCACGCTCTTTACGTCGTCGCCACTCCTCCCGGTCTCTCTCCCGCGCCCTACGCGAAGAGAGTCGCGGACGCCGCCCGAGAGCGAGGCATGGGAATTTGGGATTCCTTTGTGGGAGAAGCGACCTCGGCCAGTCCTTATCCGAGTCCCTTCACGGAACTCCTGCGGATCGTGACGCAGGCTCACTATCCTGGAATTCCCTTCGGACCGGTCCCCATCTGGGGCGCCTTTACGACCTCGGCGGTCTTCCGAAACCGTGGATTCATCGCCTATGGATACTCGCCGATTCCAACCAACATCATCGATCAATCCCGGATGCATGGAAGCGACGAGAGAATCTTTCTTCGCGACTTCGTCAACGGAGTCAGCCTCTACAAGGATGTCGTTGAAGAATGGGCTCTCAACCCCCCCGGAGAACAAAAAAAGTCAGCGAACTTCCCTTCTCGTTGACAAATATCGTTCGATTTGTTTTCGGGAAGAACGACGTTTCCTCGATAAATCAATGACTTAGGGTCGTCCCGGAGTAGGCGCGTCTCTTGCGTGTAACTGGCTTGAACATATTAAAAGAGCATCGCGGGAATCGTGTTAACACCCTTAGGAGGGAAGATGAAGAAGAAGCAGTCTGGTTTTACGTTGATTGAGTTGCTGATCGTTATTGCGATCATCGGCATCCTGGCCGCGATCGCGATTCCGAACCTGTTGAATGCCGTACAGCGCGGCAAGCAGAAGCGGACCATGTCCGACATGCGTGCCCTGGCGACTGCGGTTGAGGCCTATGCGGTTGACAACAACCAGTATCCGACGGCGTCCTGCCCGACGGGTCTGGCCACGATCATCGCGGCCGCAGCGGCGGTCGACGCGGCGTCCTTCAGCAAGCTGAGCCCGACGTATATCGGCCAGCCCCCCAAGGTCGACGGCTGGGGTGAGTTTGTTCTGTACGCCAACGACACGAACAACTATGCCATCCGCTCCAAGGGTCGCGACAAGGCCATCACGGCCCTCGGCACCTGCGGAACCACAACGGATTTCAACAACGACATCGTCTACTCCAACGGCAGCTTCGTCTGCTGGCCGGAAGGTACCCAGCAGTAAGCACTCGCACCTCCACCTCGAAGTGGAACGGAGAAAGGTCCCGAGAAATCGGGACCTTTTTTTTTAAGATGATCACTCGCGATTCGCGGGTCTGCGGCAGGACGACGGACCTCGACAACGACAGCATCTCTTCCAACGGCGCTTTCATCTATTGGCCGGAGAGGCCCCAGTCATAACGACAAACCCGGGGACCCTCGAACGTGAGCGGCAATGATTCCTCACTCAACCTGGCTCGCGTCACGAATGAAGGGGTAACAGACTCTCGGCTTTCACGACCAGGCCAATCGTGGCCGCGCCGAGCCCTTGACGGCCGGCGAGGCGGCGATCGGCGGGATAGGCCTGTCGAATCGGGTGCGCCCTATGACGTCAGCCGGATTCCCTCTCGGTTGACAAATATCGTTTGTCCGGTTTTCGAGCAGAGTAAGGTTGCCCTGATAAATCAATGACTTAGGGTCCTTTTGGACTGGGCGCGTCTCTTGCGATAACCCGATCCCGTACCCAAACAAGAGTTGCAGGCAGCCGAAAACACCCTTAGGAGGGAAGATGAAGAGGAAGCAGTCTGGTTTTACGTTGATTGAGTTGCTGATCGTTATTGCGATCATCGGCATCCTGGCCGCGATCGCGATTCCGAACCTGTTGAATGCCGTGCAGCGCGGCAAGCAGAAGCGGACCATGTCCGACATGCGTGCCCTGGCGACTGCGGTTGAGGCGTATGCGGTTGACAACAACCAGTATCCGACGGCGTCCTGCCCGACGGGTCTGGCCACGATCATCGCGGCCGCAGCGGCGGTTGACGCGGCGTCCTTCAGCAAGCTGAGTCCGACGTATATCGGCCAGCCCCCCAAGGTCGACGGCTGGGGTGAGTTTGTTCTGTACGCCAACGACACGAACAACTACGCCATCCGTTCCACGGGCCGCGACAAGGCCATCACGGCCCTCGGCACCTGCGGAACCACAACGGACTTCAACAACGACATCGTCTACTCCAACGGCAGCTTTGTCTGCTGGCCGGAAGGCACCCAGCAGTAAGCACTCGCCGCACTCCAAACCTCGGAATGGAACGGAGATAAGGTCCCGAGAAATCGGGACCTTTTTTTAGATGATCACTCGCGAGAAGGGGTTCACCCTGGTCGAGCTTCTGATCGTGATCGCGATCATCGGCATCCTGGCCGCGATCGCGGTTCCGAACCTCTTGAACGCCGTCCAACGAAGCCGGCAGAAGCGGACGATGGGCGATATTCGGGCTCTGGCCACTGCTGTCGAGGCTTACCACGTGGATAACTCGGCGTTCCCGTCGGCCGCCTGCACCGGCGGGGAATACACCGCCCTGGGCGCCGTCCTCGACACCACGTCGTTTTCCAACCTGTCCCCGACGTACATCGGCAGCGTCCCAGTGCGCGACGGGTGGGGCAACTTCCTCGTCTACAACGTCAACAACGGCTTCTCGAGGTACAACATCGTCAGCTTCGGACGCAACGGTGCGTCCGACTCGCCGGCCTGCGGCACGACGACAGACTTCAACGACGACATCATCTATTCCAACGGCACTTTCATTCAGTGGCCGGAGGGACCGCAGCAGTAATCGAAGAGCGAGTTCCGGCCTCTCAAACCGCCGATTGCCCGGTTCGGACATCTTCCCATCTCCTGTCGATCCCCGATTTCAGTTATCCCAGACAACTCGCGGCTACAATTGCGGTGTGACCGCGCGCCGCTCGGTGCTCTCCGGAGTCTTATCCGCGGCGGCGATGATTCCCCCCCTCCTCTGGCTCGCCCCCGCCTGGATGGGGCACCAGGCTCCAACCTTTCGTGACCAGGGAGACTTCTTTTATCCGCTGAAGCTCTTTACGATCGATCGATTGCGCCGCGGCGAGATTCCGCTCTGGAACCCGCTTTCGGGAGCGGGAGAACCCTGGCTCGCCAATCTGCAGTCGGGCGTTTTCTACCCACCCAGTTTTCTCTTTCTGCTCGCACCCGGCCTGGCCGCCGCGCTCTATCTGCTTCTGCACTTTGCGATCGCCGCCTGGGGCGCGAGAAGGTTCCTGCGGGAAGAGGCTGTCTCGGAAGCGGCCGCTCTCTTCGGGGCCGCGGTCTTCTGCGGCGGAGGATATGCCGCTTCTCTTTCCGCCTATTGGAATCACTTCGGGGCGGCGGTTTATCTGCCGGGGATTCTGGCGCTCGTCAGAGAAGGGGTTTCGACGAGGGGCAGCCGTATCGCCCTGGCGCTCTTGATCGGTTTTCAGGCGATGGCCGGCAGTCCGGAAATCTCGGCCTTGACCCTCCTGTCGGCGGTCCTCTTCTCCTTCTTTTCCAGGGAACGCGGTGAGGAGCAATGGGCGCGCCCGACCCGGGCGCGTGTGACTTCCCGAATCGCTCTGGCCGCGTTGCTGGGCCTGGCGCTGGCGGGCTGGGCCCTCGTGCCGTTGGGAGAGCTCCTCCTGCACTCCGACCGCCGAGTCGCTTTGCCCGCGACGGACCATGAATTGGGAACGGCCGGCACCCCAGCTCTCGAATCCGCGCTGGGACTGTCAACGGGCGGCGAGGCCGCGACGGGCTACCTGACTTCGCTCTATGTCGGGCCTCTGGTCCTCTTCGCCGTCGCCGCGGCATATTTCGAACGGCAGAGGCGACGGCTCGTCTGGCTGCTCAGCGTCCTGGCGCTCGGCGGGATTCTGATCGCGGCCGCGGGACCGCCCGGTGACTGGATTCGCAGCCTGCCGCCCTTCGACCGCATTCGGTACCCCTCGAAGGCTCTCGTGTTGACCTCGTTCTCGATCGCGGCTCTCGCCGGTCTCGGCGCCGACTCGATAGTCTTCCTCGAGTCGGGCCGGGCCCGGCGGTGGCTTCTGGCGGCTGGCGCGGTCATCGCCTCTCTGCTCCTCTTCGCCTCCTCCGCGGCTCCCGCCGTTCGATGGTCGGGAGGTCTCGGCCTGGCGGCCCTGCTTCTGCTGGGAGTCGTGCGCCTTCGATCGTCCGCCGCCGGCGGCGGACTCGCCATCGTTGCGGCCGCGGCTCTCGTCGTTTCGTTGGCATTGGCCAGTCGCCCTCTTTTCTTCTTCGCTCCCGAAGGGGAAGTCCGACGCACTCCGCGGGAGCTCGAGCTTCTCTCGCATCTGGTCGGCAGAGTCGTGACTCCTCCGATGCTCGAGCTCGCGCGATGGTCGATCGAGCCCGCCTTCGGCACGGAGACTCTGCGCCGGCAACGGGAATCGCTGCTCGGGTATACGAACTTGCTCGCCGGCGTTCCGACGGTTCGAACGGCGGCCGCGCTTCCGACCCGGGCAGCTCGCACCATTGCGGACGCCATCGACTCGGCGGGCGACCCCGCGCGAGCCGCCGGTCCCGTGAGCGCCCGCGTGCTCTGGACGCCTTTCCGGCCGGCCCGGCTGCCGTCGCAGAAGATCGGGGATTTTTTCCGGGCGCCTCTCGCGCCGTACCGGCCGCGCCTCTCTTTCGTCCGCGCGTATCGGATCGAGCCGGACGCGGAGCGCGCCTGGCGCCGCGTCGCGGCGGGCGAAATCGACCTCACCCGGGAAGTCTTTCTCGACCGCGAACCGATGACTCGAGTCACGAGCGACGCCGGCAAGCCGCTTCTGATCGCCCGCCTCGCCGAAGATCGGCCCGAAAAGGTGGTCGCCGACATCACGTCCAACGGACCGGGAGTGCTGGTGCTGACCGATCTCTCGTTTCCCGGATGGACCGCGCAAGCCGACGGTCGCCCCGCCGAGTTGCGCGTCGCGGATGGCTTTTTTCGCGCTGTTCCGCTGACCGCCGGCTCGCATCGAGTAACCCTCCGTTACCGGCCTCTATCGGTGCTGATCGGCGCCGCGATTTCGGTCCTCTCCGCTCTCACGCTCGCGCTCGCCCTGCTCTTCGCGCGGCCTGCAAATGCCCGGAGCCTCTTGTGATCACGCCCTTTCAGAGTTACGGCCCGATCCTGCCCATCGCGGCCGGCCTCTTTGGTCTGGCGATCGGCAGTTTCTTGAACGTCCTCGTCCACCGGCTTCCCCGGGGGGAGTCGATCGTGACGCCGCCTTCTCACTGTCCCTCCTGTGGATCGCCGGTGCGTCCTCTCGACAACGTGCCCGTCTTATCCTGGCTCGTCCTTCGCGGTCGATGCCGTGTCTGCCGCGCTCCGATCTCTGTCCGGTATCTTTTGCTCGAGCTCGTCAACGGTGTCTTATGGGTGTTCGTCGCCTTGCGCGCGCGAGACTGGTCCGAGCTCGCTGGCGGAGCGTTCCTCTGTTCCGCCTGTCTGGCGCTGCTCGCGATCGACGCCGAGTTCCAGATCCTGCCGGACCGCATCACACTCTCCGGTCTTCTGGTCGGCCTCCTGCTCTCTTTTTTCTCGACCACCCGTTCGCCGCTCTCCGCTCTGGGGGGAGCCGTGCTCGGGGCGGGAGGGCTCTTCCTCACGGCTTTCCTCTACGAGCGGATCGCGGGTCACGAGGGGATGGGACTGGGGGACGTCAAGATGCTCGGCATGGTCGGAGCTTTCCTGGGGCCCGCCGGCGTCATCGTGACGGTCCTGCTTTCTTCCGTGGCCGGGAGCCTCGTGGGTCTCTCCCTGATTGCGGCGAAAAGAGGAGATCGCAAGATGCGCCTTCCCTTCGGCGTGTTCCTGGCGCTCGGCGCGATCGCCGCTTTTTTCTTCGGCGACGATCTCATGGGTCGTTACCGCGCGCTCTGGCCCTAGCTCGCATGATTCCGGAACCACGTCCGCTGGTCCTGCTTCTTTGCTCCCTGGGGCTGTCACTGGATGAGAATTTTTCCAGGGATGCGGTCTCGTGAGCTCTGCCGGGCCCGTTCCCCGCACCTTTCGGCGCGATGCCCGACTCTTCCTGTCAATCGCTCTTCTGCTGATTCTCTTCCTGAACCTGGTCACTCTCTTTTTCTTCCGCGCGAGCGCCGAGTGGGGAACCCGCCAGATGGAGCACCGGGCCTCCGAGATGGTGCGCCGCCTCGCGGTCTCCGTTGGCGAGCCGCGCGACACTCTCGAGCGCGTGGCCCTCGAAACCGATGTCGTCTTCGCCGCGCTCTACGACGGTCTCGGGCGCCGGATTCGGGGCTTCGGCCACGAGATCGAACCTCCGACGAGTCTTCCGCTCGCCGCGCCTCGTCCAGGGGAAGTGCGTACCGAATGGAGGAGGAACCCCTCGCTGCTCGTGGCGGCGACCGCGTCCGCCCGAGGCGTTTTCGTGGTCGCTCTCGACCCGGGACCGGGGGGCACGCTTCGGACCGACGCCCGCTGGGCCACGGTGCTCGTCCCGCTCGCGGGAGCGGCCTTCGCGATCCTGGCCTGGCTCTATTTGCGGACACTGCTGGCGCCGTACGACCGCCTGCTGGCCGCCGCCGGCTCGGCTCCGCCTGCGGCGGGGCCTGCCGCGATTCACGCGGACGAACGAGACTTCCTGATTGCCCGCTTTGAATCGACGATCGAGGCGCTGCATGAGAAGGAAGCGGAGCTTGAGCGGCTCGCGCTCGCGGAGAAGGGGCGGGCAGACGATTTGGAGATCGCCGCCCGGACGCTGGCGCGAACGCTTCCGACTGGCCTGCTTTCCGTCGACCGCGAAGCGCGCATCGTGGAGCTCAACGAATCGGGGCGCGAGATGCTGGGGGTGTCGGGCGAGATCCGGGGAGGGAATCTGCGGGAGGCTCTCTCCCGGGCGCCGGAGCTGGCGACTCTCGTCGAATCGGTTCTGACGCAGCGGGAATCGGTCACGCGGCATGAGGTTCGGTGGGGAGAAGGAGAACGCGAGCGCGTTCTGGGCGTGACGGCGACCGCCGCCTCCGGCGCGGACGGACGGTTCCTCGGGGTCCTGGCGCTCTTCTCCGACCTGTCGGAGGTGCGGCGGCTGGAGGCGCGCGTGGCCCTCGCGAGGCACCTGGCGGACTTAGGCGAGGTCTCGGCGGGGGCGGCCCACGAGTTTCGAAACGCGGCCGCCGCCATCGACGGGTTCGCAAACCTGGCGCAGCGCCACCCCGAACGGGCCGTCGAGTACCTCCAGTCGATCCGCCAGGAGGCGCAGGAGATGAGCCGCGTCACGAGAGACTTTCTTCTTTTCGCGCGGCCCGACCAGTTCCTCCCGACCACGGTGAGCCTCGAGGAGGTCGCCGACGCGGCCGTCGCGGAGACAGAGACGGCGTTTCCGGGAATCTCCTTCGCACGCCGGGGCGAGTTTCCGGACGTGCCCGGCTCGGCCGTTCTGTTGCGCCGAGCCCTGGTCAACCTGCTGCGCAACGCCGTCGAAGCCACGCCCCCCGGCAGGCGCGAACAGCCGGAAGCGCTCCTGCTCGAGGGCGGCTCTGCCGACGGAGAAGCGAGGCTGACTGTGGGTGATCGGGGAGAAGGGATCGATGCCGCTTCCCGAGAAAAGATCTTTCTCCCGTTCTACTCGAGCAAGCCCGGAGGCGCGGGATTCGGACTGGCCATCGTCGCCCGGATCGCCGAGCTCCACGGCGGAACCGTCGAGGTGACGGCGCGGCCGGGCGGCGGTTCGCTCTTCACTTTACGGTTGTCGTTGGGCGCACCGTCGCCGGGGTCGGCGCCGACGAGTGCGCCGAAGTCGGCCGAGGCGCATTCGCGCGCAGCAGATCCCCCGGCCGCGGGGTCTCGCCAGGCGCCGGGAGGCCCGCCAGGAAAGACTTGAATGTCTCCCGGTCGAAGGCGCGCTCGAGGGCCTCCTCGGACTCGACCAATCCGTTGCGGACGAGCTCCGCAAGAGACTGATCCATGGACATCATTCCGCGGGACCTGCCGGTCTGGATCTGGTTCTGAATGAGCGAAGTCTTTCCCTCCCGGATGGAGTTGGACAGCGCCGTCGATCCGAGCAGGATCTCGAACGCAGGGATCCGTCCTCCCCCCTTCTTGCGCAACAACTGCTGAGCGATGACTGCCCGCAGGTTTTCGGCGAGGACGACTCGGATTTGCTCCTGTTCGTTCGCCGGAAAGGCGTCGATGATCCGATCGATTGCCTTGGCCGAAGAGTTCGTGTGCAGCGTTCCAAAAACGAGCAGGCCCGTCTCGGCGGCCATCATGGCCATCCGGATCGTCTCGAGGTCGCGCATTTCGCCGACGAGCAGGCAGTCGGGGTCTTCGCGGATCGCCGCTTTCACTCCTTCGGCGAAATTGGGGACGTCGGGCCCGATCTCTCGCTGGGTGACCACGGACTTGGAGTTGACGTGGACGAACTCGATCGGGTCTTCGATCGTGATGACGTGATGGGCCAGGCGTTGGTTGACCCGGTCGAGAATCGCCGCCAGAGTCGTGGACTTGCCGCTGCCGGTGGGACCGGTCACGAGCACCAGGCCGCTGGGAGATTTGTAGACCGCCGCGATGGCCGCGGGAAGCCTCAGGTCCTCCACGGTGGGGACTTTCGAAGGGATGAGGCGGAAGACCGCCGCGGACCCACGCTCCTGCCGCAGGAGGTTGACGCGAAAGCGCGCCTCGGCGCCCATCTGATAAGCGAAGTCCACGTCCCCGTGATTCTGAAAGAGCTGCCACAGCCGCTCGGGTGTGATCGGGCCGACGAGGTTATAGAAATCCCCCTCGGTCAAGGCCCGATAACGAACGCGCTCGAGCTCGCCGTCGATTCGAATGATCGGCGGACAGCCCACGGCCAGATGCAGATCCGAGCCGTTGCGCTTGGGAAGGATGGAGAGAAACCGATCGATCCGGTTCGTTCCGACCGACTGGGTCTCGAGAGCCCCGACCTGGACGGTCTTCTCGTGGCCGCCGGCCGACGTCGTCGGCCGGCCGGGGTTGCGGCTCACGCCTGCGCTTCCTCTTCGGCGAGGAACGGCTCGAAGGACTCTTTCCGCTGGGCGCGGTTGTACGCCTCCCGGGGCTCGATGATGCCGTCGTTCAAGAGGTTCATCAGTGCCGTGTCCATCAGCATCATGCCCGAAGCGCCTCCTGTTTGCATCGCGGTCGGGATCTGGAAAGTCTTTCCTTCACGAATCAGGCCGGCGACGTTGGACGTGTTGCGCAGGACTTCGAAGGCCGCGACTCGTCCGGAGCCGTCGCGCCGCGGCAGCAGCGCCTGTGACAAAACGACCTTGAGAGAGTCAGAGATCATCATCCGGATCTGGCCCTGCTGATCCGGAGGAAACGCGTTGATGATTCGATCGACCGTGGCCGCGGCCGTCGCGGTGTGGAGTGTTCCCAAGACGAGATGGCCGGTCTCCGAGGCGGTGATAGCCAGAGAAATCGTCTCCAGATCCCGCATTTCGCCGACCAGGATGACGTCGGGATCCTCTCGGAGAGACTGCCGGAGCGCCTTGGCGAACGAAACGGAGTGCGAGGGAACCTCACGCTGGTTGATCAACGATTCCTTCATGACGTGGACATATTCGATCGGGTCCTCGATCGTCAGGATGTGCACGCGTTGAGTCTCGTTGATCCGATTGATGAGCGCGGCCAGAGTCGTCGTCTTGCCGCATCCGGCCGGGCCGGTCACCAGCAGCAGCCCCTGAGAAAAGGTCGTGATCTCCCACAGGCTCTCGGGCAACCCGACCTCGGAGAGGGTTGGAATCTCGAACGGGACCAGCCGGAAGACCGCGTTCAGGCCCTTGCGCTGGTAGAAAACGTTGGTTCGGAAGCGGCCGAGCTGCGAGTCCTTGTAGCAGAAGTCGACCTGGCGCCGCTGCGCGAGCTCCGCCCGGCGCTCTTCGAAGAGCAGGGGCGGAATCCAGGCCTCCATCTGGTCCGGCGTGGACTCGGGCAGAGGCAGAGGAGTCAGACGCCCCGCCACACGAACGTGAGGGCGCGTGCCCACCGCTAGGTGAAGGTCAGAAGCGTTCACGGCTCGCGCGTGCCGGAAGAGATCCACCATGGTCGGCTCGAGGGGCTGGTCGAAATCGAGCGGCTCGAATTGCGCGCCCGACCCGATCAGGCTCTCGTAAAAGGGGACATCGCCGGACCGATGCGCCAGGATGCGCGTCGCCTTTTCCCGGATCAGCGGATCGGTCACCGACTTGATGATCTGTTCGAGCAGCGGAGGCACGCGCGGGTCGGGAATGCGCCCGAACGCCTCCAGGATCTCGAGGCGCAGGTCCTTGGTCCCCTTCTTGAACGCCTCCAGCAGGGCGGGCAGCGCCTGGGGCGCCCCCCAGACCCCCAGCGCCGCCGCGGCCGAAAGGTCCGACTCCGGGTCTTCGAGCATCTGCAGCAGAGCGGGTAGCCCTCGCTCGTCACGGATTTCCGCCAGCGCCTGCGCGGCCCGGTCCCGCAGCCACCAATCCCGGCCCGTCAGGTAACCGATGCAATGCGGAACCACGTCCGGCGTGCGCACGGCGACGGCGATGGAGGAGGCCAGCGCCGCCACGCCCGGGTCAGGGTCGTGGTCGCGCTCGAGAAAGGCCTGAATGAACCGAGGACCCAGCGTGTGCAGACCTTCGATCGCGCGGTCGCGAGGCAGGCCGTAGTTGTTGCGGAAACCGCGAAGAAAAGAATCCGCCACGCGGGGAGGATCCTGCGTGGCGAGGATTTTTGTGGCCATCAGTCGAACCTTTGGGTTGGCGTCGGCCAGAAGCGGCAAGATCAGGTCGTTGAATCGGTCGTCGTTGCCGGACAACAGAGGGGCCAGGGCAGCCGTGGCCGCCTCCTGGACGCGCGCGGTATCGCTGCACCGGCGAAGCAGAGGCTCGACGTGCTCCAGGCTGGGATAACGGACCAGCACCGCGATCGATCGGAAACGGAGCTCTTCATCTTCGGAGTCGAGGGCCGCCAGCGCGATCTGGGCGGTCTTGGGCGAAGGGATCGACTCGACGATTCCGAATGCCTTGCGACGCACCTGCGGCGTGCTCGACAGAGCCGGCACGATCCAGTCCAGTCCCGCTTCGAGAGGATAGCGTTCCAGCCAGTCGAGTGCGGCGAGCACGACTCCGGGATCCGAGTGGGCCAGAAAGCCCGGAATGCGCTCGTGGTATCGCTCCCCGCCCAACGTCTCCAGGGCCGCGACCGCATGGCCGCGAGTCTGCTCCGTGCGGGTGGAAAGCAGCGGGAAGATTGCGACCGAGGACTGCTCGAAGGGGAAGCGGCGCAGGATCGCCAGACCGGACTGTCGCAGAGAGTCATCCGCTTCTCCGACCATCCATCCGACGTCCTCGGCCGCCAGGCCCGGGATGGAGGTCAGCCGGCGGAGGAGATCGTCACGCTCCGCATCGCTCTTCCATTGATGGACTTGAAGGCGCGGCAGGATCGCGCGCGCTTCCGCCGGCGCCACACGGCGCCTTTTTGCCCACATCGTGAACTTCTCCCCGTGCTCATCAGTTTAAGCTACGCATGGAACGGGATTTGGCAGCAGCCGGAAGAGCTCTCTAGCCGTTACGAACCGTAACGAAATGTCGCCCTACCAACCTCTGAACCGAGGAGCGCTCTTTCTCTAACCTGTTGATCTTCATGCCCCTTGTGGTCAGGCGAGGGTGACGGCACAGGAATCGCTCATGAGGCAGTCACATGTTCCTTCTCCATGCACAACATGCCACCGAGAACTCGCTCTCGGGCGGGCAGAGCCGAGCGCGACGGGGCCGTGGCCGCACCGGCCAGAGAGGTCTCACTCTGGTGGAGCTCTTGATTGCCGTGGCTCTTTTGGGATTTGTCCTGCTCGGCATTGCGCCCCTCTTTATCGCCAGCGTCAAATCCAACTACTCCGCCAACGAGTACACGAGCATCCACATCCTCGCGCGTGATCGTCTGGAACAAGTGATGAACCTGACATTCGACGATCCGCTGCTGTCCGTCGGGTTCCATGTCAAGGATCAGGCGGCTTTCTTGCCGGATCCCACGAATCCCACGAGTCTCTCGACCGTTCGCAATCCCTTCGCGGTGACCTACCAGGTCACGCAGTGGTCCCTTCCGCCGATGGCAGGGGCGGGATCTCCGGCCAGCGGCGCGGCCTTCATACCGGTCCGCGTTCTCGTTGCCAACCAGCCCTTCCAGTACAAGCGGATCGACGTGGAAGTGAGAGCCGGCAGCGGTCCCCTGGGCATCGGGGCGCGCGTCTCACGCGTCAGCGGGGTCCTCAACAATCCTACGATCGGAAGCGATCTCTCGATTGCCGATCCGTGTGCGGGGGGAACGCCGCCGTGCTTCTTTTGAGACCTCTCGTGAGCGGCGCGCGATCCGGCCGGGGGTCCGGCGGATTCACTCTCATCGAGATGATCGTTGTCGTCTTCCTGCTCGCTCTGGCGATGCTCGGGATCCTCGCGGTCTTCGACGCGAGCGCCCGAATCAACAAGAGCGAGCAGCAGGTCGCCGACGCCCAGGGGGCGGTTCGCTACGGCATCTATCAGATGACGCGGGCCATCCGCATGGCGGGCGCCGGAGGCCTCTTCGTCACGCAGGCCGTCCTGAATCGGCCCGATCCGAGCACGAACATGGGCGCGATCACGATCGGATCCGCCAACGGCTACGACAACGTCACGGGAGCCTCGGTCAAGAACCTGGCGGGCACGGACGTCCCGGTTCGAGACGGGACGGACATGATCGAGATTCGCGGGGTCATCAATTCCCCGCTTCTCGGGTTCGATTCGGCGACGGGCTGCGCCGGGTGCACAGGAGCGGCGGCGCTCAATGTCGCGCCGATCGTGGGGAGCGCCCTTCTGGGCCAGCACTACAACAACGACCCCGTCAACCGGCCGCAGTTCGCGGCGATCGACACCTACGCCGCGGGCGCGAACGGCCTCCATCCGATGTTCGTGCTCGTCGCGGCCGACGATGACATCCACGGCGGCTGCTCGTCCCCTTCGCCGACGGACCCGACACCGATTCCGAAGTACCCGCAGACGACCTACAACGTCGGTGTGATCTCGGCTCCGACCACGCTGGTTTCGAGCAACACCTTCGGGGCGGTCGATTTCAACGCCAACGCTGCGAAGGAGTTCAACAACGAGAACCCGACGCTCGACGGAACCGCGCCGCAGAACATTGCCCGCGTCTACCGCGCGGGAATCCTCGACGACTTCCTTTACTTCATCGACAATACCGATCCGCAGCATCCCGTTCTGGCCCAGGGGACTCGCCGTGTCGATACCGGCACGGGAAAGACGAGCTTCGACATCCTGCCTCTGGCCGACGACGTCGAGGACATGCAGATCGCGTATGGAATCGACGCGAACAACGATGAAGAGGTCGGCCGCAAAGCCGCCAACCCGCCGACGGCCACCGACCCTGACACAAACGTCTCGACAGCGATCGACGGTGACGAGTGGTCGCCGAACGTTCCCGGGGAAGCCGTCCCCTCTTTCATTCAGTTTCAGTGCACCGTCATTCCGGGAGGAGGGTGCTCCGTCATCCCCACCAGCGATCCCTTCAGTCACGCGGGCGCCGCTCCGGGGCACTGCCCGCGACTCCACGGGATCATGGTTTCTCTGGTCGCCCGTTCCAAGGATTCCGACCCGACGTACAAGGGGCCGACGGCCACGGGCTACGTGGTCATGAACTCCGCCCAGGTCCCGACGGCAGGCCAGTACCGCCGCCGCGTGCAGACCATGAAGATCAACCTTCGCAACTACACCTCCGGGAGCTAATCCGATGACACGCGTACTCGAGCCCATGCGAGGAAGATCGCTCCGAGGCATTCGCCGGCCGGGAGAGAGGGGTGCCGCCCTGGTCGTCGCCATCCTCGTTCTGACGATCCTGACCGTGATCGGGATCGCCCTGATGCTGATCACGAGCACCGAGTCGCGCATCGCCGCCAACGAATGGTCTGTGAACCGGGCTTTCTATTCGGCCGACGCCGGCCTCCGCTGGGCTTCGGTGGCGATGGAGGCACCGTCGGACTTCATGCGCCGGCCCGAGTTCTGTGACCGGCCCGCGCCCTGTCCGGATCTTCCCTTCGGCAACGTGATCTTTCCCTTGCCCAGTCACCGCCACGGCGCCGGCGGCTTCTTCTCGGGCGACACAGGCGTCGGCTCGGACATCACGGTTCGAGTCCAGAGCCCGAGTCTGCTCGGCCGCCGGCTCTACCGCGGCGGCCGCGTGAACGAAGGAGAGGAGAGGGGACAGTACACCTACGGTTTCGAGGTGCGTTCCGCGGGCGGACAAAACGACGCAGTCCTGCAGTACTCGAAGGCCCTCGTCGCGGACGTGGAGCTCGGGCCTCTGCCGGCCCGGCTGCCCTTCTCGGTGACTCCATGACACGGACCCGCTCCCTTTCGCGCGGTCTGCTCGGCTTTGCCGTCCGCCACCGGGTCGCGGTCGCCATGGTCTTGATCTTCCTGAACGCCTCCCCGGGCTTCCCCGATGACCGCCAGTTGATGCAGGCCAATGCCGGCGCGAAGACGGACGTTCTGCTCATCCTGGACAGCTCCACCTCGATGCACGACGAGTTCCTCGATTACTACGGCCTGCCGGCTTACATGGACGACTTCATCTATCCGCAGGGCAGCTCGACGACGAGCTACGGCTCGAAGTTCGGCATCGCCAAGAGCGTGCTGCGCGAAGTCATCAGCGGCGCCGAGGGAGTCAACTGGGCGTTCGCCTCCTACCGCAATCCGAATCCCCGATTGGGCGCCGACGAGGGCGGAGGCGGGGGCGCGCACACGAAGCTGGCCGGGGACAACACGCTCGAGAGCGGGGGCCTGGAGTGGCTGTACTTTGCCACGACCCTCGTGGGTGGAGCGGCCATCTCCTCGAAGTTCCCTTCCTCGATGTACCCCGACATCCAGACGGGCCGCTTCCTTCAGCTCGGCCACAAGGTCATGCGCAATTACATCCGCGAGGATCTCTGCAATCCGACGCATGTCGACCCCGGGACTCCGACGCCGACTCCTCCGGTGGGCGGCTGCAGCGGCGTGCAGAATTCGCCTCCCTGGGAGGTGGCCGACGTTCGTCCTCCCTGGGCGAGCTACGGGGGAGGGCACGGCCCGCTTTCGCCCCCCCTGTCTCCGCAACCCGGCGTCTGGACCGGCGCCTTCGGCCCGAAGGGCTACGACACGGTGGCGGCCAATTCGCAAGGGATGGTCGTCTACCGCAACGCGGGGGCGCCCGGGCGCGAGCTCCACCTGCGAATGGTCGACGGTGTTCCCTCTGGATTCGGGAACAAGTACAGCGACCCGCAGATCGTCATCGAGGTCTCCGAGTGGGGCGCGCCGACGTCGACCCCGACTCCCAGCAGCACGCCGACGTCCACCAGCACGCCCACGAGCACCAGCACGCCGACGATCACCCGCACGCCGACCGCCACCGCGACCTCGACATCGACCAGCACCCCGACCGTGACCAGCACGTCCACGTTTACCGCGACCAAGACGATCACGCCGACCGTCACCCAGACGTTCACCAAGACCAACACTCCGACGAAGACGATCACGCCGACGTTCACCCAGACGGGCACGGCGACCAACACGCCGACGATCACCAACACGCCGACGATCACGCTCACGCCGACGATTACTCAAACGTTCACCAACACGAAGACGGACACGCCTACCAAAACGGCGACGATTACGCCGACATTCACACTCACGCCGACGATCACTCAGACGTTCACCAAGACCAACACGCCGACGATCACGCTCACGCCGACCAAGACTGCCACGCCGACCATCACTCCGACCTTCACCTTCACCGCGACCGGAACTCGGACGCCGACAGTCACTCAGACATTCACCAAGACGAACACGCCGACTGTCACGCAGACGTTTACGAACACGGCGACGGTCACGAAGACGCCGACGAGCACGGTCACGCAGACGTTCACTCTGACGCCGACGAACACGATCACGCCGACGTTTACTCAGACGTTCACGGTCACGCAGACCTTCACGAGTACGAACACGCCGACGTTCACTCAGACGTTCACGGTGACGCCGACGTTCACGGTGACGCCGACGTTCACGAACACGCCGACGAACACCCCGACGAATACGCCGACCAACACGCCGACGAACACCACGACGTTCACCAAGACGAACACGCCGACCAACACGGCGACGTCCACAGCGACCTCCACGGTTACCGCGACGGCGACCAACACGTTCACTCCCACGACGACCGCGACGAAGACATTCACGAAGACCCGGACCCCCACCCAGCCTCCCGCTCCGCCGCCGACTGCCGTAGAGGGTTCCGCTCCGGCCTCGAGCACGCTGCCGGTCATCGCCAACTGGTTCTCCGCTTCGATTCGCGGGCTGCTGGCGATGGCGCCGCCGCCCCCGCCGCCGCTGTCCGGCGTTCCCTGTCCGGGCCTGACGACAGCACCAGCGCCGGTCACCGGTGCCACCCCGCTGCTCTGTGCGCCCTGCACCGACGTCTTCGGTCCGGATGATCCGCGGACCGACAAGGTCTGCGCCTACCTCGACCTGGACGCCGACGGTAACGCGGACGATCGTCCTCTCCCGAATGGCTATCGCGGGTTCGACGACCCGCAAGCCGACCCCGACGCGACGAAGATTCTGCTCCAGCCGCCGCAACTGATCGTCTACATGCGCGGAGATCTCTACGACCTGGGAGGTAACCCGGCGCTCTATCCCTTCCGCGACAAGGCCAACCCCCTCTGTCCGAAGGGCGGGATCTGCTTGGACAACGGGAATCCCCCGTGGGGCTCGGTCAACCCGGCTCAGGTCGTGCCGCTCGGGCACCCTGTTCCGCCCTTCGACGACAACGACGCGGACGGAGTCCGTGACTTGACTCCGGTTCCGGGCGGGGACCGCCACAATCAGGGGATGTACGCCGCCTTCGAGGACTTCGACAGAAGCGCCCAGCAGGGAGTCAAAGACGCGTTCGCGGATGCGTCCTGCCCGTCCACGGGTGCCTGCAACCCCTACACCGCCGATTGCGGAGGGCTGAGCCTGGACACCGGGTTGTTCCCGACGGCCACGCCCTCGACCGCGAAGCGGCCTCCGGGCTACGATCCGTATCCGGGCGGCATCCCTGATCCGCCGGGCCGGCAATACTGGCCGATGGTCCCCTTCCCCCGCGACTGGCAAGCGGGAATCGATGCGGACAGCAAGCCTGCGATCAAGCGGCTCCTGCGCTTCGCGTCGTCGATCGTAAATTACAACTCCGTAGCGACGCACATGAATGAGTACACGCTGGCGGAGGACGCGACCGCGGTCCTCATGACCGCCAATACCACGCCGATCGGCGCCGCGCTCCATGACGCCTACAACTACTTCGTCAACACCGTCTTCCAGGAGACCGACGACCCGGCGCAAAACTGCCGCAAGTACATCATCGTCTTCATCACCGACGGTCTGGAGACGTGCGGCGTGAATTTGTGCGGGTCCTACCCGGGTCACCCCAACGGTCCGGCCGGGGATCTCGGATCCGTAACGCTTCCCTCGGTGCCGCCGACGGCCCGCGCGGACGCGCACGCCATCGACCCGAGCATTCCGGTCTCCGCCGTGCCGGTCTACGTCGTGGCGATGATTCCCGACAGTGCCTCCTCCGTGGATCTGCAGTGCGTCGCGGACAACAGCAGCTCGGCCGACGGAACCAATCCCGGACATCTCTATCGGGCGACCAACAGGGCCGCCTTGAAGACGGCCCTGGCGAGCATCCTGGAGCTCAAGCGGTCGGCCCAGTTCTTCGCCGCCCCGTCCGTGCCCTCCGTCGGCAGCGGCATCGGCAACGATGTCGCGCACATTGGAGCCGTCATCCCGAGCCATCTGAACGTGGACGGCTCTCTGTCGACCTGGTCGGTCTGGAGCGGCTCGCTCAAGGCCTTCAAGCTCGATAACAGGGAAAACTTGCCGGTCGTCACTGCCGGGCCACCCGTGCCGATCGACACGCCCACCCCGGGCGGTCCGACGGCAACGCCGGTCGTCTTTACTCCGACACCCACGCCCACGCCGCTGGGAGGGACAGCCTTCTACCCGGATCAAAGCAATCCCGACGCGGCCAAGGCGTTCGATACGAGCGCAACGCCGCCCGACCGCCGTCCGCTCTGGGACGCCGCCCGAATGCTCGGCTATACGGATCCGGTGACGAACCTGATCGGCTCGGTGACACCCGCGCCCATCGGCGGCGCGGCCGCGGCCAACGATCCCCTCGGTGCCATCAAGATCTGGCCCGGACGCCGGATGATCTGGGGCGACTCGGCGGGCCCGACGGTTCCGCGGGTGCGCCGCGACTTCCTGCCCAACGTCGCGCCTTGCAGCGGCTGGAACACGGCCGGCTCCTGCTTCGACGATCTGATGACCCTCATGGGCACGGGACTCCTCGGCTTCCCGACCACGTCCGACCCCTTACGGCGGGACGAGGCCATCGCCACGGTCCAGTTCCTCCGCGGCGGGACAAACGACACGCCGCCCGTCGTGGTGCCGCCGATTCCCCCGAGCGGCGACCGTGATCAGGTGCTCAACACCTGGTGGCAGAACATTTCTTCTGCGCCGACCGGGATCGTCGGCCCGCACACGACCGAGTTGAACCGCTACTCGTACTTCTATCAGGATGACTGCCCGGTGCCGTCGTCCAACGTCGGGACCGGAACGCCGGGATGCAATTCGCCGCAGCAGCGCACCGACTACGCCACGAACCCGCCGGGCTACGCGCACAAGCTGGGCGACATCTTCCACTCCGAGCCCCTGGAGCTCGATCCGCCGCGCTACTTCCAGTTCCTCACGGCGAACCTGACTCCGCGGATCGGCGCACCGGGCGCGTGCGGATTCCTCCCCGACAGCTCCGCGGCCGACTGTTCCTACGGATCGTTCGCAAATCAATTCAGCAAGCGCCGCAAGGTGATCTTCGTGGGCGCCAACGACGGCTTCCTGCACGCCTTCGACGCGGGAGTCTGGGACCGCGACGATGGTCCGCCCGCCACGCACCCGTTCAACGACGCCTTCGACCTCGGCACGGGGCGGGAGATCTTCGCCTACGCGCCGCGCAGCATCATGAACTTGAAGTTCCCGAGCATGGTCAACTTCCCGCCGGCGCCGCAGTACTTCGTCGACGGGGCGATGGCGACCGCGGATGTCTTCGTCGACCCCAATTTCGCTGCGGCACCCACAGACTCGAACCGGTTCTGGCGGACGGTCCTGGTGGGAAGTCTGCGGCAGGGCGGGGTCTACTATTACGCCCTCGACGTCACCCAGCCCGACACGCTCTTGCCTCTGGCCTCGACCGATCCGCGCTTCGGCGAGCAGGCCGGCAACAAGGATGCCTCGCCGGCGTGTCTCGGCAACAACAGCAACCCCGCCACACCGGCGGCGGGCTGTACGGTTGGGTCAACGGCTCGGCGCTACCCGGAGATCATGTGGGAGATGACCGACAACTGCGACGTCGACGCCTCGACATGTCTGGGCCTGCCGTACATGGCCGAGACGTGGTCGAAACCGATCGTCGGGCGGATTCAGGTCATCTCCTCGACCGGCTGCTCCGGGCCCGTTCCCTGCTTCCAGGATCGGTATGTCGCGATCGTCGGTGGCGGTTACGATCCCACCTTCAAGCCGGGGGATGCGATTCTGCCGGCGGACGTGGGCACGACCAAGGCGACTCAAGGCCGCTCGCTCTACATGATCGATGTCGAATCGGGCAAGGTGCTTTACAAGGCCTCGGCGGGCTATGACGGCGCCAACTGGACGGCCGGCACCAGCCCGATCCTCTTCGCCCCAATGCCCGCCAGCGCCGCGGTCGTCGACTACAACGACGACGGGTACCTGGACCTCGTCTACATCGGAGACGTCAACGGACGGATGTGGCGCCTCGATCTCGCGCCCGGACTGCTGAGCAACGGGAGCGCGCCGGGAGTGCTCGACGCCAGCGGTCGCCTGCAGCCTTCGCTCATGAAACCCTTGCTGCTCTACGATGCGACGACCGGAAGTGCGCCGTTGCAGCCGATCTACATGCAGGCCGGCATCATCTTCATCAACGGCGGGACCCGGCCCACCCTCGGCGTCGCCTTCGGCAGCGGCGACCGCGCCGATCTGACGAAGAGCAATGTCGGGGGGAAGAAGCGGCTCCATTTCGTGGTCGACAGTGGCCAGACTCCGCCGGTGACGTTCCACGAAACGAACCTGACGAACATCACTCCCACGGGCGTGACACCCCTGAATAATGTCTTCCCGCTGGACGCCGGATGCCCGGCCGGCTCCCCTTGCGCCGGATACTTCCTGACTTTCGCCGGGGTCAACGAGAAAGCGACCTCGACCGCCTTCTCGACGCGGGGATTCATCTATGTCATCACGTTCACGCCGGACACGACGAACCCCTGCACGACCGAGGGCAGCTCTTTCCGCTACAGCTTCTTCTTCTTGAGCGGACGCGGCGCCTACGGCACCGGGCACAACTCCAATTATCAGGACTACCAGCAGGGACTCGGAGGCGGTGTGGCCTCCGCTGCGCAGACGATCAATTCGACGACCGGAGAGACGGTCGACACCGTCCTCTTCTCTGGCGGGAGCATCAACCAGCAAAATACTCCCTCGACAATTCGCTCCAACAGGGATAACGTCAAGGAACAGTGACCCGTCGGGCAGCCTGGGTAGCGGCCTTGATCTTCGCGGCGAGCGCTCTCTCGAGCGCTCCGCGAGAGGTCGTCGTGCTCCGCGGGGGAACCCGGATGGAGCTCTCGGCCCCGATGATGCGGCAAGGCAACATCGTGTTGTTGACCCGCAGCGATGGAACGATCTTTTCCGTGCCGGCGTCGGAAATCGATTTCGCGGCGACCTCGGCCGCCAAGGCAGCGCCGCCGGCGCCGGCGGCCAATCCGGCGATCACATCTCCGCCTTCCAGTCCGGCCGAAGCCGCTCGGCTGAACCGGCCAAAGGCGCGCGTTCGGATCACCGACGACGATGTCGCGCATACCCAGGAGGGTTCCGCGCCCGAGTCCGAGAAGAAGAAAGGGGCGGGAGGCCTGACTCCTGCCCGAGTCGAGGTCGGGGAATACTCCCAGCAAAAAGCGGGTGACCAGCTCACGATTCACGGAGTTCTGCGCAATGTCGGAGCGAGCATCGCGACCGGCACCCGCATCGCGGTCGCCGCGCTCGGGGACAAGGGCGAGACCCTCGCGAGCTCCGAGGGGACCCTCTCGGGAGGGACGATCGAGCCCGGTCAGGAAGTCGATTTCTCCGCGAGCCTCAAGGTGGGACAGAAAACGGTGACCTCGCTGCGCTTCAGTCCCCTTTGGACACCCGCGGCGCTCCCAGCCCCCGCCGACACGGCACCCCGGCCGGCGGCTGGCAAGCCTGCTTCCTCCTCGGACTCGATGTCGAGCGAGCCGAGTCGCGCTCCGGCCGCTGCTCCAGCTCCGGCCCCGACTCCTTACGGCCAGGGTTCCCTCTACGCGCCTCCGTCCGCGGCGGCCAAGACGGAACCTCCCGCGGACGGCAAGAACGGCTACATCCCGGGCGCCACGCGAAAAGAGGATCAGCCCAAGCCCCCGCAATGACTCAGGCGGGGGGGACCCCCGCACCGCGACTCAGGCGGGGGAGACCCCCGCACCGCGACTCAGGCGGGGGGAGACCCCCGCACCGCGACTCAGGCGGGGGGAGACCCCCGCACCCCCCGGTCAGGCGTCAGCGACGCTGGCTGCATCTCTTCGTTCCTCGCCTCGCGCCTCACGCTTCACGCCTCCGGGATTCTTGCAACCCGCTGTAACCTAGTCTCAAACCATGGCCAGCATCCTCGTCGTCGAAGACAAGGACTCCCTGCGCTCGGTCCTCGAGCAGACATTGCAGGCCGAGGGGTGGAACGTGGTCGGGCTCTCGAGCGGGGCGGCGGCGGTTGAGCGGCTTCGGGCGGGGGAGAAGACCGACCTCGTCCTGACCGACTGGCGACTTCCCGGAGCGGACGGTCTGGCCGTGCTCGACGCCGCGCGAACCGTCGATCCCACGCTTCCCGTCATCGTGATGACCGCCTACGGAACCATCGAAGCGGCGGTGGATGCCATGAAACGGGGAGCGGAGGATTTCATCACCAAGCCCGTCGACCCCGACCTCCTCCGAATCCTGGTGGCTCGAGCGATCGAGCGTCGAGCGGGCCGCCGCGAGTCGCTTCTCTTTGCGGAGGCGCAGTTGCGGTCGTTGCCCCCCATCGTCGGGGAATCGGCGGCGCTGAAGGCCGTCAAGGCGGAAGTCGAGCGCGTTTCGGCGACGGACGCCACGGTCCTGCTGGAAGGAGAGAGCGGGACGGGCAAGGAGCTCTTCGCCCGCGCGATCCATGCGCTCTCGGTGCGCCGGCCGCGCGCCTTCGTGGCCATCAATTGCGCGGCCATCCCGGACACCCTGCTCGAGAGCGAGCTGTTCGGCCACGAACGAGGATCGTTCACCGGCGCATCGTCCCGGCGTCTGGGCAAGTTCGAGCTCGCTGACGGCGGGACCATATTTTTAGACGAGATCGGCGAGCTTTCGCCGCCGACGCAGGGGAAGCTCCTGCGCGTTCTCCAGGAGCGGTCGTTCCATCGCGTAGGGGGCACGACATCGATCCAGGTAGACGTGCGGATCCTGGCTGCTTCGAACCGCCGTCTCGACCGGCTCGTGAAAGAGGGTCTCTTTCGGGAGGACCTCTACTACCGTGTGCGCGTGTTCCCCCTCTGGATTCCGCCGCTGCGCGAGCGTCCCGAGGACATCGATCCGCTTGTGGACTGGTATCTGGAGCATTTGCCGCAAGAGCTGAAGAAGAAACCGATCCCCCTGCGCTCCTCCGCCCGCGAGCTGCTGCGGTCGTATTCCTGGCCCGGCAACGTCCGGGAGCTGAGAAACTGCCTGGAGCGGGCGATGATTCTGGCCGGCGATGATCCCATCGAGCCGAAGCATCTGCGTCTCTTCCCGGAAACTCCGGCCGCCGAGCCTGGCGGCAAGGATGAGACGCTCGAGCAGGTGCGCGAAAGAGGAGCCCGCGCCGCCGAGCGTTCCTGGCTGACACGAGCGTTGGAGCGCGCCCAGGGAGACCGCACTGCCGCGGCCCAGGCGTTGGGTCTGACGCCCCGGCGCTTCGAGGCCAAGCTCAAGGAGCACGCCCTCGACGCGTAGTCGCGTCCCTGCACGAAACGAGGGTTA
>Ga0207684_10001326_pt1 | contig 27171 bp, 30 predicted proteins | sample KBSK5501metaG_FD_184342 | JGI IMG/M metagenome (GOLD analysis project Ga0207684, IMG submission 184342) | Corn, switchgrass and miscanthus rhizosphere microbial communities from Kellogg Biological Station, Michigan, USA - KBS K5-50-1 metaG... | ecosystem: Host-associated > Plants > Roots >...
CCAGCTCATGCGCGGGCAGCGCCGCGCGCCCGAAGGCGAGCGCGATGCGTGGTGGCTCGGCGTCCGTCTGGCGTACACCCACTGGCAGGTCTGGCAGAATCAGTGTCTCATCCGCGCCTGCAGGCAAACGCGCGAGGTCGCCATCGTCCAGGACGGCGATGAGCGTGCGCTCGCCGCCGAAACGCTCGCGGATGCCGGAGACCGCGCCATCGTAGAGCTTGCGCCCGTGGTCGATGATGACCATGCGTTTGCAGAGCGCCTCGATGTCGTCCATGTCGTGCGTCGTCAGCAGGACCGTGACGCCGCGCTCGGCGTTGATCGCGCGCAGGAACTCGCGGATGCGCGCCTTGGCGACGACATCTAGCCCGATGGTTGGCTCGTCCAGATAGAGCAGCTCCGGATCGTGGAGCAGCGCGGCGGCCAGATCGCCGCGCATGCGCTGGCCGAGGGAGAGCTGGCGCACCGGTGTCTGCAGGAACTCGTCGAGTTGCAGGAGATGGCGCAGGCGCTCCAGGTTCGCGGCATGGCGCTCCTCCGGGACGCGATAGAGGTGACGCAGCAGGCGCAGGGAGTCGATCAGCGGCAGATCCCACCAGAGTTGCGACTTCTGCCCGAAGACCACGCCGATGCGTCCCGCGAGGTTGCGGCGCTGGCGCTGTGGATCGAGTCCCGCGACGCGCACGCTACCGCCGGAGGGCATGAGGATGCCAGTCAGCATCTTGACTGTCGTGCTCTTGCCGGCGCCATTCGGCCCGACCAGCCCAACCATCTCACCGCGCTCGACCGTGAGCGCGAGATCGCGAACAGCGTGTACGACTCGCATCTGTGGATTGACGATGCTGCGCAGCCCGCCGAGCGCGCCAGGGCGGCGCTGGGCCACATGAAACGTTTTGCTCAGGCCCTCGGCCTTGATGAGCGGCATGGCGCTAGCTCCTTTCACGGTTGATTAGTTGCCGGTGCTCTGATAGCGGCGCACGCCGAAGCCCCAGATAGTGGCGGCGACGCTCGCGAAGAGCAGCGCGACGAGCGGCGCGGCGAAGGCCAGCGCCTCGGGCAGGCCCAGGGGCAGCGGCTTGCCCAGTAGGTAGCAGACCGGCGCGTACGTGCCGAAGGCCAGCGGCACGACGAAGAGGAAGAAGCGCTGGAGCGACTGCGAGTAGACACTAAGCGGCCAGCTCAACATCTCGCGCCCGCCGTAGGTCAGAATGTTGGTCAGCTCGGTCGTCTCGACGGTCCAGAAGCAGAGTGTTGCGCCGAGGACCATCACCGCGAGGAAGACGAACATGCCGCTGAGGATGCCTAGCGGCAGCACGAACGCGTCGAGTGGCCGCCACGGCAGCCCGCCGAGCAGGAACAGCCCAATCACGGCGGCGAGGACGCCCTGTGAGAACCGGCCAAAGCGGCGCAGGCGAAAGTCACTGCCAGCCACCTGCAAGAAGGGGCTGACCGGCCGCAGCAGCACGCGGTCGAAGTCGCCGCGGCGGATCATCTCGTCAAAGCCATCTATGCCCGCGCCGAACATCTCGGCGAGGCCGAAGGCGACGCTGGTGACGCCGTAGAGCAGCGCCACCTCGCCCGCGCTCCACCCGGCTAGCGTCGTGAAGGAGGCGAAAAGTAGGAAGATCTGCGTGAATTCGAGAGTGGAGATGGCGAAGTAGGTTCCGATGTCAATGGCGATGTTGGCTTTGTATTGCAACTGCGAGCGCGCCTGCATCGCCACCAGCCGGCGGTAGAGGCGTAGATCACGAAGCAGCGCGCGCATGGGAAATCACCCGCTTTCTGTCTCGCTGCCTTTACGAACACTCAGCCTCTCAGCCACCCTGGATGACGACGCGCGTGAGCGCCCGCGCCGTGACCGCACGCGCGAACAGTATCAGAATGACGGCCCAGATCACTTGACTCGACAGGGCGAGCGCCAGCGGCCCACCAGTGAGCGTGCTGGTAAAGACCTGCGCCGGGACGTTGAACATCGGACTGAACGGCAGGAAGGCGTTGATCGCGCGCAGCCAGGCTGGAAAGAAGACCACCGGAACGTAACTGCCGCCGAAGAAGAGCGCGATCAGTTGGACGAAGCCGCCCGCTGCCCGCGCCTCCACCACCCAGAAGGCGATGATATTGTAGAGAAAACGGTAGGCGACGCCGAGCGCCGCCGCGAAGAACAGGCTCGCCCCGAAGACGAGCCAGCGGTCCCAGCTGGTGGGCGCGCCGATGCCGAAGAGCAGCATGCCGGCGAGGTAGGTGGGGATGCTGCGAAAGAGCAGGTAGTACACGTTGCGCCCGGACTCGCGGCTGAACCAGTACCAGAAAAAGTCGCTCGGTTTGCTCAGGTCGGAGACCACCTCGCCAGTGCGGATCGTCAGCATGAGGTCGAACCAGCCGAAGGGCAGCACGACCATGATCAGCGCCTGCACCAGCCAGATGTAGCGTAACGTGTCATGGAGCGTGAAACCGTTGACTTCGCCCCGCGCCTGGTCGTTCGCCTGGAAGAGCGCGATGTAGACGTAGCTGATGATGACGCCGAAGAAGATGTTCGTCGCCAGTCCAGCCAGATTCGCCCAGCGGTAGACGAGCTGCCGCCGGAAGGCGGTGCGCGCCACTTCGAGGTAGAACCGCAGCATGTCGCCTCTCTCCCCACCATGCGCCGTAAGCGATTGACGGACACGCGGCAATGCGGGATAGGCCTCGCCTACCCCGTGTCCCAGCGCCGCGATCTGGCTCCTCACCATACATGCGGCGCGTGCGGTGAGTGTATCACATCAAAGGCGCTATGTGGTAGCTATGTGGTAAAATAGCAAGGATCGCGCGCTCAATTTGGGAGCCGCGCGGCGACAACACACACGCCCACCGCATGCCCGATCCCTGGCGCGCAGCGCGCGTCCATCACGGCTTTTCGCGTGGGCGGAGGAAAACAAGGGAGTATTGTCAGCACATGGCCAAACCCGCAACACTACAGCAACTCATGGAGGCCGCCGTCCACTTCGGCCACAAGACACAGCGCTGGAACCCCAAGATGCGTCCATTCCTCCTCAAGGATAAGGACACACGCCAGCCGGTCGTCCGCAACGGCATCTACATCCTCGACCTCTCGCAGACCATGAAGCGCCTCAACGAGGCCAGCCGCTTCGTCGCGAGTCTCACCGCCAACCACGAGTCCATCCTCTTCGTCGGCACCAAGAAGCAGGCGCAGGCGGTCATCCAGGAGGAGGCCGAGCGCAGCGGCCAGTTCTACGTCAACCAGCGCTGGCTTGGTGGGATGCTCACCAACTTCAAGACCATCCAGGCGCGCATCAAGTATATGAAAGAGCTGGAGCAACGCAAGGCGAGCGGTGAGTTCGAGCGACTCCCCAAGAAGGAAGCGCAGCAGCTCGAAGACGAGCTGGAGCGCCTGAGTCGTACTCTCGGCGGTATCCGCAGCATGACACGCCTGCCCGGCGCGGTCTTCGTGGTGGACACCAAGAAGGAGCACACCGCCGTCCTGGAGGCGCGCCGCCTGGAGATTCCCGTCATCGCGCTCGCGGATACGAACACCGACCCCGACGAGATGGATATCCCCATCCCGGCGAATGATGACGCGATTCGTTCCGTGCGCTTCCTCAGCGCGCGCATCGCCGACGCCGCCCTCGAAGGGCGCGGCCAGGCTGAGGCGCACCGCAAGGACGCCGCCAGCGCCGAGGAGGAGGCTGTCGAGATCACTGACGCGCCGATCACGGCGGAGGATTTCGGCGCCGGGCCTGAAGCCACGGCAGAGGTTGCGCCTGAGGCGGTCGCCGTTCCCGACGCCAGCGACGAAGACGAGCAGGCGTAACCCTTCCCGATGGCATGAGAACGCGACGTGCGCAGGGCCACTGGTCTGGCGCCATCACGCCGCATATGCGCTTCCCTGACAGCGCGCCGCCTGCGGCCACAAGCACTTGAGTGCGGGCGCGGGCATTTCGACTCGTGGTACTATAATTCGGCTGAATAATTCGTACGCCAGGCGATAGACAGGCCCTTGCGACGCGCTCAGCCGGACACTTAACGTGTAGGTAAGGAGCGAAGACACAGTATGGAGTTCACCGCGAAAGATGTCGCCAAGTTGCGCGAGTTGACCGGAGCCGGCTTCGCCGACTGCCGCAACGCCCTCGCCAGCGCAAAGACGCTCGACGAGGCGATCAAGATCCTCGACGAGAAGAATCAATCGCGCGCCGAGAAGATGAAGACGGCGGAGCGTGAGACGCGGCAGGGGCTGGTCGTCTCCTATATCCACCATGGCGGCAACCTTGGCGTGTTGCTGGAGGTCAATTGCAGCACCGACTTCGTCGCGCGTAGCGACGAGTTCAAGACGCTGACCAGGGAGTTGGCGCTGCAGATCGCCGGAACCAACCCGAAGTACGTCGCCTTCACCGATATTCCCGACGAGCAGCTGACCGCTGTGCGCGAGCAGTTGGCCCAGGACCCCGAGGTCCTCAAACGCCCAGAGAAGCTGCGCGCGCAGATCGTCGAGGGCAAGCTCAAGAAGCAGCTCGCTGAGCAGGTCCTGCTGGAGCAGCCCTGGGTGAAGGATGAGAAAGTCACCGTCGGCAAACTTGTGGACGAGGTGATCCGTAAAACCGGCGAGAATGTCGTCGTGCGGCGCTTCGCGCGCTTTGCGCTTGGCGAGGAATAGGCGTCGCTAGCCTGTAATGGGGGACACGGCATGACACCGGCGCTCAGGTACGAACGCCTCCTGCTCAAGCTCAGCGGCGAGGCGCTGATGGGTGAACAGGGCTTCGGCATCGACACCGCTGTCCTCCAGTACGTGGCCGACGAGGTGGCGCAGGTGCATGCGCTGGGCGCGCAGATCGCCATCGTCATCGGCGGCGGGAACTTCCTGCGCGGCAAGACCACCGCGGCCGCCGGCATGGATCGCGCGCAGGCCGACTACATGGGCATGCTCGCCACGGTGATGAACGCGCTGGCGCTCCAGGACGCGCTGGAGGCCACTGGTCTCATCACCCGCGTGCAGACTGGCATTCCCATGCAGTCGGTCGCAGAGCCGTTCATCCGTCGCCGCGCGATCCGCCACCTGGAGAAGGGGCGTGTCGTCTTGCTGGCGGCAGGCACGGGCAACCCGTTCTTCACGACCGACACCGCGGCGGCGCTACGCGCTATCGAGTTGCACTGCGACGTGCTCATCAAGGCGACGAAGGTGGATGGCGTCTACGACGCTGATCCTGCCAAAGATCCGCGGGCGCGGCGTTTCGCCGAGGTCAGCTATATGCGCGCGCTCACCATGGGGCTGGCGGTGATGGATGGCGCGGCGCTCTCGCTCTGTCGTGAGAACAACCTGCCCATCGTCGTCTGTAACATGTTCACGCCGGACAATATCGCCAGGGTCGCGCGTGGCGAGGCGACCGGCACGCTCGTGCATGATATGCCCGACGGCGCGGAGTATCGCTGGGCGGAGGCGCGCTAGAGACGCGACGAACGAGCGGTTCGGTCGCGCTAGGTGAAGGAGCGGAGAGCTATGGCGGACGATCTGTTTGCGGATGCGGAACGCCGCATGAAGAAGGCCGTCGAGGCGCTGCAACGCGACCTGCAAAGTATTCGCACTGGCAGGGCCTCGCCCGCGCTCGTCGAGCGGCTCATGGTCGAGTACTACGGCACGCCAACGCCGCTCGTGCAGATCGCTGGCATCCACGCCACCGACGCGCGCACGCTGACGATCCAGCCCTGGGACAGGAAGGCGCTCGCCGACATCGAGAAGGCCATACAGAAAAGCGACCTCGGCATCAACCCGACCAACGATGGCACAGTCATCCGCCTGACACTGCCTCCGCTGACTGAGGAGCGCCGCCGCGATCTGGTCAAGCAGCTGCATAAGAAGCTCGACGAATCGAAGGTCGCCGTGCGTAATATCCGTCGCGACGCGCACGACCACCTCCGCGCGCAGGAGAAAAGCAAAGAGATCACCGCGGATGATCTCAAGCAGGAGACAGAGCGTCTGCAGAAGCTGACCGACCGCCAGATCGCCGAGTTGGATCAGGTTGGCCAGGCGAAAGAGCGCGAGATCATGGAGATCTGACGGACGATGTTGAACGAGCCAATCACATGCGCTGTAGCGGGATTGAGTCTGGCGAGCGCGCGAGAACCAGCGGGGCAGGTATGACAAAGGGACGTCTTCGTAGCTTGTGGGCCGTCATCAACAGCGCCATTGACGGTGGCGCGCGCGCCTGGGAGGCCGAGCGTCACGCGGAGCAGGCGCGGCTGATGTTCCGCGAGGGGCGCGCCGTGCCGCGACACATCGCCATCATTATGGATGGCAACGGCCGCTGGGCGACTCGCCAGCATCTGCCGCGCTCGCTGGGGCATCCCGCCGGAGTCGAGGCGTTGCGCCGTGTTGTGCGTCTCTGCGACACCTACCGCATTCCGATGCTCACTGTCTACGCCTTCTCGACTGAGAACTGGGGACGCCCACGGGACGAGATCAACGCGCTGATGAACCTCTTCTGGGAGACCATTCGCAGTGATCTGGAGCAGTTGCACGAGAACGGCGTGCGCCTGCGCCACATCGGGCGACTGGACGGGCTTTCGCCAGATGTGCAGAAGGCCATCGCGCACATGATGGACCTGACACGCTCTAATACCAAGCTGGACCTGAATGTCTGCTTCAACTATGGTGGGCGCGCGGAGATCGTGGACGCCGTACGCGAGATCGTCGCCACCGGCGTCGCGCCGGATGAGATTACCGAGGATCTCATCCATCGACATCTCTACACCCGCGATCTGCCCGATCCCGATCTGATCATCCGCACCGGTGGCGAGATGCGCCTGAGCAATTATCTGGTCTGGCAGGCGGCGTACGCTGAGTATTATTCGACGCCGGTCCTCTGGCCGGATTTCGGTCACGACGATTTTGTCGCCGCCCTCGACGCCTACGCGACACGCAAGCGGCGCTTTGGTAAGATAGAGGAGCAGGTGGAGGGGGAGGTCATAGCGGTTGGAGCCGCCACGGCGACACTGCGGCCAGAGCATGTGGTAAAAAACGTATCATAGTCTTGCTCCTGGACTGTCGTTGGCGCTCGGTCCCCTGGCTGAGCCTTCAGCCCGCTTCCATGTGATCTGACGCGCGCCCCACGCGCGCTCTTCAGTCGTAGAGCGACGCACAGCGAGACGGATAGCGAAAGGCGTGGTCGGCCAGTGGAAAGCGATGCGCCTGTAGCGTCCACGGCGCGCTCCCGGACGCGATGGCTGACCAGCCTGCGCCAGCGCGTCTTGTCCGCGGTGGTGCTGATTCCGCTGGTGATCGGGGTGATCTGGCTGGGGGGGTGGTTCGCGTTCGCCGCTGTTGTGCTGGTGCTGCTGGGCGGGATGTTCGAACTGCGCGCCATGTTCATGAACGTCGGCTGGCGTCCGCTCATCATCCTGGCCACCTGTGTCGGGTTGCTCTTCCTCTTCTCCGCCACTCCTCCCGCGCACGCCTACCGCGACGTGCTGATCGAGGTGACCTTCAGCGCGCTGCTAGTGGGGGCGTTCATCTGGCTGATCCTCGCGCGCCCCGCCAGCGATCGCACCGTGATCGACTGGAGCCTCACCGTCGCCATCCCTTTCTACCTGGCGTGGCCGCTCGCGCTGCTGCTCTTGACGCGCGGCGAGGGGATTGGCTGGCAGGCGCGCGGCTTCTGGTGGATGCTCGTCCTGCTCCTGACGATCTGGGCGAACGACTCGGCGGCCTATCTGACGGGGCACTACTTTGGCAAGACCAAGCTCGCCCCCAAGATCAGCCCGGCGAAGACCTGGGAGGGTTTCGCGGGGGGCCTTGTCATGTCCGTCATCTCCGTCTTCGTCGTCACGACTGTCGCAGATCTGGTGCTCAAGCCGGGCGCTCAGTTCCACCTGGCCTGGTATCACACGCTGCTGCTCGGCGTCTTGATCTGCCTCTTCGGCACGGTGGGCGACCTGGCGGAGTCGTTGCTCAAGCGGGGCGCGAAGGTGAAGGACAGCGGCAATATCTTCCCCGGACACGGCGGCGTGCTAGACCGCACCGATAGCCTGCTCTTCGCGGCGATTGTCGTCTACTTCTACGCCTCGGCGCTGCACCTGCTCGCGTAAGGTTCCACTTCAAGCAAGAAGCGCCAAAGTGGACCTGAAGTCGTCCGCCAGCCGGGACCCGGACGCAGGGGGAGGGACATAGACCGCTGTAGCCGCCGTTGCGCTAGCTTCACAACTGACGAAATGAACGGAGGGAGTGGATGACCACTCCCTCAAAGCGTTATCGGGTGAAGAGCGCCCGTCTCTATTCGAGGCGCAGGGCGATGAGACGTGTCTTCCAGGCATTGCCGCTGCCCATGTACTCCTCGGCGCACCAGACTGTCCCGCGCGTCACAGAGTTCAGCGGGATGGCGCAGCCGGCGCTACTGCTCCAGTAGTTTGACGCGCTGAGACCCACAGCAGGGGTTCCGCTGGCTCCTCCCTGTCCCATCGTACTCGGAGCGTCGCTGACTTTGCGTCCGGTGTAGCCGACGCTTGGATAGAGACCAGTGGTCGCAGCGCCACTGTAGTTGAAGACCAGGCTCATGTCATTCTCGTCCGTCCCCATCACCGTTGGCAGGTAGACATCGGTGTTGGGGTCGGAATAGTAAAACATGCCAGTCTGCACATAATCGGCGCCGTTGATCCACTGCGGATTATGCGCGGCCTGGGTGGTTAGCTGCGGCTGTATCTCCGCCCACAGTATGCCATCGCGTGGTCCGGTGATCGCCGTCGTCAGCGCAAAGTAGAGGCGTCCAGCTTTGAAGTACATCCCCCTTGTCCCAAATCCTCCGAAAATTGTGAGACTGCCTCCGGGCTGGCGCGGGGCGACCGGATCGGAATACGAGACGCCCAGATCGACGACGCCACAGGTATAGGTTGGGGTGGTCGTCGCGATGTTGCGCGTATTCGTGAGGGCGCAGAGGGTGATCTTGCTAAAGGGGCCGCCCCAGCCAGCTTCCGTCGCCACCAGATACTCGGCGTCCTGCACGCCATCCTCAATCGCTGGGCTGATGGAGTGGGCGAAGTGGCCATTGTCGAGCATGACATCCTCGTAGAGCGTGTAGCTCGCAGGAGCGCCGGTCAGCAGGGGCGCCTTGTCAATGACAATGGTCTCGTCGCCGAGAAGGCCGGCGAAGTTATTGACGCCGCAGGTAATGGTCAGGGAGTAGTATTCGACGCCGAGTAGCACAGGGCCGCAGTGAGTCCCCGAGCCGCGGGACGCCATGAGAATCTGGTATTCGTGGTACTGACCGCCGGGCATCGGCTGGTTTGGTGCAGTGGACGTGCTCACGGCAATGTCCAGGTAAGTCGGGCCGTTTGAGGAGCCTTCCACGGCAACGACGATCCAGCGATCTCGCATGACGTCATAATCCATTAGCGTGTTGCCGTACTGATCGCTGCTATGGAAAACAGGAGCGAAGAACGAGCTCTCCAGATAGGGGCCGAACGCTCGAGATCCATCGGAGGCGCGGTAGATGGCAAAGGATTCGCTCACCCCCTCCATGACGTAGCTGAGATCCGTGGCGACCGCTGGATCTGGTATGACAAACGGCGCCCCAGCGTCCACGCTGGTCAGGCCATCCACACTCTTGGTCAGCAGTGGAATCTTGCTCCCGCCGATAAAGTTCGGGCTGACGTTTGTCTGGGGCAGGGGCGCGCCCGCGTCCGCGCGCGGCAGGTTGGTCGCGTGCTTGAGGCTGGCCTCATAGGCGGCGCGCTGCGCTGGCGTCAGCGGGTCGAGGCGCTGCTGCGGCGTAGCCTGAGTCACCGTCTGTGCGCCTGCTTTGACCGTTGGCAGCTTGGCGAGATCGACGGCGCCTTTCATCGGCGCGACGCCTCTGCCGCTGGCGGCGTCTGCACAGGTTTGCTCGCGGCGCGATTGCTATTCGAGGACCCTGCTCCTACGACGGCGAGCGAGGCGGCGACGAAGACCAGACTGAGTACGACGCTGGCGGCGATCCGCCAGGAGTGAGCGGGGAGACGAACACGCATGACGCTCTCCTTCATGTCTTCGGGGAGACTGCAGCGCACGAGTGACTGCAACGTTGCATTGACGCGCACAGTATACAGTGAGCGCTTATTCTGTCAAGACGTTTGCTGGCGCAGATCATTTCAGTGAGGGGTGAACGAAAAATCGAGAACTGCAGACTGGGCGTTTGATGTATTGGCGAAGTTCTCATTGAGAAGCGTCAGGCGCGCAACGGCGCGGCTTTATCTGAGGAACAGAATTCGCGACCACTTGGACAGAGATCGTTTCAGGTGATTTCAATCGGGTGCGCCATGCAGGAAACCCTAGCCAGTGACCTCCTGGGCCACCGACTGAATACCCTCAGGCGCGTAGGCCGGCATGGGGCGCATGTCCAGCACGACTTTGATGGCTCGATGCATTGCCGTGTCCTGCGCCGTCGCCACCGCGCGTCGCACCTCGTGTAGCGGAAAGCGATGCGTGATCAGGCGTTCGGGCGCGATGCGCCGATCGCGCAGCATCGCCGCCGCCAGCGCGAAGCTGGAGACGCGCCCACCATCCACTCCCCAGCCGCTTGGCCCCAGACCGCCTGGCCAGTTCTCGGTGCCGTGCGCCTGAACTCCCGCCAGCGTGATCTCGCGATGCCACAGCGGCGTGAGGTCCGCTTCCACTGGCGCCAGCCGCCGTCCCACCAGCACGACGGTCCCACCCTCGCGCGCCCAACGCAAGGCATGTTGCAACGAGTTGGCGGAGCCAATGGTGTCATACACTACGTCGAAGCCGCCCACCAGCAGTTCCGCGCCGAGGCGCGTCTTGAAGTGCTTCGCCCCGGTGACACGCGCCGCCGCCGCGCTGCTGTCCTCGCTCTCCAGGATGTTCGTCACTCCGCTCTGGGTGGCGAAGCCCACCTGAAAGCCGTGCGTCGGCTGCACGGTGATCGCGCTGTTCGGCTGCAGCGCCTTGAGCGCCTGGATGAGCAGCAATCCGGAGGTCCCGCCGCCAATCACCAGCGCGTGTCCGCCTGGCGGTGGCTGGTAGCGCAGGATCGCATGGAGCGCGGAGGCGGTCGGCGCGATGAGCGCGGCCTGCTCGTCGGTCAATTGATCGGGCACGAGGAAGAGCTGGCGCTCGTGCAGGATCATCTCGTCGCTCCAGCCTGCCCCCAGCGCCTCTGGCCCAGGCAGGTAGCGGTTCTCGCAGAGGCTGTAGTTCCCGGCGGCGCATTGCGCGCACGGCGGCTCAACCTGCTCCGTCGCACAGCATTGATCTGTCTGATAGGCGACGCGGTCGCCGATGCGCAGGAACTCGACCTCTGGGCCGATTTCCGCAACCTCGCCCACGACCTCGCGCCCGAGGAAGATGCGGCTGCGGCGTGGGGCCGCCATCAGGGAGACACGCGAACTGGCCGCCAGATGGATCAGGTTGAGGTCATCCTCGGAGACGCCCGCGAGCGCATTGCGCACGCGCACCCAATGGCGACCAGGTAAGGCGCTCCTAGCGATTGCGCGCGCGCGGAACGGCGCCAGTGGCCCATAATAGGCGCGCCGCGAGAAGGTTCCCAGAATCCGCGTGCTCAGGACGCGCGCCGGATTGCTATCGTAGTACGCGCTCCACATTTGCGCTCTGCGCCTCGATTGATGCGTCGCCGTGTCTCTGTTCGCCGTGGTCCGCGTTAGGCAAGACCGGGTGCAGTGTAGCAGAACGTCTCAGGCCGCGCAACAATGACAGTACGCAAGGCATAGGCGCCGGGCAATCGCCTCACTATCCATCGCGTGAAAACCCGCGGCATGATCTGCTGCGTAGCGAGGCGTGGCGCGCTATAATCTCAGCGAGCCGCGCGTTCGCGATGACGGGCCGCGCTATTTCCTCTCACCGCCTGATCGTCCTCACACTCATCCCAGCCGAGGCGCTATGTTTGTTGCCCTTCAGATCGCCATGTTCATCGTCCTGCTGGAGCTGACCGTTGGCTCCTTCGTCACACTCTACGCGCTGGATATGCGCGGGGATAGCAGCCGCGGCTTCATCCTCTTTCAGGGGGGGCTCTACCTCTTCTTCGCCTTGCTGACGCTGCTGGCGATGAACGCCTTCGCCACGCCAGAACTGGTAAGCAACATCGTGCTCGATAGCTCATGGCTGCGCTGGCAAGGGTCGCTCGTCCTCACCTTCGCGCTGCTGATGATTCCCTGGAACCTCTTGCTCTGGCTCGATCCCACCTCCTCGCCCAACGCGCGCAAGAAGTCGGCGTCTGTGGATGAGGAGGCCCCCGCCGCGCCACAGGACGACCTGATCCCGCGCGTACGGCTGCTGCGCTTCGCCGTCGGCGCGCTCGGCTCGGCGGTTGGCCTGGCGGCGGTCTTCGTCGTCGGCATGGCCTACCGGACGCTGGCCGACAGCCGCCTGGGCGGCGCGCTCGTCGTCGTGGCGCTGCTCGCGGGCGCGCTCGCGCTCGGCGGCATCATGACGGCGATGCTGCTGGGTCACTGGTACCTCAATACGCCGACCGCCTCAGGCAAGCCACTCGAGTTCTCGACGACGCTGACGCTGGTGGCGCTGGCGCTGGCGTTCGGCTGCGCGCTGCTGCTGGGACCGAGCACGCTGAAGTTGCGCGATCCCGGGGTGGCGATCTCACCCGGCACGAGCATCGTCGACAAGCCCGGTGGTGGCATCGTCGTCACGACGCCGACGCCTCAGCCCACCGGAACAGGCGGCCAGTCGCCTACATCATCTACCGAAGGCCGCCAGGCGCCACTGGATACCAGCGCGTTTGTGTGGCTTCAATACCTCATGGGCTTCGCGGCGCCGCTGGTCCTGGGGTATCTCGCCCTACGGCTGACGCGCGAGCGCTCGTTCCAGTCGGCGACGGGGATGCTCTATCTCTGCGTCGCATTCATCTTCATCGGCGAGATCCTCGGACGGGGTCTTCTGCTCATGCCACGTTTCTAGCGGCGTGACAGCGTCTCGATAAAGGAGTGAGTATGAACCCGCAGCCCCAGATCGACCCTGACATCTTCAAGGCCTATGACGTGCGCGGCGTCTATCCCACCGAGCTGAACGAGGAGACCGCCTACCGCATCGGGCGCGCCTTCGTGCAGTATCTTGGCGTCAACCAAGTGGCGGTTGGGCGCGATATGCGCGTCTCGTCGCCCGTCATCGCGGCGGCGGTAATGCGCGGCGCGGTCGATCAGGGCGCGGACGCCATTGACCTGGGGCTGACGACAACCGACGAACTCTACTTCGCCGTCGGCAAGTACGGGTATCCCGCCGGCGTGATGATCACCGCCTCGCACAATCCGGGGCAGTACAACGGCATCAAGATGTGCCGCGAGGAGGCGATCCCGATCTCGTCAGAGACCGGCGGCGACGCCATCCGTGACATCGTCATATCGGGGCAATTCGCCTCGCCGCCGCGCCAGGGCCAGATCATCCCGCGCGCCGTCACCGACGCCTACGTAGATCACTGTCTCTCCTTCATCGACGTCAGCAAGGTCAAGCCGTACAAGATCGCAGTCGACGCTGGCAATGGTATGGCGGGCATGGTCATTCCGCGCGTCTTCCAGAGGCTGCCCTGCCAACTCGTCCCGCTCTACTTCGAGCTGGATGGCACGTTTCCCAACCATCCCGCCAGCCCCATCGAGCCGGAGAACACCGCGGAGTTGCGCCGTATCGTGCCGGAGCAACACTGCGACATGGGCATCGCCTTTGACGGCGACGCGGATCGCATGTTCCTGGTGGACGAGAAAGGGAAACTGCTCGGCGGCGACATGGTAACGGCGCTGGTGGCGCAGAGCCTCCTGCGCAAGCATCCAGGCTCGACGATCCTCTACAACCTGATCTCCTCGCATTCCGTACCTGAGTTGATCGAGCGCGAGGGCGGGCGCGCGATTCGCACGCGCGTGGGCCATTCGTACATCAAGGCGACGATGCGCCAGGAGAACGCGATCTTTGGTGGCGAGCATTCGGGGCACTTCTATTTCCGCGACAACTGGTACGCCGACTCCGGCCTGATCGCCTTCCTGATCGTGCTGGAACTGGTCAGCCAGAGCGGACATACCGTCTCCGAGTTGATCGCGACGATTGACACACGGTTCCGCAGCGGCGAGATCAATAGCCATGTCGCCGACCAGAAAGGACGCGAGCAGGCTATCGAGGAGTATTACAAGGCGCGCGGCGCGCAGATCGATCACCTGGATGGCGTTACTATCAACTTCCCAACCTGGTGGGCCAACGTCCGCTCGTCCAACACGGAGCCGCTGATACGCCTGAACGTCGAGGCGGATACCAAACAGGAGATGGAAGCGCGCCGTGATGAGATGCTACACTTAATCCGGCAGTGAGGTCCCTCACACCAATCGCAGCGCAGAAAACGTAAGCGAGCAGCATAGACGCGACGCCGCAGCCTGAAGGAGGCGCATGGTGGGTGTCTTTTCCCGATTCAGCAACTTCATCAAAACGAAGATGAGCGCCTTCCTCGATCAGGCGGAAGATCCTGGTCAGACGCTCGACTACTCCTACCAGAAACAACTTGAGCAGCTCCAGAACCTGCGCAAAAGCATCGTCGACGTGACGATGAACGAGAAGCGGCTGGAGCTACAACAGGCGCAGATCAACGCGCGCGTCGACAAATTGGATCAGCAGGCGCGCTCTGCGCTCGCGAAGGGCGATGAGGACCTAGCGCGCGAGGCCCTGACGCGCAAGCAAGATCTCCAGGGGCAAGTCACCACCTTCGACCAGCAGATCGAGCAGCTCAAGGCGCAGCAGCAGAAGTTCGTCGAGATGCAGGACCGGCTCTCGACGCGTGTCGAAGCCTTCCGCACGCAGAAGGAGATGGTCAAGGCGCAGTACGGCGCGGCGCAGGCGCAGGTCAAGATTCAGGAGGCAGCGACGGGCATCTCCGAGGAGATGTCAGATGTCAACCTGGCGGTTCAGCGGGCGCAGGATCGCGTCTTGCAGATGCAGGCGCGTGCGGATGCGCTCGATGAGTTGACCGCCTCGGGGGCGCTGCCAGAGATTGGAGCGCCCGGCGACGATATTGACCGCAAATTGGCCGCGCTCTCCAGTGGTGACGCCGTAGACGCGGAGCTGGCAACGCTCAAGGCCCAGATGCAGTTACCCGCCGGCTCGGCGTCGAGTCAGCAGGCGCAACTGCCCGCTGGCGGTTCTGCTCCAGCTGCGACGACGGATACACCCGACTCGACGGACACGACTAGCTCGTAGCCCGCTTGGACGCACAACTGACAACATCTGCGAGCGGCGCCAGAGGAGGCCAGATGATAATCCGCATCATGGCAGACAATCAGTACCGCGTCGACGATTCCTATCTGCCGGAGCTTGATAAGCTGGATGATCCCGTCGTGGCGGCGCTGGATCAGGGCGACGCCGAGGGGTACGCCAGCGCGCTGCAGACGCTTGTGGACTTCGTGCGCACGCATGGCGAAGAGTTGCCGATGGACGAGGTCGTCCCCTCTGACTCGATCCTCCCCGCGCCAGACATGACGCTGGAGGAAGTGCGCGCGCTGATGGAGTCGGCTGAAGTCAAGATGCCGACGTAGTGTCCGAGGAAGACACCACGCCAGAGTCCCCCGATACTGACGATACTGAGACGTCACTCTTCACCGCGCGACTGGCGCTAGAGCCAGTGCGCTCGGAGCACGCTGCGCTCCTTTTCACGGCGCTCCAGGACCCGCGCCTCTACACCTATATTCCCGACGATCCTCCCGCGTCGCTTGAGGCGTTGAAGGATCGCTACCGGCGCTGGGAGCGGCGCAGCTCAGCAGACGGACGCGAGGTCTGGCTGAACTGGGCCGCGCGCCTACGTGCGAATGATGAGTGGGTTGGAACCTTCCAGGCAACCATCATGGAAGCTCAGCGGGCCCTTCTTGCCTACATGATCTTTCCGCCATACCAGCGGCAGGGATTCGCGCGCGAGGGCTGCCAGCGGGTCATCGAGCATCTGGCTGACAGATATGGGGCGGAGGTCGTCGCTGCGGAGATCGACACGCGCAACACGCGCTCAATCGCATTGGTCGAGTCGCTTGGTTTCCGGCTGGTGGCGACCACGCACGGGGCAGACACATTCAAAGGAGCGCTCAGCGACGAGCACCGCTTCGAGCGGGTCGTTGGCATGGGCGAGTTGTAAGCGTCGTCCAGGACGCGATGAGGCGCGGCGCCTCATCACACTTGCAGGTCCCAGACCGGATACCAGAATTGCAGGTCCTTCTCGAGGGGCAGTTCCTTCTCCATGACCGTTGCGAGACGCATCTCCTCGGGATTGTTGCGCTGCCGCGTCTTGTCATGGCTGTCGGACTGCGGAACGAAAGGATAGAATGTCCCGCGCTTATAATTATAGATCCAGTAGATCGGCTTGCCATCGGCGTTCTTGAAGGCGAAGATAGCGAAGAGCAGTTGCGTATCGTAGCCTTTCTCGATCAGCGTCTGGCTAACGATATGGATGGTGGCGACGAGCGACTGGAAGTCTGGACTGGTGAAGACAAACCAGCGGTAGTTCAGCTCATCCTCGAAGGATTTCATCGTCACCTGCTCGTCCTTGCCGGCCATCTTCAGTAACTGCTCCAGGTCGGCTTGCAACAAGCCGAACGGTCCAGATGCGATGCCGCGAAAGCAGATGCCCGCGTCGCCGGTTGGCTCCAGGCGCTGATCAGACTCCAGCGCGACCTGCGCGGTGGACATGGCGAAGAGCCGCTCCGGTCCGACGGGCACAGGCTTGCGGCGACCGAAGAGCGCGTCGAAGAATCCCATACCGTTCTCCGCTCACGAAAACGCCCCTTCGCATGTTCGGAAGAGGGCGTTTAACGTCTAGCCGTTGTAGTGCGCCTGCTCCATCTGACGCTGCATCTCGTTGAGCCGCGCGACACGTTCCTCAGTTGAGGGGTGCGTGGAGAAGAGCGAGGCGACCTCGTCACCCTTCAGCGCAGGCACGATGAAGAGCGCGTTCACCGCTTCCGCCTGGCGGAAATCCTTTTTGGGAATACTCACGCCGCCCTGGCCATGGATGATCCCGTCGATGTGGACCAGCGCCGAGGCCAGGTTCTGTGGCGCGCCGGTGATCAGCGCCGCGCCACGATCAGCCGCCAGCTCGCGGTAGCGCGAGAGTGTGCGGATCAGGATGAAGCTGGCGACATAGGCGATCACCGAAGCGAGAATCACGATGATGATGGCGCCTCCGCCACCGTCATTGTTGTTGCCACTGCGCCGTCCGTAGCCACCGCCAAAGCCGCCGCCGAACCAGAACATGTTCTGCACGATCAGCGAGATGACCATTGAGAAGAAGGTCGCTACCGTCATCACCAGCATGTCGCGGTTGATGATGTGCGTCAGTTCATGCGCCAGGACCGCCTCCAACTCTGGCGCCGGCAGTTCCCGCATGGCGCCAGTCGTCACCGCGACGACGGCGTCGTTCTTGCTGCGGCCCGTCGCGAACGCGTTGGGCAGGTTGGTGTCGATGATCGCGATACGAGGCTTGGGCAGGTTCGCCTGCGCCGCCAGCCGCGCGATCATCGCGTGCAGGTCAGGCGCCTCTTCCTCCGAGACTTCCTTCGCGCCCATTGAGGCGAGCGCGATCTTGTCCGAGAAGAAGAACTGAATCGCCGCAATCGCCACCGCAATCAGCAGTAGTGGGATGAAGCCCACATTGAAGAAATACTGCAGGACGAAGACGAAGCCGACGTAGATCGCGCCCAGCAGGAACATCGTCAAGACCATGCGCGCCGCCAGCCCATTGTCAGGCTTATACCAACTCGGTCGGTTTCGCGTCAGCATGATTCGTTACTCCCGTCAGCGGTCCTTGTCTCCGGGAAAAAATGCGAGGAGACTAGACACTGACTCTCCATCTAGTATACGCGCAGGGGAGCGCATGAGTTGGCCCCACGCACGCCTGTTTTCTTAGAGTTATCTCATCGAATCGGTCTGGTTGAGTGCGTCGCATCCCTCGGAGCGGGAGGGAAGAGAGAGCAACTGTGTTGAACGTCAAGCAGTCGGGGCCAGGCGCCAGGGCGTCTGGTGCTTGACCAGGGCGTTGAGGATGGTCAGCAGTTGATGCCTACACGCTACCAACGCGACCTTCGGCGGCTTGCCCTGCTCACGCAAGCGGGTCCAGAAGGCGCGCAGCACCGGATTGGAGCGCACCGCGCTCAATGTGCTCATGTAGAGCGCGGCGCGCCCGCGCGCCCGTCCCCCCCAGATCAGGCGTTTGCCGCGCGCGGTCCCGCTGTCGCGATTGAGCGGGGCGACGCCGACCAGAGCAGCCAGCTGCTTATGTGCCAGCCTGCCCAACTCGGGCAGATCGGCCAGGAGGGTGAAGGAGAGAATCGGACCGACGCCGGGGACGCTGCGCAGCAGGTCGTCACGCTCACGCCAGAGCGGACTGACGTGCAACGCCTGATCGAGGTCGTGGTTGAGTTCGTCCAGCGCCGCTTCCAGCCAGGTGATGTGCGCCTCAATGAGCGCACGCGCGCGACGGCCTGGGAGTGGCGGTTCTTCTCGGCGGTCAGCATCCCCACCACTTGCGCGCGGCGTTCCAGCAACGCCGCCAACTGCTGCGTCGCCTCATCGCTCAAGGGACGCGGCTCAGGATGGACCGCTTCGGCGAAGTGCGCCAGCGCCTGCGCGTCGAGTTGGTCGGTCTTCGCCAAGCGTCCCGTCGCCTTGGCAAAGTCACGGACCTGGCGTGGATTGAGCACCACGACCGGCAGTCCGGCGGCTCCCAGCGCTGCGACCACGGCGCGCTCGTACCCGCCGGTGGCCTCCAGCACCACCAGCTGGGGGGCCAGCGTGCGCAGGCGCGCGACGAGCGCGGGCAACTCGGCCTCGGCGTTGGCCACGCGCCAGTGGGCGCCGCTGGGTCGCACGCCGACATCCAGCCAGGCTTTGGCTACATCGACGCCCACGAAGCAGGAGGTCGTAGATTCCGGCGTCCCATCCGGCTGGCTCTGCGCTTCGGTCATGCGTCTCTCCCTTCTCCTCTCGTCCTCCACGCACCAGCGCCACGTGATCCAACCTTGCGTGATACGGGCTGGTGGCCCAGGCAACTGTTCGGATTCACGCCGCTGCACGGCGCGACGACCGACGCCCTCTCACGGCCTCCAACGACCGGGGGGGAACGGCCTATCGCGCCATCTCGACCTGTCGACACGGCAAGCATACACAACTTTGAACATACAAGGGGGTACGACCTTCGGGTCAGCCGCCACGAAGGTAGACGGCCCAGCGCTGAGAGACGAGAGACAGACGAGAACAGGAAGGATGCGCGCGGACAACGCCACCATGAGCTACAAAGAGATACAAACACGCTATGCCGAAGCCAGCCACAAGAGCGCCGCTGGCGCGGCAGGCAGGGCAAGAAAACGCGACTAGTTGTTCTCGCGCTCTTTCTCGCGCTGCGCTTTGTAGTAGCTCTTGGGCTTCGGGCGATGCTCTTCTTCGTAAGCGGCGGGCGCGGCGTCCTCGTCTGGACGCGCCCGGCGACCCTCGATCTCGCCCATCAGTTCCTGCAGGTCGTTATAGATTGCGAAGTTATCCAACGCCTCACGCTGCTTGAGCAGGTGGCGGATCATCATCACCTGCGGCACCGAGGTGGCGCTGTAGCGCTCGGACTCGGCGCGCTTGAGAAACTTCTCGACCAACTCAATCGAGCGCTCATTGGCGCCGTTCTCTTCCAGGCGGTCGCGAATCGCTTCCAGTTGCTCGTAAGCGTTCAAGTCGTTGCTCCTCCCCTGTCATGCGCGTCATGTTCGCGCACAGTCATCGCGTCGTCGCGACACCGCGCGCGGGTGAAACCAGTCTCCCAACGAGTCATTATACCGCACGATGGAAGACTACAATGAGTTGTTTGAATTGTTTGAAGTCTGGGATGCCTGGCTTACTGCGAGCGCGCAAACTCCCGCTAGCTCGTAGAGCGCCGCCTCGCGCTCAGGAATTATCGGCGCCGGCAGCGCGCGCCAGAGGGCGCCAACCACCAGACCAGTCGTTCCCAGCGCGATACTGGTGAGTGCGCCATATGCATCCACTGAGGACCTGACGACCAGCGGCTGGGCATCCGCGACTTGCATGACAGCAGCGCCCAAGGCATCTGAACCCGTGGGCAGACCAAGTCCCAGCCCGTGAATACACACCTCTTCGGCCCCGGTCGCGATCAGAAACACATGGCCCAGTCGCGCCAAGGGGCTTAAGGGGCTGGCAGGGCTCCATGGACTGAGGCCAGGCTGGGGGATGGATATCTCCAGCGTGCCTACCTGCTCAGCGCGCACATACTCCCCGATCGCCGCCAGCCACTTCCCCTGTCGGGTCACTTGCTGGTAGGCGGTGAGTTGGATGGCGATCTCTCCAGCCAACTCGCGCAGCAGATCCTTGCTGTGTGCGGAATACACATAGGGAGCCTGACTGGCGGCGTCAAATGTGCCGCCAATCTTTGCGCCAGTGAGCAGTGGCAGGATGGCTGAAGCACGTACGGCGAGCAAACTGAACAACGCGGCGCTGCCCGCCTCACGGACTGGTCGCCGCTCGATATTTGGATGGAAGACCGGCTCTCCCGTCGCCAGCACACCGGGAAAGATGAACGTTGCCGTGCCATAGAGGGCCTCGAACTGCTCAGTAAAGGAAAGCGGATAGCCAAGACTCACTACCAGGCGGATCGGCGGCGTCCCGGGGAACAGCGCGACGCGCTCGAAGACGGCGAGTTGGGTGAACGCTGGCTCGGCCTCTTGCGTCTCGCGCAGGATCTGGAGCAACGATTCGTCTGCGCGCTCAGGCGTATCGAGACGATCGCGCGCGTTGCCACGCAAAAGCGTCGAGAGTCGCTAGGTAGAAGCGTGGCTGCCCCGCTGGGGTGATGTGATCAGGGGTGAGCGCCCCCCGCACTATGGCGAGGCGTAGCGTAGCTGGGTGTATGTCCAGGCGGCTCACCGCCTGCTTCAGAGTCAACAACTGCGGCTTGCCGGTCCGCCCGTCGGCCTGTGAGGAGCTTTCCATGTGCGCCTCTGTGCGCTTTCCATCTCAAGGCATTGTTTCCATCAAGTGGTGGGCGTGCCCTTCAACCCACCGCGTACGTTGCGGGTACACTTCGGCTCTAGAGGCCACATGTGGGCGGCGCGGGGCACGCTGTTCACTGTAGTTCTATGCCCTGCGGTTGCTTGCATAGCGGCTGGGAGCCTCGAGGGGATACCTCTCGCAGGCGCAGGGAGCACGCCTGCCTGGCTTACCGCGGCGCCGCACCGACCGAGGCAAACGAGAGCGCGCAGACGCCCGCTAGAGTCATGAGGGCGGCTTCTTGCTGGTGAATGCCCAGCACGCTCGTCCCTGTACTGGACTCCCGCCAAAGCGCACCTACCACGAGATGAGATCCCGCCATCTCGACACGCAGCGCGATCGCACTGAGCGTCCCCTTGACGTCTGACCGTGTCTCGATCACAATGGGGCGCTCTGCGTCTACACGGGCCGCGATGGCACGGAGCGCTTCGGTGCGAGGCGCGAGTGTCTGCGCCGGACCCTGGACGCAGATATCCTCGGCGTCATAGGTCTCCAGGAAGGCGTGGGCAAGGTGCGCGAGCAGGTTGGGTTTGCGGATCATACCCTCAGATCGCTCCACGCCGGACGCCGACGCGTCGGTGTGGAATCCGCCGTACTCGCTGACCGCGGTGAGCCATGCGCGCTGCCGCCTGTCCTGCTGTTGGTAGCGCAAAAACAAAGCGAGTTCCGCCGCCATATCGCCCAACAGGTCACGAATCTGTGATGTGAACGCAAACGGCTCGGGGCTAGACACCCCGAACGCGCCCCGCACGCGATTGCCCACGATCAGTGGCAGCACCGCATAGGCGCGATGCGACGCACTGCGCAGCAACGCTGCAGTCCCCGAGGCGCGCGGAGGCTGGCGACTGGCGTCGTCCAGATAGATCGGTTCGCCAGTAGCCAACACGTGCGGAATGCTCAGGTTCACGCGCCCATACAGTCGGCGATACTGCTCCATAATCGCCGGCGAGACGCCAATCTGCGCCACGATCCGATAGCCAGGCTCGTCAGCGCTGGGCGTGACGGGCTCGACGATCCCCAGCGCCGTGAGGGCTGGGAGCCTGCGCTGGATATGGCGCAGGCCTGCAGCAGGGGTGGCTCTGCGCCCGCCTCATTGCCTAGCGCAAGGGGGAGATTCAGCAACTTCAGCCTGCTGGACGGGCGGGTGGCAAAGGTATGCCGCAACTGCTCGGCGTAGGCACATCTCCACGAGCTAGCACTCGCTTCTTCACAGCATGTATGCAACAATGGCAGATCAACAGAGCGGTCATTGCAGGGCATCACAGGCCCACTCTTCTGGCTAATGGGCCAATCGTGGCCAATATCTTCATCAAAATCAACGTTTTGCCCTGTTATCTCTGGTCTGTCCCGGTCATGATTGCCTGGAGATGAAAAAGGGAGAATATCGCACATCGCGGTAGGTCGTGCCGGCGCGCTCTCCTTGGAGTGCTTCAATGGACCGTCGTTGGGTCCATAGATCCCTGATGTTCCCCATAAGCCTTTGAGGGTTTCGCGACGTTGCGACGTGGATGTCATGGCCTCCCTTTGGGCACACAGGGATTGTCCTGAGTGGTCGTGACGGGATTGCAGCGATCCATCTGTGACCTGCTTCAGGAGTTCTTGCATGCATGGCTTTGTGCGCTTGGGAAGGAGAGCACGATGCAGCGGCATGGGTACGGACTCGTAGCGTCACGTGGCGACATCGCGATGGCGCTGCACGAGTGGCATTCGGCCCTGGCGACCGCAGACGCCAGCGTCGAGGCGGAGATCTATCGCTGCGCGATTGACCTGGTCATGGAGTATCTAGCGCCTTGCGCCACAGTGCGTGAGCTGCTCGACGCCTACTACTTCCCTGAGATCGCCCTCCTGCAGCTCGTGAAGGAACTGTGCACGGAAGGGGAGATTCTCTTGCAACCACGACTGCTGCTGCGGGCGTCGTGCGCGTTGCTGCTGCGCCAGCTTGTGGGGGAAGTAGTCGCGTAGCCAGGTGTCGCGGCTCAGCCAGGTCAACAGTACCTTCAAGCGCCTCTCGCGCGTCAAGTCTACCCTTGCCGCCACGCAAGCCTTACTGCTGGATGTGGTGGTTGATGCGCCGCTAGATGGGGCATGCGACAGGTCGGCTAGTAGCGCCAACTGGTATTCCGGCATATTGGCATCGCTTCCCGGCGGCCCTCCGCGCGGCGCGTTCGGCCTGAGTTCCAGCCTCGCTATATCACGAGGCCAGACGCCGATACAAACGGGCCTACTACGGTCCCATTGGGTCTCAACCGAGCGACCGCAGTACTGCTCATCACGTCAAGACGGCGCAGCGGCACATCTTGTGACGCGTAGTTCTTATATCGCATCGGGGAAGTGGCGCACATATCAACGTGACCGGAGGAGACCGCAATGCGCCTCGGCATCACGCCTCAACGTTCGCGGAGGTGAAGATCGCAAGGTACTGATGCTCGTTCAATTCACGGCGCCTGTGCAGCCGCAAGCCTGCCGCGTGCGCGTCCGCCACCAATTCTTCAGGGGAGATGCGATCTTCGAGAGGGGGGCCAGGGCCGTCCTCATGTTTCTCCCATTCAATCACGGCCAGACGCCCTTCGGGTTTCAGGAGGAGCGCCAGCCGGCGCAGGAAGCGCGCGCGCCCTGGCACTTCGTGAAGCACAAACGCAGCCAGCACCAGATCGCAAAACTGCGGGGGCAATGGCGTCTCAGTATCGTTCATCTTCATCAGCCGCACATTGGCCAGCCCCTGCTCGACCAGCCGCGTTTTCAGCGCGCTGAGCATCTCGCCCTGGATGTCCGCAGCCAAAATCATGCCGCGCTCACCGACGATCTCCGCCGCCGGCAGCGTGAAGAATCCAGGGCCAGAACCGATGTCCGCCATGATGTCGCCAGCCTTCAGCCCAAGTTGGCGCAGCAGCGCGCGTGGCTGAAGCTGGACGTGCCGCTCCTCGGAGAGCAGCAGCTCGCGATTGCGTGGATCGAACTTGCGTGGCATGCGTGCCTTCACCTCACAGCGTCAGAGGCTGACCGGCAGCGCTCATTCAAGAAAAGTGTAGCACACACGCCTGCCTCGCCGCCGTGTGCGCACAAGCGATTACGCGCGCTTGGAGCGAAGGGCCTTCAAGTGAACAATCTTGGGACCACTCGCCAATTGGGCATAACGCTCGGATTCCCGCGCATAGAGGGCCAGTCTGCCCTCAGGGTTGGAGTGTACGCCCCACCCATAGCGCTTGCCAAGCGCCGATGAGCGCATACATGGCTGCCCTTTGGCGACAAATCGCTCTCGTTCGGCCAGCGCGCTTTCATCACCGACATCATGCTTGAGTTGATGTACGCGAAAGATCACGTCATCCGAGGTGTAGATGTAGGGGGATTCCACAACCATCTCAAATTGTATTGCGGCAGCGCTGAGCGCGGGGTCAGACTGAGATGGGACCTCAGCCACCTGGACTGGACAATCCTCGGCAACCTCGATGAGGGTGTTGTAATAGTTCGTGGTTTTCATCCCATACGCCCCGATTGCCGACATTTAGAACAGAGCGCGCCACATACGCCTTGAGGAACATCCGTTCTCATTGCGCATCCAGTATACCATTGAAGCGCGTATCCAGTGTTGCGTCACTCCCTGATGGACGCTGGGGCGCTACGCATGTGGAGCCATTTCGCAATGATAGAGAGAGGATGGCGAGTTGACGTCTATCTACCTGATCCGCCATGGCGACTACGACGAACTTGTGGACGGTAAGCCGGTCGAGAATCCTGGACTCTCCCCAAAGGGCGTCCGTCAGGCCGAACTCCTGCGCGATCGCTTGGCGCACACGGGCGAGATCAAAGCCGACGCTCTGATCGCCAGCCCCGCGCGCCGCGCGTCGGAAACGGCGGAGATAGTGGCTCCCGCTCTCGGCGCGCCGATAACCCTCGAGAAGGACCTGGAAGAATGGCGCTGCGACAGGGGCGCTTTGAGTCAGGAAGAGTTTACTGCGCGCTGGCAGCGGGTTTTCCGATGCGCAACGACCCTTCTTCCAGTGGGTTGACGGCGGGGAGAGCTGGGTGGAGTTCACGGCGCGCGTGCAGCTGGCGCTCAATCGCATCTGGCAGGATCGTGTTGGCAAGACCATCGTTGTCGTCGCCCATGGCGGCGTCATTCAGGCCTCGTTCGCATACTTCTTCAGCCTCAGCGCAACGACAATTCCTGGCATCTCAACCGAGAACACGGCGATCACGCACTGGATCAGGCCTGCCGAAGCCAGCCGCTGGACATTGCAGCGTCACAATGACCACGCGCATCTGCAAGCGCTGGCTTGAACCTCAGCGCACGTCGATGGGGGAAGCGTCGAGACCAAGCTGGCTCAACGACGGCTCCGCGCAGCAGAACCAGGCCTCGGTAAGATGCGGCGTGGGCCGTCCCGGCGTGAGAACAGGCAGCCTGCGCCTCGACAGTGTCTGAACCAGGTCGGCGGCCAGACCCTCTTTCGCCAGCGCACGCAGCGCGTAGAAGGTCGCTCTGGCTGACTGGCCCTGCGCGGCCGCGCGCTCGACCAGCGCCATCACCTCAGTCTGCAATGCGTCCATGCGCGGATCGGGGTGCGTCCATGTGTAGCTAAAGGCGCTCTCGTCCAGTGGCCCCACCCATGCGCTGGCGTCCGGCTCCAAGAGCAGCGCCGAGCCCGGTGGAACGAGCAGGCGGATCGCGAACTGGATCGCGTCCACCGCCTCAATCAGCCCGTGCTCATCGACGAAATCGAGCAACTCCAGGTAGTCGCGCGCAGTGGTCCAGGGAGTGAAGGCGACGAAAGTTGGACGCATCGGGATGCCTGCCGCGTCGAGAATGGTCAGCGCCTCGACCACATCGGCGCGCGTATGTCCCTTGGCGAGATGACGCAGCACGTCCTCGCTCAACGACTCGACCGCCGAGACGACGAAGGCGCAGCCGAGCGCCGCCAGCTCTGGGAAAAGTTCGCGACGCTCCAGAATGTGCTCGACCTTGATCGTCGCGTCAAAAGTGACGTCGGGAAAGTCGCTGTGTAGCGCGCGCGCGAGGTCCAGCGAGCGCTTTGGCCCGTTCATGAAGTCGGGATCGCCAAAAGTGATGTGGCGCGCCCCGGCGGCGACCTGCGCGCGGATGTCGGCTAGCACAGTCTCGCGCGGCAGGACAAAGAAGCGCCCACTATAGACCGGCGTGATCGGGCAGTGACGGCAGATGTGCAGGCAGCCACGGCTCGCCTCGACATACCCTGCCAGTCGCGTCTCATCGCCAGCGACCAGCCGCGCATAGTTCTCCAGCGTAGGCAGCGTGTCACGCGCGGGGGGAATCAACGGTAGCCGGCGCACTACGGGGGCCGCCGTCGCCGCGCGTGTCGTGACGCCGGGAACCTCGGCCAGCGAACGCCCGCTTTCCACCGCCTGGACCAGCGCGAGCAGCGCCTCCTCATACTCGCCGCCGATCAGCGTGTCGGCATGTGCGCGCAGCAGGTACTCCGCGTTGAGGGTCGCGTAGAGACCGTAGAAGCAAATCGTGATGTCAGGGTTCAGACGCCTGGCGCGCTCGGCCACCCGCACACCTAGCCGCAGCGCTGTGTGCATCGGCACGGAGATCGCCAGGATCCTGGCGCGCGTCAGCGCCTCGTCGGGGAGCGCGGAGACGGAGGTGTCAATCGCGGCGGGATCGTAGCTGGCCTGGCGCAGGAAGGCCAGTGGAGAGGCGAGGTTCAGCGGCTGATGTCCCAGCTCATAGCAAGCCACCAGCAACACTGCGCCGGGTGCGCGGAGGTCGCTCATTTCTTGCGCGCTGGCGCGGCGGGCGCGCCTTTGCCCTTCGCGCCGCCCTGTCCCTCCGGCGCCCAGCCCTCTGGTTTCTCGTCCTCATCCTCGAAGAGGAACTCCTCCATCTGCTTGCGCATGAGCTGGCGCGCGTCGGGATCGGCGAGGTTCAATCCGTAGTGGTTGATCAGCAGCCGCGACTGCTCCTGCCACAGATCCCAGGCCTCGGCGGAGATGTTCTCGTAGATACGTTTGCCCAGCTCGCCGGGAATCGGCTGCCTATCAAGGCCGGGTAGTTCGCGATGCAGTTTCTTGCACATCACCATACGCGCCATTGGTTGTCTCCCCTCCGCGCTCTATGTCGTAGCGCACGTCGCATACTACGATAGCACAAACATACGTGATGCGACGTGCGCTACGACATAGAGCGCGGAGGGGAG
>Ga0207684_10001331_pt1 | contig 27113 bp, 27 predicted proteins | sample KBSK5501metaG_FD_184342 | JGI IMG/M metagenome (GOLD analysis project Ga0207684, IMG submission 184342) | Corn, switchgrass and miscanthus rhizosphere microbial communities from Kellogg Biological Station, Michigan, USA - KBS K5-50-1 metaG... | ecosystem: Host-associated > Plants > Roots >...
GCATGATTACGGACGGATGCGTGATATCGCCTGGAGCTCGCATCGAAAGAAGCGTGCTGTCGCCGGGCGTCTGGATCGGGCCGGAAGCGGTCGTTCGCGATTCGGTGATCCTGACCGACTCGTTCGTCGACGTCGGGGCGCGCGTGGACCGCTCGATCGTCGACAAGTCGGTCCGGATCGGAAAGAAGGCGAGGGTCGGTCAGAGACCGAAGCCGGGGGAAGGTCCGGGCATCACGGCGGTCGGAAAGAACGCGCAGATCCCCGACCGGATCTCTGTCAGGCGCGGTGCGGTCATCGACGCGGACGCCACCCCGGAGTACTTTTCCGCTGGGGCGCTGCGCCAGCGATCGCGGGCCAGGAAGCTTCGGTTGGCAGCGGCGGGGGGGCCGTCACCCTCATCGCCGCGGTGACTCTCGAGAGGCTTTAAGCCGACTCGTCCAGCTCCACCATCGGGTCGGTGGGCCGTTCGTCTTCTTTCGGCAGCTCGCCCTCGAGCGCCAGCTTGCGGCGGAGGTTCAGCCGGGCCTGAACCGCCGGATCGCGGTCGGCGAGGAGCGCCAGGAACGACAGGCGCATCGGCTGCGTCGGCTCTTCCGGCTGTTCTCCGGCGGGATCGGCGGTCTCGCGCATCGAGACGCGCTGCAGGCTCTCGGGCGGGACGATGAGGCGTTCGGCAGTTCTTCGGTCAGCCATTTGATCTCTCTCCGTGAGGGTAATCGACCGAAGTTGCAAGAGGCGTTCCCCGGTTGACCGCCGGCTATCTCAAGAGAATGCGGGGGATAGCGTCTGGATAAAAGAGGTTGTATACAAATAAAGGTCCGGCGGACGGCTAAAAAGTGGCGTCTATTCGCCGATGTCCTCCGCCCAGAGGTTCGGGTTATCCCGGATCCAGTTCGCCAGCATCTCGATGCATTCCTTCGAAGCGAGATCCACGACCTCGACGCCGTTCTCCCGCAACCAGTCCACGCCGCCCGCGAAGTTGACCGACTCGCCGACGATCACCCGGCCGATACCGAACTGCCGAACGAGGCCGCAGCAATACCAGCAGGGGGCGAGGGTCGTCACGATCGTCTTGTCGCGATATCCGCGTTGCCGCCCCGCCTTGCGAAAGGCGTCGGTCTCGCCATGGACCGAGGGATCGTTTTCCTGGACGCGCCGGTTGCGGCCGCGGCCGAGCAGCCTCCCGTCCCGGTCGAAGAGCGCGGCGCCGATTGGAACGCCGCCCTCGGAGAGCCCGAGCTTCGCCTCCGCCAGCGCGACGTCGAGCATCGCGCGAAGAGGCTCGAGGGCTCTCAGGCCGTTTCGGGAGCGCGGCCGAGGATCCGCATCGCGGCGCGCCACTCTTCGCGCGCACGCGCCAGACATCCCCGATGGGCGCGCAGGTTCTTCTTCCAATTTCGCGCGCGGGCGGAGGAAGCCCGTTGCTCGAGCCACTCCCGCTTCTTCTCGTGCGCGCGATTCCAGTGGGCGACAGCGCGCTCGAGGAGAAGTCCCGCCCGGTCGATTCGGACCCGGACCGCTTCCCGGATCTCCGACGGAACCCCGGGCAGCCGCGACTGGATCTCGAGAGCCGCCATCTTCAGCCGCGCTCTCTCGACGACCGGCCGCGGGGTCGACCGGAGCTCGCGCGCGAGGCGGACGGCCGCGAGGGTGCGGATCAGCCACTTCGTGGGATCCCAGTCGAACCAGCGGATACCGTTGCGGTAGTCGGACGGGAATCGGTGATGGAAGTTGTGAAAGCCCTCGCCGTTGGTCACGAACGCGAGCAGCCAGTTGTCGCGCGCGGAGTTCTCGTCCGTGTACGGACGCGTTCCGTAGAGGTGAGCGATCGAGTTGACGAAGAACGTGGTGTGGTGGATGACCACGATCCGCAGGAATCCGCCCCACAGCAGACCGGCTACGGGATGGCCGAACGCAGCGCCCACGAGCGTCGGCAGACCCAGGCCGAAAACGATGCCGATCCAGGACGACCAGCGATACTGCCACATGACGAGCCGGTTCTTGAGCAAGTCCGGCACGTTGTCGAAAGCCCGGCCTGCCGGATCCTTGTAGAAGAGCCAGAAGATGTGGGCGGACAGACCTCCGCGCTTGATCGAGTACGGATCCCAGTCCTTGTCGACGTACTTGTGGTGCGTGCGATGGTCGGAGGCCCACTTGAGCACCGAGTTCTGGAGGGCCATGGCGCCGAAGAAGAGGAAGAACGCCTGGACGAGCGGATGGCTCTCGTATCCCTTGTGCGCGAAGAGACGCTGATAAGCGGCGGTGACCGAGAGGCCGACGAGAACGTAGGAAACGAGGAAGAGCACGGGCTGCCACCATTCGATGCCGAACTTCAACGCATACGCGGCCGTGCCGAAGATCCCGATCACGGGGGTCAACGACAGAAAAAGAATGTTTGTCCAGTCTTTCTTTCGTCCCATCTCTAACCTTTCGGATCCGCTCAAAATGGTTGAGACCGCCCCGCCCAGAGAAGCTCCAGCGCCTCATCGCCGATCTCGACGGTGATTTCGGCGTTCGGCCGGTCGTTCAGCTCATCGAGCAGAACGCCGATCGCTCCCGCGCCCGCGCCGAGCTCCTCGAGAAAGACCGCGAGGTCCCCCTGGCCGTAGAGGTACTTCGGCTCAAGGACCTGTCGTTCGGTGAGCGGCCCATCCCCGTGCGCGTCGGAGAGGGAGAACATCGCCTTGTACTCGAACGAGCCTTCGTCGGAAGGCAGAATCCGAACTTTCCAGTTCCACATTGGGAGTCCGATCTCGTTCGCGCTTCGCTTCAGTGCTTCAGTACCGTCCGCCGCCTCGTCCATAGCCGCCGCCGCCCCGGTTGCCGCTCGGCTCGGTGCGGGGGCGCGCTTCGGAGACCGTCAGGGCCCGCCCGTCGATTTCCCGCCCATTCAAGGCGGCCATCGCGGCCTTCGCCTCGTCGTCCTTGGAGAACTCGACGAAGCCGAAGCCTTTCGAGCGGCCCGTCCCGCGGTCGGAAATGACCGTGACCGAGTCCGGAGTGCCGTAAGCGCCGAAGAGCTGGCGCAAGTCGTCCTCTGTCGTCGCATAAGACAAATTGCCGACGTAAAGTTTCATGAGAATTCCTCCCGCCGGTCGAGCCAGCAGCTCGGCGTTGTCCGAACGCGACCGCCGCCGCGCGCGTCGCGCTTTCCCGTTTTCTTATCGTTCGGAGTTCGTCAGAACAGGTCTGGCAAAGCGAGCGGAACGAGAACAAAGACAGAATATCACACCGCGAGGTCACTCTCTCTCGCTCGCGAAGGGCATCCAGCGCCGCAACAATCGAGCCCTGAGGAGCTTGCGGGTCGCAGGAGCCGGGAATAGTATTGCGCTTTTCTCGACCGGAGAGAGGGAGGTCCGCATGACGGATTCCGCGGTTGTGGCCGACTCTCACGCGGCGGCGGCAACGGAGCGCTCCTCGACCCAGGCTGAAATTCTGCGCAACTTCGTCGGCGGCCGGTGGGTCGAGTCACGCGCACGCGAGTTTTTGGACGTTTACAACCCGGCGCGCGGCGAAGTGATCGCGCGAACTCCCCTCTCGACCGGCGAGGATCTCGACGCAGCGGTGGCCGCCGCGAAGAAGGCGTTTCCGGGCTGGCGCGACACCCCCGCGGTCGTGCGGGCGCGGGCTCTGTTCCGGTTCCGGGACCTGCTGGAGCAGAATTTCGAGGAGCTGGCGGGCACGGTCACCGCCGAGAACGGCAAGACCATCGACGAGTCGCGAGGCAGCGTCCGGCGCGGGATCGAGTGCGTCGAGGTCGCCTGCGGATCACCGTCGCTCATGATGGGTTACGGTCTGGAGAACATCTCCCCCGGCATCGACTGCCAGGTGATCCGCCAGCCGGTCGGCGTTTGCGCGGCCATTGCTCCCTTCAACTTCCCGGCGATGGTGCCTCTCTGGTTCCTCCCCTTCGCCGTCGGAACGGGCAACACGATCATCGTCAAGCCCTCCGAGCAGGTGCCCCTTTCGCAGCGGCTCGTGTTCCGCCTTCTGGAGAAGTGCGACCTGCCGCCCGGAGTCGTCAATCTCGTCAACGGAGGCCGGGAGGTGGTCGAAGCCATCTGCGACCACCCGGAGATCCGCGCGGTGTCCTTCGTCGGATCGACGCCGGTCGCCCGGGCGGTCTGGCGGCGCGCGACGCACGCGGGCAAGCGGGTCCAGGCGCTCGGCGGCGCGAAGAATTTCGTCGTCGTGATGCCCGACGCCGACTGGGACCGGTCGATCAACGTCATCACCGAGTCCTTCTACGGGTGCGCGGGAGAACGGTGCCTCGCCGGCAGCGTGCTCGTCCCGGTCGGGGAGGCACACCGCGAGGCGCGCGACCGGATGGCCGCATCGACGAAGGCCCTCCGCGTCGGCGACGGAATGGAGGAAGGCGTTTCGATGGGCCCCGTCATCAGCGCCCGCCACCGCGAGCGAGTGCTCGATTACATCGAGAAAGGCGTCCAGGAGGGAGCGAAACTCGTGGTGGACGGCCGGAAGGTCTCCGCGGCGGGAAACGAGAAGGGATTCTTTCTGGGGCCCACTCTCTTCGACGACGTCCGGCCGGCCATGACGATCGGGCACGAGGAGATCTTCGGACCGGTCGCTTCGATCACGCCGGTTGCGACCTTAGACGAGGCGATCGAGGTGATGCACGCGCATCCCAACGCGAACGCGACCTCCATTTTCACCACGAGCGGCAAGGCGGCGCGGGAGTTCGCGCGGCACGCGTCGGCATCCATGGTCGGCGTGAACATCGGCGTGGCGGCGCCGATGGCGTACTTCCCCTTCGGAGGCGCGAAGGACAGCTTCTTCGGGGACCTGAAGGTCCACGGGAGGGACGCGTACGAGTTTTACACGGACAAGAAGGTCGTGATCAGCAGGTGGTTCTGACGTCTCCTGCCTGTCATTCCGAGGCCCGAAGGGCCGAGGAATCTCGGCTTTGGAGATCCCTCGCTTCGCTCGGGATGACATGAGGTAAAACGGATGCCCCGTAAAGTCATCGGTGGTCTGATCCAGTGCGCGACTCCGACATCCGACCCCTCGACTCCGATCGAGCAGGTCAAGGAAGACGCGATCTCGAGACACATTCCCTTCATCGACGAGGCGGGAAAAAACGGCGTCCAGATCCTCGGGCTCCAGGAAGTCTTCAACGGCCCGTATTTCTGCCCTTCGCAGGACCCGCACTGGTACGACATGGCCGAGCCGGTCCCCGGGCCCACGACCGAGCGGATGGCCGAGTACGCGAAGAAGCACCGGATGGCGATGATCGTGCCCGTCTACGAGCGCGAGCAGGCCGGCGTGTACTACAACACGGCAGCCGTCTATGACGCCGACGGCTCGTACCTCGGGAAGTATCGAAAGAACCACATCCCGCACACCTCGGGGTTCTGGGAAAAATACTTCTTCAAGCCGGGCAACCTCGGCTATCCGGTCTTCGAGACCCGCTACGCGAAAGTCGGCGTCTACATCTGCTACGACCGGCATTTCCCGGAGGGAGCCCGCCTCCTCGGTTTGAACGGCGCCGAGATCGTGTTCAACCCTTCCGCCACCGTCGCCGGGCTGTCGCAGTACCTGTGGAAGCTCGAGCAGCCGGCGCACGCCGTCGCGAACGGCTACTTCATGGCCTGCAGCAACCGCGTCGGCGTCGAAGCTCCCTGGAATCTCGGGCGCTTCTACGGCTCGTCGTACTTCGTCGATCCGCGCGGCAACTTCCTCTCGGTTGGCTCGGAGGACAGAGACGAGCTCATCACGGCCGAGATGGATCTCGACATGATCGAAGAGGTGCGGCGCGTCTGGCAGTTTTTCCGTGACCGGCGGCCGGAGACCTACCAGCCGATGGCCGATCTCGGAACTTGAAAACTCTTCTCCGCGGCGGCACGGTCGTCACGGCGACCGACCTCTATCGCGGCGACGTTCTGATCGAAGACGAGCGGATCGCCGCAATCGCCGGGTCGTTCGCCGAAGTCAGCGCGGATCGCACGATCGACGCCTCCGGCAAGTACGTCATTCCCGGAGGAATCGACGTCCACACGCACCTCGACATGCCCTTCGGCGGCACGACGTCCGCCGACGATTTCGAGTCCGGCACGGTCGCGGCGGCGCACGGCGGCACGACGTCGGTCGTCGACTTCGCCATCCAGTACCGCGGACAGACGCTCACTCACGCGCTGGACACATGGAGGAAGAAGGCCGAGGGAAAGGCGGCGATCGATTACGGCTTCCACATGATCGTCACCGAGCTCACCGACGCGGTCGAGGCCGAGATGGACGCGCTCGTGCGCGAAGGCGTGACGTCGTTCAAGCTCTTCATGGCGTATCCCGGCGTGTTCATGCTCGACGACGGCTCGATTTTCCGGGCGCTCCTCCGTACCCGTGAGAACGGCGGGACGATCTGCATGCACGCGGAGAACGGCGGCGTGATCGACGTGCTGGTCAAGAAGGCGCTCGCGGAAGGAAAGACCGCTCCGAAATACCATGCGCTGACGCGGCCCGCGCGGGCGGAAGCCGAGGCCACCCACCGCGCGATCGCGCTCGCGGAGATGGCGGGAGTCCCGATCTACATCGTCCACCTCTCGGCCGCGGAAGCGCTCGAAATGGTGATGCAAGCACGCGACCGCGGACTCCCCGCCTACGCGGAGACCTGCCCGCAGTACCTCTTTCTCTCCTACGACAACTACGAGGAGCCCGGTTTCGACGGAGCGAAGTACGTCATGAGCCCGCCGCTGCGGCCGAAAGAGACGCAGGACCGGCTCTGGCGCGGCCTCGCGTCGAACGATCTGCAGGCCATCTCCACCGATCACTGCCCCTTCTGCATGAAGGAGCAGAAGGAGCTCGGTCGCGACGATTTCTCGAAGATCCCCAACGGAGCGCCGGGCATCGAGACCCGGATGAGCCTCGTCTTCGACGGCGGCGTGCGCACCGGGAAAATCGGTCTCAACCGTTTTGTCGAGCTGACCTCGACGTCGCCGGCGAAGATCTTCGGCCTCTTTCCGCGGAAAGGGACGGTCGCGCCCGGTTCCGACGCGGACGTCGTGATCTTCGATCCCAACCGGAAGCAGACGCTGTCGGCGAAGACCCTCCACATGAAGGTGGATTACAACCCGTACGAAGGAAGGAAAGTGACCGGGGTATCGGAAACCGTTCTATCGCGAGGGAAAGTAATTGTTGAGAACGGAAAGTTCGTGGGACGAGCCGGTGCCGGAGCGTTTCTCAAACGAAACCCGAGGAGCTGATGACTACGGGCTCTGGTTTTGAAATCTCTCGGCTGCCGGTCGCGCAGCGACCCGCCGCAGCCGAAAGTCGGATTCCTCGCTGCGCTCGGAATGACACACCCCTTCTGTCATTCTGAGGAGCAGAGCGACGAGGAATCTCGTTACAAGATGAGATCCCTCGCTCCGCTCGGGATGACAAGGGTGACGGCGGGACGACAAGGAGTGAATCGATGAGCACCGAAACCCGGCAAACGCGTCCCACGTCCGACCTCACGAACGCCGTACGGCAGAAGCACAAGGAATACCTTTTTCCGGCGACGATCCAGTACTACCAGGAGCCGATCGTCGTCACCGATGCAAAGGGATTGCGAGTCCGGGACGCCGACGGCAACGAGTATCTCGACTTCTTCGGGGGAATCCTGACCGTTTCGGTCGGCCATGGGAACGAGAAGGTCAACTCCGCGATCAAGGCCCAGGTCGATCGCCTCTCGCACATTTCCACGCTCTATCCCACGCTTCCCGCCGTCGAGCTCGCGGAGCGGCTCGCTCGAATCGCTCCCGGCAAGCTCCGGCAGATGTGCTTCACCGCGTCGGGCACGGAGGCGGACGAGACCGCGGTGATGATGGCGGAGCTCTTCACGGGCCGGTCGGAAATCATCGCCCTGCGTCACGGGTACTCGGGCCGCTCGATGCTCGCCCAATCGCTCACCGCGCACTCCACGTGGCGTCCGCTCCCGACGAAGATCGCAGGCATCAAGCACGCGCCCACGCCGTACTGCTACCGCTGCCCGATGCACCTGACGTATCCCTCTTGCGGGATCGCCTGCGCGAACGACATCGACGACATCATCCGCACGACGACCACCGGCCGCGTCGCCGCGTTCCTCGCCGAGCCGATCCAGGGAGTGGGCGGCTTCATCACGCCGCCGCCGGAGTACTTCGAGGCGGCGGTCGCGATCGTCCGCAAGTACGGCGGCGTCTTCATCTGCGACGAGGTCCAGACCGGATTCGGCCGCACCGGAACCACGATGTGGGGCATCGAGCACTGGGGCGTGGAGCCGGAGATCATGACGATGGCCAAGGGCGTCGCGAACGGTCTCCCGCTCGGCGTCACGGTCTGCACGCCCGAGATCGCGGCCTCGCTGAAAGCGCTGACCATCTCGACCTTCGGCGGGAATCCGGTCTCGTGCGCCGCGGGAAACGCGACCGTGCAGTTCATCGAGGAGGAGAATCTCCCCGCCAACGCCGAAGCGATGGGAGCTCTGCTGCGCGCGGGCCTCGAGGAATTGAAGCGGCGATTCTCGAAGAACCTCGGGGACGTGCGGGGCATGGGGCTCATGCAGGCGGTGGAGCTCGTGGTCGACGAAACCGCCGGCGACCGTACGCCCGCGAAGGAGCTGACGAACCGGGTCTTCGAGGAGGCGCGAAGGCGGGGTCTCCTGATCGGCAAGGGCGGGCTCGACGGAAACTGCTTCCGGATCGCGCCGCCGATGACCGTCAACGCCTCCGAGGTTGCCGAAGCCGTGGCGATTTTGCGTGAGTCGTTCGAATCCGCCGGAGCCAGCTGATCGCTGAAAGCCTGGAGGCGCATATGCCCGACCTTTCCGTCACGTTCACCGGAATCAAGTTCGAGAACCCGTTCCTGCTCTCATCGGCGCCGCCGACCGAGTCCGAGTCGAACATCGTCCGGGCGTTCGAGGCAGGCTGGGCGGGGGTCGTCACCAAGACGATCGGCGTCCACCCGGTCGTGAACGTCAAGGGCCCCAAGACCAACTTCATGCGGACCGACCCGGCCTCGGGGTTGATCTCGATGAAGAAGAAGGCGGGCGCCGCGCTCCACTCCTCCTGGAACTGGGAGCTCATCTCCGACAAGCCGCTCGACTGGTGGATCGGCCGCCTCGCCCGGATCAAGAAGGCTCATCCCGGGAAGGTCCTGATCGCTTCGATCATGGCGGGCTCCGGCTCCGACGAGGAGCTCCGCCACTGGCAGACGCTCGCGAAAGCCTGCCAGGAGGATGGAGCCGACGCGCTCGAGCTGAACCTCTCCTGTCCGCACATGGACCGGCCGGACATGGGCTCGAACATCGGCAAGGACGACGAGCTCATCTCCGTCGTCACGCAGGTCGTCAAGGAAGTCGTCCGCGTGCCCGTCTGGGCCAAGCTCACCCCCTCGACGACCGACATCGTTGTCGAGGCGCGCGGCGCCTTTCTCGGCGGCGCCGATGCGATCTCGTCCTCGAATACGTTCACGTCGCTGCCGGTGATCGATCCCGAGACCCTGGAATTCGAGATGAACGTCGAAGGGCTGGTCTCGACGGGGGGACTCGGCGGGCCGGCGATCCTCCCCCTCTCCCTCGCGAAGATGGCGCAGATGACCGGCGCGCTCCCCGACAAGGAGTTTTCGGGGATCGGGGGCATCGCGGAGTTTCCTCACGCCCTGAACTACTTCCTGCTCGGCTGCGGGACGGTCCAGGTCTGCACTGCCGCGATGCTCGACCATGCGGTCGGCCCCAACGTCATCAAGAGCCTGGTCCGCGGCATGGAGGAGTTCCTGGAGAAGAACGCCCACCGGGGCTGGAAGAGCCTCGAGGACTTCCGGGGCATCCGCCGCGACCGGATCGTGTCGCACTCGAAGATCAAGCGGCCCGACGAGGCGCACTACCATGGGGGTTACGAGACCGAGGCGCCAGCCGCCGCCGGGCGAGGTGCCAAGTGAAGCATCCGATCGCGGTCGTCGGAATCCTCCTCGGCGCCGTTCTCGCGACCGGGGCGGCACAGACGGCCCCGAAGACGGCCACCCGGCCCTCGAAGCAGTACACGATCGAGCAGTTCTATGCGACGACGGGCGTGCGCGACGCGTCCTTCTCCTCCGACGAGAAGCGCATCCTCTTCTCCTCGAACCAGACCGGAGTGTTCAACGTCTACAGTGTCCCAGTTGCGGGCGGCGCGGCGACTCCGCTGACCGCCTCGACGACCGACACGACTTACGCGGTCTCCTATTTCCCGGGGGACGACCGCGTCCTCTACACGCGCGACCAGGGCGGCAACGAGCTGAACCACCTTTACGTGCGCGAGCTCGACGGCAAGGAGCGGGACTTGACTCCCGGCGAAAAGCTCAAAGCGGAGTTCGACGGCTGGAACGGAGACCGCACGGCCTTCTGGGTCGAGACGAACGAGCGCGATCCGAAGTTCTTCGACCTCTACCGCTACGACGCGAAAACATACGAGCGCGCGATGCTCTACAAGAATGAGGCGGGTTACAACATCGTGGCCGCCTCGCCGGACGGGAAGTGGGTCGCCCTCGTGAAGACGAACGGAACCGCGGACAGCGACATCTATCTCTGGAGCGCGGCGACGAACGAGGCGAAGAACATCACGCCGCATCAGGGCGTGGCGGACAACACGCCGCAGGAGTTCGATCCGGCAACGGGCGCGCTCGACTTCCTCTCTACCGAAGGCGGCGAGTTTGCGCGGGTCCGGAAGTACGATGTGGCGACCGGGAAGAGCGAGGACGTCGAAAAGCCGGACTGGGACGTTCTCTTCACGCGCTTCTCGAAGAACGGCCGATATCGCGCCACCGGGATCAACGAGGACGGACGGACGGTGGTTCACGTCCGCGACGCGCGGTCCGGGAAGGAAGTGTCGCTCCCGAAGCTGCCGGCCGCGGACATCACGTCGGTGCGCTTCGCCGACAGCGAAAGCCGGATGGCGTTCTACGTCAACGGCGACCGCTCGCCGAACAACCTGTACGTCTACGAGCTCGGCCGGTCGTCGCCCGTCCGCCTGACGGACTCGCTCACGAAGGGAATCGACCCTGCCGACCTGGTCGACTCGGAAGTCGTGCGGTTCAAATCGTTCGACGGAATGGTCATCCCTTCGATTCTCTACAAGCCGCACCAGGCAACGGCGCAGAGCAAGGTCCCGGCGCTCGTGTGGGTCCACGGCGGGCCGGGCGGGCAGACCCGCAAGGGCTACAGCGCGACGATCCAGTACCTCGTCAACCACGGGTACGCGGTGCTCGGAATCAACAACCGCGGGAGCTCGGGCTACGGGAAGACCTTCTACACGGCGGACGACCGGAAGCACGGCAAGGAGCCGCTCCGCGACTGTGTCGAAGGAAAGAACTACCTCGCCCGCTCGCCGTACGTCGATGCCGCCCGCATCGGAATCATCGGCGGCAGCTACGGCGGCTACATGGTCCTTGCCGCACTCGCGTTCCAGCCCGAAGAGTTCGCCGTCGGTGTGGACATCTTCGGCGTCTCGAACTGGCTGCGGACGCTCGAGAGCATTCCGAAGTGGTGGGAGTCCCAGCGGCTCGCGCTCTACAAGGAGATCGGGGACCCCGAGAAGGACAAGGACATGCTCCGCGAGATCTCGCCGGTGTTCCACGCCGGAAACATCCGCCGCCCGCTCCTCGTCCTGCAGGGGGCGAACGACCCGCGTGTCATCAAGCCCGAGTCGGACGACATCGTCGCCGCCGTGAAGAAGAACGGAGTGCCGGTCGAGTACATCGTTTTCCCCGACGAGGGTCACGGCTTCACCAAGAAGAAGAACCAGATCGAGGGCTACGGAGCGATCTTGAAGTTCCTCGACAAGTACCTGAAGGGCGCACCGGCAGCACGCGCTACGGCGAGAGGCTGATCCGCCGATTCTCGACGGAGGACTGCCGACGTCTCGAGCGGATCGGAATTAGCATCACTTCGTGCGGACCGGTTTGCCTGTCTGGATCATGCTGGCCGTGGTGGCCGGAGGATTCCTTCTCTTTCTCTGGGTCGAAACGCGTCGCCCCCTGCGGGTCGACCGCGAATCGAAGCTCCGTCGCGTCGGGCGCAACCTGGTGACCGCCGGCATCGGCCTCGCGACGGTCGAGCTGTTGCAGATCCCCATCCTGATCCCGATCTCCCGCTGGACGATGGGGCGAAGAATCGGGCTGCTCAGCCATCTGGAGCTGGCCGGATGGGTGCGGGTGGTGGTCGCCTTCGTGCTGCTCGATTACACACTCTGGTTCTGGCACTGGATCAACCACCGCGTCCCTTTCTTCTGGCGGTTCCACTCCGTTCACCACGTCGACCGCGACCTGGACGTATCGACGGGAGTCCGCTTCCACTTCGGCGAGCTGGGGCTCTCCGTCGGGTTTCGCGCCCTGCAAATCATGGCAATCGGGGCAGACCCGCTCTCCGTGACGATCTGGCAGATGCTGCTCTTCGTTTCGGTCCTCTTTCACCACTCCAATACGCGCCTTCCGCTGGCTCTCGAGCGCGTCCTAGTGCGGATCATCGTGACCCCCCGGATGCACGGAATTCATCACTCCGACTACGAGAACGAGACGAACACGAACTGGTCGAGCCTTCTCTCCGTGTGGGACTTCCTGCACGGGACCATCCGTCTCGACGTTCCCCAGCAGTCGATCACCATCGGTGTGGCGGCCTACGACGATCCGAAGAAGGTCACGCTCGGCAGGATCCTCGCGATGCCGTTCCGCCGCCGGAAGGAGGAGGACTGGCGTCGGCCCGACGGCGCATTGGCCGTCCGCCCTCACCCCGACGGCCGAACGCGGCTGGAACCGTGAGTCATCCGGAAACGAGGCAGCCCTTGACATTCAGGCCGAACTTCGAAGAATATCCCCCTCCCCGGGATAGGGATCAAGGAAGCGAGGAAGCGATGAAAGCGACAACCAGGAAGAAGACGGTGATCGGGCGGCCGGAGTCGAGTGCCGCCAACCTTCCAGCCGACGTGCGCGCGGACCTCGATTCGCGGCTGGCTCGCATCGAAGGGCACGTCTCGGCGATCCGCCGGATGCTCTCCTCCGGCGACGATTGCGACTCGCTGCTCGTTCAAGCCTCTGCCGTTCGGTCCGCGTTGAACGGCGTTCTCGTCGGACTGATGGAAGGGCACCTGGAGTCTTGCGTGATCCCCGGGGCCCGAACCGGGAAGAGCGATGAAGCGCTCGGCCGTTTTCGCCAGGCCCTGGAGACCGTTCTGAAGAGGTCGTGAACTGCATGGACGGCTCCACCAACACCAAGATGCTGAGCGCGGGCGCAGTCGCGTCCGCCGTCGCGGCTTCGATCTGTTGCCTCGGGCCGCTCGTTCTCGCCGTGTTGGGCCTCGGCGGCGGAGCGTTGCTCTTGAAGTTCGAGCCCTATCGACGGTACCTGCTTGCGGCGACCGGTCTGTTCCTTGGGGCCGCCTTCTATCTGACCTACCGCCGTCCACCCGCCGATGAGTGCGCGCCCGGCTCGGCGTGCGCCCATCCTCCGAGCCGGAAGGGCCAAAAGATCGTCTTGTGGATCGTGACAGTCATCGTCGTACTGGCCGCGGCGTTTCCCTACTACTCGGGAGCGCTTTTCCAATGAATCTCAGGAGGTCCGCCGTGAAGAAGCTTTTCCCGTTCCTCCTCGCGTTCACGTTGGCATGGCCCTCTCTGGCCGCTAGCAAGACCGTGACGTTCGCCGTCAAGGGCTGGACTTGCGGCTCCTGCGCCGCCGCGACCCGGATCGCCTTGAAAAAGCTCGATGGCGTCGAAGACGTCAAGACCAATGTCGAGACCGCGGAGGCGGTCGTCACCTACGACGACGCGAAGGTCGCATCGGAAAAGATGGTCCAGACAATCGCGAAACTCGGTTACCGGGCCACGGTGAAAGCTGCTGCCGCACCCTCGGCGAGCTCGCCACGCTCTCAGCCCGCACTCGATGCGCCGGTGCCTCCCGAGCACGTCAGCTTCTTCGAGGTTCCGCTCGAATGCGGCGCCGTGGAAGGACTCGGCTGCGGCTCTGCCTCCAAACCCATCTTGAAGAGTCTTGGACGCGACGCCAGGGTCGTCGAGGCGAAGATCAACTATTCGGGGACGGTGCTGGCGGTCGTCTGGAAGGATCCCGATCAGGGTCGTTTCGGCGCTTCCGCCGTGGAGGCCGCTTTCAGAGAGCGAGATCTCGAAACCGCGCTCTTGCGAGGTACCGCGCGGGAGAGAGCGGTCAAGGAGTTCGAGTCCAAACCCTGGTACGGGGCGAGCGACGTCGACCGTCTGAGCGAACGGGAGGCGCAGGTGATCGCCGCCAGGGTCGTCAACAGAGCCAACGCTCGACTCGGTCTCCCAGCCGAACGAGTCGCTGCTCTCACCCACGATCTGTCGGTAGCCATCGCTCGGCGCCTGACCAGGGAGACCGAAGAGGAGTGTGCCAGCGACCCGCTCGAAGTGGAGTTGACGAAGATCGCGAGAAAGCACCTGAATGAGCAACAGCTGGCGGAACTTCGGAAAGCCGCAGAGCAGGGTGCCGGTGCATTGCCCGGAGAGCCCAAGTGAACTACTGCAGCGATCGAATCGCTGCGAGAAAGGCTTTCCTTGTCCCGCTTTCTTCAGTCTTTTGGATTTCTGGGTAGCCTCTTCGCCGCGGCATGCTGCCTCGGCGTCTCTTTCCTGATTTCCGGGCTGACCGCGATCGGCGCGGGGTTCTTGATCAGAGATCGGTACCTGTTGCCGATCCTGGCCGCGTTTCTCGCGATCTCAATCGTTGGAACGGCGCTCTCGATGCGCAAGCACGGAAGAAAGACACCGCTCGTCCTTTCCGTTGCCGGCGCCGTCGTCACCTTCAGCGGAATCTTTCTGAGGCCTCCAGTGGCCTACGCAGGCATCGCCTTGCTGTTGCTCGCCTCGATCCTGGATCTCCTGGCCGCTCAACCGAGGGCAAAGGCAGCTGAGCATGGACCGCTTTGACCTCGTGATTCTGGGATCGGGCTCGACCGCTTTCGCGGCCGCGCTCAGAGCCGAGGAGCTCGGAAAGACAGTCGTCATGACGGAGGAACGCATGATCGGCGGCACGTGCGTCAACCGAGGATGCCTTCCGTCCAAGAACCTGATCGAAGCCGCGAGACTGCTCCACGACGCGCAGCACCCCCGCTACCCGGGCCTTTCCCCCGCGCAGCCGAAGCTCGACTTTGCCCGCCTCGTCGCTCAGAAGGACGAGGTCATCCACGACTATCGAAGGAATAGATACGAGAGCCTCATCGGCGACTCGATTCGAGTCGAAAACGGGCACGTCCGTTTCCTCGATCCCCACACCGTCGAGGTCGGTGGTAAGAGGATCGAAGGAGAGAAGATTTTGGTCGCCACCGGCGCGCGGCCGGTCATGCCTCCGACCGATGGGCTGGCTGAAGTGCCTTACCTGACCAGCGACCTGCTGACGAGCGACGAGCCGCTGGAGCTGGCGGAGCTGCCTCCCTCGCTGTTGATCGTGGGCGGTGGGTATATCGCTCTGGAGCTCGGGCAGATGTTTCGGCGCTTCGGCTCGGAGGTAACGGTCCTCGAGCGGAGCGAGGAGATCCTCTCTCGCGGTTATGAGCCCGAAGTCGGCCCGACGGTCAGGGTGATTCTGGAAGACGAGGGGGTTCGGTTCGTGAGAGGGGCTACGGTTCGCTCGGTCCGGCGAAACGGATCCGGAGTCGTCGCGACGGTCGAGACTTCGAAAGGTGTCGAGGAGCATCGCGCGGCTCGGCTGCTCGTCGCGACCGGGCGGCGCCCGAACTCGGACCAGATCGAGCTGGAGAAGGCCGGTGTCTCGGTCGCCGATAACGGACAGATTCGCGTCGACCGATACCTGCGTACCAACGTGCCGCACATTTTCGCCGCAGGGGACGTGATCGGCTCCGAGACCGCCAGCCAGATGGCGACTCCCGTGGGAAGTCACGACGGCGGTATCGCGGCGCACAACGCGTTGTCCAATGAGGGACTGCGGGCTGTAGACCATCGGGTCGTCCCGCGGACCATCTTCACCGATCCGCAGGTTGCCGTCGTCGGTCTAACGGAAGAGGAGGCGGTCGCGGCGGGCTACTCCTGCTGGTGCAACACGCTCCCGATGTCTCTCGTGCCGCGCGCCGGCGCCATTCGCGACACCCGCGGGATCGTGAAAATGGTCGCCGACGCGAAGACCGACGAGGTGCTAGGCGTCTCGATGGTGGCTCCAAACGCCGGCGAGGTCATTCACGAAGCCGCGATGGCGCTTCGGTTCCGCGCCAGGCTGCAAGACTTCATCGACCAGCTTCACGTCTACCCCACCATGGCTGAGGCGCTGAAGATCGTCGCGATCTCGCGCTTCAAGGATCCGTACAAGCTTTCTTGTTGCGCGGAATAAGACGAGGAAGCTCGGCCGGGTGAGGGCCGCACCCGGCAGACTCTCACCCGTACCCCCGGACGGAACGCCCGAACGGGCGAAATCCCTGTCGTCTTCAGTTGACGGCCTACGCCGCCACGACGCGGCTACTTGAGAATGTGGAACGTCGTGCGGTTCCCATCTACACCCGGTGTCGGCGCCTCGCGGTTCCAGTAGTCGACGAACCCCTTCGTCGCGGTGACGCCTTCGAAGACACTGCTAGGCGTGCCGACGAGGTGGCAGCTGACCACGAGTGTCCCCTCGCTTCCGTCGTCGTAGGCGATCTTTACGATCAAGAGGCCGGCGCGGTTGTCCGCCAGGTTTCCGATGTTGTCGTTCGGCAGCCCCGGCGTTCCAGGAGCGACCTCGAACCTCACGAAGCCGGTCACGTCGTAATTGCCGCTTCCCGTCACCGTCGTGCCGTCGGAATCGAAGGTCGTCCACATGCCTCCGCCGGTCACGTCCTGCGGTTTGCCCGGGTTCGAGCGGAACGTCCCGGAACCCATCAGCGTGATCTTGAAGCCGCCATTTGCACGCGCCGATGCCACCCCGCCTGCCGAAAAAGTGCCGGTGGCGAAGTCCACACTGACGATGTCCCAGCGCATCAAGTGATTGTCGGTGCCGGCGGCCGCTTTGCCGGAGAGTGAGGTCAGCGCGAGAACCGCGACGGCGAGCGCGATTCCGGCGATGCGTCGAATTGAAAGGCGTTGTCTCACGGTTATCCCTCCTTAATGAAACGGCAAGAGTGGATTAATCGCCAAAGCTTGAACGGAAGGATTGGCAGCGGGACCTTGCGGAGTCGGAGGCAGGCACTTTGAGACAAGGTCGTGTTCGCCGCTTGCCTGTTTTCCTTGGCGTTACCTCCAGGCGAGCGCCCGGGGGCGAGCGCGAACAGAGGGCAGGGGCCGCAGTGGCCGCGCCGTCCCTCCACGATTCCCACTCTGCGTGGTGGATGACTCGAATCACCCCCCGTGTGTGACGAGCGACGTAGCCCGACGTCACAATCCTTCCCCGAGGGATGGTTCCCTTCCCGAGGAAACGCTCGAACGCAGGTGGCGGTCTACGGCTTTGGTCTCAGTCCCGCAGAGGCTCGTCACTTGCCCGCATGCTTCTCGACGCTGCCGGGGAGAGGATCCACCTGTCGGATCTGTTTCTCGAAGATCGCCGGGTCGGTCGTCGGAAGATCGCACACGCCGCGCTTGCAGACGTAGACCATTGCCTGGCTCTTGCCGGCCACCTTGCCTTGGACCAGTGGCGACAAACGCGCAAGCTCTCCCAGCGCGGCGCCTTCCGTGGCGACCAGCAGGACGCGGTTCGGGACATAGGTCGTTCGCAACCGTGCGAGCAACGGCTCCGCCTCGGAGCGGGAGCGGCGCGTCACGATGACGATCTCCTTGGCCGAATCCAGAAGAAAATCGAGGGCGAGCAGGGCTTCCGAGACGGCCGCCGGCGAATTCCGGAGCGCTCCCCCCAGAGGCATGAAAGCGCGCTCCGCCCGCTTCCGATAAGCCTCATTGGTCGTGAGCTCGGAGAGCCGCAACAGGTTGAGAATCTCGATCGAGCTGCCTGCCGGCTCGGCACCGTCGTAGCTCGGTCTCTCCCGGGCGATCAGGCGTTCATGGTCGTCGGCGGTCAGAAAGAAACCGCCGTTGGACCGATCTTCGTAATGAGCCTCGACGACCCGATCGAGCGAAATGGCCTCGCGCAACCACCGGAGGCTTCCTGTCGCCTCGAAGAGGTCGAGGAGCCCCGCTGTCAGGAACGCGTAATCATCGAGGTAGCCGTCGTGCTGGGCGCGCCCGTCCTTGAAACTCCGGGAGAGGCGCTCCCCTTTGCGAAGGCTCTTGAGAAGAAATCCCGCCGCTCTCTCGGCCCTCTGCGCGTACCGCGCGTCTGCGAGCACCAGCGCCGCCCTCGCGTGCGCCGAGATCATCAGGCCGTTCCACGCGGTCAGGATCTTCTCGTCCCGCAATGGCGGAGGACGCTTCGACCTGGCGTCATAGAGGATGTCCCGAGCCTCATCGATCGCTGACCGGACCTCTTCGGGCGGCAGCCCGAGCGCCTTCGCCACCTCGGTCAGCGGTTTTGCGGTATGGAGTATGTTTCGACCCTCGAAGTTCCCGCGCGGAGTCACGTCGAACCACGCCTCCACGATCGGAGCCCGCCGGGGGCCGAGAGCCACCTCGATCTCGTCCGGCGTCCAGGTGAAAAACCACCCCTCCTCCCGTCGGCCGTTCGGCGCCGGACTGTCGGCGTCGGTCGCGGAATAGAAGGCACCCTCCGGCGAAGTCATGTCCCGCTCGACGTAGCGGAGGATCTCCCGCGTGATTTCGGCGTATCGCTTCTCTCCCGTTACCTGGTAGGCCTCGAGGTAGTCCATCGCAAGGAGCGCATTGTCGTAGAGCATCTTCTCGAAGTGGGGCACGAGCCAATGCGGATCGGTCGAGTATCGGTGGAACCCGCCACCGACCTGATCGTGCATGCCGCCCGCCGCCATCCGGTCGAGCGTGAGCGTAGCCATTCGGAGGACCTCAGGCTGACCGGTGCGTCGGTAGACACGCAGGAGGAGACGAATCGGCAGAGAGCTCGGGAACTTCATCCGGCTCTGGAGGCCTCCCCAGACCTTGTCGAACCGGCTTCGATAGTCGTCGGCGGCCCGCGAGAGAGCCGACGCGTCGGGGCGTCCCGCTGCGGCGACTTCGGACATGTTCTGCTGGATTCGCCGGGTGATCTCCTCCGCCGTCTGAGCGATGCGATCCGGCTGCGAGTCGTAGGCGGCGCGCAGCTCCTTGAGCAAGCTCGAGAACTGCTTTGCCGGAAAGTACGTGCCGCCGAAGAAGGGCTTGCGGTCGGGGGTGGCGGCGACGGTCATCGGCCATCCGCCGCCGCCGGTCAGCATCTGCACCGCATTCATGTAGATGGCATCCACGTCGGGGCGCTCTTCGCGGTCGACTTTGATGGAGACGTAGTTCTCGTTCAGGTACCGCGCGATCTCCTCGTCCTCGAAGGACTCCTCCTCCATCACGTGGCACCAGTGGCAGGTGGAGTAACCCACGGAAAGCAACACGGGGCGATGGAGCTTCCTGGCCGTGTCGAAGGCCTCGTCGCCCCAGGAGTACCAATTCACGGGATTGTGGGCATGCTGTCGAAGGTAGGGGCTCGTCTCGAGGTAGAGGCGGTTTGTGTATTTGGGAGAGCCGTCCGGGTTCAAGTGCCGGGTCCGCGGCCGCTCGCCGGGAGGCCGGACAGCCCAGGCTGCTTCGAGCTTGCGCACGAGCGCAACGTCGTATGGGATCGCACCGGGCAAGGGGCCGCCGAAGCTCCAGCGGGCGCCGGTTGTATTGCTCCCCTTGTCGCTCGGAGCCGCTGCCGGCGGGCCGGAAACGACATCCGGCGACCCGGGGTTCTGACGCAGATGCGCGGCTACGAGCAGACTTCCCAACGCCAGGAGAACGATCGCGCCAGCCTTTACCATCGCTCGAAACCGTCTTCCGATTACTCGACGGCTTTCTTCTTCCACGTACCGTTTTCTTCGAACCAGGTGTAGCGCTCCTTCCCGTTGACCTTGTGAACGGTGACCTCCGTGTTCTGCAGGTCGTCTTTCGTCTTGCCCTGCATGAAGATGTCGATGTCGTACTTCGTCCCGTCTCTTTCTACGAAGTCCGCGCAGGCGAAATACACGTCCGGCGAGACCTGCGACAGCCGGTCGTCGTGGACCTTCTCCAGCTTCAACTGAAGCGTCTTCTGGGCAACCGGATCTTGCACTCTCAACCAGCCGTCGTTGCGGGCTGCTTCCTTCTCGACCCAGGTCTTGATCGCGACGCCGAGTTCCGCCTTGGTCAGACCAGCCTGTTTCTTGTCGGTCGGATGCTCCTGCTGCTTGGATTTCGGGTGTTCGGGATGCTTTTCCTGGGCGGCGAGCCGCCCCGGCGCAATGAGAAGCAGCGCCAGCGGCGCTAAGGTCAGAATCCGTCTGAAGCTCATGTGTCCTCCTATTCGCAAAAGGTCCTACAGCGTGGCTTCGCGAAGAATCTGCTCGAGGGTGTGTCCCGGTACCTCGCCCATAGCCAGAATGGTCAGGTTTCCGAACCGCCGGCTGCAGACTGGATGGCCGCGATACTCCCGGCAGCCTGTGTCTCCGACCGCATGGTCACACACGAAGAGGGCAACACTCTGCCGGCTCTCGCCGTGTGTGTAGAAGAGCAGCTCCACGCGCCGCCCCGCGACGTTGCAGAGCCGGCCGCCGACGAGTCGAGCGGTCGGAACGGCCGGTACCACCGGCTCAAAGGGAGTCTTTCCCGAAAAGAAGCGTATGACCTCGCGCGGATCGTTCGACGCGACTTCTGCGGGCCTGACCTCGGGCAACGAGTGCAGGTAATCCGAGACCAGCTCCTCGCCGAACGGCAGCACCGGGTTCTGATGGCGCCGAATGGCGAACAGCGCGGCCGCCAGGAGACCAACACCCACGGCTACCGCCAGGAGCCGCCTCCTGTATGAGGGCTCCCAGAATCCTGCGCTCTTGAAACGGAGAGCCTCCACGCGGGCGCGAACCGCGCCGGGAGGCTCATCACGGCTTTCCAGACGCGCAATGGAGTGCTTGAGGCTACGCACCGACGCCACGCGTTCCAGGCACGATGCGCACCTGACCAGGTGCGCGTCGATCTCCGATCGCTCCTTCGGCGCGAGCTCCTCGTCGACATATGGAGAAAGCAACTCGTTGCTCTGTTCGCAGTTCATGGCCTCGACCGATCCTCCGCTTCCCTTGGGGCTCTCCCGAGGAGTGCCGACAGACGGCCGCGGGCACGGGCGATCCGCGAGCGCACGGTACCGATCGGAGAGCCGACGATCTCGGAAATCTCAGCGTACTGGAAACCCCAAAGGTCGCAGAGTAGAAGCGCCTCGCGTTGCTCCCTCGGGAGACGATCGAGAGCCGCCTCGAGCTCGCGAGCCGCGAGGCGCTCGACGGCTTCCGCGGGAACGATGAACGCCTGAGTGCTCGTCTCGGTGTCCACGGCAAGAGACAGTTGAGATCGGATGGCCGACGCCCGCCGACCATCCAGGAAGAGGTTTCGTGCGATCCGGAAGAGCCAGGCGCGGCACGCCGCCGGGTCCCGGAGCCTCCGCCAGGCTTCGAATGCCCGCTCGAAGGTCGCCTGAACCAAGTCGTCCGCGTCGGCGGCGTTGCCGGTCAGCCGCCGGGAAAAGGCAGCGATGTCCTCCAGATAGGAAAGCGCTAGAACGCTGAATTCCTCGCGGGTCACACAACTTCCCTATTACCCCAGACGGCCGGAGAAGTCCTGGAGTTCCGCAGGACACCGGGAATCATCTTCAAGTCACCGCGGCGAGGAACGGCTCTCCAAAGACGATCTCCCCGACCGGTCACAGTCGGGCTACATTTTCATCACCGGCTGGTTGCGCACATCTTCCTTGGTCTTGCCCGTCACCGCGCCCTGACCGGCTTCCCAGCCGCCGTGGCACTCACGGCACGGTCCCATGCCGGTCTCGACTCCGTGGTGACACATGCAATGGCCCATATGCACGGCACACCACTCGCAGGTGGGTCTGATGCAGCAGGCATAGCCTTCCTTCCCTGCTTTGGCCTTCACGGCTTTGACGTGCTTTTCCAACTTCTTGGACTCTCCCGTCTGCATCATCATTTGACCCTTTTGCTCCTGGGCCTGCAGCAGAATGTTCGCTCCCAATAGGAGCGCGCCGGTAACGGCCGCGGCCGCGGTCAGGCGTTTGGGCCAGAGTAATTCGGACATAATTCCTCCTGTTCCTCTCCTATTCAGCCGAACGATGATTGGTCAGATGGGTGGACCGCGCGATCGAGCTCGCTGCCCCGCCAATTCCGGTCCAAGGTTTCCGCGCGGTTCCAGGTAGAAGAGTCGTCTCGTAGAATCTCACCTGGATGGCCTACATCCCTTACGCCGACGTTCCGGACTACTACGCTGAGATCCAGCGGCGGCGCGGCATGGTCGGCAACATTCTCAAGGTCCATGGAATCGAGCCGGAGGTCGGACGCGCCACCCCGCCCGCCTCGTCGGGTCGCCCTATCCGGTACGCACTCGGCTCCTCTGGAATCCTCGTTACAAAGGAATCGGGTCTGTGACGATGTGAGTCCACGCGGACCACAGAATCACAGACCCGATCAAACCGTCACTGGCCGTTACAGAAGTTGCCGGTCTGCTGGAGGCAGTTGAATTGCTGCACAACGTCCGGGTCGACTGGCGTACCGTCCGCTCTCCGAACAAAGTCGAGGAATGCATCCGGCGCTATGGCTCCCCCACGGGGATCCTTGAGGGCCGGTCATACGATCCATGGGAAGCCTTGCGAGCCGTCCAATGCTCGTGTCTGCTCCACAGCAAGGCCTTTCTTCCCCAAGTCGTCCACCTCGATCGCCTTTTTTATGATGGGCGTCCCGTCGAGGTCCAAGCCATTCTTCGCCGCCAGAGCGGCCAGGGTTGCCCGGCCCTCCGCAGTATTGAATGCCGCGGGAGTGTAGCTGACGAAGACAGCAGTCCAGAGCCCCAGAGGATTCGCAACGAAGTAGCCGTTCCTGGTATCGAAGACGTTGTCTTGTCTCCGGTTCGACAAGGCCGGGCTCAAGGGGTCGCCACTTGCCTTCGGGAAGATGTAGGCGCTGACAAAATTGGCGGTCGCCATGGCCTGCTGGCCCGCGGCGTCGTTCGTAAAGGTGTTCGGCATCACCATGCCGAAGATGCTGTAGTAGAGAGGATTGCCCTCGTGGTTGAACCCGCCGGTGGTCGAAAGCTCCCGGATATTGCGCCGGTTGGGGTCGGTGTTGGAGTTGTCTACCGTTGAACATGCGGGCATGTCGTTCGCCGGGCACGTCCCATCAATGCGGTGGATGATATTGGCGGGATTGATTCCGTTCGCCAGGTAGTGCGCATCCGAGAAGTCGAACGGCCGTTCACTGCCAGCCTGAGCGAGTGCGATGGCGGCCGAAGCCGCTAGGCCAGTGGCGAGTAATAACACTCGCCCTATAGTCCCCCTCTTCGCCGGAGCTCTTGCACGGTCTATCTGTGCTTCCATATCGTGTCTCCTTTCTTCCAACTGCGAAGCGTTACGAACTCGGGCAAGAACACTGTGTTGAGTCTCTTCGGCAGGCGGCCACGCGCCACGCGAGCTACCTTCGCCCGCGGAAGAAGCGGTGACCGACGGGATGACGGAAGAAGAACCGATGATGCCGGAAGAAGAACCGATGATGGATGAACGGACGCCGGAAGAAGAACCGATGATGGATGAACGGACGCCGGAAGAAGAAGCGGTGATGGATGAACGGACGCCGGAAGAAGAATCGGTGAACGAAGAACGGCCGCTCACCGATGAAGACCGAGCCGGAAAACCCGTACGGCCAGCAACCGTCGCCGTCGGGATAGGAGTACACCCCTCCATCAGTCGGCTCGACGGGGTAGGCCGTTCCGTCTCCTGAATCGTAGCCGACGTACGGAGGTCCGCTCTGCGCGAGCGCGGCGGCGGCGCTGAAGATCAGAATCGCGGAGAAGATCGTTGAGCGCTGCATGACCATTTCAACACTCCTTCAACACTCCAAGGCGGCCTCCCGGATTCCTTCACCAGGCTTGATGCTCCACCTCGAACTTTCAGGTGTTCCGAGTTTCATCAGCTCTTAACTCCTCGCATCGTCCGCAGAAAAGACAGACTCGAGTTTCATTAACCCTTTAACTCCCTCACCATCGTCCGCAGGAAAGGACAGACCGTCAGGAAGAGCCTTCCATCGCGCCCGCGCCTTGCCCGTGCGTCCCGAGAAGGTGCTCGACGGAAAAACGGTCCGCGCGGCATGACCAGCAGGAACCGAAGGAGAGCCAGGCGGGGAACGACGTGCTCGTGGACGGGGTACGGGCGCTTCAAGAGGTTGCCGGGCGTAACGGCGACGACGTCGGAGCGTCGTCGAGTCGCCGGTCTAACCGCGCGCGAGTTTCTTGACTACTCCGTTCGTCAGGTGGCGCGAGAACGGGGGCGCGAAGAGATGGACCAATGGAGCGGGACGGCCGGGAGGCAATACGATCCGGCGCATGCGCGGGAATCCGCGGTGGAGACGCGCCGGGTAAGGCGCTCCGTATCCGCCGAAGAGGGGATAGCCGTTGGACATGCCGCCGTAGGGGGCTGTTTCCAGATCGATCGGTGAAACGGGCGCCGCGGAAACGGCAGCCTCATAGCCTTCACCGGTCTCGCCGATGTCAACGGCCGCGACGGTCGCGAGATAAGCCATCACGCTCTTCCCGGCGCCGGCCTTCCTCAGCTGTCTCAGGTCCTCGGAGCCGACGACGGGCGGAAGCTCGGCCTCGTGCGCGCGGAGGTAGGAGATGACCGTGGTGTCGCTCGCGCCCTGAGCTTTCAGGCGAACCGCTTCGCCGAGTGGACCCGCGGGGACTGCTGACTCGGAGACGCGTTTTCGGGCGGGGGCTTCGCTTCGCTCGATCGCGATGATTTTGCCCGTCCCCCGGATCGTCACGCGTGTACGGCTCTGCGCATCGCCGAGCGCGGCAGACGCCGGGACGAGCGTCGAGAGCGCGAGAAGAGTTGCCCTGGCGGCAAAAGCCCTGGACATCGAGAGCCCCTCCTTTCTCTGATATCACATTCGGAAAGGAAGCGCGCCGCCTTAACCATTCCTTGCGACGGCTTCATCATCGGGTCGCGTGCATCTCGACCGCTCCGGGAAGAGGATCGGGCTCTGCTCGTCTACCGCGATGAGCGGAATAAGATCCTCGTGTGCCAAGTGTTCGAAGGGAGCACCCGGAGGCTGGTCTAACGAGACGCGCGGCCGACCGCTGACGGCGATGCGCAGCGTCGGACGGAACGTCCCCCGCAAAGAGGGGTTCGACAAGGTCACCGGGCGGGCGAAGTACGTCGACGACCTGACGTTCCCGGGGATGCTCCACGGGGGGACGATCCGCTCGACGATCGCCGCCGGCGAGATTGTAGGGACTCATCTCGGCTTCGACCGCAAAGGCTTCACGATCGCCGATTGCCGCGACGTCCCGGGCAGGAACGTCGTCACGCTGATCGAGGACGACCAGCCCTGCCTCGCCGAGCGCCAGATCCGGCACTTCGCCGAGCCGATCCTGCTCCTGGCGCACGAGGACCGCGAGCGGATGATCGAAGCGGAGTCGCGGGTTTCCATCGACTACCGGGAAATCTCGCCGATCTACGATCCGGAGAAATCCGATCGCTGCTTCAAGGAGATCGTGATCGAAAAGGGAGAAATCGCGCGGGGCTTCGCCGAGGCGGACGTCGTCGTCGAGGGCGAATATCGCGTCGGCCACCAGGAGCAGCTCTACATCGAGCCGAACGGCGTGATCGCGGTGCCGGAGAACGGCGGGATCACGGTATACGGCTCGCTCCAGTGCCCCTACTACGTCCACCGCGCGCTGCGGGTGCTCCTCGGGCTGCCGGACGAGAAGGTGCGCGTCGTCCAGACGGAGACGGGCGGAGGGTTCGGCGGCAAAGAGGAGTATCCCTCGATGATCGCGGGGCACGCGGCGATCCTCGCGTGGAAATCGCGACGGCCCGTCAAGCTCGTCTACGACCGCGTCGAGGACATGGTCGCGACGACGAAACGGCACCCCGGCGTGATCCGGCACCGCACCGGGGTGACGCGCGACGGCCGGCTGACGGCAATCGAGATCGACGTGCTCTTAGACGGCGGCGCGTACATGACGCTGTCGCCGGTCGTCCTTTCGCGGGGCGTGATCCACGCGACCGGGCCTTACCGGTGCGATCACGTCCGGATCCACGGCCGCGTCGTCGCGACGAACACGCCGCCGAACGGGGCGTTCCGGGGCTTCGGCGCGCCGCAGACGCAGTTTGCCGCGGAAGTGCACATGGAACGGATTGCGGAGACTCTCGGAGTGGACCCGGTGCGCCTGCGGGAGAAGAACGCGTTTCGCCCCGGCGATACGACCTCGACGGGCCAGACGCTCGGACGAGACACGAGCGCGGTTCGGGTGCTGCGCGAGGCGGTGTCGCGAAGCGGCTTCCGGGCGAAGCGCCGGGCGTACCGGGGCACGAATCGCGGAATCGGGCTGGCGCTCTTTTTCCACGGCTCGGGCTTCACGGGCGGCGGCGAGGTGAAGCTCGCATCCAAGGCTTCTCTCGAGCTGACCGAGACCGGCGCGCGCATCCTCGTTGGCTCGACCGAGATCGGCCAGGGCACGCGCACGATGCATGCGCAGATCGTCGCCGACACGCTCGGAATCCCGTACGAGAACGTCGAGGTGGAAGCGGTGGACACCGCTCGCGTTCCGGACAGCGGCCCCACCGTCGCGTCGCGAACGTGCATGGTCGTCGGAAAGATCCTGGAGCGGTGCGCCGCGGAGATCCGCCGCGAGCTCGGCGACCGATCTCCGGGCAAGTATCTGGCGGAGCACGGATCGCTGGTCGTCACGAAGGAGTATGCCGGTCCCGACGGACTCTACTGGGACGACGAAACGTACCGGGGCGACGCCTACGGCGCCTTCGGCTGGGGCTGCGACGTCGTCGAGGTCGAGAGAGATCCCGAAACGTGGGAGATCCGGCCGACCCGCATCACCGCGGTCCAGGAAATCGGCAAGGCAATCCATCCCGTGCTCGCCGCGGGCCAGATCGAGGGGGGCACGGCGCAGGCCGTGGGCTATGCGCTCTTGGAAGAGGTCACGATGCGGGACGGCCGGATGGCGAACGCCCAGCTCACGAACTACCTCGTTCCGACGACACTCGACACGCCGGAGATCGACGTCGCGATCCTCGAGAA
>Ga0207684_10001332_pt1 | contig 27104 bp, 24 predicted proteins | sample KBSK5501metaG_FD_184342 | JGI IMG/M metagenome (GOLD analysis project Ga0207684, IMG submission 184342) | Corn, switchgrass and miscanthus rhizosphere microbial communities from Kellogg Biological Station, Michigan, USA - KBS K5-50-1 metaG... | ecosystem: Host-associated > Plants > Roots >...
CCGACGAGCCGCCGACCCGAGCGCTGCGCCCCCGTCAGAATGACCGACTGCCCCTGGCCCGCAGCCACGAGCGCTCGATCCTCCTCGAGCCAGAGCGTGCCCGGCTCCCGGTTGGTCTCGGGCCCCGGCTCGAGACCGTGGATCTTCACGCGTTCCTTACCCAGGAACGTGTAGGCGCCTGGCCAGGGCGTGTAGGCTCGCAGCCGGCGATCGATCTCCGTCGCGGGACGCGTCCAGTCGATCCGGCCGTCTTCGCGCCGCATCGGCCGGCAGAAACTGGGAGTCCCCAGCTGTGGCCGCGGGATGAGCGAGTCCCGCTCGAGGCCTGCCAGAGTCTCGACCAGAAGATCGGCTCCGGCCCGTGCCAGTCGTTGCGAAAGAGCTCCCGCGTCCTCCCTCTCTCCGATCTCGACCCGCTGCTCGAGATAGAGCGGACCCGCGTCCAGCTCCTCAACCACCTTCATCGTGACGACCCCCGTCTCTCGATCTCCCGCCAGCAGCGCCGCCTGCACCGGGGAAGCGCCGCGATACCGGGGAAGAAGGGAGCCGTGCAGGTTGACGAAGCCGTGTCGGGGAATCGCGAGGAACTCGGGTGGAAGCAGCCGTCCATAGGCCACCACGACGCCGACATCCGGAGCGAGCCCGCGGATCTTGTCGGCGAGATCCGTGTCTCCGCGAAGCTTCTCCGGCTTTTCCGTGGGAATTCCGCGAACCGCGGCCAGCCGGGACACCGCCGAGGGAACAGGGACCGCGTGCCGGCCCACCGGGCGGTCGGGCTGCGTGACGACCAGCGGAACCGCCGTGCGGGCTTCGAGCAGACGGGAGAGGGCCGGTACGGCGAACTCCGGCGTTCCGAAAAAGACGACGCTCAGGGCCATAACGGAAACATACAGTGAGCGCACCACAGGCGCCCGGAAGTACAAAGCCGAGCGGGGACGCCCCGAGCGCTCGAAGAGCGCGACGCACGGAGCAGCCGCAGGGCTGCGACCAGCGCCGGGTTCACCGGCGCTAACCGGCGGGTTCGCCGCCGCTCACCCCCGCCCCTACAAGGATAAGGCGACGGATTCCTGCCCCGGGAAGATGGACCGCGGTGCTGGGGCCCGTAGGGGCGGCCCTCGCGGCCGCCCGCGCCAGGCGACGACTGCAGGCTAGAGAACTTTTTCAGAAGCTCGGTCTTCCTCCAAAGCGACGCTCTCCAAGGAATCCTCGGTCGGCTCGACTCGAGCTACGGCTCCGGGTCCCGCATCCGGATGCCGGATTCTCCAGAGCCGCACCACCGCCAGGATCCCTCCGGCCGCGAAGAAGACCAGAGTCAGGCTCAGGAGGATCCCGAAGAGGATCCACGCTCGGGGCCAGCCCTTTTCAAAGCCGTAAATTGCCACGGGCAGGAAAAGAAGAAAGCAGTAGAGCGAGACGAGGATCGTCCGGCGCAGCTCGTGCTGGCGGTCGACTGGCGGGTCGAGAAAGCCCAGGCCGCGCGCCAGGCGGTACACGAAGTAGCCGGCGGCCGGTGCGGCGAGAACCGTCACGAGCAACCAGAGCGCGGAACGGCTCATCGAGGCTGCCGGTCCACTTCCTCGAAATAGTCTTCCGCGACGAGGACCTCGCGCGGTTTGGATCCCCGCTGGGGCCCGAGCAGCCCGTCGCGCGACATCATGTCGATCAACTTCCCGGCCCGGGAGAAGCCGACTCCCATGCGGCGCTGGAGAAAGGAGATCGAGGCCATCTTTTCCTTCACGACCAGGCGCGCCGCCTCGTCGTACAACGGGTCCATTTCGTCTCCCGAGTCGTCGCGCCGCGCCGCCTCGACCGGCTCCCGCGTGATCTCTTCTTTGAAGTGGGGCTTCGCCTGTTTCTTCAGGAATTTCACCAGGGTTGCCGTCTCCTGGACCGAGACGAACGCGCCGTGCACGCGGCGCAGGCGCGAGGTTCCCGGCGCCAGGAAGAGCATGTCCCCGCGACCCAGCAGCCTCTCCGCGCCGTTGCCGTCGAGGATCACGCGGGAATCGATCTTGGAAGAGACCTTGAACGCGATGCGCGAAGGCAGATTCGCCTTGATGAGGCCGGTCAGCACGTCGACCGAGGGACGCTGCGTGGCCACCACCAGGTGGACCCCGACGGCGCGGGCCTTTTGCGCGAGCCGCACGATCGCCTCTTCGACCTCCTTCGGGGAGGTCATCATGAGATCAGCCAGCTCGTCGATGACGATGACGATCAGCTCCATCGGGTCGAGCTTCAGGTCCGGGTCTTCCGGATGCTCCGCGCGGAAACGCGCGACTGTCTCCGGGTCCCGGATCGCCGCGTTGTACTGCTCCGCGTTGCGGACCTGACCGAGCTCCGAGAGCGTCTGGAAACGGTCTTCCATCACTCCGACCGCCCACTTCAGTGCGTTGGCTGCCTTTTTCGGGTCGGTGATGATCGGCGTCAGCAGATGCGGCAGGTCCTCGTACATTTCGAGCTCGACCATCTTGGGGTCGATCAAGATCAGCTTGACCTGGTCGGGCCGAGCCTTGAAGAGTATCGAGGTCAGAAGCGCGTTGATGCCTACGCTCTTGCCCGACCCGGTGGTGCCGGCGATCAGAAGGTGGGGCATTCCCCTCAGGTCATCGACGACCGGCTCGCCGTGGATGTCCTTTCCGAGGCCGAGCGTCAGAAGCGACGGCGAACGCTGGAAGGTTTCCGATTCGAGTACATCGCGCAACGAGATAACCTCGCCTCCGCCGGGGTTGGGCACCTCGATTCCCACGGAGGCGCGTCCGGGGAGCCTCTCGATGCGGACCGCCTCGGCTGACAGCGCGAGGGCGAGATCCTCGGAGAGGTTCATGACCTGATTGACCTTGATTCCGGCCGCGGGCCGGAACTCATAGGTCGTCACGACGGGGCCGGGGTGATACTCGATGACCTCCCCCTCGACGCCGAACTCGGCGCACTTGGATTCGATCAGGCGTCCCGTCTCCGCGAGAAGCTTCTGGTCGACGACGTTGACATGCTCGCGCTTCTGAAGAAGCGACACGTCCGGATAGGTGTAGCCCGAGACAACCAGCGGCAGGCTCTGCTGCGAGTTCGCCTTCTTCCGAGAGGAAGCGGCCGCTGGTTCCGCCTTCTTCATCGGGGACATCGTCTTCGTCAAGGAGAACTTGCCGGGACCCGGCACCTCGCGGAGAAACGGAGGGTCCTCCGCCGCGAAGGGAACCTCGTCGAGCGAGACCCCTTCGCGGCGCGCTTTTTCCAGATGCTTCGAGACGACGCTCTTGCGCAACCGGTCCTTGGTCTTGCGGTCTCGGCGGCGCACCCAGGAGACGTTGAACCGGCTCCAGAAGCCGGCCAGGCGCACCCGGAGTCCCAGAAACGTCTCCGCCAGCGAGACCTGAGTGGCCAGAGGGATCGCCAGGAGAAGGAGAGTTCCCGCCAGAAGCAGCGCCCCGGTAGTGCCCAACCGCGCCCGGGAGGCGTCCGCGACGGCCCGCCCGACGATTCCGCCGGCCTCGGACTCCTCGCCGAAGAGGGTCCGGCGCCCGAGAGTCAGCGAAAGCAGGGCCGGAATCGAGAGAAAAAGCAGGACAAAGCCCGCCGCTTTGGTTCCCGGGTTGGGAAACGGCCGCTGCCAGAAGCGCCGCCAACCCCAGAGAAGGAGCAGGGCGGGTACGGCCCAGGCCGCCAGACCGAGGATCGCGTAGAGCGCCGAAGACAGATCCGCCCCGAACCTTCCTATCCAGTTTGCGGGAGAAGCGGCTTCGCCCGTCGTGACGGAAAACAGATTCGCGTCGCGCGGGCTATGGGAAGCGAGAGACAGCGTGGCGAGCAGGCCCGACAAAAGGAGAAGAATGCCGAGCGCTTCGCTGACGAGCCGGCTCCGCCAAAACGATTCCTGACTCAATCCAATCCATTATGGGGCAGAAACACCTGAAAGGCGAACGCAACGAGAACGCCGAGCACGCGACGAGAACGCCGGGAAGTGAAGTACGAAGTTCGAACTTTGGAGCTTTCACGGCGTTCCACTTCTGACTTCCCGCTCGTTCCCGTCGTTCTCGGCGTTCGGAACCAGTAGGATTATCGGGGTGAAGAAAAAGATCCTCTTCCTCTGCACCGGCAACTCCGCGCGCAGCCAGATGGCCGAGGCGCTCGCGCGTCTGGATCACTCGGAGGCCGTCGAGGCCTTTTCGGCGGGCTCGCGGCCGGCAGGCGGCGTCCATCCCAACGCCGTGGCCGCAATGGCAGAGCTCGGCTCCGATATCCAGGACGCGCGGTCCAAGCCGGCTTCCGAATTCGAGCAGGAAACTTTCGATGCCGTCGTGACCGTTTGCGACGCTGCAGCTCTCGATTGCCCGAGCTGGCCCAACGCGAAACGGATCGAGCACTGGTCGATCGAAGACCCTTCCTTCGAGCCGGACCCGGTCCGGCGGCTCGAGCGCTTCCGTGAAACGCGCGACGATCTGCGAATACGGATCGAAGCCCTCTTCAGCGAGCTCCTGCCGACGCCGCGCCCGGCCTGAGTCGGAGAGCCAGGAGCGCGAGGGCCGCGGTGATCATGGTCGCGATGCCCAGGAGGAAGGAACGCGGGCGGTAATCGATCCGAATTCGGTGACGGCCCGCGGGAACCGCCAGCTCGATGGGAGTGCCTGGGGCCAGATCCAGGTGGGCGTCGTGGCCGTCCACGCTCGCCCGCCATCCGGGGAAGAACGGGTTGGCCAAAGTGAACACGCCGGGAAGGGCCGCGTCGATGTCGAAATCCCACAACGTCGCGCGCCGCTCGCGCAGAGTCACGGATCCGGGGACAGAAAGCCGTCCGCGGGCGAGCTCGCGGCGGTTGCGCAAGATCCGACCGTCGGGACCCGAATAGATCTCCTCGAGGTCCAGCCGCCGCCGGGCGTTCCACTCCTCGATCGAAAACGTGAATCGCGGATCGAGCAGCAGGTATCGCACGTTCCATAAGTCGAGCGCGGCGCCGCCCATCTCGAGATCGCCGGGCTCGATTCCTTCTGTGGTCGTCGGAGTGGGTCCGAAACGGCCCATGGCTCGGCGCGCGGCGAGCCAGCCAGCGGGGTCGAGCGCGTCGTATCCACGGACGTCGTCCAGACCGTAATCCGTCGCGCTGTTGGGAGGGAGAAACGTATGGAGTGGAAGAATCCGGAAGAGACCATGATCCGCGCGGAGCCTCTCCAGAAGCGGAGTGGCTGGAGCGATCTGGGCCGCGCTCGTTACCGCGTGGACTCCCCGCGCCCGCAGCGTTAACTCGACGAAAGCGAGCAGGAGCAGGCAAGCCGAAAGAGCGGTCGCCTGCTGCGTTCCGCGCCGATCCGCTAGCTGTTTTCGCAAGGCGTCCAACCCCGAGGAGGCCACAACACCCAATCCGAGAGGCACGAAGAGAAGCAACCGTGTCCAATGGACCGGCGTGGCAAACGCGAGGGCGCGGGAGAGCGGGTTCTCGTATGTGGCCAGCAGCATGACGCCAGCTGCCGCCGCCCAAAATCGCGTTTCGCCGTCGTGGCGCAGAGCGAGTCCGATCGGAACAAGTCCGAGTAAGACGATCGACACCGAAGCCGCCGCCTCGATGGCGTTGGAGCCGGGAACACTCGGAAGAACGAACCGGAGAAGATCGCGGGCCGGCAACGTAAAAGGGGACCGTCCGAAGCCCAGACGCGCCGCGCTCTCGCGGAAGTATTCGGCAAACGGAAGCAACAGCGGCGCGGCGAGCCCGAGACCCAGAGTTGCCGCGCCCACCGGCGGGAGCCAGGCATCGAAGCGCCGGCTCGCGAGGGTCTCGCGAATGACGACGGCTGCGGCCAGCAGAGCCGCCATCAGTTGCGTTTCGGGGTGCCCTCCCGAAAGAACCAGGAAGGTCGATCCCGCCAGAGCGGTCACCTCTCGAGGTCCGGCGCGGCGGGCGACTCTCCGCGCGAAGAGAAGGAGCAAGGGAACGCCGGCGGCAACCAGGGTCTGGGGATGTTCCAGCCAGGCCACGAACGATCCCGAGAGCGCAAAGGCGACCGCGCCGAGCGCGGCGGCGAGAGCGGATCGGCCGAGATCGCGCAACCAAGAGAAGGCGGCCGCAAAGGCGACCACGATCCTCAGCAGCAGCGAGAGATTCCAGCCTGGATCGATGCCGACCAGGAGGGGCGGCCAATTCAGAGGCGATCCCAGCGCGGAAACCGCATTGCCCAGAAGCGGCTCGCCCCCATCCTGGTGAGGATTCCAGAGCGGGAGCCGGCCATGGAGGATCTCTTCGCGGGCCAGCCGCAGCCACGGGACGAACTGCCAGACCGGATCCGAGAGCGCGGGAGCTTGCAGTGGCAGCGCTGGCAGGACGCCCGCCCAGGGCCAGCAGCGCGACTTGATGTCGCTGCTCAGGAGCAGCCCTCGGTGCATCCCGAGGCCGAAAAAGACGAGGAAAGCGAGCGCCACCAGGGCGCCGGCTCCCCGCACCCAACGGGCCGTTATGGCTACTTCACCTCGTCGTAAGCGGAGCCCGCGTTGGCCTTGAAACGGTCCTTGTAGCCTCCGTAGTCCTTGTAGGCCGGCAGATCGACACCCTTCAAGAAATCGTCTTTCGACTGGCCCGCGGCGCGAGCTTTTCGAGCCGTCTCGAGCAAGTCCGCGATGTACTGGCGAAACCCCTTCAAGCCTCCCATGTCGGTCACCTCGCCATGCCCGGGAATGACCGTGACGTCGGGTGGCACCCGCCCGACGACCCGATCGATCGCGGCAAGGTATCCCTTCACGGAGCCGCCGGACTTGACGTCGATGAAGGGAATGACTTTGTGAAAGAAGTCGTCCCCCATGTGAAGCACCTTCGCCTTCTCGAAATAGACAACGCTGTCGCCATCCGTGTGCGCCGGCGGGAGGTGCCAGATCTGGATCGTCTCCTCGCCGATGTGGATGCGCAGCTCCGAGTCATAGGTCACGATCGGAGCGGGAATCTCCTCGACCTTCACCTTCCTGGCCCACTCGATCTGGTCCGACAGGAATTTCACCTGCGGATCGTTCCCGTTCTTCCTCGCTTCCTCGAGCCTCGCCGGGTAGTCCTTCAGAATGTTGGCGGGATCGGCGAGCATGCGCATCCGGACGTTGTCATGCGCCAGGATCATGGCGAAGGGACGGAAGATCTCGTTGCCCCCGACGTGATCTCCATGGTGATGCGTGTTGATCAGAAACTTGATCGGCTTGTCGCTGACTTTCTTGACCTGCTCGACGATCCCGGGCGCGATGTCCTTGAACTGGGAATCGATGACCAGCACGGCATCCGGTCCAACGAAGAAGCCGATGTTGCCCCCGCGGCCGTAGAGCGCGTAGACGCCGCCGGACAGCGGCTTGACGCGAAAGATGTCTTCCGGCTTGCGATCGTGATGTTCAGCGGATGCGGCAGTCGGCGTCGGCGCCGGCGAGCTCTGGGCGAAAAGAGCCCTGCAAGGGACGACCGCGCCGGCCAGGACGAGCGCACCAGTCAGCAAGGATCCGGTTCTCATTGGTCCTCCCTCTTTTCGGCGCACTCTATCGCGCAAGATTAGCTTGCGCCTTTATTACGCCTCGACTAAAGTGCCCTCGTGCGTGCGGTTTCCAACCCTCCCAGCCCCTGGAACACGGTCCATGCCGAGTGGCTCGGAGAACCTCCGACCGCACAGCTGGAGGTCTTCGAGGAAAAGGCTCGCACGATCCTCGCGGAAAACGACAGCCCGGACGTCGGGTTCCGCTTTTCTGTGAATCCCTACCGAGGATGTTTCCACGCGTGTTCGTACTGTTTTGCTCGTCCGACCCACCAGTATCTGGACTGGGGCGCGGGCACGGACTTCGAGCGCAAGATCGTGGCGAAGGTGAACGCGCCGGAGCTGCTGCGCCGGGAGCTCGCGCGGCGCTCCTGGAAGGGCGACACGATCGTCTTCTCCGGCGTCACCGACTGCTATCAACCTTTGGAAGCGGTCTACAAGCTGACGCGGCGGTGCCTCGAGGTCTGCCTCGAGCATCGAAATCCGATCGGCATCGTCACCAAGGGTGCGCTCGTGCGGCGCGACGCGGAGCTGCTCGGAGAGCTCGCACGCCGCGCCGCGGCTCGGGTCTTCCTGTCGATTCCGTTCGCCGACGACGCCACGGCCCGGGCGGTGGAGCCGAACGCGGCTCCTCCCTCGGCGCGCTTCGAGACGCTCGCCGCTTTGACTCGAGCGGGTGTCCCGACGGGCGTCGGCCTTGCCCCGGTCATTCCGGGCTTGAACGACAGCGACATCCCGAAGGTCCTCGCTCGCGCGCGCAAAGCCGGCGCCGACCGAGCCTTCCTGACACTGCTGCGCCTGCCGGCCGAGACACTCCCAGTGTTCGAAGAGCGCCTGCAGGAGTCCTTTCCTCTGCGCGCGCAAAAGATCCTCCATGCGATCGAGGAGGTCCGGGGAGGGCGCCGCAACGACAGCCGGTTCGGGTCGCGGATGCATGGTGCCGGTCCGCGCTGGGAGGCGATCGAGCGGGTCTTCGACGTGGAGACGCGCCGCCTCGGCTTCCGGGACGACTCGGACGACGTCCCCCGAAGCAGCAGCCATATCCGCTCTCCCCGCCAGCCGGGCCTGTTCGATCTCGATCCACTTGATAACGAAAAGTACTTGACGAAAAAGTGAGCGCCCGCTAGGCTTTCGGGCGTGAACCAGCTGGACTCGCACGCCCGCGACAACCTGCGCTTCATCCGCGAGACGATGGAGCGGGCATCGGCGTTCACCGCGGTGCCCGGCTGGGGGGGAGTCTGGATGGGTCTTTCGGCTCTCGCCGCCGCCGGACTGTCCACCCTGGCGTCGTCGCCGCGAGAGTGGCTGGCAATCTGGCTGGTGGAGGCCTTCGTCGCGATGGCGATCGGGGTCGCGGCCATGTCCGCCAAGGCCCGCCGCGCGGGACTTCCCCTTTTCGCCGGACCTGCGCGGCGGTTTCTCTTGACGCTTGCCCCCCCCTTGATCGCCGGAGCGATCGTTACGCTGGCGCTCGTCGAGAAGGGTCTCACCTCCCTTCTTCCAGGAGTGTGGCTGCTTCTCTACGGAACGGCCGTCGTTACGGGAGGAGCCTTCGCGGTCCGGATCGTTCCGGTCATGGGAGTGGGATTCATGCTGCTCGGTGCGACGGCCCTGGCCGCGCCTGCGAGCTGGGGAACCGCGTTCCTCGCCGCGGGCTTTGGAGGGCTCCAGATCGCCTTTGGGCTTCGGATCGCGAAGCAGTACGGCGGCTAGGTCGATCCGATGCCTCGAACCCGTTCCGCTCCGCGTCCTACTCTGCGAAGCAGCGCTTCGCTGCGAAGCACGAGTCCCCGCGTCCCTGCGTCCTACTCTGCGAAGCAGCGCTTCGCTGCGAAGGACGAGTCCGGCTCCGCGAAGCAGCGCTTCGCTGCGCAGCACGAGTCCCCGCGTCCGAACCTCGGCCGCGCAGAAGCCGGGAATCGAAAGCGAGCGGCAACGCTCCCCGACCTCGACCGCGTGATCCACGAACGCATGCGGCTGGCGATCGTTTCAGCGCTTGCCGCGAATCCGTCTCTTTCTTTCATCGAGTTGAAAGCGCTCCTTTCCACGACGGATGGCAACCTCTCTGTCCATGCGCGGAAGCTGGAGGATGCCGGCTACGTCGCGGCGTCGAAGTCTTTCGAAGGCCGGATTCCCCGGACCGACTTTCGCCTGACGGCGGAAGGGCGCCGGGCCTTTGAGCGGTATCTGAACCATCTCGAGGCCGTGGTTCACGCCGGGCGGAAGCCGTAAAGCGGATCCCCTTCGAGCCGGGCGGATGGGCCCCGAACGGCGAAAAACGTTGTTCGCAAGCGTGGCGCGAACCAGAATGCGCCGTGGGCGACCGAACATCGCCGCGAATGACCCCCCGCAGGTGGATCGAATATACGGCGGCGATCCTCGGCGGCAACGCCATCTATTTCCTGATCCTCTACCCGGTGCTCCCAACCCGGTTGCAGCACCTGCCGCCTCGGCCCGGCGGCCCGACGCCATTTCGTTTCGACCTGGGCTTGCTCATCGACTTCATTTGCTGCGTGGCCGTTTACGGAGTCATCCGTCTGGCCTCCGCCCACGCACGCCGCTGGAACTGAACCGCCGTGGGAACGCTCGACGCGGGCCAGCGGAACCGATTCCTCTACGGTTTCTCGACGATGTCTCCCTTGAGGCTCGAGACGATCGCCAGAAGCTCGGTCTTCTCCTTCTCGGGGACCTTGAACTTTTCGAGTGTGGCAACTAGGTGCTTGACCGAGATGTCCCAGTCGCTCGCGGTGATGCCCATTCCCTTGTGCGATGTTTTCATGTCGCGGCCGGTATAAATGCAAGGGCCTCCCGTGCCGGCGCAAACGAACTCGACGAACATCTGCCGCAGGCGCCCCTTGGAGTTCTCCGAGAGACCGACTAGGAATCGCCCGACCTGCTTGTCGGCGATGAGACGGGGGACGAAGTCGTCCGAGACCGCTGCGATCGCGTCATAACCACCCAAGCGCTTATAGAGGCTCGGCCCGGCGGGAGCGCCCGAGGTTTGGGCGGTCGCCTGCGTAGAGACAGCCGAGGCCACGAGAAGGGAGACGAGGATCACCGCGAGAGAACGCGTTTTCATGATTCCTCCTTCAGCTCTTATTCGAAGCCCAACACGGAATTGGATTCATCCTATCCGAATCGGCAACTTCTGACTGTCGACTGTCGACTGTCGACTGTCGACTCCTTCACATCACCACCGGCACGATGACCGGCCGGATATCGAAGACGCGGCGGCAGGCCCGCCGCGCCGCCAGAGCGATCTCGGCGCGCAACCACTCCGGATCCTCCCGCTCCTCGGGTGTCGCACGGGCGAGCACCCCGCGAGTCGCCCGGCGCACCTCCGCCCCGATCTCTTCCGGGTTCCCCGCGACGCCCCGCGACACGACGAAGATCTCCGCATCCCGCCTCACCGAGGAAACCAGGACGACGACGAACCCTTCTTCCGCCATCTGGCGCCGGTCGCGCACGACGCTGGCTTCCACGAGCTCGGGGCGCGAATCGAAGTAGACGCGGCCGGCCGGCACGGCGGCGACCTCGACCGTGCCCTCTCCTTGCTGCAGAGTCAGACGGTCGCCGTTGTCGAGCAGATAGATCCGTTCTCGCGGGATGCCAGCCGCGGCCGCGACGTCAGCCGCGGCGACGAGCATCCGGCGCTCCCCGTGGATCGGAATGACCGCCCGGGGGGAGATCCAACTCAGCCATTCCGCCAGGTCGTCCCGATGCGCATGCCCCGAGACATGGACGGGAGGCTCCGTCTCGCGCAGGACCCGCGCCCCGCGCCGCACCAGATGGTCCGTGACGCGGTTGACGGAGCGTTCGTGCCCCGGGATCGTTCGAGCCGAGAAAATCACCACGTCGCCCGCCTCGACCTTCAGGTCCGCATGCTCATCCAGCGCGAGCCTGTAGAGCGCCGAGAAAGGCTCTCCCTGAGACCCCGAGGCGACGCAGAGCAGGCGGTCCGGCGGGTGGCGGGCGAGATCACCCGGCGCCACACGGAGTCCCGGCGGCAGGGAGAGGCGCCCGAAGCGCTCGGCGATCTCCGCGACCGCCTGCATGCTGCGGCCGAGCAAGCCCACGCGCCGGCCACGCGCCCGGGCCGCCTCCACTGCCTGCGCGACACGGGCCACGTGGCTCGAAAAAGTCGTCAGCACGATACGTCCCCCGATCTCCTCGAACGCCGCCGCGAGTCCGCGGCCGGCCACGCGCTCGGACAAAGCGCGTCCGGGCCTTTCGGCGTTGGTCGAGTCGATCAGAGCCACGTCGATGCCTGCTGCGGCGACGGCGAGGATTCCCTCCCGGTCCGTGAGCTCTCCGTCGGGAGGATCCGGATCGAGCTTGAAGTCGCCGGAGTGCAGCAGACGCAGCCCCCCCGCTTCGAGCGCGATGGCGGCCGAGTCGGGCACCGAGTGTGAGACACGGTAGAAGGCGAACCGAAACTCCCCCGCTGTGTAAATCTCCCGAGGTCGGGCCTCTCGGAGCCGGACAGAGGAGCGTCCGGCCTCCTCGAGCCGCCGGCCGGCGAGAGCGAGTGTAAAAGGGAAGCCGTAGACCGGCGCGTCGCACACCTGCGCGAGCAGCGGCAGCGCCCCGACATGGTCCTCGTGTCCGTGGGTCAGAAGAACCGCATCCACGCGGGCGCCCCGCAGCGCGGAGAGATCCGGGGCAATGCGATCGACTCCCGGGAAGGTCTCGTCGGGAAACGAGACGCCCGCGTCCACGACGAGGCTGGAGGAGCCGCACTTGAACCACAGGAGGTTCCGGCCGAACTCCCCGAGGCCGCCAAGAGGAACGATCTCTAAAGTCATGAAGAGAAGTCGACAGCCCTTGAGGAAGAGTCGACAGCCGACAGTCGACAGTCGACAGCGAAAATCCGGCGACTCGGTATTCGTCTCACGTCTTACGTCTCACGTCTCACGTCTTACGTCTCACGCTCTCGGCCAGAGCGAGATAGTCCTCGAGCAAGAGTTCTTCGGCTCGAACGCGCGGATCCTTTCCGATCGCGGAAAGCACCTGCTCCCACTCCGTCCGCGGAGCCAGACCCGAGAGAGCGTTGGCGAGGGTCTTCCGGCGAGATCGGAATCCGAGCGATGCCAGACGGAGGGCCGCCTCACGACGGCGCGGGTCGAGGGGATGCTCCCGCGGACTGAGCTCGAGCAGGCTCGAGACAACCTTTGGTCTCGGCCGGAACGCTCCGGGCGGCAGGTCGAAGAGGACGCGGGCCCGCGCGAACGCCGCCGTTCGCACCGACAAGTACCCGTAAGCCTCCTGGCCCGGGAGCGCCGCGAATCGGCGCGCCACCTCGCGCTGAACCGTCGCGACCGCGCGGATGACCGTGCCCGGCTCTTCGATCGCCGCCGTCAGAATCGGTGTCGCGGCGTTGTAGGGAAGATTCCCGACCAGGATCGCGGGTCCGCTCCAGCCAGCGGCTGAGAGCCAGTCCGAAAAGCTTTTGTTGAGGGCATCCCCTTCGAGCACGCGGACCCGTCCACCTTTGGAGAACTCGGCCGCAAGTGCCTGCGCGCGAGCGGGATCGATCTCGATCGCGAGAAGTCTTGAGACGCTGCGGGCCAGCGGGCGCGTCAGCGCCCCATCCCCCGGCCCGACCTCGATGACGGTGTCCTCGGGAGAGAGCCGGACGGCCTCCACGATCCTCTCCGCCGTCTGATCGCTCGTGAGGAAATGTTGCCCCCAGCGCTTCCGGACGGGAAAGGGGGCGCCGCGACCATTCATCTGAGTGCGGATGGTAAACTGTTGAGAGAGCGGAACCCTTGCTGTCAGTCCACACCCTGGAAAATCGCCGCCTCGAGAGCTTTCTCGAAAGGCACAAGGCTTACTACCCCTACTCGGGCGAGATCGAGATCGACTCTTTCCTGCGCGAGATCCTTCAGAAGGCCAACGAGTTCGTTCCCTCGGAGGCCGGCTCGATCCTCCTGGACGATCCGATGACCAAGAACACCGATGACCGGCTGGAGAACGACCTCGTTTTCATCTCGACGTTCGGTCCGGAGGGCGACACGCGTCTTTCCAAGCGGATCAATGCTCGTGTCGGCATCGCCGGACACGTCTACGCGACGGGAGTCGGCTACATGACGGAGGATGTCGTCGACGATCCCTACTTCTACCCGACGTACGACACCGAGGCTTTTCGGACGACCTCCGTCCTCTGCGTTCCCATTCGGATCGAAGCCGCGGTTTGCGGAGTGCTGGAGCTGGTCAATCGGGCGGGCCCGGGAGGTTTCCGCGAGAAGGACCGCCGGTTGCTCGAGATCTTCGCCGACTACGCGTCGATCTCGATTCAGAACCTCCTGGACGCGCGCCGGGCCTACGAAGTCGCCAAACGCGACGGGCTGACCGGGCTCTACAACGAGCGCTACCTCCACCAGCGACTGACCCAGGAGCTCGCCCGGATCTCGCGCGACGGCGGGGACCTCTCGGTCATCTTTCTCGACCTGGACAATCTGAAATCCGTCAACGACCGGCACGGGCATCTCGCCGGCAGCCAGGTTCTTCGGGAAGTCGGCTATGTCTTGAAGCGCACGATCTCCGACGAGCGCGCGACGCTCACCCGTTACGGAGGAGACGAGTTCGTCCTCATCCTTCCCGGCCAGTCGATCGCCGAGGGGGTCGACACCGCCGAGGCCGTGCGGACCGCCATCCACGGTGCGACGTTCCTTTCACGCCCGTATGGCTTCAACGAGCCCGCGCTCCACCTGCAAGGGACGATCACGGCCTCGCTGGGCGTCTCCTCCATCCGGTCGAATGCCACGACGGGCGCCTCGATCGAACAGCAGAAGAACGAGCTCCTGCGACATGCCGACGCGGCGCTCTATCAGGCCAAACAGCTCGGGAAAAACCGCGCCATCGGCGCCTCGGAGCTGCGGGCCCAGAGCTCCACTTTTAGGCGCTGACGAGTTATCAGTTTTCAGTTCTCAGTTCTCAGTTCTGATTGCTCGCCTTTGAAACTGATAACTGATCACTGATAACTGATAACTTGTCCCAACTAGCCTTACCGTCCCTGAAAAGCTAAAATCTCCCCTCCGGAACCAAGGCTATGACCACGACGACTCACCCGATCCAGCTCTCCCCCAAAGACGTCCTGGACGTTCTTTCCCGGCACATCCTCGTCGACGGCTACCACGTCGTCATGGACCTCGCGCGCAGCCGCGGCTCCTACCTCTATGACGCCCGCAGCGATCGGATGCTGCTGGATTTCTTCACCAACTTCGCGACGCAGCCGGTCGGCTACAACCACCCCAAGATGGACGATCCGGAGTTCCGGGAGCGGCTCGCCGCCGCCGCGCTCACGAAACCGGCCAACAGCGACATCTACACCGCGCCATATGCCGAATTCGTCCAGACGTTCGCGAGGCTCGCGATTCCCGAGAGCCACGCCGCGCACCTCTTCTTCGTCGAAGGAGGGTCGGCGGGCGTCGAGAACGCGTTGAAGACCGCCTTCGACTGGAAGATTCGCAAGAATTTCGCCAGAGGCTTGCGAGAAGAGAAGGGAAAACAGATTCTCCATTTTCGCAATGCGTTCCACGGCCGCACGGGCTATGCGCTCTCGCTGACCAACACGGCCGATCCCCGCAAGACCCAGTACTATCCGACGTTCGATTGGCCGCGCTTGACCTGCCCGCGTCTGACTTTCCCGGTGACCGAAGAGGTCCTGCGGGGCGTCGCCGCCGCCGAGGAGCTGGTCGAGCAGGAGATCCGCCAGGCTTGCGCCGACAACCCGAACGACATCGCGGCGCTGATCCTCGAACCGATCCAGGGGGAAGGCGGGGACAACCACTTTCGGCCGGAGTTCTTCCGGCGGCTCCGAGCCCTGGCCGACGAGCTGGAGTTCCTGCTGATCTTCGACGAGGTGCAGACGGGCGTTGGCCTGACGGGATCGATGTGGAGCTGGCAGCAGCTGCCCGTCGAACCGGATCTCTTCTGCTTCGGAAAAAAGACGCAGGTTTGCGGCTTCGCAGCCAATCGCCGCATCGACGACGTGGACAACGTCTTCAAGATTTCCTCACGCATCAACTCGACCTGGGGAGGAAACCTGGTCGACATGGTCCGCTGCATGCGGTACCTCGAGATCATTGCCGAGGAGAACCTGGTCGAGAACGCGCGGGCGGTGGGGGAATACCTCCTCGCGCGTCTGCGCGAGCTGGCCGACGAGTTTCCCGGAATCGTCACGAACGTGCGCGGGCGCGGGCTCTTCACCGCGCTCGACCTTCCGGACAAAGAAACGCGGGACCGGGCGCTCACGGCGTGCCTCGAAAACGGCTTGATCGCGCTCGCCTCGGGGCAGTTCGCGATCCGTTTTCGGCCAGCCTTGAATCTCTCGCGCGGCGAGGCGGACGAGGGAGCTCGTAAGCTGCGCCGCGCGATCGCGGGAGTGGTCTAGGTTGAAGGTCTAAAGTCTAAGGTTCTGGCAGCGGCTCCTTGCATCTTGGATCTTGGACCTTAGACTTTAGACTTTAGACCTTAGACCTTTTGCTCAAGCGCCTCGCTGTTGCCTTCGTCCTGCTTGTGATGGCCGCGACGATCCTGTTCTACACGACTCTTCCCGACGTCAAACCCCTCCGCACTTCCTGGCCCAAGACGACCGCCTTCATCGAAAGCCGAAAGGCGGAGCTCGCCCGCGCCGGGGAGCCGACACGGCTGGAGTGGGTTCCGGTGCCGATCTCAAGCATTTCACCCCACCTGCGCCGGGCCGTCGTCGTGGCCGAGGACGCCCGTTTCTACGAACATGACGGGGTCGACTGGGAGGCGATTCGAGGCGCCCTCGAGAAGGATTGGGAGAAGCGTCGGCTCTCCGCCGGCGCCTCGACGATCACACAGCAGCTCGCCAAGAACCTCTATCTTTCTTCCGCCCGCACGCCCTGGAGAAAGCTCAAGGAGTGGGCAATCACGCGCCGTCTGGAGAGGCTTCTTCCCAAAGAACGGATTCTGGAGCTCTACCTGAACGTGGTCGAGCTCGGACGGCGCACCTACGGTGTCGAGGCCGCGGCTCGACGCTATTTCGGTAAATCGGCCGCGAGTCTCACGCCTCGCGAGGCGGCGATGCTCGCCGCCATGCTTCCCTCCCCGCGAATCTACGATCCCGTTCGCCACGGCTCGAGGGTCGAGCGCCGGGCGCGCCGAATCCTCCGCTGGATGCGCGCCGTCGAGTCTCCGACCCCGATTCGCTCCCGGCTTCCCGAGGAGACGACGCCCCCGGTTTTCCCGTCTCCGCCGCTCCCCTCGAACTGATTTGTTATCCTCGTCGGGACTCAAACAGGAGACGGAGGTCACTGATGCGCCTGGTTCGGATCTGGCTCGCGGTCGCGCTGGCGCTGCCTTCGATCGGCTGTGGCCGCAAGGCGGCGACGATCGACGTCGCCCCGAAAAAGGCCAAAGTCTATGGAATCGATACCGTGCAGCGCCTCACGGCGCGCATCCTCGACAAGAAGGGTATGCCCATCGAGGAAGGCACCGTCTCCTGGTCTTCTTCCAAGCCGGATGTCGCTTCGATCGACAGTTCCGGGCGCCTGACCGCCAAAGGGTCGGGCAAGACCATGGTCGTGGCGCGGTTTGAGAAGCTGGAGACGCAGGTGCCGGTCGAAGTCATCGACGTCAAGGGGATCGATATGACGCCGCCGATCGTCACGCTGATGGGCCCTCCTGGAACGCAGTTTCCACTTCAGGCGATCGCGAAGAGCTCGAAGGGAAAACCCGTGGAAATCGCGTTGCAGTGGACCTCTTCGAAGCCTTCCGTCGTCACGGTCAATTCCCGCGGGATCGTTTCGTCCGTTGCGACGGGCAGCGCCGTCGTTGTGGCCAGGCTCGGCGATCTGCAGGCCGGATGCGACGTCACGGTTTCCGTCCGCGATCTCGTGCGTCTGCAGCTCCACCCGCAAACGGCCATCGTTCGGCCCGGCGACGTACAGAAATTCGAAGTGTTCGCCTACGGGCCGGACGGAAAGCCGATCGAAGGCATCTCGACGCTCTTCCAGTCTTCCGACCCTTCCGTGGCGCGTGTCGACCCGCAGGGCACCGCGACCGGAGTGGCCGCGGGGACCGCGACGATCCGCGCGACGATCGGAGCTCTGACCGCCGAGGCGACGCTGATCGTGAATTAGCGGGAACCGGGACGCGGGACGCGAAGCGAGGCCTCGAGAGAGAGAATCTCTGTTATGAAACGGTTCTTGGTTCGCTGTCTCGAGTCCCGAGTCCCGCGTCCCGAGTTCCGACCGTCTTCATGACCGTGCGTCCACCGGCCGTGGCCGGAATGTTCTACGAAGGGCGGCCCGACCTCCTGCGCGACCAGGTGCGCGCCTTTCTCGCCGCCGGCACGACGCCCGAGCCCTGCCTGGGGGCCATCGTTCCGCACGCGGGCTACCAGTACTCGGGTCCCGTGGCCGGAGCCGTTTACGCGCGTCTGCCCATCCCGAAGACCGTGGTGATCCTCTGCCCCAATCACACCGGCCGCGGCGCCCCGGCCGCGCTGGATCCCTCCGAAGGCTGGAGCACTCCGCTGGGGCACGCACCGACCAATCGCCGTCTGGCCGCGAGACTTCTCCAGCTCTCCCCGTCGCTCGAGGAGGACCGGGCGGCGCACGCCCGGGAGCATTCCCTGGAAGTCCAACTCCCTTTTCTTCAAGTCCTCCGTCCCGACTTCGACTTCGTTCCGATTTGTCTGGGTGCGCACGACCTCGAGCTCTGCCGCGAAGTCGGCGAGGCGTTGGCTCGCGTCTGCGTGGAAGAGCAGGAACCTCCCCTGCTTCTCGCCTCCTCGGACATGAACCATTACGAATCCCGGGCGGTGGGCCGGCGCAAGGACGAGCTCGCTCTCGATCGCGTCCGGGAAATCGATCCGGAAGGACTCTTCTCGACCGTCGTGACCGAGAGCATTTCCATGTGCGGCTTCCTGCCGGCCACAGCGGTGCTCTTTGCGGCGCGCGGCCGCGGGGCCAAACAGGCGCGGGTCGTCGCGCAGCGCGACAGCGGGGACGAGACCGGGGACACGAGCTCGGTCGTCGGCTACGCGGGAGTGATCGTCGCCTGACCTTTGGGGACTGCGGAGTCGAGCGGCACTGGTCTCGGGGTCTGTTCTCCCGTTCCTCGGCTGGACCGATTGCTCCGCATGTCAGGTCTGATATAACCCGCCTGATGGCACAGCCCAGGCGAAAAAAGCTGGATCTCCTCCGGTCCGGCAAAGGGGAGGCCCGCTATCTGGAGATCAAGAAGTCGCTGGCCGAGGAGCTCCGACGCCGCCGCGCGGCGAAGCACTTGACCCAGGCCGAGGTGGCTCGAGCCCTCGCCACGAGTCAGTCGCGCTTCGCGCGGATGGAGGCGGGAGACGCCAGCGTCTCGATCGACCTGCTCTTAATCGGCCTGCTCGCCCTGGGGGCGACGTCTCGGGACATCGGGCGGATCCTGGCGGGCTAGACTTTCGGCGCGGGCGGTCGCTTCGCGACCAAGCGCCGAGAGAGTCCAACCGAAGGCCCGACAGGTCGTGTTCTCGGGCTCGACTCTCTCGCCACCTGCTGCGGCGACGATCCATTCCTGTGGGATCAGATTTGGTCGTCTCGGAAGAGCGGTGCGGCGAGAGAACGCAGACCCTCGGCGACGCCCCGAGTGCCGGCGATGACGTTTCCCCGCTCCCAAAATCTGGCCCCCCCGGAAAAGTCGGTCAGCTCTCCGCCGGCCTCCTCGATGAGCAGAGCTCCGGCCGCGATGTCCCAGATGGAGAGCCGGAACTCGAAGAAGCCGTCGCAAACACCGGCGGCGACCATCGCCAGATCCAAGGCCGCGGAGCCCGCGCGCCGGATCGCGCGCGCTTGCAGGAAGACCGCGCGAAAGAGCGACAGGTAGAGATCGATCCGGTCCCGGTGACGGAACGGGAATCCGGTCGCCAGAAAAGCTCCTTCGACGCCTTCCTGGTCGCTGACGCGGATGGAGGTTCCGTTGCGAAACGCACCGGCCCCCCGTTCCGCGCTGTACATCTCGGCCCGCAACGGGTCCCAGACCACTCCGGCCACCAGATGCTCCGCCTGGCGCGCCGCGATCGAGACGGACCAGAAGGGAAATCCGGAAACAAAGTTGGAGGTGCCGTCGAGCGGGTCGATGATCCAGGTCCGCTTCGCGTCTTTTCCTCCAGAAGCGCCTCCTTCCTCGCCCAGAAACGCATCGTCGGGAAAGTCCTCGCGGATTCGTTGGATGATCGCGGCCTCGCTGTCGCGATCGGCCTGGGTCACGAAGTCGTTCGTTCGCTTCTCGGCGACAGAGCCTGCGGGCAGAGCCCTCCAATTGCGAAGCAGCACGGCCCCTCCGGCGCGCGCGGCGGCGACCGCCGTCTCGAGCACGTCCGTCATCGAGAGGCTCTCTTCTCTCCCGCCAGACGCGCGAAGCCTTCCGCGACGGCCTTTTCCGCGGGGGTGCCGAGCAGGTTGTAGCCGCGATCGTCCGGGCGGGCGCCGCGCCCGTCGGAGAACGCCTTCCACCAATAGACGCCCCTCCACCAGCTCTCCCGCGCGAGCGCGCGAAAGACGGCCGAGATGGAACGCGCGGCGTCGCCGGGAGAGAGCGGACGACCGGTGTTCTCGTCGTGCGGGGCGAGCCACGCACCGCGCACCGGGGGGTAGCCCGCTTCCGTGAAGAGAACCGGCTTGCCCGTCCGGCGGGCGAGCTCCGCCAGCGGACCCGCCGCCCGGCGCGCGCCCGCTTCCAGATCCGCGTCGGAAGCATTGGCGTCCGAAGACAGCGGATCGTAAAAGTCGACACCGACGGCGTCGAGCGAGTCCCAGAAGGTAATGCGGGGCGCGCCCGCGGCCCAGTTGGCGGCATACGTCAGCGTGGCTCCGGTGGCCAGCCGGACCGCGGCGATCGTCTCCAGCCATTGGCGGCGCCGGTCTTCGGTTCCGACGAGCTCCGTCCCGATACAGAAGATCGCCGCACCCGACGCCTCCGCGACGAGCGCATGGTGGACGACGAACCGGCGATAGTTGGAGAACCAACGGCCCCACTCTTCTTCGCTCGCCATCGTGACTTCCCCCACGAAGACCCCGGGCAGCCAGATCTGCGGTTTGATCATGGCCGTCATACCCAGGGAGCGGGCGTCCGCGACCGCTCGCAAGGTGCCTTCGTCCGTCTCCCCCTGGGGGCTCCGATGGACAAAGGAGAGCTCCGGTTTCTTCGGCTCGCGCGAGAAAGCGAACGGCATCACCGAGATCGCGTTGGCCGAAAGCTTCGTGAGCTTGGAGAGGGTCTCCCGCGATCGCGGCGAGACATAACCGCCGCTGATCGAGTTGGACATGGCGTAGGAAATCCCGCGCAGGAATCCCGGCGGCAGCGGGCGTCGCGCCGGCGCTGCGACACGCCCGCCCGCGATGAGCTTGCCCCATCGAAGAAGCGCCTGTAGGCAGGCGGCTTCGTCCCCGGTCAAAGATCGCCGGACCGACTCTTCGCCCTCGGCGCGCGCCCCCGCGTCGATCCAAGAAGCCGCCGTTCCGATCGCGAGAATCGGCGAGGCTTCCTCGTCGGCCCGCAGGATCTGTTCGGGCTTGGGCTCGACTCCCGCGACGCGAGCGAAGGAGGCGAACCCCGCGACCTCTCTGCCCCACCATCGCCCCGCCGCTCGGGCTCCCAGCGCGGCGAGAAGGAGGGGGCGCGAAAAAAGCCGCATGTCTTGAGCGCCCAGGGCGGCGGAAGCGAGCACCGGCGTCACGCAATCCGGCTCCGGCGGCGACGACACGTCCAGGTCGACGAGAACCTGCTCCTTCTCCCGCGAGACGTCGGCCGGACGAGAGGAGCCGGTGGCGCGGGCCTTGGTCGAAGGATCCGGAAAGAGCCGAACGATGATCGGCTCCGCCCGGCGAGCGGCGAGGAATCGCCGCAAAACGGGCTCCCAGCGCGCGATCGCGAAGCGCTCCGACTCCCGGAATCGCCAGACAACGCCCGCGCGCTCGACGGATTCCTGCGACCGCAGGAAGGCGGCCTGCGCCGCGATCTCGTCCCGGTCCGTCCGCCGGTCGATTGTCAGGGCGCGCCCTTCCATCGTGAACTTTCCTTCCTTGACGAGATCGCCGGAGACGGCTGTGTAATCCGGGGCTTCGGACTCCTGCCAGAAGAGGCGGCGGCCGGCCAGCCTCATCGCGGCGCGCGGAGCGTTTCCGAGCACGATCGACTCCGAGCGCCGTGTCGGATCCGTCAGCGCGATCGCATCCTCCGCTCCGAGGTACTCGTGGCTGTCGAAAACGAAGCCCTTCTCCTCGAGGCGCACAGGGAAACGGTCGAGCCTCTTGCGCATCGCCGCCGAAGCGGGCACGGTCCCGAGGAAGACGACCTCTCCTCCCGGCGGCACGGGAGCCGATTCGCCGGCGAGGTCGACCTCCAATCCGGAACGGCGGCCCCACCCGGCCATCCGCTGCATTTCGGGCTGTGAAAGCCAGGTCTCCGGAACCCTCACCACGATCCGGCGTTTCTCTTGCCCCACGGCGGCCGCGAACGCGCCGGCGAGAAGAAACAAGATTGCGACAGAGACTCTCCACCCCCGAGCTTCAACCATCCATGCGTCTCCAAACCACCCGCCCGCCGACGATGGTCGCCACGGGGGCGCCCGTGAGCTCCCACCCCTCAAACGGCGTGTTGCGCGACAGCGAAAGAAAGCGGGCCGCCTCGACTCTCCACCGGCGCCGGGGATCGAAGAGCGTCACGTCGGCCGGGGCGCCGGGCGAAAGCGTTCCTCCCGGCAGTCCGAACGCCTTCGCCGGAGAAGACGAAAAGACTTCGACGAACCGCGTCAGGGGAAGCCGCCCCGAGAGGACTAGCCGGTCGTGAACCAGGGAGACCGCGGTTTCCAGACCCACGATGCCGAAGGGAGCCGTGTCGAAATCGACCGCCTTTTCGTCCTCATGATGCGGCGCGTGGTCGGTCGCGACTGCGTCGATCGTTCCGTCGTTGAGCGCCGCGATCAGAGACTCCTGGTCCGCAGCCTCGCGCAGCGGAGGGTTCATCTTGGCGTTGGTCGAAAAGCCGGAGCGAGCCACTTCCTCGTCGGTCAGGATGAGGTGATGCGGGGTCACTTCGCAGGTCACGGCGATCCCCTGCCCGCGTGCCCCGCGCACGAGCTCGATCGTGCGGCCCGTCGAGACGTGGGCGACGTGGAGACGTCCATGCGACACCTCCGCGATCAGGAGGTCCCGCGCGACGGCCGCGGCCTCCGCGATCGCCGGCTGGCCCGCCAGCCCCAGGCGGGTCGAGACGGCCCCTTCGTGCATGGGCGCCCCGTGGGAAAGCGTCGAGTCCTCAGCATGCTGCACGACGGGAATCCCGAAGAGGCGCGCGTGCTCGAAGGCGTGCCGCAGGAGCGACCCGTCGGAAAGCCAGCGTCCATCGTCGGAAACGGCGACCGCTCCCGCCACCCGCATTTCTCCGAATTCGGCCAGTTCTTCTCCTCGCTGTCCTTTCGTGATCGCGCCGATCGGGTAGAGGCGCGTGCCGGCCTCCCCGCGGGCCTTCGCGGCGATGTATTCGGTGATCGGACGGCTGTCGTTGACCGGTTCGGTGTTGGGCATCGCGCACACCGCGGTGAACCCGCCGGCGGCCGCCGCCGCCAGTCCCGTCGCGATCGTCTCCGCGTACTCGCGCCCCGGCTCCCGCAGATGCGCGTGAAGGTCGATGAAGCCCGGAAACACGCAGAGACCGGCGGCCTCGAAGACCTCCACGTCGCGCGGCGGTGTCCCACCGATGCCGGCCACGAGACCTTCGGCGAGCAGGAGGTCGGCCACTTCGTCGCGGCCCGCCGCGGGATCGAGGAGGCGTCCAGCTCGAATCAGGAGCGGGCGGGTCAAGTTCAAGCGTCCCCCTCCCACGAATGGCCGGTCAGCAGCAGATACAGAACCGCCATGCGAACCGCCACACCGTTGGAGACCTGCTCGAGGATCAAGGAGCGCGGAGAGTCCGCGACCTCCGAAGAAATCTCGACTCCCCTGTTCATCGGGCCGGGGTGGAGGACCACCGCATGCGGGTGGGCGCGCGCCAGCCGCGGGGCGGTCAAACCGTACCGCTTGAAGTATTCGCGCGTCGAAGGAAAGTAGGAGGACCCCTGCCGCTCCAGCTGCATCCGCAGCATCATCACGGCATCCGCCCCGTCCAGCGCGGCGTCGAAGTCGTGCGTCGCCTCGACCCCCATCTCGGCGATCCCCGGCGGCAAGAGCGTCGGCGGGCCGCACACGCGCACGCGCGCCCCCATCTTCGTCAGCAGCCAGATGTTGGACCGCACGACGCGCGAATGGAGGATGTCGCCGGTGATCGTCACGGTCAGCCCCGAGAGGCGGCCGAAGTGCCGGCGCAGCGTCAGCGCGTCGAGGAGGGCCTGCGTGGGATGCTCGTGGGCGCCGTCGCCGGCGTTGACGACCCCCGCCTTGAGGTTGCGCGCGAGGAAGTGGGGAACCCCCGGGGTCCCGTGGCGGATGACGATCAAATCCGGCGACATCGCCTGAAGGTTCCTCGCCGTATCCAGCAGCGACTCCCCTTTTTCCACGGAGCTTCCCTTGGCCGCGAAGTTCAAGGAATCCGCCGATAGCCACTTCTCCGCGGTCTCGAAGGAGAAGCGCGTGCGGGTGGAGGCCTCGAAAAAGAGATTGACGATCATTCGCCCCCGCAAGGCAGGGACCTTCTTCATCTCTCGCTGGCCGATCGACGACATCGACTCGGCCGTGTCGAGGATCAGTGCGATTTCTTCCGGGGAAAGCGGTTCGATGCCGAGGAGGTCCTTGGAACGGAGTGTGGGAGGCGTCACGAACTCAGTACTCGAAAGGACCAAGTGACAAGTGACAAGTGACAAGTGACAAGTTGGAATTCCTCCTTCTTGTCACTCGTCACTCGACACTCGTCACTTCTTCAAGCGGGCTTCTCCAGGATCCAAACCTCGTCCGTCCCATCCGTCTCCTCGAACATCACCTTGATGACTTCCCGCGAAGAGGTGGGAACGCTCTTGCCGACGTAGTTCGCCTCGATGGGGATCTCCCGGTGGCCGCGGTCGATCAGGACCGCCAGACGGACGGCGCGAGGACGTCCGAGATCGATCAGACCGTCCAGGGCCGCGCGGACGGTCCGACCGGTGTAGAGCACGTCGTCGCAGAGCACGACGACGCGGTTGGCGAGGTCGAAGTCGATCTCCGTCTTCTTCAAGAGGGGTTGCGGCGCGACCAGCGAGAGGTCGTCGCGATAGAGAGTGATGTCGAGCGTTCCCGTCGGAAATGGCTTGCCGACCAGGTCGGACAGGCGGACGGCCAGACGGCTGGCCAGGGGCACTCCCCGAGTCCGGATGCCGATGAACACCAGATCCGCCAGGTCCTTCTGGCGCTCGGCGACCTCGTGCGCCATTCGGTCGACCATCCGCCGGATCCGCTCCGCGTCGAGGATCCGCGTTTTCTTGACGAGAGTGTCGGTCACGGCCAAGGCGCGGGCAGTCTATGACAACCGAGGTCCTTTCGGATCACCCCCTCGCCCCCTCCCCCCCTCCCCCGCTCTGGAAACTGTGGGGGAGAGGGGGAGAGTGGGAGAGGGGGGTGAGAAAAGGGGGTCTTCGAAGCCACAGGAGCGTTTACAATGGACAAAAACCATGGTCGTCTACAACGCCGGCACACGCGAGCTGACAGCGAAGATCGTCTATTACGGCCCCGGATTGGGCGGCAAGACGACGAACCTGCAGGTCTTGCACGATCGGCTCGATCCCGCGACCGTCGGAAAACTGCTCAACCTGGCCACGCAGACCGACCGAACGATCTACTTCGACCTTCTTCCGGTCGAGCTCGGCGACATCAAGGGTTACAAGATCCGCTTCCAGCTGGCGACGGTTCCCGGCCAGACCGCGTTCAACGAGACACGGCGTGTCGTCCTGAAGGGCGCGGACGGCATCGTCTTCGTCGCGGACTCGCAGTGGACGATGCTGCCGAAGAACCTCGAGAGCTGGCACAACCTGAAGGAGAACCTCAAGGCCAACGGCGTCTCCTTCGAGGGAATCCCGATCGTCATCCAGTACAACAAACGCGATCTGACGGACATCCTCTCCGTCGATGCCCTGCAGGAGGCGCTCGGCCTCTCGTCCTACCCCTTCGTCGAGGCGGTCGCCTCGGCGGGCCGAGGCGTGACCGAGACGTTCAAACTGATTTCGAAGTTGACCTTTGTCGATCTCCTGCGGCGGTTGCAGGGCCGACGTCCCGAAGAGGCGGCTCCGCTTCCTCCCCGCAAAGACAAAGACGACCTGCTCTCGTGGAAAGATTCCCTCTTGAACCGCCCGACTCCAGCGGCCGTCAAGCGGCCTCTCTCTCTCGTGCCTCCCAGCGCAAACATAGAAGAAGCTCCCTTCGAGGCCGCCGAAGACGCTCCCGTTCCGGAAGCCTCGGCCGAGGTGGACGGGCCGTTTACCGAGGCCTCGTCGCCGCAACCGCAACTCGAGACAACTCCGGCCGCCTCGGTGCCCCCGAGGGTACCGGATCGTCCGACCGAGAGAATCGAGTACCTCGATCCCCTGGAGGCAGCCAGACTAGCGGCCCCGCTCTTTCCGACTAAGCCGAACGAGCCGATCCAGCCGATCCGGGTCAGCAGGCCGGTGCCTGCCGCGCCCGTGACGCCGCCTGCGCCCGCGACCCAGACGACCGCGTCTTCGCCGCCCCTTCACACGCCTTCTTCGGCGGCACCGCTGACGCCCGAGCCGGCCGCGCTCGATCAGACCCAAGCAATTCAGCCGCAGGCCGTCGAGCCGCAACGCGAAGTCTTTTCGCCGGCTTTCCCGAAGGAGACCGCTCCGCGGCGCGCCCCGGCGCCAGCCGCGCCGAGCGTTCCGGCGCCGGCAGTCGACGACGCCAAAATCCAGGCGCTGGAGTCGAGGCTCGCCCGTGCCGAGGAGGCCCTGTCTCTCCAGCGCGCCGACAGAAGCCGCACAGAGGAAGTCTCGGCCGAGCTCGAGACGCGACTGGAGGCCGTGGAGCGCAGCGAGCGGGACCTCACGCGCTCATTGACCGAAAGGCAGGATGGGCTTTCGCAGCGGCTGGAAACTCTCGAGAAAGCGACGCTTCTTCGGCAGAAGGAAACGGAACCCCGCCTGCGCGCGGTCGAAGAGCGCCTCGACCGCGGGGAGAAACGCCAGCGGACGGCCGAGGATGACGTGTCCCTGGCCTTGCGGACCCTCTCCGAGCGCGGAGAGAAGCTTCACCAGCAGATCGAAGACCTCGCGGAGCAGCTGGTGGCCCTGGACCGCTCTCTCCAGGACAAGACCTCGCAGACGCGGCGCGAATCCGACGATATCCGGGCGCAGTTCGATGCCTTGCAGATGGTTCTCGAGGAGAAGACGACGCAGGGGCGGCGGGAAGCCGAAGACATCCGATTGCAGCTGGCCCCACTTCTGGAGGCCCAGGGGAAGGGTTCCCAGACCCACGAGCACCTGCTGTCCGAGTTCGATCGCCTGCGCGAATCGCTGGCGGATGCGATGGGAGATCTGTCCGAGCGCCTCCGCAACGCGATGCGGGGTCTTTGACGAGTTTTCAGTTGTCAGTTTTCAGTTTTCAGTTCTGAGCGAGGCTTCTTCAACTGGAAACTGATCACTGATAACTGACAACTATTCCTGCTCCCCGACCACCCGGCTCA
>Ga0207684_10001333_pt1 | contig 27092 bp, 28 predicted proteins | sample KBSK5501metaG_FD_184342 | JGI IMG/M metagenome (GOLD analysis project Ga0207684, IMG submission 184342) | Corn, switchgrass and miscanthus rhizosphere microbial communities from Kellogg Biological Station, Michigan, USA - KBS K5-50-1 metaG... | ecosystem: Host-associated > Plants > Roots >...
AGGATATCGGGATCGTTCTGGGGGAAGCTTTGAAGCAGGCGTTGGGCAAGAAGGAAGGCGTCCGGAGATTCGGAACGGCCTGGGTGCCTCTTGATGAGACGCTGACGCAGGTGACCGTGGATCTAAGCGGGCGGCCCTATCTTGTGTACAACGTGAAGCTTCCTCACCGGCGGATCAAGGGCTTAGATCTCTACCTGTTCGAGGACTTTTTTCAAGCGCTCTCGACCCATGCGGGAATGAATCTGCACGTCAATGTGCCCTATGGACGCAACCCGCATCACATTCTGGAATCGATCTTCAAGGCGCTCGCCAAGGCCTTGGACCAGGCGGTCTCGGTCGATCCGCGGGTCAGCGGTGTGCTGTCCACGAAGGGAAGTTTGTGATGAGGTTAAGCCATAACCCCTCCTTTGTAAGGAGGGGAGCGGGGAGGTAGAAGCTTTGGACAGCCTCTACCCCACCTAGCCTCCCCTTACAAAGGGGAGGGATATTACAAGGACATGTAGCATCATCGTATGATTGCGATTATTGATTACGACATGGGGAACCTGCGATCGGTGCAAAAGGCGTTCGAGGCCGTCGGTCATCGGGCGGTCATTACCCGGCAGCGCCAGGTGATCGCAGACGCAAGCCACGTGGTATTGCCGGGGGTAGGCGCTTTCGCGGACTGCATGCGGAACCTGGAGTCTTATGATCTGATCGATCCTATCACGCAGAGTATTGCGTCGGGAAAACCCTTCCTTGGCATCTGCCTCGGGTTGCAACTGCTGTTTACCGAGAGCGAAGAGTTTGGATCCCATAAAGGCCTCAACGTGATTCCCGGCAGGGTCGTCCGGTTTCAAAGAACGGAAAACCATCTGGCCGGGTTGAAGATTCCGCATATGGGATGGAATGCGATTGACGTGCGGAAGCCATCCCGGCTTCTAGCGGGCCTTTCGGATGCCTGCCACATGTACTTCGTTCATTCGTATTATGTGGTACCCGCTCATGACGATGTGGTATGCACCGTGACGGATTACGGCGATCCGTTTGTCTCCAGCATTGCGCGAGACAACATCTTCGCCTGCCAGTTTCATCCTGAGAAGAGCCAGACGGGAGGGCTTCAAATGCTTCGCAACTTCGGGGGACTATCATGACGCCTCGCACGCTCGCCATTCCTCTCGTCCCGATGTTCATGATCGCGATTGCCGCATGCGGAGGAACCACTTCGGAAGTTCAGACCGATCCGAAGATCGATCAATATCAAATCGTGCAGATCGCTGTGCTGCCGTTCAGCGTGGAGCCTCCCTCCATCGGCCAGGAACGAGGTTATGCGGCGCCGGCGCCGCCCGTGTCGGCTGCCGACACCGTACGCGACATTTTCTATCGCAAATTGAAAAACCGCGATGGGATCAGCGTGATCCCTTCGTACGTGGTCCAGGATGCTATGCCTACCGGTTCCGGTACACCTCTGACGATGGCCCAAATCAAATCGATTGGAGGGAAACTCGGTGCCGGGGCCGTTCTCGTAGGAAAAGTTGGAGTCTACAAAGAGCGCGCCGGAAGCAAAATCGGATTAGATCGCCCGCAGGATGCCGCGGAAGTAGGGTTTGTCGTTGAGCTGATCAGGGTCAAAGATGGCATCCCTGTCTGGACCGGCCAGTACTACGAGCACCAGCGCCCGGCGAACCAGGACCTCTCCGGATTGTTGGAACGCGGACCTCGCTATCTCACGGTCGAGCAACTCGCGGAATCTGCGGCGGACCATGTCCTGCGCAAGTTTCCCCTCGGCACACCTTCGCAACAGCCAGAGAGCAGCAAATCGGCGGGGCAGTGATTGTCATCCCCGCCATCGACCTGAAGGACGGCCGGTGCGTGCGGTTGCGGCAGGGTCAGATGGAGGATGAGACAGTCTATTCGAACGATCCCCCCGGGCTCGCGCAGCAATGGGAATCGCAGGGGGCGCAACTCCTGCACGTGGTCGATCTGAACGGCGCGGTCGATGGAGAACCGCGCAACCAGCGCGGTATCGAGGCGATCCTCAAGGCCGTTAGAATTCCGGTGCACGTGGGGGGCGGCATCCGCGATCTCCCAACGATCGAAAACTACTTCTCGGCCGGCGCTGCCCGGGTGGTGCTCGGTACCGCGGTGTTCGAAAATTTGAAACTGCTGGAAGACGCGTGCACCAGGTTTCCTGGCCGCGTGATCGCGGGCGTGGACGCCAAGAACGGCAAGCTCGCGATCCGCGGATGGACTGAGATCATGGACCAAGAGGCGAGTGAATTTGTCACGCGCTTCAAAGGCCTGCCTCTTCATGCCGTCATTTATACCGACATCAGCCATGATGGCATGCTTACGGGGCCGAACCTTGAAGGCCTGCGGCGTATGGCCGGGTGTCCGGTGCCCTTGATTGCGTCGGGCGGCATCACGAGAGTCGAGGATCTTCGTCAGATCCGCGCACTAGGAGCAATGCTGATCGGGGCGATTGTCGGCAAGGCCCTGTACGAAGGCTTGATGGACCTGCGGGCCGCAATGGCCGCAGTAGCGTAGAATACGTCCAATGCTGGCTAAACGCATTATTCCATGCCTGGACGTGAAGGCAGGCCGGCAGGGGAAGAAGAGCCTGTCCTGGCAGGCTCTAGGGTGGGTGGGTGAGATGGACGACCCGGCCGGCCTGGTTAAATTCAGACTCCAATGTTAGCGAAGCGAATTATTCCATGCTTGGACGTGAAAGCTGGCCGGGTCGTGAAAGGCGTGCGCTTTGTTGAGCTCAAAGACGCGGGGGATCCCGTGGAAGCGGCGCGAGCGTACGACGCGGACGGCGCTGATGAGCTCTGTTTTCTCGACATCACCGCCTCGCACGAAGAGCGCAAGATACTCTTGGATGTGGTCGGTCGCACGGCGGAACAGGTCTTCATGCCCCTGACCGTCGGCGGCGGCATCCGAACGATCGACGATATCCGCGATCTTCTCAAGGCGGGCGCGGATAAGGTCAGCATCAATACCGCGGCGGTCCAGCATCCGGAATTTGTCAAGCAGGCCGCCGAGCGGTTCGGCACGCAGTGCATCGTGGTGGCGATCGATGCGAAACGAGCGGGGGACGGATGGGAAGTGTTTACTCATGGTGGACGCAATGCCACCGGGATTGATGCCATCGATTGGGCGCGCACCATGGAGTCCTACGGGGCCGGGGAGATCCTGTTGACCAGCATGGATCGCGACGGCTCGAAAGCCGGCTACGATCTGGCGCTCACCCGTGCCGTCTCGGAGGCGATTGGTCTGCCGGTGATCGCGTCCGGAGGCGCGGGCAATTTGCAGCATCTGTACGAGGGGTTCACCGAGGGCAAGGCAGATGCGGTGCTTGCCGCCTCCATCTTTCACTATCGTGAATACACCATAGGGCAAGCCAAAGAATATCTGCGGGCGCGCGGCATTGCCATGAGGATGCCCTAAATGGACCGGACGGCCATCGACGCATTGAAGTTCGACGAACACGGCCTGATCCCGGCGGTGCTCCAAGACTGGCGGGACGGCACGGTGTTAATGGTCGCCTATATGAACCGGGCTGCGGTCGAGAAGACCATCGAGACTGAGATCGTGCATTTCTGGAGCCGGTCGCGACAATCCTTGTGGGAGAAGGGCGCGACCTCTGGAAATCGACAGCGCGTGCGAGAGATCTTCGCCGACTGCGATCAGGACACCTTGCTGATCACCGTGACACCGGACGGGCCCGCCTGCCATACGGGCGAGACAAGCTGTTTCTTTCATCGTCTGTCGGATCTGCCCGAAGCTTGCGAGGGCGCGGAAAAGACGTCCGAGGCGCGAGGCGGCGTACTAGAACGGGTTTATGAGACGATCCTCAAGCGCAAGCGGCTTCCTTCTTCGGATTCCTACGTGGCGTCACTCTTCAAGTCAGGGCAGGAGACAATCCTCAAGAAAGTCACCGAGGAGGCAGGCGAAATGATTCTGGCCTCCAAAGGGGAGAAGCGAGAGGAGATCATTCATGAGGCGGCGGATCTCCTGTTCCATTTGCTCGTGACGCTGGGCTATCACGACATTTCTCCGCGTGAAATCCATCACGAACTGGCGCGGCGCTTCGGACAAAGCGGCCTCATTGAGAAGGCGTCCCGCAAATGAACGATTGCGTGTTTTGCAAGATTGGATCGGGCCAGATTCCGTCCCGCATGGTCTTGCAGGATGAGGAGGTCTTCGCTTTTGAAGATCTAAATCCTCAGGCCCCTGTCCATGTCCTGGTGATTCCCAAGCGGCATGTGGCGGCGATGAATGAATTGCAGGATTCGGCCTTGCTGGGTCGACTTTTCCACGTTGCCAATCTCGTGGCGCAAAAAAAAGGTATCGCGGCATCCGGTTACCGAGTAGTGGCGAACACCGGCAAGGATGGCGGCCAGACCGTCTTTCATTTACATTTACACGTGCTTGGCGGCCGCCAGATGAGCTGGCCGCCGGGGTAGAGTGGTTTTCTCTAAGACTGATTTTGTTGACAGAACCGCCGACCGATTGCTAACATAACGGGTTCCCTGCAGTTGAAGAATGAACCGTCGGGCGCACGCGGAGCACTCGTGGATAAAGGGTTGATCCCGGAAGATGTTATCCAGCGAATCCGGGAACGCGCCGACATTGTGGAAGTTGTCGGCTCTCACCTCTCTCTCAGCAAGGCCGGCCAGAACTTTAAGGGACTCTGTCCGTTTCATTCCGAGAAGACGCCGTCCTTCACGGTGAGTCCTTCTCGGCAGGTGTTCCACTGTTTCGGGTGCGGCGAGGGCGGGAACGTCTTTAGCTTCCTCATGAAGATCGACGGCGCCACGTTTCCGGCAGCCGTGCGCACTCTCGGCGACAAGTACGGCATCGAAGTTGACCAGCCCGTCACTTCCCCGGCAGCCCGTCAGCGGACAGAAGCTCGGGAGCGCCTGTTTGCGTTAAACCGGGAGGCCGCTGAGTTTTTTCATCGCACCTTAGCCGATTCGGCGGGGCAAACGGCAATGACCTATTTGGAGAAGCGCGGGATGGCCTCCTCGACGATCGAGCGATTCAGCCTGGGCTATGCGCCCGCCGGCTGGGATCAGACTTTGAACGCGCTGACCAAGGCAGGCGCCAAGATTGAGGATCTTGCCTCGGCCGGATTGATCGTCGCCCGGGAGCAGGCAAGCCGTAAGGGGCAAGACACGGCGGGCTACTACGACCGGTTCCGCGCCCGGGTGATGTTTCCGATTCGCGACCTTCAGAAACGGGTCATCGGGTTTGGGGGACGGATACTCGACGATGGACAGCCCAAATATCTCAACTCCCCGGAGACGCCGCTATTCAGCAAGAGCCGGACTCTCTATGGCCTCGACGTAGCACGCGAGGGGATCATTCAATCCGAGCAGATTGTGATTGTTGAAGGCTACTTTGACGCGATCGCCCTGCATCAAGCCGGCCTTTCCAATGTGGTGGCGACGCTCGGCACCGCGCTCACGTCAGAACATATCGAGCTGATCCGTCGATTTACGCATCATGTGATCTTGGTGTTCGACCCCGACGCCGCCGGCGTGCGCGCCGCTTTGCGGACCATGGATTTGTTCCTCGGCTCCGGCCTGACGGTTCAGGTAGTGAGTCTCCCCGCCGGGGAAGACCCCGACACCTTCGTGCGAGGGCAAGGCATGGATGCCTTTATCGCCTTGATGCGTCAATCGCCCTCTCTGCTTGAGTTCACGGTGCAGGGGAGCCTCAAGACCGGACGGCAAGGGAGTGTCGAAGACCGCGTGCGGTGCGTCGAGGAGGTCCTGGTCCTGCTGCAAAAAATCAGCAATCCTGTAGAAAAGGCGGCCTCCATTCGGCACGTCGCGGATCAATTGGGGTTGGACGAGAAAGTATTGCTGGAACGCTATCGCGCCATGGCCCGGCCTCGTTCCGCGTCGAGTCAGGGGAAAGCGGCCTCCCAGGAACAGACCACGGCGTCCCCATTGCCCAAGGACGAAGAAGTGCTTCTGCAGTTGCTCCTCCACGAAAAATGTACTTTCGAAATGGTGGCGCAACTAGCCGCCGAGGATTTTACCGACACCCGCGCCAGGTATCTGGTCTTACTGGCGCAGAGCGCGGTGGAGGGGGGCCACACGGTCCTCAAGGTGCTCGATGAGGCGGAGGGCGATCCGGCGTCGGAAGCTCTCGGCCGGTCGTTGTCCCTGAGCGAATTGCCGTATGAAGATGTGAGCGCGGCCTTTCAGCAAAGCTTTACCGCCTTGAAGCTGCGGCGCCTCGGCGTGGAAATCCAGGAAACGAAGTCCGCCCAGGCTGCCGCCGAACGAGCGGGGGAACCTGACGCATTGAGAAACCTTCTTATGCGGTCGAACGCGCTTCAACAGGAGCGCCAGCGGCTGCTTAAAGGTGAGCAGTCACCACTACCCGAAGCAGCAGGGAGAGCGCATGGCTGAAGAAGAACGGACGCCCGAAGTCAATCGCCTGATTATCCTGGGGAAGGAAAAGGGCTTCCTGACCTACGGCGATTTGAACAACACCTTGCCTGCGGAGATGGCGACAACTGAGCGGATCACCAGCTTGATGGTGATGTTCGGCGAGATGGATATCGAGGTCATCGACTCTCCGGAGGGGGAGCGCTATCAGCGAATGCCGTCCGAAGGGGAAGGCGGGGCGGAGGAGAGCGAAGAGCAGGAAGAGGCGGAAGAGGAAGATAAGAAGATCGATCTGACACCCGGCGCCTTGAGCCGCACGGATGATCCCGTCAGGCTGTATTTGAAGGAAATGGGCAGTGTCTCGCTCCTCAGCCGCGAAGGCGAAATCGAGATCGCCAAGCGGATCGAAGAGGGCAAGAAAGATATCGCCTCGGTCGTTTTCGGGATGCCGATGACGATCAAGGCGGTCTTCGCGTTGGCCGACAAACTCAAGGCCGGGAAGATCTCAATCCGCGAAGTGGTCGCCTCGGCCGCTGAAGAAGAATTCGATGAGGTCGTCGAGCAAGACGAAGAAGAGTTGCGCGATCGAACCCTGGACGCCATTCGCAAGGTCAAGGCGCCGTCGAACATCCTGCTGGGCCTGTACACCAAGCACAGACTGGCCAGCCTGAGCCAGACAAAGCGCAAGGAAATCAAGGCCAAGCTTCAGGAGGTGCGTCGGCAGGTCGTCGACAAGTTTGACATCGTGAACCTCCATCCGGTCCTTCGCGAGCGGATGGTACAGCGGGTACGGGATGTCGCGCAGGAGATTGCGGCCTGTGAACGGGAAATTGCGTATTGCCGCCGGCGCCTGGGCGTGTCCGGAGAGGAAGGCAACCTCCTGCTGGCGCGGCTGCTTCGTGGCCGCAAGGATGTGGTTGCGGTTCGGCGCAAGACCGGCGTGGCCTATGACACTTTGCTGGAGATCGAAAAAGCCTTCCAGAACGCCCGGCGTCGGATCCGGGCCGTGGAAGCCGAAGCGCTGGTTCCGGCCGAAGAGCTCCGCGAAGGCTCAAAACTATTGGACCTTGCTGAAGAGCGGGTCAAGCGCGGAAAGGCCGAATTGGTGGAGGCCAATCTGCGCTTGGTGGTCAGCATCGCCAAGAAGTACACGAACCGCGGCCTGCAATTCCTCGACCTTATTCAGGAAGGCAATATCGGCCTGATGAAGGCCGTGGACAAGTTCGAATATAAGCGCGGCTATAAGTTCAGCACCTATGCGACCTGGTGGATTCGCCAGGCGATCACCCGCGCCATCGCCGACCAAGCCCGTACCATCCGGATTCCGGTGCACATGATTGAGACGATCAACAAGCTCATCCGCACGTCTCGCCATCTCGTGCAGAAGCTTGGCCGGGAGCCCCTGCCGGAAGAGATCGCCGAGAAGATGGAGCTCCCGCTGGACAAGGTCCGCAAGATCTTGAAGATCGCCAAGGAGCCGATCTCGTTGGAGACGCCCATCGGTGAAGAGGAAGACAGCCATCTCGGCGACTTCATCGAGGACAAAAAGGCCGTCTCGCCGCTCGAAGCCGCGATCCGGTACGATCTTCAGCGGCAGATCAATAATGCGCTGAAGACCCTCACGCCGCGCGAGGAGCGGGTCCTGCGCAAGCGCTTCGGCATTGGCGAAAACACCGATCATACGCTTGAAGAGGTAGGGCAGGATTTCGCGGTGACCCGGGAACGAATCCGGCAAATCGAAGCGAAAGCGCTGCGGAAGCTGCGCCATCCGAGTCGGAGCAAGAAGCTGAAGAGCTTTGTCGAAAGCTTGTAGGGCCCATAGCTCAGTTGGTCAGAGCGGCGGACTCATAATCCGTTGGTCCCAGGTTCGAGGCCTGGTGGGCCCACCAATAAGGATGTGATAATATCAGGAAGACTGTGGACCGGAGGTAAAGGAGTTCTGTCCGTGGTTCATTCGATGGGCATACTGTGAAGGGAAAACTCCAGGATCTTATCGACCTCCAGGAAACCGATCTCCGTCTTGAAGAACTAGCCCTTCGAAAGCGCCGTCTCCCCGAAATGATCGAAGCTGCCGGCCGGCCGCTCCAGGTGGCTCAAGCGGACCGCGACTCGCTCAAAAAAGACTTCGATCTCGCCCTGCATGACCGAAAATCCCGCGAACAGGATCTGGCCGTGCAGGAGCAGGCGATCAGCAAGCTGGAGGATCGCGCGGTCAAGGGCGAAATTAAGACCAATAAGGAATTTCAAGCGCACCGCTTCGAAATTGAATTGGCCAAGAAGAAAAAAGGGGAGATCGAAGATCAGCTCCTCCTGCTGATGGAGCAGGTCGATACCAAGAAGAAAGAACTGGCCCGCGTGGAAGAAGCGGTGAAGACGTCCGAGCAGCGGTTCAATGCGGAGAAGACGACGCTCGAGGGATCGGTGGGGGCGCTTGAGGCGGAGCTCGCGGAGGTCACCCGGAAGCGAAAAGAAATGGCGGCGGGGGTGGAGCCGTCGCTCTTGCGGACTTATGAGAAGCTTCGGGTCACGCGCAAAGGCCAGGCGCTAGCGGGCGTCACGAAAGAGGGCAATTGCCGGGCCTGCCGGCTACAGATCGAACCCCAGGTCGTCTCCGACGTCAAACGCGCCAACACGGTCCTGACCTGTTCCTACTGCCATCGGATTCTGTACTGGGCCGGCGATCCGGTCCCGGAGCGGCCTCCCGAGCAAATCCCCGTCGAGCAGGCCGCCGATAGTTCTGACTAAATTTCTTACGCCCTTCGTCGTGCTGAGCCGGACGAAGCATTCCTAGACTTCATTCCGCACTCGTCCCCAACACGCTTTGCGTCGTCTTGAAGTGCAGCTTGGCCACCTTTCCCAATCCTTCCTGCCCGTGCTTGCGCACGACTGCGCGCGCGGCCATTTCCACCGCCTGAGATGCGCCCTTCGGCAGCGGCGTGCCGAGGTCCGCAGCGAGGCGGCTCAGGCGCCGGACAAATTCATCCCTCGCGACGATGGAGGCCGCCGCAACTGCGATGTCCTCTTCGCCCTTATGACGTTGCTCCAGGACGATCAGCTTGCCCTTCTCCTGGAGTGCGCTTCGGATCAAGCGTTCATCGCCGAACTGATCGGCAATTGCGCGCTCGCAGGGGACCTGCTCGAGGAGGGTTTCGAGCGCCTTGGCATGGCCCCAGGCGAGGAGCCGGTTCAGGTTGCGGATTTTCTCATAGAGCTGGTTGTATCGCTCCGGGCCGATCGCGATCACGGCGTGCCGGCACAACGTCTTGATATCCACCGCCAAGGTCCGGATCACGCTGTCGGCGATCTTTTTGCTGTCCCGTACGTGCAGCGCGAGCAAGTCTTGGGCGATGCGGGGAGTGACGTGGACGGCCGCGATCACCAAGGGGCCGAAATAATCGCCTTTGCCGGACTCGTCGATGCCGATCCAGCCAACGGGTCTTCCGCCAGCGGCAGGCCGGCCCGCGTCTTCGGCGTTGGGTTTCTCTACTGTCATGGCCGCGCACCGTAACACATAAGCTTCTGGAAGAGAAATATCTGCCGCCGTTTGAAATCCGCGCTTCTGGAGCGAGCTGGTGACCCGTTGTATTGGCGCGGGTGGCGCCGCATGGGACCCTGGCGGAGCGGAGTGGCGTGCAGCCGAGTCTACGGGGCTGCGACGGCGAAACGCCGCGAGCACGTCTGGGTGATGCGGCGACAGGACCCGCACAAAAGAGCAACGGGTTTCACGGTGGCTCGGCGACAGTACCCGTACCTATCGAGGCTGCGACAGCCGGATCAACGGTACCACGCTGACCGTAGCCCACACCCCTTCAAGAAGCAAAAATCCCCACTGCTGCCCCCGGTAGGCAACAATGGCGAGTATCAGCGAACCGACGAGATTCATCCAGCTGTAAGCGGCATCCGTGTGTTCGATGAGTCCAAATTGGTGTCCGGCATAGGCGGCGAGAATGAGGATCGCGCCCACCAGCGAGATGACCTGTTCCATAGGATTTCCTCCCGTCAGATGCGTCTTCCAGCGCACAAGCAGTTCCAATACTGCCATCGCCGGCGTGATCTGTCATCTACGATCGGTAGTGGGTCAGTTTGAATATACGAGCGTATAATTTAGTGGTACAACTTCGGGCGGATTCACCAAACGCTACGGGTTACGCCCCAGCGATGGAGGCCGGGATTGCCAATCATGTCTGGTCTGAACGCCACTCTCGTCGTAATTGGCGTGCCAGTCTGCGCGGCTTTTGTCGCTTCGATTATGTTATTCGCAAAGGAAAAGACCACGTGGTCCTTCCTGCAGTTATTTGGTGCCGGGTGTTTAGTCGTGGTCGTAGCCACGCACATCGCTGAAGCCTTCCATCTATTCCCCCGGATGAACTGGGGACTTCCGAACAGCGCCGGGCATTATGTCGATCTTATTAGTGCTGTTTCTGGCCTGATATTGTTTCCTCTAGGGTACATATCTCGTACGCTCGCCAAGCGCAGAAATTCAAACTGACCCATTGCCCTACGATCACGTACCTTCTCGTCTGCCTTGGGAAGGTGTTATAATCCCCTTGCGCGTGGGAGCCGGGCGGGTGGTCGCTGGCCTCGCAAGAGGACAGAGGAAAGTCCGGACTCCTAGGGCAGGGTGCTGGGTAATGCCCAGGCGGAGTGATCCGACACCGGCGCAACAGAAAGCATACCGCCGATGGCCCGAAAGGGATCAGGCAAGGTTGAAATGGCGGGGTAAGAGCCCACCGCGGTCGTGGCGACACGGCTGGCCGGCAAGCGTCACCCGGAGCAAGGCCAAATAGGAGGGCATGAGAAGCGGGACACCGGTGCTGCTTCTCAACGACCGGCCCGGTCGTGGCCCTCGGGTAGGCCGCTTGAGGCCCGGAGCAATCCGGGTCCCAGAGAAATGATCACCGCGATCGTCCGAAAGGACGGTCGGCACAGAATCCGGCTTATAGCCCGACTCTCACGCGCACTTAATCCAGCCTATCCACCAATACCTACTGCGTCGGCCGATCCTCTCGGCCGGCGCGGCTCTTCTCCTTCATCCTCCTCGACGTACCGCGGTGGGTACGCCTGCGTCATCCTCAGTCCGAGGAACCACGGCGGCCTTCGGTCTCGACCGCCTCGCTACGGCATTCGTGGATAGGCTGGATTAAATGCGCGCGCGCATAAAAAAAGGGGACAGGCGTCTTGCGGTGCCTGTCCCCTTTTCTGTGCGTCTTATACGCTATGGCTTAACTTGGATGTCGTTCACGACCTTTTGCACGTGTTCGACCTTCTGCGCAACCTCTCCAGCGAGATCCTTTTCTTGCTGAGTCGGAACCACGCCGGTGAGATAAACAACCTTGTTGTCGGTCCTCACGCTGATCTGCGTCAGCGTCTTAAGCTTGTCGTTCGTCGCCAGATGCGACTTGACTGATGTCGTAATCTTCGAGTCGACGGCGGTGTCCTTTATCGACTCGGCCTTCGCTACCTGGTAGCCGGCAGCCAGAAAAAACATGGAGAGAACCAGAACCATCAGAGTGTAGGGAAATCGAATCATAGATGCCTCCTTAGTGAGTTATGCAAACTTGTCCAACTTCACGTTTCTATTGGGGCCCAGCCATGCTTAACGCGACCGGTCAGCAACAAAACGATCAAGATCAGGAGTGCTAAGCCTGTTCGAGGATGGGGCTAAACTAGCACAGTAGCTATTGCGCTGTCGCCTGCTAAATATGCCCTCCGTACGGGGCCTCCGTTTCAGTCTGCTGAATCGGTGACTGACGCCACGGTTCCCCAGGTTAGCGCTAAAAATCATTGTAAATCGCAGACTTGCAGCATGTAACTTTTCCCCCTCCTCCCGCGTCTAATCTAGTAGAACGAGACCACGCCGCTGTGGATCAGCGGAAGGAGGTAAGCACCGTGAAAAAGCTCATTCTGGTCGTTGCTCTCTTTGGGGTGCTGCTTGTGGGGTTTGGCACTCCCGCCAATGCGGGATTCTCGGTGGGTTTCGGCTTCGGGCTCGCGCCTGCGCCTGTTTTCGCACCGCCGCCGGTGTATTCTCCCTACCCATACCCGGTGCCCGCGCCGTATTACTACCCGGACCCCGGCTACTACGCTCCGCGCTACTATGTTCCGCCGCCCGTCGCCTTTGATTTCCGTTTCGGTGACAGGGGATGGCATGGTCGCCACTTCGGGCATCACTGGCGCTAAAGCCAGGGCGGGCGAGAGGATAGGAACACGGCTGATTTAGTCCCCTCGCCCGCTTCAGGTTCGTCGCGGGGTCTGTCATCGTTTCAGTCTGCTGAATTGGTGACTGACGCCACAGTTCGTCGGGTTAAGCGCGCGCGTGACAGCCCTTGATGCTTAACGCTCGTGCTTCATTGTTTCCTTCAAGGTCTTGCGGGTGAAATTGGCTGGTGGCTGGAATTCTAAAGGAGGGATGGAGCGGCTCTCGGCCTTGATAACCTCCACAGTAGTCCCAGTTCCACCTCGATCCACCGTCCTCACAGGATACCCCTCGCTGACCAGCTTCCATGCCTGGTCCCTACTCGCGCCTGCCCGACGGTCCAGGACCGATCCGCACAGGGGCACTGCTTTCGAGAACTCGTTCATCATATGCTCCAGCTTTTGAGCATCCAACTCCTTCGAGACCGTGATACCTTTCGCAATCCAAAGCTCAGTTTGGGTCTTTCCGTCTACCACGACTTCGTAGTTGACCGCGGGGTACCCCGCAATTGTGGCCTGCTGGTCTGTCTTTCGTATCTCAAGTTTCCGCTCAGGACAGGCTTCGGGACCTGCTCCTGCCTTCGGCATCCGACTACCCATCGCCCGTTCCATCGCTTTGCGCTGCTCCGGCGGCATGTTCTTCATCGCGTCTTCCATGGTCTTGGTCGCCTGCTTCATGGCGCCCTCCATCTTCTGGGCATATTCCTGTACGTTGGCGGTCATGTAAGAGCCTTCCGGGTAATTCACTTGGGTGAATGTTTCCGTATTCAGGTCCATAATGAAGGCTGACTCAGGCTTCCCGTCCGGAGCCAACACTACCGTCTTCATCTGATTTGCTTGAAGCATGATCTGCTGTTTGCCTGCGTCACCGCCGCTCTTTTCAGCCTGATCAATAACCCACCCAGCCGACGCCTGGCAGGTCCAGCCCAAGATGCCCAAGATGCTCCATGCAAGACTTTGATATGAAATCATGGCAAGCCCTCCTAGAGCGGAAATGCTTTCGCGCCTCCTATGGTAAGAGGAGTGACGAGAAAAAAGAAAGGTGGAGTCGGAAGAAATGTTACGCGCGCAGGGTGCGGAAGGTGACGGAATAGCGCAGGCTCCGCACGGGAGGAGGGCGTCATCGGTCTCGAGCCGCGTTACGGCACGGGGTCTGTCACCTTTTCATTCTGATGAAATGGTGACTGATGCCACGGTTCGTCGAAACCGCCGCGCTACGGCATTCGTGATAATCCGGGTTAGGAGCGGCTTAGAGCTCTTTGCTACCTCACTGCTACCAGATTCAACAATGGTGTTAAAGAAAACGGTTGTACGTGCCGGATGTGTAGATGAACCCTTGCTTGTGGAGAACGTCTCGGATCTCAAATTCTCCTTCGAGATTGTGGGCATCGTCAAGGTTAAGATGATGGTAGTTCGCACGCCGTTCGCCCCAGACAAAAAGAATCAACACCAAATCTTTTCGCTTCAGATATACATCAAGAAGATCCTGCCGAATGAAGAGCATCGACTCATAGTTGCCAAACTCCTCACCCCAACGGACCGGAATAACGGCGACTCGATCTTCTCCATTCTTAGCCATTGTGATCCCAGGAATTTGTACATACAAAGCTAATTCCTCGCCTATCGCCTTTGACGGGAAGGCGATATTACGGAGCTGATTCTCCACAGAGTGATAGCTTTCCCAGCTATAAGTGCAGACGGGCAAGGTCACCTCGATCTTCTCCTGCTCAGCACCAATCGACTCTGAATATTGTGGATGACGCCATGAATCAGCCCAAGGAATTTCACCAGCATAGGTGTAGTATGTGCTCCCTGGTCTAGGGATATTGTGGTTTCCTGGATATTCCATGGAAGAAAGAATCTCTATCGACTTGGCGGCATCCCGGGACCGAACCAACAGTCCTTGGAAAATCCCGAAGATGTTCTTGTCGTCAGTCTTTTGAGCAATGAAGCCGTCAACAAGAACCCAAGGCCCGGGAAACCTATAGATCTCAGTGAGCATCAGATGATTGTCGACAGAAGGTTTGAATCCGCTCATCATCCACTCACGGACCGGAACGGCGTTATCGATCCAACACGTGTCCACCAGCTTGGAGAGCTTTGGCGCTTCTGGGAAGCTTGGATCAATGTCGGCATCGGAAATACGATCTTCGGCATAAGGGAGGAGACCTTTATCATGCCGGTACCCAGCAAGCTCATAGAACGCAATCCAAGCGTACTTTTTACCATACTTTTCCGTCTTGCCTGCCTCATTCGGGCCACTCCGTTGCCACCTGAGTCCTGCGATTTCCCGATCAATCGCAGAAAATGCGTCGAGCGTGTAACCGAGGTTGTAAATACGCCACATGATTTGTCCTAGAACTCGCTGATATTCTGTGTGGCTATCATCATAATTGCTGCGGCCCGCCACCAGACGACCGATGGTGTAGTTTCGAAAGTCCATTCCAAGTGGAGCATTACCATCGTGATACTTACCGTCATCGCGATCCTGAGACTGACCCCATCTTCGAATGCCGCCAAAGTGGAATGGTGGTGTCAGCAGGCGCCGTTCGGCCCGGGAAAGCAGTTTGGGTTTAAGACGAACGGCAAGATCAACCGTACGCCTTGCGTAATCGCGACTCAGAATATGGGTTGTGGAATATCTAGCCCGCCTGGCAAAGATTAGCCTAAAGAGTCGAACGGCAAAGCGTGGAAGAACTTTTGATTGAAAATCTGCATTCCGAGGCGACCGCCAAAGGGCCATTGTTACCCCATACGAAGCAGCTAGCATGCGATCTGAAACGTAAGGATCGTTTAAAGAGAGCGACTTGAGCGTATGTAAAAAAAGTGTTTCCGGGTAAGACAAGCCTAGTCGAAACAACGAGTGGGTTGCTCGATCGCGAAAGCCGCGCTGGATGGAAGTTAAGAACCATTTCAAAACGCCAATATATGCTTCAGCGAATAAGCCAGATGGCGGTTTCGATGCTGAATGTTCAGCCCACACTAAGATACGTCCCGGTGTTCCCCTATCCAAGCTATTGCGCAGATATTCCGTCCAAAACAAATCCCGTTCCACAAGCTTCAACTTCGAAAGGAACCCGTCTAGCTTGCTGGCATTGAATGGGTGTTTCGGCTTGACTGCCAATGCCACGAGTACATTCAGAGTAGGTTTTCGGAGATGATCATTCTTAAGAAAGAACACAATCCATCGCCCGGTCGACTTACTGATACTCTTTGGGTCACGCCAATATAGCCCCTCGACGAAGACCTCACAAAGCCGAATTAAGAAGCTGTCCCGTTTGAGGAAGTCGAGTAATTCGCCCTGATTTTTTATGCGCGTTGGGAATTCTATCATCAACGCGTCCACGATGTTGATTTGATCGAGCGTGGTGTTCTCATTCATGAAATAGAAACCGAGCTGGTTCGTATCCGTAAGCGAGTCGACGATGGCCTTCCTGCTCGAATGGTTAAGTTGTGTTGCCAGAAGGTGGCGAGCAATTAGATGGTCTGCAAACTTCTGGTAGGTAAAGCGAATGACCTCCTGTGGTTGCGAAGCTTCATCGAAAGTCACGTCCTCGGCCAAAAGATCTTCCTCTATGAGTGCATGGAGAAGTGTTCCTGACGTCATTCCGGTAGGTTGGAAACGGTCTACAACTTCGAGAGCCTCTTCACGTGGGATCGTATTTAAGTGGCGTTCGGCAAGCGTAGCAGCAAAGCTGCCCTTGAGAAGCTGCCACGACAGACCAAGCTGTGTGCCAAGTCGTTCCGATATAAGCTTATCCTTGTGACGGACAAAGCGCTCGAAAATGAACGTCATTCCCTTCTGGCCTGCTGTGATGTCCTTAATCTGAGCATGTTTGTCCTTAACCGTGGCCAGTTCCAGTGCCTCACAGAAGAGCTTTAGAAAGAGTGGGTTCGAGAACTCCTCTTCGAGCAAGGGAACCTCCGGCAGGGGAATTCCATATCCCCTGAAGTATTTCTCGACCGCATCCGACTGTTGCTCGGCTGGAAAGCCGAAGTGAGGGACCACCGTCAAGCCTAGCTGTGGCGGGTCGGGAGCTAGAATCCTCTCAAAAGGTGTTCGGCAACTTATGACGAGGGCCACGCCTGGATAGCGCCGACAAGCATCAATTAGAATAGGAAGGCCACGAGCCCAGCTCAGTCGATGGCCTTCATTTATGGCGTCAAAAGAGATGAGGCAGCGGATAGAGCGGACACGGGCATAAGCATCTAAAGCACAGAGCAGTTCTTCACCCGAGCTTGTCGAATCAAAAGAGTGTGCCCAGACTTCGAGGACGTCTTCGAAAGGCGCTTGAAAAGCTTGCCCCAGACTAAGTATCGCAGGCAAATCCCGCTCGATCCTCTGACGAGTCATCTCACACAGTAGGTGGGTCTTCCCACTACCGGCCGGGCCTAGGAGCAGGAGATATGGATTGTTACAGACGGTGACGCTGGGACTCTCTATTTGATTACGAACCTCGCGGACTACATGCAGAAGGCTTGTCACGGAATCCAACTGTCCCGCGACCTGAGAAGGCTCAGCCCGCCGTTCTTCCGATGCGCGTGCATCATGAAGCTGAGTCAATACTGGCTGTAAAAGGTCAGCAGCGTCGACAGCAATCGAAGGGATAGACGAAATAGGCAGGTGCACCGGAGCTTCTTCCCCCATACTTGCAAGATTTTGCAATTCCTCTCCCAGACGAGTAAGGAGCTGATCGAGTTGACCACGCTGCTCGGGTGATAGGTACGAAATTGATGCAGGAGTTGCCCGCCTGTACGATTTGCGAAGTTCGGTAGCGAGAGCAGCGAATCCTTGAAAGACCGAAGGCTCCTGGATTGCGTTTTTGAAATACTCCGAGAGCGGGAGTTGGACATCGAGATCCGGCGTGTACCGCTTGCCGGCTCGATTCTGAGCTTGTGCCCAGTGGGCTTGGAACCACTCAGGCCTAAGATTCAACATAGGTCAATGCGGCCGCCGATATTGCGGGACGGTGTGTCAGCCAAGACTAACAGTGGTGTCAGTCACCATTCGGAAATGGAGCCAGTCCCCTTCGGTTAGTTTTGCACCCACCGTGGGCGCGCCAAGACGTACGGTTAGGCTGGCTCGTCGTCTTGTGATTCCCTTCGATCTAGAATGATGTACTTCACCTTCTTGAGTCCGTCCAGCATTTCCGCTGGCAGCCATTCTTCACGATAGCCGTGTCCATGACAGTTCTGACAGCCTAAGTTACGGCCTTGGCAGGTGCAGCGCCAACGAAGCAGGACTTCCATAGGGCTAGGTACGATATTAGCGCAGGAGCCGCGAATAGCAAGAGCTTATATGCGTATTCCACAGCGAAATTGCTGTCAGTCACCTTTTAGAGATGGCGTCAGTCACCATTTCATCAGACTGAAACGGTGACTGACCCCGCGCTGCCGCCTCTCCTCACATCAGTGGAAATTCTTATCAGCGGGTGGCGCTGAACGGGCGCCCAGCCGCGCGCAGCGGGGGTCCCTACACCGGGCGGGGGTGTGAGCACGGCTGGGCTGTTCGGCGACAGGACCCGCAATTTTTACTCACAAATTCCTCAAATACTCGTGCACGAAGGCCACGGCCATGGCCCCTTCCCCGACAGCAGAAGTCACGCGCTTCATCGAACTGGAGCGCACATCACCGGCAGCGAAGACTCCAGGATGGCTGGTCTCCAGAAAATGGGGCCGGCGTTGCGCGGTCCAAAAGGGAGAATCCGTCACGGCAGAACCTGTTTTGATGAAGCCCTCTTGATCGGTCTCGATGCCTAGAGGCAGCCATTCCGTGTGTGGCACAGCACCAATGAAGGTGAAGACCGCAGGGGTCTCAACCATGCGCGTTCCGCCGGTGCGGTTGTCCCTGATTTCGATACCTTCGAGGTGCCCTTTACCTGTCATCCGGGTGATCTCAGTGTTGGGCAAGAGCTCAATGTTCTTTGTCTGCTCGATACGACGTGAAAGATAGCGCGACATGCCCTTACCCAAATCGTCGCCACGTATCAGCAGGAGCACTTTACTCGCATGCTCAGCCAGGAACACGGTTGCCTGGCCGGCAGAATTAGCGCCGCCCACGACGACCACGAGCTCGCCCTCGCACATCTGCGCCTCCATTGGCGTCGCGTCGTAATAGACGCCCACGCCTTCGAATTGCTCACGCCCCTCGACGTTCAAGCGACGGTACGAAGCGCCGGATGCAATCAGGAGACACTTGGCGGAGACACGCTTGTCGTTATCGAGATGGAGAATGGGGTAGCCATTCTCGAATTCCAGTTTCAGCACTTCGCTCGGTGTAAAGATCTGTGCGCCGAATTTCTGCGCCTGCAACATCATCCGACCTGCCAACTTGCTACCAGAGAGGCCCATGGGGAAGCCGGGATAGTTCTCAATGTTCGAGCTCGTTCCAGCTTGCCCGCCGGGCGCTTGCCGTTCGATCACGAGAGTACTCAGCCCTTCCGAGGCGCTGTACACCGCCGCTGCCAATCCCGAGGGCCCGGCGCCCACGATGGCCAGGTCATACACTTCTTCTTTGGGGGTTCGCAGAATGCCCAGCTGCTCAGCAAGCTCCCGGTTTGTGGGATTGCGTCGTGTCCACTCATTTCCGAACGCCACGACCGGGGTATCACCCTCACTGATTTTGAGACGTTTGAATAATTCCTCCATGTTCGGGTCGCTCTCGATGTCGATCCACGAGAAGAAGACTCTGTTCTTGGTGAAAAAGTCGCGAATGCGAAAGGTGTCGGCCGAAAAGCGTGAGCCAATGACTTGTAGCGGCGAAAGGTTCAGATCGCGCAGGATCTGTGAGCGCGCGATGAATGCTGCCAGAAGGATGTTTCCCAACTTCGGCTCTTCATCGATCATGCGCCTGAGGTTTTCCGGTACAATCTCGAAAACCTCCACATTACCTTTCGCGATTTTGGTGAGGATCGAGGCTCTCCCGGTAAGCAAGGAGACCTCCCCCAGTAGCTCTCTCGGACCGATCTTCCCAAGAACTTGGCGCTCCCCACTGGAAAAGTAGATGATCTCCACCTCCCCTGACCGGATCACGTGGCAAGGTTGATCCCGGGCTCCCACCGCCACGAGCGTCTCGCCGTCTTTGTACGATTTCAACGGGGCAAATCGTCCCACGATGCGGAGCTGGTCATCGTCGAGTCTCAGGTCGCTGATGGGGAACCGCGCTCGTATTTCTTGTTCAGTTAACACGTGTGCTCCGTGGAATGGTGAGTTGGTCTGTCCAGCATGGTACTAAGAGTGGATTGCGTGAATCAATGCCGGACGACTACCCCGTTGGAGTCTGAAGCGGGTGGCGCCGAGCGGGCCTCTTTTCCACCCGCCCACCCCATGCACCCATCAGATGGGTACCCGGCCAAGACGCGTCCCTTTCCTCGTGGCGACGCGCAGGCGGGGTCCCTACACCGGGCGGGGTGCCGAGCACCGCTGGGCTGCTCGGTGACAGGACCCGCGCAGCTTGAGAAACATCTACTTCTTGCGACAGCGCGGGTCTGCCTCCTGGAGTTCTGCGATCTTCGGATCGTCGAGCGGCACGGGTGCGCACCCGTGGCCCTTTTCGCAGACGAAGTCGAACTTGGCTGCGGGTTGATGGCAACTGAAACACTGCACGCCCTGGAAATTGACCACCTTGTCTCCGCGGGTTTTGATCTTGGTGCCTTGCTCCGAGAGGTCCAGAGCAAAAAACTCCCAGCCGTTGGTGTCTGGAAACTTCGCGCGTGGGTGCTTGACCATCGCCTCGTCCGGGAGAAGTTGCAGGAATGTCCCGACAGGGTACTCCTTGTCCGGCACACTATTTTTGAAGATACGCACAGCCTCCTTGAGCTTCTCGGGATCCGCATGCTTGATGTACGTGTTTCTAATTTTGGTCCCCTCGCTAAGGCAGGAAAAAGCTTTTTCGGATACCGTGATATCCTCAGCATACGCGCTGCAGGTCATCACTAATCCGAGTCCGACCGCTACGATGCCCCTCGTGCACACAGAGGTACATATGTCCGACAAACAGGTTGTGACGTAGCGCACAGGGATTCTCCTTTCAACGCATTGTAGCTCATAGAATTTAGCTTCCCATTAGACTTCTGATCCGCTCCAGTGTCAAATGAGAGCGTGAAGGGTTTAGTCTCCAACCAGCAGAAGTTGACTTTCCTGCTAATCTGACCCAGAATGTTGTTGAAGTATTCAACAATCTGGGGACGCTATGGCCTGGGTCAATTTCAGCGTGCCGGAACAGGTTAAGCGAAGGTTCAACCGAGTGTTCGCAGGCAAGAACAAGAGCCAAATCGTCGCCGAGTTGATGATGCGGGCAGTGGAGGAACAGGGAGTGCGAAAGCGGAGAGCCAAGGCGATTGCGGGCTTGTTGAAGCTACGCAGCAAGAAATCTGGCTTCAGCGATAAGGAAATCCGGGCTGCACGCGAGTATGGGCGTCCATGAGCCGAATCGTGCTGGACGCGAGCGTTCTCGTAAAATGGATACTCCAGGACGAAGGCAGCGAGGCGGACAGTGCGCAGGCTCTCTCGCTATGCGAGAGCTTTCGGGGAGGCCGGATTAGCCTGGTACAACCTGTGCACTGGCTGGCAGAGGTGGCCGCGGTCTGCGTTCGCTTGAGGCCTGACATTGCGGCGCAGACGACCGCTTTTCTCTATGCCATGGAGATCCCAGTCCGAGACACGCTGGAAGTCTACCGTCATGCTTGCGCACTTGCAGATGAACTCAATCATCATGTGTTCGATACGCTGTACCACGCCGTGGCACTCGATCTGCCCGACGTCACATTAGTGACCGCCGATCGTCGCTACTACCTCAAGGCCAGGAAGAAAGGGACCATCGCACTACTGGCGGATTTTCCTCTACCATAGCAGCGGGCCTCTTGCCACATGAGCGAGGGATCCTTGCATTAAGCGGGTGATGCCGATCCAGTCCGCGACAAGCGCTGCGACTTGCTTGCCCTTGGCGGAGCAGCGCACGGCAGCGGACGATCGGCGCGAGAACCCGCGTCCTTTGATCTTACGCGAGCTCTCCTATTATCTTCCGGTACTCGGTCTCTGTATAGGCACGCATTGTGCTGGTCCGGACGTTGCCCAGGGAGCCGGTCTTCAACAGAAACTTTGCCAGCGCATCGTCATTGGGCATCTCCATAATCAGCACGGCGTCGTAGCTTCCTTGGAGCATGTAGAACGCCTTCAGGTCGCCCCCGATATCCTTGACCGCCTTTCTTGCCGCGTCCACACGCTTGGGCGAGTCTTTGATGTTTTTGATCCCCTGATCCGTCCAATTGATGAGGATGAAGTACGTTGCCATGGCAGACCTCCTCTAGTTCAGTGTATCCGCCCTTCCGGGCGTTCGCTTCGCATGACTTTCGAGACGTAGATCACCAACGCGCAACCGACTGGAAAAAGAAATTCATTGGCGGCGCCGGAGATGAGCGCAGGCAGCGGCGGCGGCTGAGCCGCGGCTTGGATTTGCAACGCGAGCAGTCCGCCCCCGAAGATAATTCCAACCGCCAATCCCGTCACGAGATGCGCTGCCAGTCCTCCCCATGGTTTCTTTGCAATCCAATCGAGCGTCAGCCCGAAGCTGCCGTATTGGACTGCCTTCACGGCAGCGATCAGCACAAGAGCAAGACCGGGCCGGGCGCTTCCTGCGATCCCCAGCGCATGCATCGCACCCTTGTGGAGCGATCGCGCCACCATGAACCCGAGAGGCGCGGCAATAAGGCCCGAGAGGCCCAGCGCCGGGCCGCGCGCCTTCTCCGCCGTGGCTCCGACGGCCAGGCCCACGCACACGACGACCGACCAGGAAACCTTTTGCACGAGATCGGCGACAATCGGCTTTGTGCCGTGCAGGCTCCCGAAGCCGGCCGCGAGCGTGACGAGAATAACCTCCATCGTAAGGCCCAGCAGCACCGCCATCCACCCCACGCGCAGAAGTGCCCGCCATACATGGAGAGACTTTTTCGTATCTACCGGCATTCCCATCATGGAGCTCAGCCCCAGACCGCCAGGATGGCGCCCATGATCAAAAGCGAAAGCAAGGTGTAGCCGTTGTTCAGCAAAAATAGTTTGAACGGCTTTCTTTCAAAGGTCACAGTGCCAATGGTGGAGACCGCCACAAATCCCAGCCAGCTCCAGAAACCCACCGCCATTCCGTGGGGCACGGTCACAGCTCCGGCATAGCGGATGGCTTGAACCAACACGAAAGCCATCACAAAACTTCCAAGAATGTCCACGGCCAGGGCTGGGGCCATCCGCTCCTTCATCTGTTCTTCCGTCGTTCTCGTCAACCTCAGCCACGGTTTCAGGAACAGGGCCGGGGAGTACCATACAGCGCCCAGCGCCATTTTAGCTACGGCCGCGCCCACCAGGGCAAAGACATTAATCGAGAAATTCGGCATGGATTCCCCTCCTTCGGCGTGTAGCCGCGTGATGCGCGCGATGTTCTGCCCAGAGAGGCCTTGTGTCAAGTGGCTGGGATCTAGCAGGGGAGAAAAGAGCGAGCGCCGCTTACACTACAATTTTCGTAGTGACTGGCCGGTGGCGGCTTCGTAGGCTTCCGCGAAGGTGTTGACTTCAGTGATCTTGATCTCGGTGCTCATGCCCTTGAGCGCGAGATCCATGGAAGTTTGTCCATAGGGAACGATCAATTCCCGATAATTACCCTGGCGGCAGCCGGCAATCTTGTCTGAAAGGCCGCCCACCGGGCCCACCGTGAGGTCCCCTCTGATAGTTCCGGACATGCAGATGTCGGAACGAATAGAATCGCCAAGCAGGGCCGATGCGACAGCTACCGCCATGATCGCTCCCGCGCTGGGGCCTTCCATTTGGATGGCCACGCCTGCCATTGTCCGGCCGATTAATCGCACCCTTAGAAACCGGACGTCATAGCCCACGGCGTAACTTGCCGCTTGGACGGCGTTGTGAAGGGAGGCCAGCACGCTTTGGCCATAAGGGCCATCGGTACCGACTTGCCCATTTCCGCTCGGCTCATGGCTCACGACCATGTCCGCAATGAACAGGGCGCCGGGGTTGGCGGTATACATGCCGAGATTATTGGGGGCCATCCGTGAAACCAGTAATATTGGAATCTGCCGGCTGGCCTCTGCAAAAGCCTCGGATTTTTTCACCTCTTTGATTGGCAGAGGCCGAGCAGGAACTTGCACGGGCTGACCTGCGGGAGGTGCCACCACGGGCCGCTCTGTTGAGTTCAGTGGGGCTTGAATAATCGGCGATGGGATTTGAACCTGTTCTGGGAGAGAAGGCGGAGTCTCAGGTTTGGGGGCCGCCTCGTGCACACTTTCTCTGGCCGTGGTCATAACTTGATTCGCACCGGTCTCGACCAGTCTTGTTGCGGGAACTTGCGAGGTCAGCACCGGCGGGCGTTGTCCTTTGACCCAAACCTGATAGCTCACGAACAGGACCAGAGCGGCCAGCAGCACAGTCAGGAGTATGCCAATGCCGCCTTGCTGTCCCCGCAGCCAGGGGGCAAAAGGCGCTGTCTCGGCAGCGCCAGGGTGGGCGGGTGCAATGGGCAAAGGCGCTGTCTCGGCAGCGCCAGGGCGGGCGGGTGCAATGGGCAAAGGCGCTGTCTCGGCAGCGCCAGGGTGGGCGGGTGAAATGGGCAAAGGCGCTGTCACGGGTAAGTTTTCTTTACTTGTCCGATTGAACAGGTGGCTGAATTGAGTCGTCCGCGGGAATCCGGCTGATGTTCTTTTCGATGGCGTCGTTCACCTTGTCTCTAGCGCCATCGATCAGGGATTTCGCCGGGGATTGGGTGGTGCCCGGCTGGAGCGCGTGCTCGTTGAGCCAGAATTCGTAGATGGCGAATCCAACGGCAACCACGACAATTATGAATCCCAAGAGAACATCGATCCGGCCATGCTCTTTTCGCATCATTGTCCTCATCAGTAGATCAGGTCTTACCGGCGTGAAGCTTCTCGTTCAGGTTGTCGATCCACCGGCGCTGGAACTCTTCATAAGGAAAGAACAGCCGGTCCTGCATCGCAGCGGCGATTGATTGGCCGCTGGCGAGGACGCCGATCAACTCGCGAACTTTGTCCATGCTGAAACGATCGATGAGATAGACCGTCGCGGAATTTCCTTCGAGGTAGGCGACCAATGCCAGCTTCTGAGGAAATGCGCCCCATGGTCCCTCAAGGTACGGTAAGGGGATCAACTGCACCTCGCCGCGGCTCAACTCCGGTATGTCGGGCAGGGGATCGCCGGCCAATTGCATCGCCAGCCCTTCATTGAGCCAGGTCGGAATGGCGCCCAGGCGGCCGCCCACCTGATCATGCAGAAGCGCGTGGACGTATTCATGGCGCAGCACGCGCCTTAACCACACCTGATCGGTCAGGGCTCCCGCGGTGGGAATCTTGATACGACCGAGGACCGGATCAAAGAGGCCATCGGACCAGGCCGGCCCACCCGAGGCACTCTGAAATGACTGCTTGGTAAGAAGGACAACTGTAATAGGCTTTGAGGGATAGTACCCCAACTGGCGACCGATCTCCAGGTAGGCATCTTCGAGAATTTCGAGCACGCGACCCCAGATCTCGTAATCTTCCGCGCCTTCGAATTTCACCTGAAAATGCGAGCTCTGGCGGTTCAGAAGCTTTTGCTCGGCTTTCTGCGCGCCTTTGAATTTGACGGACAGGGCTTTCACGGCCGATTGCACGTCGGGATATCGCGTCACGAGGTCTGCCGCCTGGTCCAGATGCGTGCTCGCCGCTCCGAAGTCGTCCCTGTTGTAGAAGATCTCGGCGAGCGCCAGGTGAAGCCATGGATCATCAGGCACCACCGAAATTGCCTTCTCCAGGAACTCGCGCGTCAGGTCGGGATCCTTCAGCTCGATGTAGAGCCGTCCAAGGTTGCGATATGCCTCCGGCTGCGTTTGATCGATCGCAAGAGCCGTTTTGAATGCGGCCATCCCTGAGCCCATGCCCTTGCCGTTCTGTTTGGCACCGAGGTTGTTCCAGAGGACGGCGGCATACTTTTGCACCTGGCGATCGTTCAACGCCTCCTTAGGTAGAGACTTCAACTTGGCTTCGGCTTCAGCCTCCTTGCCCTCGTCGAGAGTTATGCGAACCGAGTCCAGGGTGCTGGCATACATGGAACTTGGAATCGCGCCGGCCGGCGCAAGCCGAATTTCGCTATCCTTGGAGCCCTGTGAGTTTTTGAACGAGAGAGCTGCACTCAACGTGTCCGAAGAAGGAAGCTGATCCGTCGTCGTTGACGCATCGTGATCGTCGACAGAGAGCAGAGGCGTGGACGCCTTCCACGCAATATGAACGCCGACTCCGGCAAGGAGCACGACCAGCAAGCCACCGATGAAAAGACGCAGGCGTCGGCGATGCCGGTTCCGCTTCTCATGAGATGTTGGCTTTTCGGGGCCCTTCCAGAGTCCCAGGCTGTCGGGAGGGAGGATCTCAAAGCTTCTCCCCGAGCCTTGCGTGCTGCGCTTGTGAGGCATAATGCTTTGTTCCGGCCTAGCGCATGTCCAGGCGTGGACCGGCCTTAATGGCGATCTTCACCCACTTCTTTTCGGGAGGATAGCCGATCACCTCGCGGCCATTGACGATTACTAACGGGATGCGGGTCGCGTACCGCTCTATGAGCTTGGGATCGCTTTGGATGTCCGTCACGATAAGATTGAACGGAAGGCTTTGATGCAGTTCATCGAGATAGGCCTTCGCCTCCTCGCAGAGCGGGCAGTCGGGCTTTGTGTAGAGGGTGACATCGGGGGTTGCAGATTTTCGCTTCCAGACGCCGAACATGACAGAGATTGTAACAAAGAAAGGTCCTCAAAGGCCAAATAAATCAAATATTTCACCTACGTCATTAATCTTATGACGGCAGGGCTACAAACAAACCTTAGCGGGAAAGGGATTTTTAGATTTTTAGCGAGCGGGCGGTTTAGAATAGAGCTTGTAGGGAGGGGCTCATGATCCGGATACGGGCGCACACCCTGCTGTGTCTACAAGGCTTTCGCGGAAAGGGATATAGCCCCGAATTCGTTGAGAATCTCGCAGGGATCCATGAAGTCTTGTTTGAAAATCCCGACTCCTGGGTCGAAGTTGTGGATGCGCCAGACGCGGTCTGCGGCGCATGCCCACACCGGGAGCACTCCGGCTGTGCGATCAACGGCCCTCTCTCCGAAGAGGAGATGAGATTGCAGGATCAGCATGTCCTGACTCTTCTGGATCTGCAAGCCGGAACGCGCGTCCAATGGCGCGAAATTCTAGATCGGATTCGCGGCTCGATCATGGGGGCCGATTTACCTGGCATCTGCGGGCAGTGCCGGTGGCTGCCACTCGGCTATTGCCGCGAAGGGATCGACCGGCTGCGAAACAACGCAGGTTCTAACGCCGAGATTCAGGGAATGCCGGCGAAACTTCATGAGGAGATTACTTAGCGTGGCAGACGATGTGTCAATGAAAACTTCGGACGCCGACTGGGCGGCGGTCCGCGCGCGCCTCCGCGGCAGCCTGCCCTCTTTCTACGAACATGAACCTGGGGCGCGTT
>Ga0207684_10001334_pt1 | contig 27089 bp, 54 predicted proteins | sample KBSK5501metaG_FD_184342 | JGI IMG/M metagenome (GOLD analysis project Ga0207684, IMG submission 184342) | Corn, switchgrass and miscanthus rhizosphere microbial communities from Kellogg Biological Station, Michigan, USA - KBS K5-50-1 metaG... | ecosystem: Host-associated > Plants > Roots >...
TGTAGTCGACGGCCGAGGCGGTCGGGCCGAAGAGCGTGGTCAAGAGGCCGCCGCCACTGGGGGAAGGGGGTCCTTGTGGCGGCGCTGGCGCTGACGGCATTCCTGCCGACGCACCGAAGAGCGTCTTGATCAGGTTGACGGGCGAGCTCGCCGCGGGCGCCGCCGGCGCGCTCGAGCCGCCGCCGAAAAGCCCGCTGCCCGTGACCACGGGCTTCTGTGGCGGGGGCGCCGCCGGCGCGCTCGAGCCGCCGCCGAAAAGCCCGCTGCCCGTGACCACGGGCTTCTGTGGCGCGGGGGCGGGCGCCGGCGCGCTCGAGCCGAGCAGCTTGTTGATCAGGATCGCGCCGGTGCTCGCCGTGGGCGCCGGCGGCGAGGTGACGGCCGAGCTCGGCCGCACTGTCGAGCCAGTGCCTCCGAGCAGCGTCGAGAGCGGGTTCGAGGGCGGCGGGGGCGGCGGAGGCGGAGCCGCCTTCGGTGCGGGCGGCGGGGGCGGCGGAGGCGGCAGGCCCGCCGGCGTTGGGCTGGTGAGCGCCTTCACCAGCTGGGTTGCTTTGATCAGCGACGTTGACGGCGCGGACGGCGCCGGCGGGGGCGGCGGCGGCGTGCTCACCGCCTTCACCAGGGTGAGGGTGCTCACCGGCTTGGGCGCCGGCGGGGGCGGCGGCGGCGGAGCTGCCGCCGGCTTGAGCAGGCCGGCCGCCGAGAGGACCGATGCGCCGATGTTCGGGCGCCCCGCGCGGAGGATCATCGCTTCCTCAGCAGCAGGTAGGCGCCGACGCCCACGACGGCCAGGCCGCCCAGCACCAGCGGCAAAGGCAGGCCGAAGGGCCCCTTGCTCGCGGCGACTGCGGCCGCGGCCGGCGGCGTGGTTCCCGCCGGCAGGAAGGGCGGCGGCGTGTAGACCACCGGGGCCGGGGGCGGCTGATTCGTCGTGACCGCCTGGCGGATCACGGGGTTGGTGATGGCCGCCGCGTACCACGGGCCGAACCCGCCCTCGGGCACGAAACCGACGTTTGTTCTGAGGACCACGCTTGCCTCACTTCCTCAGCAGCAGGTAGGCCGCGACGCCGGCGAGACCGAGCCCGCCAATCACGAGCGGCATCGGGATTCCGGGCCTGGGCGGCGGCGCCACCGGCTGCGGCGGTGGCGGCGGCGGGTCGTCGCCGAAGATCGAAAGCAGGCCCTGCCCGATGGCCTGCAAAGCGTTTCCCGCCGTCTGCGTGGCTGCCTGCTGCACGGCCGGCGACGACAAGACGGTCCCCAAGGTGAAGGGATCCCCGATGCCGGCAACCCCGCGCCGGCTTCCCCTGCGCAGGATCACATTGCTCCTCCGGAGCTCTTCTCGAGCGTCACCCCTCCCACGGTCCTCGTGGGAAAAGAACACGCAAGCTAGGGAGGCCCGTTTCTTGCCGAGCCGCCACTTTGGTCGCCGCCGTCCCTACACGGCGCCGGCGCAATAGGAAGCGCTGGGAGGGGGCCGGCGAGCTCGAGCGCCTCAACCCCGCGGCCGGCGTCCGGCGCGGCCCTAGCGCGAGGCCCGCGCGAACGGCGCGCGGTCTAGAGGGCGAGCGTGGTTACGGCCTTGCCGCGCCGGTGGAGCATCAGCACCGGGTCCTGCAGCGGCTCACCCACCGGGGTGTCGAGGGTGGCGTCGAGAGGCAGCAGCAACGGGCCGCCACCGGGCGCCTGGCCCACCACCGCGCGCGGGAAGATGTGCCGATACTGCCCGTCCCACTCGAGGCCGACCACCTGGCAATCGATCCCGATCGACTCGATGAGGGTGGCGATCAGCGTGGTGAACTCGTCGCAATCGCCGCTGCGCTCGAGCAGCGTTGCGACCGGGGTCATGTACGTCTCTTCGCCCTCGTTGATGTAACGGACGTGCTGCTGCACCCACCGGGCGATCGCGAGCGCGTGGCAGCGCTTGTCCCGCATCGGGCACGCGGCCCAGTCGAACACGATCCAGGCGGCCAGCTTCCGGAACTCCGGCCAAGCCCGGTAGGTGTCGACCACCTTGCGGAGATACAGGACTTGGTGCGCCTGGTTCGGCCAGCGCACCTGCGTGATGGGGCGCCCGAAGTCGAGCTCGACCCCGGCGTCTGCGATCCCCGCGCCTCGCTGTCGGACGATCACTCTTCAACGAGTAGCAGCTTTGGGCCGCGCTGTCGTCTTGGGGCGGGCGGTTTTTCTCGGAGGTGTGGCGGCCGGCGGAGCGGGCGCGGTGGCCGCCCCTTTGGGCTGCGCCTTGCCGTTGGTCGCCGCCGGCGCCGGTGCCGCCGCCAGCTTCCTACTCAGGTGCTGCAGGACCTGCGCAAAGACGGCGCTCGGGTCACCCCCTCGCTTGGCGATCTCCCCGAACACCTTGTTCGCCTCGGCCCCGAGCGGCCCCTCGATCGTGAGCGGCTCGGGCCCGGCCGGCCGCTTCGCCCCCGCAGCGGGTGCCGCGCCCGGCGACATGAGGCGCAGCTGCTGCATGATCGCCGGCAGGTTCCTGGTGAGGTTGGCCATGGGGTCCTCTTCGCCTCCTCCTCCGCCGCCGAGCGACTGCATGAGCTCGAGCAGCTTCGCCGCCTGGCCGAGGGTGTCGCCGCCGCCCTGGGTGCCCTTGTGTGCTGCCATCGCGGCCATCCACTCGCGATCGCGCTCCTGCTGCTCCTTGCGTTCCTCGCGCAGGCGCTGCTGCTCGGCCTTGAGGGAATCCGTCTGCACCTGCACCTGCAGCTGCACGAGCTCGAGCTGCCTCTTGTGGGCCGCCTCGGCCTCCCGCTCTCGCTGCTGCCGGCTCAGCTCGGCCTCGCGCTCTCGCACGGCGGCCGCTGCCTGCATCTCGAGCCGAGCGCTCTCGCTCTGCTTCTGCAGAAACATCATCATCTCCATGATCGACGGCGGCCGCTCGCCCGCCGGCGCCGCGGCCCGCGTGTCCTCCACGCCGTTGGCCTTCATGTACTTCCTGCGGGCGATGTCGTTGCTCCACTTCGGCTCGCCGGCGATCACGAACGTCCGCGTCCCCTTGCCCGTGATGTATTGCGAGCTGCCGTCGCGGGGGGTGATCTTGAACTTGCCGCCGCCGTACTTCGCTCGGAACCCATCCTCGGTGATCGTCGGCTCCGCCTGCCCGAGGTAGCCCTCGTCTTCCTGCGGCTCCAAGCGATACACGATCAGGTGGTCGACCCCCTCGACGTCGGGGAACAGCGGCAGCGCCCCCGCGCGCGGCTCTTCGTCTCGCTCCACGTGCGAGGCTCGCTTCGTTTTGCGCATGGCCGGTTCCCCCTGTAAAAAGCCCGGCGGTTCGGCGGCCGTTCGGGCGTGGTTTTCGGGCAGTTTGCCGGCCCGATTCACGGCACAGTAGGCACCACCGGGGCCGCGTACAGCAAGCCCCCTGCCATCACCACCGCTTCCCAAGCCCTCTGAGCTGGGAGGGCCAGTGCGGCCGCAGGCCGCGCGCCTACGTCCCGTGACCGTCGGAGCTCGCGCCGAGAGGCGCGGAGGTGGAGGCCGGCAACCGGCCCCTCGATCCTCTGGTCGGAGGACAGGGAAGGTTCGGCGGATATCGGGGGCGGCGTTCCGCCTGTAGCGGCGGCGCGCGGTGGCAGCGTTCCGCAGATAGCGCCGCGGCGACCGACACGCCGGGGGATCGGCGGACATCGGCGCCCCGGCGCGCGCGGCTCGCTACAGCGTGCGCAGCCTGGCCGGCGGTGGAAATCCAGCGGCGCGCGCAGATCTCCCCGTGGCGGGGCGGTGGCTCGCTCTGGTGGGGTCGCCTGCTCGGGGTCCGGGACGTTGGCGCCGCTGGCGTCGGCGCCGTCCCTACCGCTGCTCGTCTGGCGGCGGCGGGACCCCGAGGCGCCTGCGCGCCTCGGCCCGCAGCTGCTCGTCGGGCCAATCATCGTGCGCGTGGCGCAGCTGGAAGAGCAGTTGGTTGTACGCCGGCCGATCGGCGTCGGGCACGTCCGCGGCCTCGCGGCGCACGTCGAGGACCGCGACGTCGGCGGCCGCGCTCGACAGGCGGATGCCCGTCGGCTCGCCCTGGCGACTGCGGGCGGCGCGCTCGCGCTCGATGCGCGCCTGCTGCCGGCGGCGCTCGAGCACGGCCTCGCGCCAGGCCTCCGTCACCCCGCAGGCCTCGAGGGCGGCCGTCGTGAGCTTGAGGATCGCGACGTGGCTCGACCAGCGATCGCCCGCGGGGTCCTCGACGAGGTCGCGCGCCTGGTGGCGATAGATCCAGCCGCAGGCCCGGAAGTCGGAGATCACGCGGTCGAGCTGCCAGGGCGAGATCCCCATCCCCTGCGCTAGGCGCTCGAGGTCGTAGAAGGCGATCCCGCCGCCCTTGCGGTAGGCGCCCACCTGCAGCGACTCGAGATCGCAGTGCCCGACCAGGAACGCCAGCGCGCGCGCCTGCGCTTCGCTGCGGTCCGATCGCTTGCGCGTGACCGTGTAGATCCGGGGCTGCGTCCCCTGCCGCTTGCTCGCGCGGCCGCGGCGGCGCTTGAGCAGCTCGGGGAAGGCGCGGTCGCGATCGTCGTACACGCGGCGGGCGGCGCGGACGGCGTCGTTCAACAGGTTGTCGGTCTGCCACCGCGGCTCGAGCCGCGGTTCCGCCCGCCGGTGGCGCTGCCACCAGGGTTGCGCGGGCCGGCGGCTGCGCCGCTCGTTGGCTGACCGCTCGCTCATCCCACGCACCCGTGCAGCTGCCACCGCGGCGCCGGCGGATCGGCCTCAGTCGCGCGTCGGCAACGGATCGACGGCTCCGGCGCATCGCCGATCCCCGCGAAGTACTCCGAGCCGTAGACCCAGGCGCCGTCGGTTACAGGCGCCTGGTCGAGCGCCAACAGACGGAAGAGCTCGTCGATCGCCCGCACGACGGGCGCGCCGCAAGCCGAACAGTCGTCCGGTCCGGGGGCGCGCTCGTCGTGCAGGACCATGGTCACTCGAACAGCCTCCGTTGGCCCGAGCGCTCGAGCGCGCGCTGCTCGATCGGCTCTTTCGACGGCGCCTCAGTCTTGGCGCCGCACTCGGTGCAGGTGTTGATCCACTCCCACTTGCCGCCGCGGCGAACCGGGCCGTTGCGCGCGGTCGTCTTGCGCCTGCAGGTGGCGCAGAAGATCCGGGCGTTGCGGTCCGGGTTCATCGCTGCAGGCGCCCCTCGAGCTCGACGAGAGCGTCGAGCGCGGCGTAGCCGAGCTCAAGGGCGAGCTCCTCGCAGGTGGTGCAGATCATGAGGGTGTCGTCGGCCCACGCGCACCCGTCGGGGCACGCGTGTTCCTCGGTGCACCCGCAGTAGCGGCAAGTGCCCGGCTCGCCTTCTTCCTGCTCGTCGTCTTCTTCCTCCGGCTCGGCGAGATCCTCGAGCAGCTCGGCCTCGGCGGGTTCCTCCGGCGGCGGCGCCGGCGTGGCCTTGCGCTTCTTCTTCGCGGCGGCCATCAGGCGGCCTTTGCTTTCTTGAGCACCCGCCAGACGACGGCCGCGTGAGGTACGCGCGCCACCAGCTTGCAGGCCTGCAGGTGGCGAGCGGTGTCGCGCAGCGAGGGCTGCGTGCCCCACGGGCCCTTGCGGTGGGAGCGCTCGATCTTCTTCTGCGAGACGTACCGGACCGCCTCGGCCGCGGCCGCGGCCGAGAGCAACCGTCGCCGGGGCATCACTCGGCCCTCCGGTGGATCTCGACGTCGTAGTCGCCGAAGCAGCTCGGCGCCTCGATGTGGAGCACGCCGCGGCCGCCTTCGCCGTGGTCGTCCCACCGGAACGTCGGCAGCCACCTCCCTTGCCCGAGGCCGCAGAGCAGGTTGAGACCCGTCTGCGCCCTGGGCACGTACGTGCACTCGGCCCGCAGCTGCTCGAGCTGCAGCCGCTCGGGGCGAGGCAGCTCGCACTTGCCGCGCCCGTCCCCCTCGTCGACGACGGCCGTCGTCCGGTCGGCGTAGGTGACGAGGAACGCCCCCGCGGAGGGGTTGCCCCCCTGCAGGCAGCCGCCCGCCACGACCGCCGCGATCGCCAGCGCCGCGGCCCCGGCCTTCGTCGCCGGCGTCGCCGCCTGCTCGGCGCGGACCTTGGCGATCGCCGCGACCACGACTTCGAGGCCGCGCAGCTCGGCGGCGTCGAGCACCAGGTCGACGACCTGGTCGTCGTTGATCTGCTTCGTGAGGCGGACGTCGTCGAGGCCCGGCCCGTGCTGCACGCGCAGGCGGACCGCGCCGTCGGCGCCCTTCACGTCGTACCTCATCGGCGCACCGATGGGACGAAGGGGATGGGGCTGTCAGCGAGGAACTCGAGCAGCGTGTCCCCCGGGAACGCGAGCTCGTGCAGCCTCCACGCGATCGCTTGCTCGAGCCGCCAGCGCTGCGCCTCGGACAGGCCCACCGCCTCGCGCTCGATGATCGCGTGCAAGTTGTCGGGCGGCGGCGCCGCCGCCGGCGCCGCCGGCGTCGGGCGCCTCATCGGTGCACCCGGTGGTAGATGGTTCCGGTCGTCGGCCGCTCGAGCTGCTCGGCCGGGCCCGCCTGGCGAACCACCGCCACGTAGCCGAAGGCGCCGGCGACGCCCGCGACCAGCAGCAGGAACGCCACCACGTCGAAGAGCGCGTAGTTGAGCTTGCGGCCGGTGCCGTTGCAGCGGCCGCAGGACAGGGCGCCGAGCTTGCCCCCTCCCTGGCAGACGTCGCACTTCATGGCGACACCCGCCTTTCCGCGCGCTCTCGCTCCTCGTCTTCCGCGCGACACTTGGCGGACCACTCGGCGGCCTTCACCTCGTCGCGCTTGCGCAGCTCCGCCAGCTCCTGGCTCGGCAGCTCCACGATCGCGAGGACGCACCTCGGGTCGATGTGGTGGCTCTTCCGGTGGTGGCCGCAGATGAAGAGAAACTGCGGCGCGGTCCTCAGGCGAATCGCCCAGGCGGCGGTAAGCGACGGCCGCCACCACTGCCCCCCGACAATCGGCCTGGTGTCGGCTGTACGGCGCCTTCTTCTGCACCAGGCACCCGCAGTGACGGACAAGCCAGTGCCGGTCGCCACCGAGCAGCTCGAGCGCGGCCGCCCGGTAGCGCACGATCGTCTCGTGCGCGGGAGACCGCCGCACCCGCAACACGAGCTCGAGCTCGAGCTCGCCGTCCTGGAAGGATGTCCTTCGTTCGAGGCCCGGCTCGAGCGGCCCTGCCCACGCGCGCAGAGATCGCAGCAGCTGCGAGCTCATGGCTGCCCCGCCGGCCAGGGGAACTCGCAGTCACCGGGGTGGCCCGCGGCCAGTTCACAGGGCTGGCCCACCCGAAGCGCTGGGCACGGGCCCAGCGCGGCCTTGAGGGCGGCCCAGGTGTCGTGCGCGTCCTCGAGCCTCTGCTCGAGCGGCCGGCCGTCCTCGAGCTGCAGCACCTCGACGCCGAGGAGGATCAGCCCCTGGGGCATGAGGTGCACGCGCCCGTGCTCCTCGCTGGTCCAGCTGATCCTACAGAGCGCCCACCGCCCGGTTTCTTTCTCAGTGGCGGGGTCCCACTCGACGACGCGCAGGCCGTCGCCCGTCTTGAAGTCGCGGTTGTTGTCCCGCAGCTCCCAGGCCCGCGGCCGCGGAAACCTGATCAGATCCTCGAAGTAACGGGGGTGTTCCTTGACTCGATGGACGACGTGCCCCACTAGAGGGGGCGTCGCCTCTTCAATGTTCTGGTTCACAGCGCGCGCCTTTCGGGCGTCGCGTCTGTTAGGCTGGCTCGGAAGAGAGGCGGCGGTCGCTTAGAGAACCGGGCTCTCGAAACGGACTCTTAATCCGTTTGTTGAAAGTTCGATTCTTTCTGCGCCCACCATGACCCCTCCGGTCAGACAGACGCGCGCCAAGTTGTGTGGTTGACCAGGGGGGAACTGAAGGCCTCGGGTGTTGACGCACCCGGGGCCTTCGCCTTTTCCGCCCCGCTCGAGGGCCGGCCGAGCCGGCTAGCGGTGGGGCACCTCCTGCCGTCGAGCGGTGGTGTGCATGGTCAGCACTTCGTGCACGACGATGGGTAGGTCGCCTTGATCAAGGCGTCGCAGGCGGCGGCTTTGAGGTCGGCCCTGCACACCTTCACGTCGGCGTCCGAGCAGGCGTCGATCGCCGCCGCCTGACTCGGCGGGGCCGCACTCGCGAGGCGGTCAACGCACGCGATCGTGCCGCCGGGATAATTCCGCGTCCACGTCGCGGCATCGACGCAGGATCTCAGGCGGGCGCAGACGGCCCACCCTATGTTGCGCAGGACCTGCGCCCCGGTTCCGTTGGGTCCCGTCTGGCTGAACCCCGACGGGTCGCACTTCGCGCACGAGGGGGGGTTCGGGTTCTGGGCGATGGCCTGGCAGGACAAGAGGCCCGCGTCGTTGCTGCAGGCCTGCACCTCCGCATCGGTGCACGGGTTGATCTGAGTGAGCGTGCTCGGAGGCGTGGTGGCCACGAGCTCGTCGATGCAGGCCGCCGCCCCGGTCGGGTAGATGGCGGCGTACCGGTCGGCATAGCAGGTGCGAACCCGTTCGCAGAGAGCCACCCCGACCCTTCGGGTCACCTGGTCGTTGGTGCCGTTCATGAGACCACCGGGGTTGCCGGTGCTGCTGTTGTCGCCACCGCAGTTCGCGGCCAGCACCGCCATCAGCGCCACGCCTAGGATCTTCGTCATCGCACGCCCCTTCGCTTCGTCGTTCCCCCCTGACGAGCGCGTATCTTCGCGGCCAGCGGTCCGAGCCGCGGCCCATCGAGGGCGCGCGAGACGTCGGCGAGGCCGCCCTTGAGGGCGTGGGCGTACACGGTCTCGGCCATCTTGTAACTCGACCAGCCGAAGAACTTGCACATGCCCACCGTGATCCCTAGTTCGGCGGCGACGAAGGTGGCGCCGGTGTGGCGGAGGCCGTTCGCGTTGATGGGCTCATACCCGGCGCGGATGCACGCGCTGCCGAGCTGAACGAAGCGAAGCGAGGCCGGCCAGGGCTTGACGATCTTGTCGCCGGGCCGCGGCCGCAGGCGATCGTATCGAGCGCGGAGGATCTTGAGCAGGAACCGAGGGCACTTGACCCAGACGCCGTCTGGCTTTCTGTTCTTCGTGCACCTGAGGAGGATCTCGCCCTCCTTAAGCCGCGTGTCCCGCCACACCATCCGCTCGGCATCGGACGCATGCTGCCCCGAGCCTAGGACGAGAGCAAGCCAGTCCCCCCGTTCAGGTGGGAGTTGCGCGTATATCCCGGCCACCTCCTCCCAGGACTCCGCCCACCGTGTTTTCGGCCGGCCCTGCGGTGGAAACTCCCAAAGCGGGAAGGGCGGCAGCTCGGCGAGCTGCCTGTGACGGACGGCGAGCTTGCACGCCTGGCGCAAGGTCGAGAACCGCTTCTGAACGGTCCGCGGATCGAGCCCCGACTCGATCGCCTTGTCGACCAGGTCGTCGAGCCGGCGCGCGGTGAGATCCTCGAGCGGGCAGTCGCCGAGCTCGCGCAGGAGCCAAGGCACGTGGCCCTCTTGCATGGTGAGGGTGCCCGCGGAGCGCACCTTCCTGGCCACCAGGCCGCGCATGCGTGCGAGCTGAGCCTCGAGGGCGGCCCGCAAAGTGTTCGGTGGGGGTGTTTCTGCGACTCGGGCGGGTACACTGCTGGGCATCGCGGTCAGCGCTCCAACGCTGGCTTGGGATTCGATCGGGCGGGATCCCCGCTGGCGCCGAGAGGGTGGAATCTCTCGGCGCCGGGCGCCGCCCTCCTCAGGGGGACGGGCCCGACGTTCCCGATTGTGGGGTAGGTTCTCGGCCCGGTCTACAGCAGGTTGCGTGCCCGCGCGAAGTTTCGCGTGATCGCGGCCTCGGTCACTGCGCAGGCGTCCGGTGTGCCGGAAACCCGTGGCGCCCTCGCAACACACCGACGGGTGCGTCGAAAACGCTGGCGTGTTCCTTTCCCACGAAGAGCATGCGTTTGTATGACAGCGCCTGCCGTTCGCACTCTTTTGCAGCTGAGGCTGCCGCCCGACACGCTCCGCAAGCTAGAGCGCCTGGCGCGGGAGCGGTTCCTGACCAAGACGGCGCTCGCCCGGCAGCTGCTGCTCGAGCAGCTCGCCATCGTGGCGCCGCCGGCGGCGCGCCGGAGGAAGACGCCATGAAGGGCCGGAACATCGCCGACGACAAGACGCTCAAGAGCCTGACGGTGTACCCGCCCCACAGCCCGCCGATCACTTACGCAGGCGAGCGCGTGATCGGTTTCGACCTGGCCGCCCTGGCCGTGGAGATCTCGGGCGCGGACAGCTCCGAGGGCGAGGAGAAAACGCTGTACCTCGGCCTGCCGTTCTCCACGGTCACGGTCGAGCGCAAGGTCGTCGCCGGCGGCGGGATCATCCTGCCCGGCCACCGGGAGTGACCATGCCCCGCCTGGTGCTGGTCGACGACGACGGGCGCGAGCTGTTCTCCGGGGATGTCTCCCAGGAGAACGTCGAGATCCTCGGCCGCTTCATCAAGCGCAACCTGCCCGCGTTCCGCGCGGCGGCCGCCTACAAGCGCGCCCTCGATGCCGCCGGCGAGCTCTTCGGCGCCATCGCCGGCGACGCCACGCCGGCGCGCGCGCCCCGCAAGGGCAGCACCCGCGTGATCTACGATCCCCCGCGGCGGAGGCGCGCGTGAGGCTGGGCGGGCCGCCGCGGAAGCCGGCGCCGGCGCCGGCGCCGTCCCAGGCGACGCGCTCCCCGGGGCAGCGGCTCTATGAGGCGCTCGCCGCCGAGCTCGCCCAGGTGGAGCCCATGCAGCAGCTCGAGCTCGGCGGGGCGCTGGTCGAGGGCCGGCTGTGGGCCGACGTGCCCCCCGAGATCGCGAGGACGTTCGAGAGCGCGGCCCGGAGGCTCGGCCGTGGCTGAGCTCGAGAGCTGGGGCCCATGCGGGACCTGCAGGGCGCAGACGGCTAACACGCTCTGCGAGGGCTGCGGCCGCGCCGTCTGTGGCAGCAAGCGCTGCGCGAAGAAGCACGAGGCCTGTGCGTCGCCTGAGGACGTCGTCGAGCTCGCGGAGCTCGAGGCGCTGCTGCGCCGATGAACCGCCGCGTGGCCAAGAAGGTCAGCCAGCGGACCATGCGAGCCGCGCTCGAGGGGGACGCGGCTCCGATCTATCGCTCGAGCACGTTGCTTCGATCGGCGCGCATCATGGTTCGCGCGTTGCCGTGGAACGCGACGCGGCCGCGGCTGCCCTACGTCCCGCCCACCGTGACCGAGCTCGGCCAGCTGGGCGTGCTCTTCCGAGGTGGCGCTTGAAGATCCCAACGCGCGTTCTCAAGGTATCGCCGCTGGCCCCGAAGGATGGATGGGCCCGCTGTGCGAGCTGCGGCGGCAAGCCCCGGCGGGTGAAGCGGCGGCCGCAGGCCGTGTGGATCGGCTGGTCGCTCTTCGAGGCCCCGGCGATGTGCGTCTGCGCGGTCTGCCTCTGCGCTGGCCTCGAGCGGCTCGGCATGCTCGTGGACGTCGGCCGGCTGGCCGCTGAGACACGCGCTCTCATCCAGAAGGCGCCGCCCTCATGAATCCCGAGGATCCCAAGCTCTCTCACGAGGTCGCCCGGGCCATCGCCGAGATTGGCAACCGCCGCAAGGCCCATCCCGTGGATCTGCTCGTCGAGTCCCTGTTCGCGCTGTGCCCGATCGCTGACCGCCAGGGGCTACGACGTCCTCGGCTACGCCGCGCTGGCCACTCGGATCTACCTCCGCTACCGCGAGCTGCTCGCCCAGGCGGGCGCGCCGGCGCCGGCCGCCCCGGGCGGGAAGGAACCGCCCCAATGAGCAATCCGGCCTACGTGGAGCCGGCCGAGCTGGTGAGGCGCCTGCTCGACCAGGTGCTCGAGAAGCAAGTCGGCCTCCTCGACCACCTGTGGGCCAGCTACCCGGGCCCCATCTGCGCACTGCTGGCCCTCCGGATGGCCGAGAAGTCGATCCGCGTGATGCTCGTCGAGCAGGGCTTTGAGCGGGCGTGGATCGAGGAGGTGCTCGCCGGCCTCGACGCCCTCGACCTGCGAATACATCGGCCGCGGTCCGGCCCAGCGGAGGAACCGCCCCAATGATCTCGCGACACGCGCTCACCAGCTGCCCGACCTGCGCACGGCCTATCGACGCCGCGACTGGCATGCTCACCGACGCTCGCCCCGAGCCGGGCGACTTCTCGATGTGCGTCACCTGCGGCGAGATCCTCCGCTACCAGGAGGATCTCACCGTCCGCAAGTGTGAGCCGCTCGAGCTGAACGATCCAGGCCTCGGCAACGCCGAACGGACCGTGCTTACCCAGATCTCTCGACGGGTCCGGGAGCGCTGGCAGCGCCAGCTGCGAGAGGACCCGCCCCAATGACCGAGCTACCCGGCCGCACCGACGAAGAGCAGGCCCTCGCCGATCGCATCGGCCGCCTGTTCACGGACCCCATCCCGCTGGCCCTGTTGCGAAAGCTCGTCGAGGTCGAGCGCGAGTTGCGCCCGGGCTGGGTGACGGAGATGTTCGCCCGCCCCGACGCTCCGATCAGCCTGACCGACTTCGCCGCCAGCTTCTGGGGTGCGTTCGCGATCAAGTTTTGGGAGGCCCAGGCCGCGGACAGAAAGGAACCGCCCCAATGAGCACGCCCACCGTCACCGTCGACGTCGACCTGATCCGTTGCGCCGGCTGCGACGTGGTCGCGGCGCCGATCGTCCGTGAGGCGCGCACGGCGCGCGACTGCGGGCGCGCTGACGGCAACCCCGACCGCCTGATCGCGACCAGCTGGTCGACGCCGGCGGGTTGGGGCCGCTTCACCTTCGAGGACGGTCGCGGGCAGCACGTGCGAGGCGACCTGTGCGCCAAGTGCGTCCCCAAGGTCTGTGCGGAGCTGCGCCGTACCGCCGGCTACGCGGGCTTCGAGGAACCGCCCCAATGAGCTTCGACCCCACCCGCACGTGCGAATCGAGCCGCGAGTGCAAGGGCCTGCAGGTCCGCGCCTACCAGCTGGGGCGCCAGGACGGCCTGGTCGAGGCCGGCGAAGCTGGCCGCTGCCAGAAGCAGAACGGCTTCTATCGCTGCGGCCTCCCGGCCGGACACGCGACAGCCACTCACCGGCCCTGGTGCGACGACCACCGGACGTGGGCGGCCGCGTGTCTCTGTAAGCTGACCGCCGAAGAGCGCGAGGCTCTCGATCGGGCGCGCGCAGCCGGCGTGGTGTTCGGTTTCGCGGAATAGCTGACATGCGAAGTCCAGCAGCTGGTGGCGGGCCGCCGAGGGGGTGCTGATGGGCGCTGCTCGAGCTGAATTGCGACCTTCAAACGCGAAAGCGAAATTCGACCAGCTGGCGCGAGATCTCCGGCCTGGCCGCCTCCGGCGCGTCGCCCTGCAGACGGCCCGCCTCTGGCGCGAGCACCGCCTCTCGTACGACGAGGCGATCGAGGTCGCCGGCCACGCCCGCCGCGAGCTCGAGCTCGAGCGGCCGCAGAAGCGCCAGCGCGTGATCGTGCGCCTCACCCGCCCCGAGCTCGAGCAGCTGCTCGCCGAGGCCTACCGCCGCCAGCGCTTCGGCTACGGCCTCATGGTCAAAACGCTGGTGATGACCGGCGCGCGCGTCTCCGAGTTCACGGCCCTGAAGGTTCAAGACTTCAGCCTGGACGGCGCTTCGATCGTCTTCCGCAAAGCCAAGGGCGACAAGCAACGGATCGTTCCCATCCTGCCCGAGCTCGCCCAGGAGCTGCAGACCCACCTCGGGCCGGGCTTCGGCGGGGGGCACTATCCACTCTTCCCGAGCCGGCTGCGCAAGCGCTTCACGCCGCGCCGGGTGCAACAGATCGTGAAGGAGACCGCGCAGGCCGCGGGCATCAGCAAGCGCGTCTACCCGCACCTCATGCGCCACACGATCGCGCAGCTGCTGCTCGAGGGGGGCATGCCGCTCGAGGCTGTCTCCCGCTTCCTCGGGCACGAAAAGCTCGAGACCACCCAGATCTATGCCGAGAGCTCGCCGGCGCTGATCGCTGAGGGTTACCGGCGGGCGCTGAGGGGGCCAGGATGAAGATCACGATCACGCCCACCACGAAGGTGGTGCAGGTCAGACAGCCGGGCGGCGGCGAGGTGGAGGCGCGGATCTGGGAAGGGAGCTTCGAGGGCGCGACCGTGCAGCTCTGGATCGTCCGGGTGGCGGTTCCGATCAGCGCCGCACCGGCCGTGCACGAAGAGTTTGCCCGGCGCCTCAAGGAACAGAACGCCCCCACGGCCGACGTCGCCGCCATCCCCGCGAGGATGATCCTATGAAGCTCATCGGGATGATCTCCTTGCCGCTCGCTACGCGGGTCAGCGGCACCCGTGAGGACGCCGTGCAGGAGATCGGGCGGCATCTGGCCTTCGACGAGACGGGCGCCGCCTGGCTGCTCGTCGAGCGCCACGAAGCCTTGCGGGACGCCGCCCACTTGATGCGCATCAGCTACGCCCGCTGGCAGCTCGTCGAGAACCTCCCCCTCGTGCGGGAACCGCCGCTCTCCCTGCTGATGGACAGGAAGGGCCCATGATTCGCATGCCCCCGGCTCTTTTCGAAGCGATGCTCGCCCAGCACGGGAACGCCTTCATGGTCGGGGCCTGCGATGGCCACACGATCGTCAACGCGCCGGCGACGTTTCTCCTGGTACCAGGTCTCAAGCGGCCCGAGGCCGCCAACCTGGCCGCCTGGATCATCATGGTCGCGGACCTGGTGCCGGGAGAGATCAACCCCGTGCTCGTCGCGAACGGCTGGGCGCCGTTGAAGCCAGCGCGCCGGAGCGGGCCGCCTGAGAAGGGCGACGCCGTCGAGGTCTTCGTCGCTTCCTGCTGCGCTCACGTGGTCATGGGCCAGCCCGGCTGGCAGCTGCGCCGGGTGCTCTCGACGACGGACGAGGGGTTTCACTTCGAAGGGGATGAGGGCCTCCTTATCTGGGGGCAGGAGGGCGTCCTCTGGCGGTGGCCGACGTGAGAGGGAAGAGCGTCACAATGGCCTGGTGCTCGTGCGGGGGCGAAGTCCACCCCGGCGGAAAGGCGCCCCAAGGCGGCGGCGAGTGCCTGCGATGCGAGCGGGTCTACCCGGACACCGCAGCTCTGCACGCGGCCGGCGGCACCATCGCCCGGCTTTGTGGCGTGCGAGCCCGGGCGGAGCGGTGCTCTGTCAGTGGCTGTAAAGGCAAGGTGGTGGCCCTCTGCGATGCTCCCGGCACCGGGCGCCGCACATGCGATCGCCGGCTCTGCGAAGAGCATCGCGCGCGCGTGGGCCAAAACCGGGACCACTGCCCCGAGCACGCCGGGCAGCAGACACTCGGCCTCGAGGCGCCTCTCGGCGGCGCCGGCCACAAGTGAACGGTTCTGTCCCATGAGCACACCGCCAACGCCGCGCTGTAACCGGCCCGACCGTCACCACCCGCGGATCGTCTGCGGCTACCCGCTGCCCTGCCCATGGCACACAGCCGTGGTCGATGCTGCTGCTGGGACCGTCGTCATCCCGTCCCGCTCCTCTACACCCCCGCTGCTGGGGAAACGCCTTCGTCAGGTAGCCGCGGCTCTCAAGCCCAAGCGAGGAGGAAAGCCATGAACGACAACGACGAGAGGGCGCGCGCCTACCCGCTGCAGTGGCCGATCGGGCGGCCGCGCGCAAAGTACCGGCACGGGGCGAAGTTCCGGCGCGAGACTGACTTCGGCCGCCAGCTGCTCAAGCCCGCCGAGGGCGCCCGGCGGGTGCTCGACGAGCTCGAGCGGCTCGGCGGCCGCAACGTCGTCGTGAGCACCAACGTGCGGCCGCGCGGCCTGGCCGAGGCCGACGAGCCCGAAAACCCGAGGGACCCCGGCGCGGCCGTCTACTTCCTCCTCGAGGGAAAGCAGCATTGCCTCGCCTGCGACAAGTGGGACCGCGTGGCCGACAACCTGGCCGCGATCGCAGCCCACGTCGACGCCGTCCGCCGCCAGCTGCGCATGGGCGTCGCCGATTCGGCCGCGCAGGCCTTCGCCGGTTTCGCAGCCCTGCCGGCCGTCCGCCAGTGGTGGGAGATCCTCGGCGTCGCCCGCAACGCCCCCCGCGAAGAGATCAAGCGGCGGCACCACGAGCTCGCCGCCCTCCACCACCCCGACCGGGGCGGCGACTCTGCCAAGATGGCCGAGGTCAACGAGGCGGTGGCCGCGGCCGAGCGCGAGCGAGCAGCATGAGCCGCGCCCTGGCCGCCTGGGTGGGCGCTTTCATGCTGCTCGCCGCGCTGACGCCCCGCCTGCCGCTGCCGTGGGATCTGCTGGTGCCCGCGGCCGCGGCCGCCGGCCTGGTCGCCCTGGGCGTCGCGCTCGAGCGCCGCCGGCGCCGGCGGGCACCGTGACGAAGGCCCTCGATCGCCGCCGGGCCGAGCTGGTGGGCGTGCTCGAGCAGCTCGAGCCCGGGACCTACCGCGCGATCCTCACCATCACCAGGGTGCGCCGGCGCCGCGGCCGCGAGCTCGCCGAGCTGGTGCAGCAGGTGGCCGCTGACCTCAAGATCCGCCGCCCCCGGCTTGGCGCTGGGCGCGCTCAGCGAGCACTGCCTCGAGGCGAGCCGTGATCCGCGGGTCCTTCGGCCCGGCCTGCAGGCAGGCGATGCAGTTGACGTAGCGCCAGCGGTCTGCCGCCGGCCCGACCTTGCCGCATGGGGTGCGCTCGACGGGGAACTTGTCCGAGAAGTGGATCGCCGTCGTGTCGACCGTCCCCGCCTGGATCATCCCGTCCATGGGGCGAGGATACCGGCCGGTCAGGGCTTGTCGCCCGAGTCCTCGCCCGACTGCTCGGCCGAGGGGGCGCCCTCGTCGCCGGCGCCGATGGCGCTCAGGGTGTTGCGCCGGTTGCCTGAGCGTTCCTCGACGACGGCCCGCAGGACCTTGATCTCGGCGCGCGCGCTGTGCAGCTGGCCACCCATGCGATCCCGCACGGCCTCGAGCTGGTCGAGCCGACGCTCGGACGCGGCGACGCGGGCCTTGGTGACCCCGATGTTGATGGCCACGCCACCCACGCCCAGGACCAGGCCGCCGAGGCCCACCCACTCGGAGACGTTCATCGGATGCGCCTCCGGGCCTGCCGCCGGCGCGCGCGCGGCGGCCGCGGCTTCGGCTTGTAGCTGCGGGCGCTCGGCCGGCTCACGGGTACGGGATCGACGGCCTGGGCGGTGAACCCCGCTTCGCTCTGCAGCCTGCGGAAGACACGACCCAGGCGGCCACGCGTCCGCGGTGAAAGGTCCCCGGCCGCCCGCAGCTCCTTCCGCAGCCCCTGCACCTCGGTGATGGCCTGCTGCAGGTAGAGGACGACGTCGGCGAGGGCCTTGTCGACGACGTCGATCGGCGAAGGGACTGGCCGCGTAGGCGGTCCTTCGAAGTCGATCTCGTCGTCGTCGGTGGCCACCGCCGCGCTCGTTTAGCGGTCGTCGTCTTCGGCGCCCGCGAACCCGAAGGGGTAGAGCGGCGCGAGGGCCGCGTTCACCACCTGGGCCACCGGCTGCGGCAGCAGCTGCGGGGGGGCGAACTTCGGGGGCATCGGCCCACGGCCGAGGTGGGCCGGCAGCTGGCTGACGGGAATGTGCAGGCTGTCCGGCCGCCACAGCATGTCGCTGGGGATCCCCAGCGCCTCGCCCTCGGCATAGCGGGCGTAGGCGTAGCCGGCCACGAGGCCCGCGATCAGCCACTTCATGGCGTCACCTCCCCACCCTCGCCCTGGCCCTGGCCTCCGGCGTTCTCCTCGTCGTCGCCCTCGCCCTCCTCGCCCTCGTCGTCGTCGCCGTCCTCGGCCTCACCGCCCCCCTCGTCGTCCTCGATGTCCTCGTCGACCTGGTCGTCGGCGGGCGCGGCCGCGGCCGCCGCTTCCTTGGCGGCGTCGCGCTTGTGGCGCCGCTCGACTTCGGCTTCGTAGCAGCCGCTGCAGACGTTGGAGAACGCCCCGGAGCCGTCCTCGGCCTCGAGCTTCTGCAGCTCCTCGTCGACGGTGACCTTGCACGCGTCGCAGTGGTCGCCTGTGGGCTCCTCCGCCTTCTTCGCGGCCTTTTTCTTGGTGCTCTTCGCGGTCATGGGTTCCTTTCAGCGCGAGAGGCCGCGCGTGCTGGTGAGCTCGTGGGTGTGTCCGCCCGCGATCGCGGGCCGCAGCTCGAGCTGCTCGACGAAGTGGAAGTGACCGCCGACGGTGTCGGTCCGGCCGTTGCCCTCGGCGTCGAACGTGGCCTCGTGGCGGTGGCCGTCCTCGCCCCTCGTCGTCATTACCGACGTGAGCTTGGGATCGACCACCCGCCGCCGCGGCGACACGCGCTCGAGCTCCATGGCCTTAGTGGTGCTTCTTCCTTGTGGCGAGGATCAGGATCAGCCCGAGGGCCGCCCCGCCGCCGATGAGCCATGGCGTGTAGTTGAAGGGCTGGGGCGCCGGCGCGACGGGCGCCGGCGCGCCGCTGCCGGTGAGGCCCTTCCCGGTGGCGAGCAGGCCCGAGCCGATCAGCTGGCCGCCCGTCTTGAGAATGCTCTTGAGGGTGTCGCCCCCGCTTGCGGCGGCCTGTTGCACCTCCTCCGCGCCGCCTCGGATGAGGGCGCTGGGCCGCTTCCCCGTGGCGATCGAGACGGGCGCGAGGATAGGCGCCGAGACGATGTCGAGGCCCACGTCGAGGACGTCGTCCCAGCCGAACGCGATGTTGCGGCGACCGCCGCGCCGGGGCCTGTCGGGCGGCAGCGCCCGCGCCGCGAAGGGGTCCTTTCGTGCGAGGTATCCGGGCATGGGTCACTTCCTCCCTAGAGCGATGAGGGTGGCCAGCGCAGCGAACACCGCTGCGGCGGTCGAGACTTTGAGCAGGAGCTCGACGTCGTCGAGCTGGCTCGAGATCTGAGAGACGCGGCCGCCGCTCAGCTGGTCGAGGATGTTGGTGCCCACGCTGGGCGGCTCGGCGTCGCCGAGGCCGGCCATGCCCCGGATCGCTGGCCGCGCCCCGACGATGAGGGCGGCGACGTCGCCCATGCCTCGCCCGGCCTTCTGCCACTGCATGGCCCCGCAGCCCGGGCAGGTGTGCGCGGCCGTGTTCCCGGCCATCGCGCACGAGTGCCGCCAGCTGGTGCCGCAGCGGCTGCAGCGGTGGGCGTGCGTGGGCCCCGCCGGCGCGCCCAGGATCACGAGAGCGCCCTCCGGATGCGGTCTCCGAGGAGCGCCCAGGTGACCACCAGGCCGGCGCCTCCGGCCACCACCCACCACGGCACGCCCAGTCCCTCGCCGACGCCCTCGAGGGCGCCGCCCACGAGCTTGGAGAGGCCGCGGCCGATCGTGCGCAGCTCGGCCTGCAGGGTGTCCGAGAAGCCCTCGGCGAAGTTGGCGAGATCCTCGCGGTCGAGATTGGTGCCCTCGGGCACCTCGAGCGCCCAGATCGCCCCGGCCGCCGCCTGGATCTTCCGGCGCAGGCCATCGGGGACCGCGAACCACTCATCTCCGACCGGCCCGTCGAAAAGCGGCATGCGCACGAGCGCCGCCTGCAGGCCGTCGAGCGACGGCTGCATGTAGTCGCGGAGGCCGCTGGCGGTGTAGCCCACCCCGATCCGCTCGAGCAGCGCCTGCAGTTGCTGGTAGGCCTTCAGGCCCACCGCCTTCGCCTCGTCGACGGTCCCGACCTGGTCCAGCACCGCCTTGAGCTCGGCGGCCAGCTGCTGCAGCGTCTTGCGCGCCGGCGCCGCGTCTCCGATCCCAGCCAGGCCGTAGGGGCGGCCGCCCGCGCGCAGGATCATCCCTGCAGCTCCACCTTTGCGCCCTCGAGCCTCGCCAGGCGCGCGAGCACCACCTGCCGGTACGAGGGATCCTCCGCCAGCTGGCGATCCATGAGCACGCGCCCGGCCCGGCGGCCGAGGGCGTAGCCGGCCGCCAGGCCCACGACGAGGGCGCCCGCGGCCGCGGCCAGCACTGCCGTCACCCACATGCGAAGGCCTCCCTTTCCGCCAGGCCCGCGTGCTCGCCGAGGCCCTCGGCGTCGACGTCGTCCTCGTCAGCTCCGAGGAAGTGATGCAGCTCGTGCAGCAGCACCTCGACGAGCTCGTCGTCGTCGCGCATGTGGTCCGTGTAGAGGAGGATCGTCGCGCGCGCCCGGCTGCCGGGCCCGGTCCACTGCTCGCCCAGGAAGGCCCCGCGCCACCCGGCGCCGATCCCGAGCTGCAGATCCTTGGCGCTCGGGCGCGGGCGCTCCACGAAGCGCACCCGCTGCCGGATGAGGGCGGCGAGCTCGGCCGGTAGGCCCTCGAGCACGCCGGCGATCGCGAGCCTCGCCCGGGTCATGGCGCCGCTCCGTTGGAGACGACCGCCACGAGCTCGGCGCGCCAGGCAACGCGGCTGTTGTTCCCGGACTGCGTCCGCACGTGGTACCCGAGGCGCAGCTTTTGATTGGTGGCTGCCACCGGCGGGACCGTTGTCGTAGCCTGGCCGGCGTTCGCCTGGTCGAGGTACACGAGGCCGCCGGCGGCGGGCGCGGCGGAGAACCGCATGTATGGCGCGCCAGAGTTGACCATGTACCCGAGAGCGCCGTTGGCGGGGGCCGTGACCATGACGCCCACCACCCCGGTGGCGTGAGCATTGGTGTCCGCCTGGGCCTTGACCACCTGGCCGCTCGTGCCGTTGGTGCGGACGATGTCCCCGACGGCCAGGGCGGCCCCTTCAGCGTTGGAGACTGGGATCCCCTGGTCGACGGACAGCCGAGGCGTGACGGCGCCAGCCACGTCGGCATAGACGTCATTGCCGCTCTCGTCGCGGAAGTTGGTGAGGCTGAGATCTGCGTAGGTCGCCACCACGGCGCCCGTGATGCCGCCGCAGCTGATGTCCCCCGCGGTGCCGCTGACGGTGTTCGCGGGGTCGAGAGCGATCTTGTTGCCGCTGCCGGAGACCACGACGCCGTTTCCGGTGTTGCCGGTCGTCCCCGTGCAGTCGGTGACGCCGAGGCAAGCGCCGTTCGCGATGAGCCTGATGCAGCTCGATGCCCCCATACCCGTGATGTCCACGCCGTGCACCAGCCCGCCCGAGCCGTTGCCGAAGAGCACCCCCGAGCCGTCCGAGGCGGCGGCCAGCACCCGGCAGCGCGGGACCGTGGGGAAGGCGCCGCGCCCGAGGAAAGCCGGGGGGACGTTGTTGCCCGAGGCGCCCGTGCCGCTCCCGCCCTGATCGAAGACGCAGCCGTTGACGAAAGTGCAAGGCGAGGCGCGGCCGACGGAGATCTGGCCCCCGCGCTGGATGCGCAAGGCCCGGCCAGTCGCGGCCAGGAACGCGCTCGAGGTGATGGTGACCACGGCTCCCGACGTCCCAAGCATGTTGACCTGCCCGGCGAAGCGGCAGCCGCCGACGGTGCGGAAGGTGCCGTCGTCGCAGGTGTACCCGTTCGAGATGGAGAGCGAGCCGACGACGTTGTTGGCGGTGCTGGTGAGGCCCGCCGGCGTGCTGTGCACGAAGGCCAGAGTGAGCGCGCCGACGGAGCCGTTGAGGCTGACCGGCGTGCCGCTGGCGGCGCTGACCGTGATGCCCACGATCTGGAAGCCGCCCGAGGCGGCGTCGGTGACGCCGGCGATGATGCGCGCGAAGTTCACGCCCGGCTTCTCGAGGAAGAAGGTGTCTCCGTTGGCGGGCGCGGCGCTGTAGGTGGTCGTGACCTCGAGCGTCCCGCCGATGATCGAGTGCACCTGCCGGCACTGATTCGCGAGCCCCGCCGTCACGTTGCCCACGAATCGGATGCGCAGGCCTGTTCCGGTGGTGTCGGCGGGCAGCGCCCCCGCCGAGACGGTGAGGTCGAGCGTGGTGGCGCCGGCCGCGCAGGTCCACGAGCCGTCGCCGTTGGGGCCCGCCGAGGCGGTGATCCCTCCGAGGAGAATCTGATCGGTCGTCGAGTTGGTCCCGTCGGTCGACCCTCGGACGCTGCTGCCAGCCGCGTAGCCATAGAACCCGCGGACGTCGAGATCGGCGTCGGCGGTGTTCGCCCGATTCCGGTAGACGGCTCCGGCAGCTCGCGGAATCACCAGGATCTGCAGGCGGCGGCCGTTGCCGAAGCGAGGAACGATCTCTAGCAGCCGGTCCCACGTCTTGATTGCGATGGCGGAGACCTGAGCGCCGGTGAGGACCGTCCCCGCGGCCGCGTCGAGGTAGGGCACCTGCACGGAGTCGTTCCCCGTGTCGTAGCTGACGACGATGTAGCGGGTGAGCGTGGAATCCCAGGTGGCTACCGATGTGGTCAGCTGCCCGTCGGCCGCGACCAGCCCCGACCCGGCGAGGAACGTCGCCCAGTCGATGCCCACGCGCCGAAAGGCGACCTTGCGAAATCCGATGCGGCCCCGCACGTCGGTTCCCCCCTAGGCCACCTCGGTGACGCCGATCGCGATCAGCCCGTCCGAGGCGATGCTCGCGGCCGCGATCTGAAAGTAGAGCTCGCACGGGTCGAGGTCGGTGTTGATCCACAGCTCGTTGCTGGCGATCGCGAAGGACGGCAGCGGAACCCACTTGTACGTGACCGAGCTGCGCACCCAGACGGTGAGCGTCCAGGTGGTCCCGACCGGGATGGCCGGCGACAAGCCGGCCGTCGTGGTCTGATAGATCACGAGCTGGATGCCCTTGGTGGGCTCCCCGCAGGCGGTGACGGGCGACATGATGAAGTCAGCCGCCGTGCCCACGTTGATGCCGGCGCCCGCGGTTGGAGCGTTCCGGAGGGAGCCGGCGCCGGCGGTGGTGTTGCGCGCGACGACCCCGCCCCGGGAGATTTGCGCCTGGATCTGGTCGAAGCCCGCTGCTGTCGTCACGCTCTTTCCCTTTCGAGCCGGGCGACCGCGGTGGCGTTCAGCACGAGGTTGGGGCTGCCGCTCGGCCACAGCAGCGCGAAGAAGGTGGCCATCCCGGCGCCGGTCAGCCCGTCGAGCGTCATCCGCGCCTCGACCGAGATCCGGTCGTAGCTCTGCCCCGGCGGCAGCGCAAAGATGAGCAGAGAGGCCTGCGAGTTGATGGTGCTCATGGCGAGCACGGTCCGCTGCGAGGCGATGGCACCGAGGATTCGGATCTCGATCCCCGTCCAGTTGTAGCCGGTCGGGGGATTGTCGACGAGCGCGGGGTCCTCGACACAGGCGCCCGCCACCTCGATCTGGCCGCTGCGGGCGTCATCGGGGACGGCGAACCCGAGGATCTCGACGTACGCCGCGAGCGCCTTGCAGTCCTGCGTGCGGCCCACGTACTTGTAGCAGCCCGCATCGGCCTCGTAGATCGCGGCGTTGGCTGGGGCGTTGCTCATCCCACCCTCCGAAACACCCGGAAGACAGGCTGCGCGCCCTCTACCTCGAACGGCTCGAGGCCGCTCTCGCGGCGCCACTTCGCGGCCGTCTCCTCGTAGGTGCCCGTGCCCGGCTGGACCCCGAACGAGTCGATATCCACGAACTTCGTCGCGCCGCCCGTGTTGTCGGGCAGCTCGCCGGTGAGCACGGCCTCAGCGACGTTGAGGTCGTTCTCGTAGGGGTCGACGGTGCCCCCGGTGCGCTCGTCGCGGCCGCTGGCGTAGCGCCAGCCGCGCTGCTGGCCGAAAAGGAAGTCGGGCCCCGCGATCGTGTAGAGCATCGACCACCCGTGCGCGCGCGAGTCGTTGACGGCCACCCAGGCGCGGGCCTGTTTCTCGGGCACGGGCCCGCCGCCGCCCTCGGCGCGGATCATGCGCGCGAGGGCGTAGGCGTCCATCGAGATCTCGCGCCCGAGCGTCGCCTGCGCCTCGGCCAGGAGGTCGACGGGGTACGTCGGCACCTGGTTGTTGACCATCCTCGGCGAGACGGTAAGCCGCTTGCCGCGCGTGACGAAGTCGCGGATCACGTCGACCGCCCCCTCGACGATGTCCTCGCCCTCGGTGAGCAGCAGGAGGCCCCCGGCCGCGAGGGCCAGATGCCACCATTGCACATCCTTGCCGAGCAGGCGCACACCGGGTCCTCAGTTGTTCGGGGCGTAGATCATCGAGTGAAAGACGAGGTCGAACAGCACGGTGCTGGTGCTCAGGTTGTCGACGCCGATGTTGAGCGTGTTCCCGCGGGGGATGATGATCTCGCGTGCGGGGAACTGGCGCTGGCCGTAGTTACCGAAGAGGGCCGCCGCGTTCATGCGACCGCCGGTGATGATCGAGCCCGAGCTGCCCGAGTAGTCCATGCCCACGCGGAGGCAGTTGAGGCCGCGGATCTCCGCGGTGGCCGCGGCGCTGACGGAGACGCCGGCGCCGACGCCAAGGACGATCGCCTGGTCCGGGAAGTCGAGCGGCTGCGCCGCCAGCTGCTGCCCGGTGGTGAGCGTGAATTGCTTGCCCAGCGCCGAGAACCGGAATTGGTCCTGGCTGCGGCCCTGAAACTCCGGCCGCCGGCTCACGCGGCGCCAGACGAGATCCCAGTTGAGTACGGTCATGATGAGTGCCTCTCTTCGGGCCGATGTTGGGTCGGCCTACTTTCCCGAGGGTTGGGCGACGGCTCGTTGGGTGGTGCCCCACCGCCGTCGATCGCCCAGGTGTCGACGGCGGCGGAGCTCGAGGCGGCCGCTACTGCTTGATCGCGTCGTAGTGGTAGCCGAACAGCCAGATCCGGACCTCGACGAAGTCGCTGAGCGCGACGGCGACGTTGGTCCGCGGCGTCGACGCGACCGCGGTGATCGTGTACTTGAACGTGTCGTTCGCGGCCAGGATGCGCGGGTCCTTGAGCCGGCGGGCGGCCCCGAGGAAGGGCGAGCCGTTGCTCGCGCGCTCCACGTTGATGGTGGTGGCGGCCACCGTGGTCGCGGCGGACGCGTAGCCCGAGACGCCGACGCCGCCCGGCCACAGCAGCAGGGGCCCGTGCTGGATCGTGAAGTTCCCGCCGCCCATGTCGAACTTCAGGTTCATGGTGTCGAGCAGCTGGGAGACGTCCGCGCCGAGCGCCTGGGCGTTGAAGCTCACCCCGAGCTCGAAGAGCTTGTAGCCCTTGCCGCGCGGGATCTTCCCGCCCTTCTCCATGTTGGTCTGCAGGTAGCTCAGGTTCGTGATGGAGAAGTACCCCATCGAGTTGCCTGAATCGCCCTGGCCGTTGCCGAAGAAGTCGTAGTCTCCGGCCACGACCGCGCCGGCGCCGATCGTGTTGTTGGCCGTGTTCGAGGGGAACCGCCTGGTGCTGTACAGGTAGTTCTCCTCGCGGCGGATCTCACGCGGCTGCGCGCCGGCGCCGAAGAGCCGGAAGAGCTTCGGCCGCTTGCCGCGGGCGAGATCGTGATCGATCTCCTCGGTGGGGTTCTCCAGGACCGAGAGGCCGGTGCCCGGGTTGGACAGGCCCCACTGGCGGAAAAACCGCTGAATGAGGCCGCCTTTCGCTGCTTCTTGGATCGCGTTCATGTCGCTTCGCTCCCGTGTCGTTAGAGGCGGCCGCCGATGTCGTGTCAGCGACCGCCTCCGTTGTGCCGTCAGAGCTCGAACCCACCCGGATCACGACAACCCGAGCGGGGCACTCGAGAAGAAAGAGATCAGGCCGCCCGCATCGCCTCCGCGAGGCCGTCGTCCGTGTCGTCGCCCCCTTCGAGGTCGGGCGCCGACGGGGCCTCACCCATGCCGGCCATGTCCGGCGTGAGCACGCCCATGCCCTGCAGGTTGCTGGTGAGGATGCCCATCGCGTACTGGTCCGTCGACGCCAGTGCCGCGAGCTCACGCATGCCCGCGATCTTGCCGGCCGCGACCACGCCACCGCCGGCCCGAAGGCCCATCGGGTACGTGATGCCGCCCAGGATCGCGCCCATGGCCGCGTAGGCCGCCGAGGGCCGCTTCCGCAGGAAGTAGCCAGCGGCGCCCGCGACGGCCAGCTTGCCGAGCAGCTGCACCGGCAGCGCCTTGTCGCCGAGGAACTTGGCGTCGATGAAGCCCATCGCGCCGGCGGCGAGGGCGCCGGGGATGAGCACCCTCGTGACGTCCTTGGCGATGGCGCCCACGTTGAAGCCGCCCGGGTTGCGGCGGCGGCGGCGGTGGTGCCGACGACGCGGGTTCACCAGCAGCACGGCCGCACGTCGACGGCGCCGGCTGCTCACTCGCCTGCGAGCTCCTCGCCGGCTCCTTCTACGCTTCTTGGCCATGGTCTCCTGCCTCCTGTGGGTGCGCCGGCGTCGCCGGCGCGGGTTGGTCTGCACGATCGTGACGGCGCGCCTGCGGGCGGTGCTCGAGCGGCGCGTGCGCGCGCGACGGCGCTTGCGAGCGCGGCCGCCACCAATGGCCCGCAGGCCCGCCTTGCGCCGGCCGCGGTTCATCCGCGCCAGAAATGCCGCCTTTTTTGCGCCTGTGAGCTTCGCCATGGATCTTCCTCTCGTCGGGTTCCGGCGGTAGCGCGCGCTCATGCGGCGACCGCTCTTCTTTCGCCTTCGGCCCTGGATTCGCTTGCGCCAGCCCTTCGAGGCGGCGTGGCTCCGGCGGCGGCGGCGCGCCTGCCTCCCGGCGTAGCGCGCGTACCAGCCCGCCTCCTTCTTGGCGGCGTCGAGGGGCCAGCCCTGGCCGAGCATCAGCTGCAGGCGTTGCTCGTATGCGGCGGTTGGCATTTCCCCCCCTCAGTTGACGATGCCCCGGTCCTCGACCGAGTAGTCGCCGCCCACGATGTGCAGGCGGTTCGATTCGGGGTCGACGGCGAGGGTCGGCCGGCGGCCGCCTTCCTCGCCGAACTCGTGCTCCCACTGAGCGCGCTCTTTGCCTTTCTTCGTCTCGTACGTGACCGCCACCAGGCGGCCGAGCTCGGCGAGCGCCCGCGGCCGCGGCGACACGCGCACGCGGCGGGCCTTGCGGGCCTCGCGTCCCCAGTGAAAGCCCTCGTAGGCCTTCACCGCGCGCTCCTGAGCGGTGGCGGGGTTCACGCTCACGCGACCACTAAAGGGCGGCTGCGCCCCTTCCTCGTCAGCAGGTAGAGCAGCAGGGCGGCGGCGCCGCCGATGATCCACGGCGTCCAGTTGCGCTGCTGCGGCTGCTGCCCCGCCTTGAGCGCGTCGAGGAACGGCTGCAGCGCCGCCGTGAGATCCGGGGGAGCGAACGCGCCACCACCGCCGCCACCACCACCGCTCGTGGCCATGTAGGGCGTGTAGTCGACGGCCGAGGCGGTCGGGCCGAAGAGCGTGGTCAAGAGGCCGCCGCCACTGGGGGAAGGGGGTCCTTGTGGCGGCGCTGGCGCTGACGGCATTCCTGCCGAC
>Ga0207684_10001335_pt1 | contig 27088 bp, 32 predicted proteins | sample KBSK5501metaG_FD_184342 | JGI IMG/M metagenome (GOLD analysis project Ga0207684, IMG submission 184342) | Corn, switchgrass and miscanthus rhizosphere microbial communities from Kellogg Biological Station, Michigan, USA - KBS K5-50-1 metaG... | ecosystem: Host-associated > Plants > Roots >...
CGCCTTTGGCAATGGGATAGCGGGTGTAGTAGTTCACCCCGTCAGGATTGCCCTGGCGAATAGGTCGCATGGCATATTTGTCCATGCTTCCTAATACTATAGTCTTACTTTACCACCTGATTCTGTCCCACCTCTTGTGACAGCCATCTCCGCCTGTGACAGCCATCTCCGCGCGCAGCATGTTGGCTGAGACTGCGGCGGGCTGCGGTCGTCCCTGTCCCTACCAGCATGAGGTCTCAAGGTTAGTGTGGGCGGCGCTCGGCGGAGCATCTTGCAGCCGAACGGGGATGAGCGAGGGTGATGCGCAGTGTGTAGCGCCAAACGCACTCGACGGAGTTGGTAGTAGCGGACGGAGTTGGAGGAGAAGGCGATGGATTTCGAGGGCTACAAGTGGATCCATTCACATGTCACGCATGTGGGGCGTAATCAGGACACTGGCGTCATCTGCAGCGTCATGTGGCAGGAGCGCTTCATGGATCCTGACGCTGGTGGCGTCAACCTCGATGACCCGATCGTGGACATCAAGGTTGGCGACCCGATCTCCCTGTACACCGCTGGCGTGAGTACCCCGGTCCGGTGGGTCGTCGGCGGTGTGAAGATGTCCGCGCATTCCCTCATGCGTGCGTGGGCTGGAGCGATCGGGTGGGGGAGCAACGAGGTGAGAACGGCCACGGAAGCGAACATACTCGTGTGGCGCGCTGACGCCCCACTCGACACATCAGCACTGCCCGCAGGAGCGCTGTTCACCCCGAGATCTTCAACAGGAAACTCAGTGATGAGAGGGCATGACTAAAGCAGGCGGCGCCGGTCGCATCTGCGTCACACCAGGAGGCAATGAAGCGCATGTGTGGCTGAAACAGACAGTGCGCGTGGGACCGAGGAGGGTCGAGGCCATGGGACTGCGAGGACCGAGTGGAGTGATTGCCCGCACGGCGGGCGATGGCTGGGAAGGTCGGTATCACGCGTGTGAAGGCGGTCCGCGTGGGCTGGGGCTGGCGTGGCTGGATCTGGCGCAGCCAGACGGGCCGTTTGGCGGCGATCTGGAGCAGATGCAGACGGTCCTGATCGACGCGCATCCGGCGGGCTGGCTTACGATCGTCCATGTTGACTGGACGCTGGAGCCAGGGTTCATCCATCTCGATAACAAAACGGAAGACGGCGGCGTGGAACGGCCGCGGCGCTTCTGCCATGGTGGGGGACAGAATGAACCCTTACCGCTGATCCAGAGCCATGGCGAAGGGTGGGGGACAGACTGGGCGTACGCGACTAACCCTGGGACAGGCAAGATGTTCGTGTACGAGCGGATATGGGACGATCGGCGCGCCTGGTGGCGCTTGCGCCAGGACATCGATCTACGCGAGTACGATGTGGGTCGACGACGGCTGACCGATCTTGGCTGAGGTGCGCGCGTGCGCTCACGCTTCGAGCTGGGCGACGCAGCCCGAAGCAGAGCGACGCAACGCGAGCGGGCGCATCCTCACCAGTCCGTCGCTCGACGCGGCGCCGGGGGGCTGGCCACGGCCTTTACGCGTCGTCCTCCCCCAGCGCGTTCCTCGAAAAGGAGGTACTACCGCGACGAGGGCTTTGAGGGCATTGAGGGCTTTATCGGGATCCAGTTCGAGGTCAATGAAGCAGACCTGTCTGCGATCTTCGAGGAGTACTTGCGTGAGGGCGCCGACATCGACTTCAATGAGGTGGAGGTCACCAACAAACGCCCGATGAATGCGTAGTTGTACGTGACATGTGGCGCCCACGTCGATCCTGACGACGCCGATGCTGACTTTCTTGACCTTTCTCGACTTGAGCGTCGCTGATGTGATCGTCCCGAGTCCCTATGTCGGCAACCCGACGCGCGCGTGAAGGCGCCACGCGCGCTACAGCGATCAGGGGGGCGTAGCCAACGACATGACGACGACATGACGACGGAACTGCGGGCCCTCGCGCTCGCGGCAGCGCTTCTCGACGAGAAGCGCTGCCTTCCTGACGCCGAACACAGCGGGCTACCCATCAGACAGCGTCCGTGCGATGCACGATGTACAGGGAGAACGCCGATGATGCGCTGGGGTCACGACGCCGCGGTACGCGAAGCCGCATCGAGATCCACTTCGACGCTCCCGCCCACTATGCGCGCCGGGTAGGTCGTGCGCGGCTTGGCGAGCCCTGTCAGCAAGCGGCTCACGACGGGAATGCGGTACGGGCCGCGCAGCGCGCGTCCGGTCCGCGCATCGTACTGGGAGCCGTGCCAGGGACAGGTCACGACATGCCCCTGCAGCGTCCCTTCGGGGAGCGGGCCGCCCATATGCCCACACCGGGGCTCGAGCGCATAGACCTGGTCGCCCTCGCGCACCAAGAGCACGGGCGTGTCGGCGACCGTGACCGCGCGCATGCTGTTGGGGAGCAGCTCGTCGAGGGAGCTGGCGTGCTGAAAGGCCATCGTGGACGCTCCTCTTCTCGCGGATTGCTGGCCGGCCGTACACGTCCGCCAGCGCCACATCTGCCAGCGCCATCACGTAGCGAGGCGCTGGCACACATGGCACAAAGGGAACTACATCAGCAAGATGCTCACTGCCTAGCACGATCGGCGCCATCGCTTGCAGCGCCGCTATAGCAGTATATGGTCAGGATCGGAATGACGTCTTGCAAGCGCCTGACCGTCCCGCTCGCCACGCCCGCTATCTCGTGAGCTGTCCGCGGACCACGCCGGCTGGAAACTGGGTGTTATGCACATTGACGTAGTACGCCGACGGGTGGCGGATGATGTTCAGGATCAGGTCACGTGCGGTGTGCACACAGCCGCTGGACGCGCCGGTCGGGCCAGGTGGCGTAAGCGGCACAACGATCGGTCCGGGTTGGCCAACTGGCGCCACGTGGATGTGGGCGGCGGTGGCGGGCAGCACGTTCTGGGAGACCGTGATGGTGAAGCAAATCGTTTCATGGCCTGGATTGAGGGTCACCGTGGCGAAGCCCGTACCCCCAGTGTTGTTGGGCGGCGTCTCGTTGGCGCCGCTGAGCGCCGCCCGAAGCGTCGGGCCGCCAGACGCCTGAGTGGGGCTGGCGAGCAGTAGCGCCAGCAGCAGCGCCAAGAGAGACGCCAGCAAGGTTCCCAGCAAGAGCTTCTTCATGCGCACGCTCCTCTCCTGTGTCTTCGATGCATCTACGTCATCCACGTGGCATCTATCGCATATCCGGAGGGAGGGTGCGGTGAGATAGCGCTGCAGCGCGCACGCTTGGACGCGCCGCCGCTTCAGTTGGCGCGCCCGCGCAACCATGACGCACTGCCCTGCACAGGCGCGCCTCATGTCATGAGGAGCAAGCGCGCAGTGTCATTCGATTCCTCTTGCGATTCCTTTACGCCCCAACTGGGGTGGAGGGACGGAAGCTGTCACGAAGTGCAAAGTAACCGATCAGGCAATCCTTTAGACCGTCGTGCGGAGCGGAAGCCGGGTGGTCATGTTCGTCGGCAGTGACGACCGCATCGGCGCGGTCCATGCGCCCCGCGTTGATGAGCTCCGCGAAGAACCGACGGACGACACCGAAGAACCGACGGACGACACCGAAGAACCGACGGACGACACCGAAGAACCGACGGACGACACCCTTGTTTTCTTCTGACATCGACAGTCCCTCTGGATGTTGGCGACGGTGTCGGGGCCTCGCGCGGCGAAACGCCGCTCAGCGTCACGGGTAGTCGCGTTCGGGAGGTGGCAGCAGCTCCAGGGGAGCGCTCGATACGATGTCGCGCCATTCCTCATCGATCGTGCCTTTGTTGACCCCCAGCGATGCCAGCAGGAGCAGCGCGAGCCTTGCCGTGTGACGCAGTTCCGAGATGCCGAGCTTCCTGAGACGCTGGCTGGTGTCGCTGGCTAGCAGCTTCGCGATGCGCTGCTGCATCGCCTCAAGGTAGACTCCCCGACGGGGCCAAATCGTGTGCTTCCACAGGAACGTTTCCCAGGCCACTTCCTCATCGTGTTCCTGGCTCATGGCGCCTGTCCTCCTTGTTGGTATGGGTGATAGTCACGAGAGCTCCTTCACCGCATCCCATAGCAGCCGCGCGCCATCGGCGAGGGCCACCAGGGAGGGCTGGTGTTCGCTTGACGCGCACCGCTCGGTCTGCTCTGCGCTTAACAGGTGACGTGAAACAGGCCGATCACCGCTCCCTCAGTCTCGTTCCAGGCCTGGATCGCCTTCGGTGTTGGCAGCAGTTTCACCTGGCACCGCTTGCGCTTGAAATAGGCTGCGGCCTCCTCTGACAGGTGGACATTGCCCTGCTGCCCCGTGCCGATGATCAGGCGTTTCGTCCCCGGCTCATAGGTATGCTTGGCCTCGGCCAGCGACACCAGGTGCGATGTGCCGTAGACGGCCTTGGACAGTTTCTTCTTCCGTTTTTCCACCTGCCCGCGCAGTCGGATGAGGACGTCATGCGCGAAGATCTGCTGGTCAATGGTGATCGAGCCAAACGCGGTCTGATCAATCCTGGGCTTCATCTCGTCGCTCCTCGACGCCCGCTCGGCGCATGACGTCTCACGCTGATGGGCGATCGTTCCGCATCTCCCGCCGCTCGGATGTGACCGGCGAGCGGTATACCCCGAAAGCCCCGAGCAACGCTGGCCACTCGACCGTGTGCCGCTGAAGAGGAAGATAGGAGACGTTCTCGGTGGGACACCGCCCTCACAGGCCGGGTCCGGCGTGCTATCAGGGCATTGTCACCTCACGACCCGTGACGCGACTGTGGCCCTGGTGTGGCGGGCGGAAGAGAGGGAGGTCTCTGTGGTGGGGGAAGGAATCGGGTGGCCGCCTCAGAGAGAGGGGATCACTGCTCGGCTTCGAGGTCCTCTCCTTGGGACTACCAGTCTTTGATGGCTAGTCGGTTTCTTCGTCTACCTGACTGCGTGGCACGTGAGCACATTCGGCGCCCGTCTCGACGACCTCCACTTCGCCGCCGCCGACGGACGACGAGCGTACGGCGCCGACGAGCGAACTCTTGATCGCCGTCACCTCATCCGCCTGCTGCTCCGTTGCCCCGCTCGCTCGTCGGGGATTGCACCCCCTCCTCTGGCGCGGAGTCTGCAGTGTCTGCGAAGCGCCAGCGGGTCGCCGTCGTAGGGAACTGCTCGGCGTCCGACAGGGTCGCAAACACGACGAGAGGACGCACGCAGTAGACCTGGAAGAGCCCCGTGTCGATCTCCTCGGCGTACTTGGTCGCGTACGCCACGCTGAATCGCTCGATCGCTGCGCGGTCGGTCACCGCCTCAGTGATGCCTTCCAAAATGACGGCTTCAGCGGTGTCTTCGGGGCAGACGACGCAGCGCGGATTCGCCGCGAGATTGCGCCCTTTGCGCGATGCAACACTGGTTGCGAAGTAGTAGCGGTCGCGCAGCCACACCCCCCAGACGACCGCCACATGCGGGCGTCCATCGGGCCGTGTCGTGGCCAGCCAGTAGCCACGCGCCGCCGCGAGGCGCTCAGCCGCCCAGGTCCAAGGGAGGATGCCCCGCCCCTCCGTGGGCGCGTGGATGCCGTACTCTGGCGGCATGGAGGGCCGACTTGCCTCGGGCTTTGTGCCTTCTGCGTCCGACCTGGCTGACTTGGCTGACATCGCCCCGCCTCCTTCTGCCCCTCCTTGGCTGCGCTGTTTCAGAGCGAGGGGGGAGTGCACATCGGACGACGCTCCCCGCATCCGCCACCCCTCATCCTACCACGGCGCTCCACCCGTCCGTCGAGACGAGCGCCGCTCGACCAAAGCACCCACTCGCCACAGGTCGCGCCCACGCTCGCACGAGCGCGGCGGGCCGTGACGGGGAGGATCTGGGAGACCAGGTGGCGTGACGACACCACCGACGCCGCCAGCCGCGTGCGCGGGTCGTACATCGTCAGCACGACGCCGAAGAGCAAGACCTTCGAATTGAGCCGGTCGCGCACAAGCTTGATCGTGTTCAACACCTGCTGCATGCCTTCGAGGGCGAAGTACTCGTAGTGTAGCGGCAGAATCACCCCGTCCGCGCTGGTCAGCGCGTTGCTCAGCGCCTCAGCCTCCACGTGGAGAAAACTCCCCATCCGACGCGATGCACTTCCACCAGCATGCCGGGATGGAGCTCGTCATAGTCCTCTTGAGAAATCGGGATGACTTTGTCGCCCGCCATGGCGGAGGATCTCACAATGATGTAGAATTGGCCCGTTAGGCCCTCCTCCCTTTTTCGCACGATCGTCGCCAAAATGGTTTTCCCTAACATCCAGTCCCCGCCTTTCGTGTGGCGCTGCGATGACTGCCACACATGGTGGTTGGTGATGGCGCTTTTGCATCACTAGGGAGCGAAGCCAGCCCGCTCAAGGGGGCAGATGGTCACCACTTCCTCTTCTGGGTCACCCTCGTGACAAGGTCGCCGGGGGCTCTTCGCGACAATGGCCTTTCCGCCGCTCGATCTTGGGACTTGGGCTCAATGACGCCCGCGCGTCGCGCATACGCGCCTGGAGCTGCACAACATAGGCTCGTTCACGCGCATGAACCATGACCGAATCATCGCGTCACTTGACGCCCCCGCCGTCGCCTGACCCTGTAGGACATCTGCGCCATACGCGGCGGTGATCGCTCAACCGCCGGCGTGTGCACCGTCCCTCAGGCGAATCACATGCTAGCGACAGCGCAGGCAGAATGCATAGGTTTTGATCTGGCTGGGCAGACGCGCCAACGCGGGCAGATCGTGCGTCTGCTCGCTTGTGTCCAGTCGCCGCTCGAGGCGACTCAGGTAAGCATGGCTCTGGCAAAGCGGTTTGCCACACCGCATACACGAAAACTCAGCCGGCGCTTCGCAGCCAGTTGTGTAGCACAGACGCTCCCGGCTCATGACGCGCATCTGGACCCCCTGTGACCGACACGGTGGAGGGCGAACCACTCGCGCACGGTAGCGCGCACTCTACGCGCTGAATGGATGTGGCGGGAACGCTAGCGACGGTCCGATCGCTCTGTACGCGGACGCGCCTCGCTCACTTTGAGCGTGCGCTCGCCGAGTGTGACGCCGTTGAGATCCGCGATGGCGCTGCGGGCGGCCTGATCACTCGCCATCACGACAAAGCCAAAGCCCTTGCTCTGCCTCGTATCGCGGTCCATGATGATGTGCACCTCGCGCACCTCACCATACGCAGCGAAGAGTAGGCTCAACTCCTCATCGCGAAAGGTGTAGGGGAGATTACCGACGTAAATGGTCATGGTCATCGCGTCGCTGCTCCTTCGCTGGATGGCAAAAGACACGCCTGCAGGTGGTGATCCAACGATGCCGTCCGCGCATGACACGCTGTCAGCGCCCGTGGCGCGCAGCCCGAAAGTGGTATGGCGGTGGGGGAGCAAGAGGGGGACTAGGCCGTCTCGTGCGCAAGCAACAGCCATACGGCTAAGAAGGAGACGCAATCATCCACGCTGACACTGTACCACACCAGATTGCGCGCTGTCGGGACACGACAGTGGGCCGAGGGCCTCAGCAGCTGATCGCTCGCCTCATGGGTTTTTGTCCTTGTCTCTGAACTCTATGGCGTGGTGTCCGAGGATGCGCCGCTGAATTGCGCCATCACCGCGAGTGGGATCATCGCCGCGAAGGGGCGCTTGTGGAGAGGTGGCGATTAGCGTCGTCCGGGGTGAGAAGGGTTGTCGAGCCGCGCTTGTCCGCTGACAGTGTCAGTGATACAGTAGGCTAGTCTCCACCACCATCTCGCGAGAAGAGCGTACTCTAGTCGTCACACGTCCATTGATATCTGACACGTATGGTGTGCGCAAGTGAGAAGCGGAGGTACGCTGTGGCCGAGCCGCCTACCGATGCGCCCACCTTCACCTTTGATCCGTTCGCACGCCATCAATTCTACATTGACATCAACGCCTCGCTGGTGCGGCGAGTAATTGCTCGCGTAGATGCGACTCGTCCGTCTGGGCAGCGGCTGTGTGTGGTCGAACTGGCCTCGGGAACCGGCGCCGTCACCGAGCAGATACTCGATGCGGTGAAGCGCTGTGGTCGCCAAGCCACCCTCGTCGCCGTCGCCTCCAGCTCGCAGCCGTGCATGTGGAAGGGTTTGATCTGAAGCAATTTCAGGCGGTGCTGCGCGCCTACCTTCAGGAGAAACCGCGCACCGGGGCCGAGATACGTAGGAAGATGGGGGAGATCTCCCCCGGTCTCGCTCAGGATGGGATCGTCAGTTCAGCGACCATGCAACTGGCGCTCATCCAAACCTTCCCAGCGGGCACATGGAACTTCACTGGCCCACTCACCTACGCTGAAGCCGAGACCTGGCTCGACCGCTCATTCGCCTCCCCTGCAGCGAGCCTGCATCAGCTCATTGTGCGCTATCTGGCGGCGTTCGGCCCAGCAAGCATCAAAGACATCCAGATCTGGTCAGGCCTAACCAAACTTCAGAGCGCCGTCGAGGCGTTGCGGTCAGAACTGATGACCTACCGAGACGAGCAGGGGCGAGAACTCTTTGATCTGCCTGGCGCTCCACGGCCTGAGGCGCAGACGCCCGCTCCCGTGCGGTTTCTTCCAGAATTTGACAATCTCCTCCTGGCCTATGAGGATCGGAGACGGATCATAGCGGATACGTCTCGACCGTTCGTCTTTCCTGGTCAGGCGATGGTGCGAGCAACATGTCTGGTCGATGGTCGTGTGCAGGGAACGTGGAAGATCGAGCGGACAGCCGCTCGCCCAACATTGGTGATCGAGCCTTTTGAGTCCCTAGCGGATCAGGTGCGACAGGCGCTGCGGGAGGAGGGAGAGCGGCTCATGCGGTGGATTGGAGATAATGCAGAGCCGTTCGCGATTCAGTTCACTGCTCCCCTGGTGAAAGCGTAGGAGGGCTTCTACCACACTGCGGCAAAAAATAGACGTACTATCTGCAAGTCCTTGCGACGAAGGATGTGTTGGAAGTCAACGATGACCGCCGCAGCCATGCCGAAGATCGCAGTCCAGGACGAGGTCCTCTCACTGGGGTGGTCACGCGCTGAGGCGTGGCTGAAAACGCTCATAGGGTTGTGAGGCGGCGCAGCATCGGGCGCGACATCGCGATATGGATGAGATGGGCGTTTCCCCGGCAGTTCTTTGCCAGCGACTAGTGGGGAACAGCCGTACTCACCTTCGCACAACGTCGATTGGCCAAAGATGAGTACGGCTGCGCTGCAAAACCAGAAAACATGGGCGCGAGGGGATACTCAGATTTGTCCAATTTTCCACGCACTGCCGTGATCGCGCTGCGCACAGGTGACAGCGCCTGAGACGCCGTCGCTGGCGCGCACACCGAGCGTCGTTCTGGAGTCGCCTGGAGGAGTCGCCTGGAGCGACTACAGGAGGCCAAGCGTCTGTGCGCGCGCGATCGCGCTCGTTCGATTGTGTACGTCGAGCTTTTCCAGGATATTGTGGACGTGCCACTTAATGGTGCTCGGCGCCACCACCAGATCGCGCGCGATCTCGGCATTGGACATGCCCGCAGTGAGGCGTCGCAGTATGTCCACCTCGCGCCGACTCAGCAGGTCCAGACCAGGGCGCGCCGTCGTCTGTGGGCTTTGGCCAGTATCGCCGTTCGCATCTTTCATGCCAGCCAACATGTCGCGCGCCGCCGCAAGCAGTGTCGCAAGATAGCCAGGCGAGACGGTCGCTGCAGGCGAGACGGTCGCTGCAGGCGAGACGGCCGCTGCGGGTGGGACGCGCTGCTGCTGTCCGCCTGCGCGGCTCAGCTTCGCCAGCAACGCCACCATGGGCGCGCCCTCATCCAGAACGAGGCGCACATAGCCGCCCGGCTCGGCCTGAGCCAGCGCCGCGCGCAGCGCCGTCAGCGCGCCCGCCTGATCCCTGCGCGCGTTGAGCGCGAGCGCGCGGAGCAGCCCGATCTCGATCTGCTTGTCAACTCGCTCGGTCGGCGCGGCATCCGCTGCCAGGCGATCAAGGAAATAGACGGCTTCGTCGAGGCGCTCCTCTGCCAGCAGCACGCGCGCGAACGTGAGGTGCGCGAACTCCTCCTGACGCCCCAACGAGACTCCAACCTCCAGGCCTGCCTCACGCGCCCACGCGCCCGCCGCGCCGATCTCACCCACGGCGAGCGCCAGGCGCGCGCTCACCGCCCCAGCCAGCTGGGTGACGGCGCGCCGCACACCCGGCGCGCGCTGGATCTGGTCGACACGCTGGAGACACGCGCGCACGCCCGCGTCATCAGAGGCCGCCGACCGCAGTCGCCCCAGCAACAGCAGCGTGCGCACCTCAAGGCCCGCGTCACCGTTGGAGACATTCAACTGCTGGCTGGTCTTGGCGAGGGTGGCCGCTTGCGCGCACTGGTTCCATTCATAGCAGATCCGACCAAGGCTGTAGTAGGGGCCACTGGCGGCGGGAAGTGGGTGACCCGCGTCGCCATCCGCCAGCTCGATGGCGCCGCGCAGCGCTCTGGCGGCGGCAGGCAGTTCTCCCATAGAAAGAAGCAGGCTTCCGAGGATCCACAGGCTCTCCAGCATGCCCAGCGGGTCGCCCGCAGCCTGGTGCGCCGCATATGCGGCGCGCTGCGCCTCAGCGGCCGCGCTGAGCTGCCCGGACGTCGCCATCAGCACGCCAAGTCCGCTCGTGACGGTCGCGCGCACGGTCGTCTCGGTCGCGGGGAGGTAGGTGAGCGCGCGCTGGTAGGCGACGCGGGCTGCTGGATAGTCATCGCGCGAAAACAGTATGGCCGCGCGCGCAGCGAGCGCCTCGCCCAAGAGCCGCCGGCGGTCGGGCTGGCCGTTCGTGCCGTTCGCGCCGTTCTCGCCAGTGGCGGTCTCGTCGCTCACGAACGCGTGTTCCGCTGCCGCGACCAGCGCCTCTGCCTCCTCCGTCCGGCCGACAACTAACAGCGCCTGCGCATGCAGCAGCGCGAGACTGGGCCGCAGACGGACGGCCTCCGCGGGCAGCGCGTCCAGCCATGACAGCACGGTCGTCATCTCGCCGCGGCGGTAGAGCGCTGTCCCGTGCGTTTCGACCAGGCGCATGGCCAGCGATATGTCGCCGCTCCGACCCACCGCGAGCGCATGCGACATGGCCTCTTCCACCTGTCCGTGCGTGGCAAGCCAGCGGGCGGCGCGAGCGTGCAAGTTGGCCACTGTCTCGACCGACTCGACGCCCAATGCGCCCGCATGCAGGCGTGCGCGCAGGAAGGCCGCGAAGAGGGGATGATACTGATACCAGCGTCGGTCGGCGTCGAGTGGGGTAAGGAACAGGTGGGCGCGTTCCAGCCTGTCGAGCATGTCCTGCCCCCACGTCTCAGGACGCTCGGTTACCGCGCCGCAGAGCGGCGCGCACAGCCGGTCGAGGATGGACGTCTCCAAGAGGAAGGCGCGCACGGCCGGCGGCGTCCGCCGCAGCGCCTCCTCGCTCAGATAGTCTGCGAGTGTCTGCTGGTCGCCGCGGGTCAGGGCGCCGAGCAGCGCCGCGGCAGGATCTGCGACACGGGAGGTGACGTTTCCCTCCCGTAAAGCGAGGGTCACCAGGCGCAGTCCGGCCGCCCAGCCGTCGACGCGCTGCGCCAACTGGCGCAGGCTCGCAGATCCCGCGTGCGCTTCGGTATGGGCGGAGAGGAAGTCGAACGACTCTTCGTCTGTGAAGCGCAACGCCACTGCTGGCAACGCCATGACCCGTCCCCCCAAGATCAACCGGGCAAAGGGCGCGGGGAGGTCCTCACGAGAGGCCAGGATCAGGCGCAGGGTGGAGGGGGCCTGGTCAAGGAAGGCGCTGAGGCTGTCGTGGACCTGTTGGGCCGTGATCTCGTGATAGTCATCGAGCACGAGGTAGATGACGCCGTCACCGCGCCCAATGAGCGCGTTGCCCACTGCGGTCAGCGCCATGTCGACGGCTTTGGCGCCGCCTGCCTCCAACAGCGACCTGCTGGTCCCAGTGAGGCCCGGCGCCGCCAGATCGAGCGCAGCGAGGACGTGCAGCCAGAACCGGACGGGGTCATTATCGTAGCGATCGAGCGCCACCCACCCGGCGCGCGGCGCGCTGGTGGCGGCCCACTCAGCGAGAAGTGTGGTCTTGCCAGCGCCGGCCGGCGCCGCGATCACGGTCAGCGACGCGTCGACGGTAAGCTGCCGCAGCGCCTCCGCAAGGTGACGCCGGGAGAGCAGATCGCGGGGCGGCAGCGGGCGACTCACCTTGGCCGCATTGAGGACGATGCGCTCACTGGATCCGTTGGCGCGGTGGTCCGCAGAGGTGGGTTGATCACTGAGCTGCTCATCCGGGTCGATGAGCGCAGCTGACTGAGACTGGTGGAGACCTCGCTCCAACTCCTCCCCAGCGCCAGGAGCAGCGCCAAAGCGGATCTGCTGCTGGCCGGCCTGGGCCCGCCCACCCACTTCCCGCGCTCGATCGCCCAGCGCGAGTCGGCGCGCCGCAGCCTCCAGGCGCTCGAGCCCAAGCTGCGCGGATTTCCCCAGATACACCCGGCGCAGTCTGCCCAGACGCCGTCGGTAGGCGCGCCAGTACCATCCCCCACGCTGGAAGCGCTCCTTACGCGCGGTAAACGTCCCCAACGCATCAGCGAAGGCGAATGTGGTCGCCTGCTCCAGCCAGGCATACCAGGCTCCGGTCCCTACCACGATCACCTGCGCCGTGTCCGTCTCCGGTCCCGCCGGCATGTCTGGCCATCGCCCCGACACCCTCCCGCCCCTGCTTCCATCCGCGACCTCACTCGTGTGTAAGAGACCACCCTGTACGATCGGCGTGCTCGACCGCGCCATCACCCTGCCCCTCTCAGATCCCACTTACGACGGGTATTGGATGTTGTACCCACAGTGCGAGGCGACTCTCCTGTGGACCGTCCCTAACACGAGAACGGTCACGGTTCCCTAACAGCCGCCAATGGTAGCTCGACTCTCGTGCGTCGTCAAGCCGCGTGCTGCGTTCGCGTGATACCTCCACATTCCTTCCCCATGTCCTTCTCCTCCCCCCTCGTAGGCGCTGACCGAACCCACCGAAGGATAGGCGACACGGCGCTGGATGGCAGCTATGCTCTCATGAAGAGACTGCTCCAAGGACGCGCGCATGCGGGCCAACTTCGCTGACCCGGCCATAGGCGCGAGCGGGATGGGGTCAGCACAGCGTGAGCGAAGAAGGAACCAGGGAGGAGACCGTCAATGAGATCTACGATGCGTAGCGCTGTAGTGAGGCTCAGTGTGGTCGTTGGGACTCTGGCGCTGTTGCTAACTGGCACGCTGATGACAGCCTCGGCGGCGCCTGCTATGCCGCACTATACGGAATGTCAGTTCACGCGGGCGGTCGCGGTATGGTCTACCTCTAACAGCTACTACTATGGCGGGGATAGGGTCCAGGTCTGGGTGACCTTCGACAAACTCGTGGATCAAGGCGACACTACATACTGGTGCGGGAAGGTTCGCAACCATTCCCAGGTGCGTATCACCGGCACACATGCGGGATACATCACGGGGTACATTCACACCTCGGGGGGAGGGTGTGCAGACTGCTACTACTTTAACCCCTACGTCTACGCGGCGAGCGGCACCGTTGACTCATGGGGAGCATGGAAATCCGTTCGGTGCGCTGGTGTACAAGCCCAATTCGATATCAACGGCGCCATCGATCCTGCGCCGCTTGGAGAGCAGTACGTTTGCGCGTAGCAAAGCGGAAGGCCCAACCTGCGCTGGTTTCTGCCTGTGATCCGCACGACCCGGCCAAACCCGCCGAACGATAGGTGACAGCGCTTCGCATGGTCGCTACCCTGCAAGCGAGCGCCACGCACAAAGTCGGCTGTTGGCTTGCACATGATGCATCCAGGTCTGTCCATCCAGCATGTCGATGGATCATGGCCGTAGCAGTGTCGCGAGATTCCGAGCGGATGGTGATTCGGTACGTGGGAGAGATCAGGCCATCGCGGGTATGCCATGCTGCATGGGCATCAGCCGATAGGTATGCCGTGGCGCGGAGTGCTGTTGAGGAGCACGAATGTCTGATTAAGAAGCGAGAGGTCCATATCATGTTGTTCCGACTCGTAACGCCGTCCTCCGCGTTTCCTACAAGGACCGGCTGGGCCAGATGCGTGCGCCTTCTGCTGGCCGGACTTGCCAGCCTTGCGCTGCTGCTGTCGTTCGCTTCCACGGCGGGGGCGCATGGTCTGACCCGTAACGTTCCCACACATTCTCAGGTCTCGATGCGGTCGCTCTATGACACGGGGCAGTACTCGAAGGCGAAGCCTGTCCTCGGCTTCTGCAATGGCGCGACCTATCTGGGGTGGGCCTCGACCGAGAGCACGGCTCGGCTCAACATTGCCATCGGCACGTCACCCTCGCACTTCACGAGCGTCGTCACGTTCAATGAATACCTCTATCGCGACGTGAACCTCACCCGGTCAACCGGGCCATCTTTGGCGTGCTGGAATGGCCACCTCTATGTCGCCTTCACCGGGACCAACAACTACCTCTACGTCGGCTATTTTGACGGGAACGCCGCCCACAACTACCTGAACAACAAGAATAGGCTGAGTCAATTCAGCTATCGCAGCCCCGCGCTTGCGCCCAGCAACGATGGGCGACTCAACCTGGCCTGGACCGGCACCGACAATCGACTCAACGTCATTCGCACGTCCACCGGGACCACGTGGGGAGCCACCTACACCTGGAGCCAGACGGCCACCGGCGGGCCTGGCTTTGCGTACTTCTGCTACGGTGGGTGCAACCTCTATATCAGTTGGGTGGGGACCGATCTCGCCCATCAACTCAACATCGGCTACTTCAGGATCAGCGACGGCGGCTTTGTCTACCTCCAGGCGCTAGGCAACAACTACCAGATCACCTCGGCCACCGGGTACGACGCCTCGCTGGCGGTATCAGGGGGCAACACGCTCTATATGGGCTTCGAATTGGGGGGCACCGCCGTCAATGGCGCCAAAGCCTCGAATCCGAGCGGCTTCTGGACCCGTTCCATTAATACGAACAAGGATGAAACTGGCGCCTATGGGGTAGGCGCTGCCACCGACCCCTCCTCGGGCAGTGTCTACTTCACCTTCACGAGCACCTACTATCTCAGCCAGACGGAGGTCATCGTAAAGGCCGCGCATGAGCTAGCCATCTAGCGAACGGTTCCAATCGCGAGCCAACATTGTCGACAGGCGAATCGCCCAGCTACCTGGAATGCGCGCCTGCGAGCACGTGATGGCTCGCGTCTGATCACGTAGGTCCAGCGTACGAGCGCTGACGAGATCAACCTATGACCCTCGCGGCGCGGCGCCTCTGCGCCCTGCAGCGCGCGCGTTTGCTGTTGCAGCAGGTCACGCAGGCCACCCAATGCGCATGCGAAAGCCTGTGCAAGGTCTCCTGCGCTCGCGAAGCGGTCCTCCGGTCGCTTCGCCAGACCACGAAGCAGCGCCGCTTCCGCTGGCGCAGGCAAGGCGGGCCGCAGCGCGCGGGGACTGATGGGCGCGTCGCGTAGCACGCGCAGGAGCGTCTCAACCGGCGACTGGCTGCTGAACGGGAGAGCGCCGGTGACCATCTGATACAGTAGCACGCTGAGACTGAAGATGTCCGCCGCTCGGTCGACCATCACGCCTTGCGCCTGCTCTGGCGCCATGTACTCGGGCGTGCCGATCACTATTCCTGTAGACGCGCTGGAGTCTCGCGCCGCGCCAAGCAGGCGCGCGAGGCCGAACTCACTCAAATAACTAGCGCCCTCGGCGTCGAGGAGGACATGGCTGGGCTTGACATCACCATGCAGGATGCCCTGTCCATGCGCATAGTCGAGCGCCGCAGCGATCTCGCCGAGGGAGCGCGCCGTCTCAGGCAGCGCGAGCGGTCCACTGTACAGCGCCGTCGCCAGTGTTCCTCCCGCCATGTAGGGAAACACCTTGTAGGGCATGCCGCGCACACGCCCAGCATCGAGCAGCCGAAGGATATGCGGATGGGTGAGGCGCTGTACGATCGCCACTTCCTGCAGAAAGCGCGCCGCGGCGTCTTCGCGTTCCCCTGGCCGATCGGTCCAGCTCATGCCAAGCACCTTGATGACGGCCGCTGTGGGCGAGGAGGTGTCATGCGCCACGCGGTCACCGAGGTAGACCGCGCCGACGGGCCAATGCGCAAGAGGGCGTGTGAGGCGATAGCCTCCCACGATCTGTCCGCTCAGCCCTAGTGGGGACGCCTGCGTGGGCGGCTGGCTGGGATCGTCACGAGCGTCGGACGTCATGGATACTTCTCAGCGCGCCGAGGCGGATGTAGCCTCGGATGGCGCCCCACCCACGCAGGCCAGTCTGAGGACTGCCTGCACACGACGAAAAAGGCAGTAATTCGCGACCAGTATACCACGCCTCCTGTGGAAGAACGCCTGGCGCGAGGAGGCGTGATCCTGTGCGAGGAGCGTTCCCCTGCAACGCTCTGGCGACATCCGACGCGATCGGATCCGCTCTCCCATCGCCGCCGGCGCGGCCGTCCATCAGGGCAGCGCCACCCCTATCGGCCCAGGGCACGGCCCAATCCTGGCTGTCGCGCTGTCACGTGGCTCGTTCGCAGGCCGATCGCAGAAGGAGCGCCGTGGATCGCTGGCGCATCCGGATGCGCCGCTCAGCGGGCGCCGGGCGCGCAGCCGAGATGAGCCTTGGCGCCGGTGAGACCCTTATCGCGCGGAATGGGCCCAGCGTTAGGGTCGCTATCACCAAGTGCAAGGTTGGCCTCGATAGGAGGTGGGGAGATCTCTAGCGCGGTTTACTGATCTCGCCATGAGGAACTAAAGCAGTGGTAGACTGGGGGTATGGGAGCACCAAAACAGGCCGATTGGCGCGAGGAGCGGCGGAAGCGCGCCTGGGTCTTGAAGCAAGAAGGATGGCCGCAACAAGACATCGCGGCGGCGTTGGGAGGCATTGAAGGGGCGGTCAGCCAGTGGCTTGCGGCGCGCTCGTGAGGGGGGCGGGGTGGAGGCGCTCACGCATCGGCCGCCGCCTGGCATGACGCCGCGCCTCTCCGTGGAGCAGCGGGCGCAGCTGCCGACGCTGCTGGCACGAGGAGCGCCGGCCTCTGGATGGGGGTGACCCGGGCGCGCGACCTCATCATTGATCGCGCCCCGATTCTGGCCTGGCGCCGGATGGATGCCGATGCGGCGCTCGGTCATGCCCCCGCGCATCATCCACGTCCGCTCGTGCTCGGCTACCGGCTGCATACCGTGCTGTGTCGCGGAACCGGCTTACCGCTGCTGTTCCGGCTGTCTCGCGCGTATGTACATGATGCGCCCTTCGCCCGCTCTTGGAACGGGGGTCCAGCTCGTCGCGCTGCGCCCACGCGTGGTGCGCCTGGATGCGGGCTACTGGGGACTGAAGCTGATTGCCTGGATCCACACCGTGCTCGGCGCACAGGCCGTGATCCCGTGGAATCCCAAGCGGCAGAAGAAGCGGGACGGCCTGCCGCCGACCTGGACCGCGGCGGAGTTGGGCAAACGCACCAGCATCGAGCGCTTCTTCGGGCGGGTCTTGGTCTTCTTCCGTGTGCAGCGCCCGCCGGTCTTCGGCTGGACGGCGGTCGAGACGCGCGTGGCATTGACGTACGCGGCTGTGTGGGTCGTCGCCTTGGCCGCCTGGCAGGCCAGCCGCCCCGACCTCATCCGCTCACCGCGGCTTGTCCTGGCCCATGTCTGGGAGGGATTTGAGGTATGAAGCGCGAAGTCCGCTCCTGACATGGAAGCGGACGGAACTAGCGTGCGCAGATGGTCGCCTATGGGGCGGGCTATGTCCCGACGAAACGCCCTGAGTAGATGTCCATCATGTCCATCATGTCCATCAGTGCACGACCTTGGGACAAGATCGAGGGAACTGGCGCTGTTCACCGATTCGGTGTACCCTGGGCGGCGAATATGGTTGCCACTTTCAGCAGCGAGGAGATTGCCCGGTGTGGGTGAGGCTAGGTTTGCCGCGTCAACACTGGGAGCGCATGCTCGGGTTCTCGATCCCGGAGAGGCAGGAGCTTGTTATCGTGACCTACGATGGTATTGCCAGGTTGAACCTCGAAACACTGAAGCAGGCCGCTTTCGACGATCGCTACCCCGAAGGCGAAGGCATCTATGAGCTTGCCAGCAGTGAATTGAGGTATGACGGTCAGACCTACCAAATTGTTGGCGTCTATGGAGGTACTCCTCTTCTCCAAAACTCTTTGGGTGAGCGGATCGTGCTTGGCGTCGAGGAGGAAGAGGAGGAAAAGGATACGCCGGATGGCAGACATGTGAAGGCGACATCGGCGGAAAGCACGCTGCTGATCCAGGATCAAGATGGGAACCCCTCGTTCGAGTTCACCTTTCAGAACTTCTCGCGCGATTGGCAGCGTGCGACGTTCTCCCGCGATGGGAGATATGTCGTTCTGGGGATGCCGTATGACATTTACGCCTTCTGCAGAATATAAGGGGGCGCACAGTAGCCGCGCGGTAATCGACGCCAAATATGCCCTCTCGGCGAGTACCTGCGCCTGGACGGGTATAGCCGGCAAGGAAATCCAAGTGAGGTGCACGCATGTCAGATGCGAAGCCGTACCCGCGGACTATCTATGATGCTGCTTCTGCCCCAGAAGACAGGGTTACGAAACAGCCTCACCTTTCGTGTATCAATCTCGCCTGGCACGCTGGCTGACCTGCACGCACGTCACTGCTGCTACTAGGCTCAGTACTGCGAGCTGGGCGGGATGTTCTGGTTGAGGTGGAAGACGTTCTCAGGATCATACTGATCTTTCAGTGCTGTCAGGCGTGCGAGCTTGTCCCTGCTGTATGCCCGCTGGGTTCCGGCCTGACCCTCATCGGCCATCGCATGGACATAACCGCCGCTGGCGAACGGCTCCAGCGACTTGGCGTACTGGCGGGCGATCTTTATGCGTTTCGTATCCTCTGCGGGGTCTGTCCAGCGCGTGCTTATCACACACTCGACTAGCGCATGCCGATGACTGAAAGCCGTCTCGTCATCGGCCACGTCGGCGATCGCACCACCGTAGCACTGCATTTCAGCATGCATTTCAGCGTCAGGCGTCTGGGCCGAGTCTTCATCGGTCGCCGGGCCATTGATACCGCGGGTCAGAAAGGCGTGGAGAGCCGCGTCAGACAGCTCATGGAGGTAGTGACCTTTCCAATAGCGGCGCACCCCGTGTACGTCACTAGTAGTGTCATCCATGCGTTGCAATTCTACGTAGGTCATCTCGCGGACCCTCTCAGCAATGGGTAAGCCATCACCGCGCACGGTTGGCAAGAACCTCCGGCCCTCATCTGGGTCGCCTACCCAGACATACCCGATGCTGGCGATTCGCTGACCATGAAACTCCGGCGGCAGGAACGACCACTCGTCGGCGGTTCCCGTCCACGCTGTGAGGGTCGCCTCGCGGGGCGCCGTCTTGAGAAGATCACGCCAGCGTTGCAGCGCCGCGTCCGCCGCCTCTAGCGGGAAGAAGAGGTCGACGGCAAGCGCTTGGCCACGCATCGGGTGGAGACGGAACTCAAATTCTGTCACGATGCCGAAGTTCCCACCACCGCCCCGTAGTCCCCAATAGAGATCGGGGTGTTCGCTTTCGCTGACTCGCAGCACCGCACCATCCGCTGTGACCACTTCACAGGAGACGACGTTGTCACACGACAGGCCGAATTGGCGAGCCAGCCATCCCATGCCGCCGGCCAGCGTCAGCCCGCCGACACCGGTATGTGACACGTTGCCGGCAGTGGTCGCCAGGCCATAGCGCTGCGCTTCCCGATCGAGCGCCCCAAGCAGCGCGCCACCTTGCACCCGTGCGCGACGGCTATCGGGATCGACCTGCACGGTGTTCATCAGCGACAGGTCGATCATCAGGCCGTCCTCGACGACCGGATGACCAACGATGCTGTGGCCGCCACAGCGGATCCCCATCTCGAGCGTGTTCGCTCGACCAAAACGCAGGGCGGTGACGACGTCCTCGGTGTTCACGCAGCGGGCGATCACGGCAGGCCGTCGGTCAACCATGGCGTTCCAGACGGTTCGCGCCTCGTCATAGCCTCTGTCATCCCGTGTGAGGACCATGCCCTTGAATGCGCCCGCGAGCGCTGACGTGTCGATCGTGTCTCCCATTTCTTGCTCCTTAGGCAGACGGGGTTGCGCTGGCGAAGAACTCCACCAACACGGGAACCAGTGTCTCATCAGATGGACCGTGATCCTGACCCTCCAGCGTGCGCCGCTGCGCCTGGGGCAGCGTTTTGGCAAGCGCATCCGCCCCAGAACGCATGAACGCATGGGCCTCTTCACTGCCCATCATCACCGTGCCATCCATCACCAACGTGGGCACGGTGACGGATGCCCACTGCTTGAGCGGCGCTGGATCGCCGCGCTGAGTATCGCCCATGATCGTGGCGTCGTAGGGGAGCGTGGGCGCCAAGTCCTCGAGCCCAGCCCACATGGGCGACTGTCGCATGTGGGCGATTCCCTCGGCAGGAACACCCAGCTGCGTCTGCCAGTACGCGACCGCGTCGCCACGGCGTCCTGCGGCGACCAGCTCACCGAGCCGCTGCGCGAAGTCCTCCGGCATCGGAGGCCGGCTGGCGTCAACGATGAATGGTGGTTCGTAGAGCGCTAGCTTGGAGATCTTGGTCAGCAGCGCGAGGGCGGCGTCAAGGCCCAGCACCGCGCCGGAGGAATGCCCAAAGACGAACGCGGATCCCCCGGCTGCGTCGATGAGCGCTTCGAGATCGTCGATCTCGCGCTCGACCGCATAGGGCGCTGTGTCCCCGCTGGCGCCGCGGCCACGCCGGTCGTAGGCGAACACGGTGAACGAGGGCGCCAGGGCCGCCGCCAGTGATGCCTGGTCGGTCCGCGTGCCGAAGGCCGGAGCGACGAGGATGAGCGCGGATCCCTGGCCCGACTGATCGAACGCGATGCGCGTGCCGTCTTTGGAAACCACTGTTTGCATCGTCGTCTCCTTGCACCAATGTGTGCGGTATTCAACGTTCGGCGACCTTGGTCAGCGCCACTTCCATAGCCGGCGCCCACGTGTGATTTTCGTTTAAGCGCACATGATGTGCGGTTTGTATCTTCCCATGTTCGGTGAATACCACTGTGCAGCCGGTAGCTTCGCCCTTCCACGTCCATGTGTCGCCATCCACCGTCAGTTCCGCGTCTTGGATGTTGCCGCGGCTATCGTAGAAGCGCGTAAAGTACTTCCCGGTACTGTGGTCGTAGCCCAGAATTTCCGTGCCACCGACATCCATGTGGCCGATGCGCCCATAGGCCGTGTGGAGCACAAAAAATCCGCCGGGCATCCATTCGTACACATCGCTGGTCGTGATCTTGACCGATGGTGCGCCTGGGGCTTCAACCGTATAGCCCTCGTTGATCCACTTCCCAATAAACACGTCCAAGCGTTTGTGCTCTGCGCTGGGCTCTGGCGCTTGCCGCTGGGACTTTAGCATGTTGTCGTATGTCATCAGTACTGCTCCTCTACGCTCCACCTGCGCCGATCTTGGGCTTCACTGAAAGGCGGAACGAGCGCAGGAGTCTATCGCAATCTTGCTACTGCTTACAGGAGTGTGCGGAGGTTGACCGGCGCTGGCGGTCGGCCCGTGACGGAGGGTCGAGCCGTTTGTGAAGCCGGAGGTCAGACGAGCGCGATGGTCTGTGATTCATCGCCGCCTGCTAGGCATAACGCTGTACCAGACGGCCTTCTCGGCGTCGAGGCAGAGTCTGCCGGCTGATCCGCCATCTTCACCGCGCCAGGTCAGGCCTCCCCTCGTCGACCTACTACCAGTGGTCGACGCACAGGTTGGACGATCGCCTCAACGCGCGGCGACATCGGTGATGGGCGTGCTCGCGTCACCGAGCTCGCCCGAGAGCAGAATGGCAGTGCCCCCCGGGTCAGCGATCATCGCAAGATACATCTTGATCGGGGCCACGTATCGGGGGCGAAGGCTGTGATACCCATAGGCGGTGAGCTCCACGTATTTCGCGTCCACCGCCGCACGTGAGTGCAAGTAAAACTCCAGGACCACCGCGTAGCCGCCTGCCCCATCCGCTACCCGTGGATCAGCCTGCGTACGGGCGACGGGAAACGCGGGATCCCAGCGCGTCGGGTTGGCATCCAGAAAGAAGGTCAGCCCGCTCCCCATCTGCACCTGGACATGGGTCACGTGGTCGCTGCCGGCGGGAACGGCCACACCAAGCCGTCGGTAGAAGGCCAGCGGGTGGGCCATATCGTGCACCACCAGGCCCAGCATGTAGAGCTCAAGCGCCATGCGGACGTGCTCCTCCTGTGCCGACGCGTCGTCACCCCCGCCCCACGCCCTGTGGCGCAAGGACCTTCACCAGGTGGTGGCGCGCGCATGCTGCTACGATAGGGCGGCTGGGCGTGCGCTGTCTTGCAGATTCGTGCGCTTTTGTCAGCGTCGTGCTCTCATCTGGCTCCACGTGGCTCCTGGCCGCTCACGCTCGTGGTTGGCGCCACTGCTGAAGGCGAACGCATATGTCCTGCCGCCGCAGGCTCTCCCGCCCTACCACGGTTCTACCATTTCCAGGCTCGCTTGGCGTGCGCGCGGCGCAAGCTCGCGGCGGTAGGCGCTGGGGGTGACGCCGAAGTGGCGCTTGAACTGCTGCGTGAGATGGCTCTGATGGGCGAAGCCTGACGCCAGGGCCACCTCCGCCAGCGGCAGTTCACACCGCTGCAGCAACGCTTGCGCGCGCTCCACGCGGAGGCGTAGGACGCACTGATGTGGGCTCTCTCCGGTCGTCCGACGGAACAGGCGGGTGAAATGATAGACGCTAAAGCCGGTGAGCTGCGCCAAGGCGTCCAGGGAGAGGTCTTGGGTGAGGTGGGTCTGGATGAAGTCCACGACGCACTGCGCCTGGCGCGGCGAGAGCCGCCCCTGCGGCGGCTCAGGCATGGCGCTCCCGGCCGAGGAATAGCAGCGCAGCAGATGCGCCGCGAGAAAGTGCGCCGCCGTGTTGGCGTAGAGCGCGCCGGCGGGGGAGGGGCATTCCAGCTCCCCCCAGAGCGCGCGTCCCATTTGGGCCAATACCGGATCGTGGAGGTGTGGACGCTCCCACACACTAAGAGATGCCGGATCGACGCTGGTGATGCGCTCGGCGGTGTCTAGCAGCAGCGTCTTGCTGAGACGCAGGTGCAGGGTTTGCGTGGGCGCCACACTCGTGCTGCGCCAGCGCATTTCACGCGGTGGACCCCAGATGACGCGCAAGGAGGCGCTGCCTGCATGCATTTCCCTGCTGTCCCACGGACTGTTGGCGTATCGCATCTCGAGGCGCAGGCTCCCGCCGCGGAAGAAGACCAACGAGACGGCGGGGATGACCGGCGCCATCCAGCTCTCGCACTCCTTTGGCTCGAGAAGCGCAAGGGCGTCGAGCCCCTCCCACCCCAGGTCCGCGCTCGAGAGGTAGGGAAGCGGCGCCGCGAGAGCGCACTCGCCCTGGTTCAGCGCCGCTGCGGCCAGCGAATCGCCGTGCGAGCTGGTCTTCGTCATACGCCGCGTTCCTACCTTGGGCTTGTCCTGCTCGAACTGCTGCTCGACCTGAGGATGACAGTGGGATCTGCGCGTGCTGCGGTCACGCTCAGCATCGCCGCTTCCCGCTGTAAGTGTACACCACAGCGACAGGGACTGGATACGCCGCCGTGGAGAAAGAGCGCACGTTTTTGTGCGGCGCGCATGAATCTGCAAGACGATGCGGCGATACGCACCCTATGATGACGTTGGTTCGGGAGGAGGAGGTCGGGAGTAGGATTCTTAACGCATCCCGATTTCATAGGCGGTTACAGCGTGAGATGTGCGGAGCGCGGGTACTCGGCAGTAGACAGTTCCGTGTAAAGCTCGGCGAGGAGGGCAACCCAGCGCCACTCAAGCAGTGGGTGTCCGTCGCCGTCCCGACGCTGGTGGTGGATGGCACGGTACTGATGGGTCGTGAAGAATCGCATGCGTTCATGCGCCATGGGGCCGAGGCGCTTGCCCATGTGCTGCCCAACGCACAGCGTCGCACCCTGGACGGTCAAGATCATGGCTCCTCTCATGAGGCGCCGGTTTCTGTTTTGGTAGGGTTCTTTACACGGCTGACCTGTCATCCAATCGATGGCGACTGATCGCGGTGCCTGATGTCCCGCGCCGTCCTCGTTGTTGGATCTATGATGGAGAGAACAGGGACATGGATGGGCAACCCGCAGCATCTGCCATCGCCTGTGCGCTCCCGCGAGGCCACCACCCGTGCGTGGTGGAACTGGGCGCTCGAGCAGTGGTTTGCGCCTCATCGCTGGGAGAGTGAGGCATTGTATGAGCGTCTCGGCGTGTTGCTCATCAAGAAGTATGTCCCGACGGGTGGGGATTTCGTCATTCGCCGCTTTGGCATTCGCATCGCCGACATACGCGGCAGTCTCGACTCCTTGAGCCGATTTGAGCGGCTCACACGTCGGCTCGAAGCGCTTCATGAGGTCGCCTTTCTCGCCTTCCTGGGGTGGTCCCTCTGGCGCGCGCTCATACGCCAAACAACGCTCCTTGATCTCGGCGTCGCCATCGTGGTATACACCGTGCTGATCCTGTCCCCGGCGATGCTCCAACGCCATAATCGCCTGCGGGTCTCTTGGATCATCCGACGCCAGCTGGCAATGCAGATGCTCTCGCCGGCTGGCAGCGCAGATGCTTTGTACAGGCCATCTCATAAATAGGTGCGACCCACGTTAAGTCGGCTTCCCGCACGAGGTAGTGAACGTCGAGGGTATTCGTGAGACGTTTTGAGCGGCTAGAACCAGGCGCGCGAGAATATCGTGGCGCGTGTCCGGAGGAGCCACTGCCCGATGAGCAGTGTGCAAGAGAGGAGTCAGCCCCAGGTGTGCAACAAATATGCTGATGTACTATGGTGTTGCAGCGGGTCGTACAGGAAGTGAAAGGGGAACAAGGTGGCAACGGTAACATCGCGAGATGGGACGCCTATCGCCTTTGACCAGGCAGGAGCAGGTCCGGCGCTCATCCTGGTGGTGGGCGCATTCAACAGCCGGGCGACCGGGGCGCCGCTGGCGCAGGTCCTCGAAGGGCACTTCATCGTGCTTAACTATGACCGACGGGGGCGAGGCGAGAGCGGCGATACCGCACCGTATGCCGTCGAGCGCGAGATCGAAGACCTGGACGCCCTGATTGCCCACACCGGGGGATCGGTGTGTGTCTTTGGCTACTCGTCGGGTGCGATCCTCGCCGTGAGGGCCGCGGCTCACGGCCTCCCCATATCGCGGCTCGCGTTCTACGAACCACCCCCGACAGGAGCGCGGGCGGGCGAGCTCGCGCCTCAGCTCGCCGAGCTCATCGCGGCGGGTCGCCGAGGCGATGCCGTCGAGCTGTTCCAGACCGAGGCGGTAGGCATCCCAGCCGCTGTTGTGGCGCAGATGCGCAACGCGCCGTTCCGCCCGGAGCTCGAACACATGGCGCCGACCCTGGTCTACGAATCGACGATCCTCACAGCGTTGCCAACCGAGCTGCTAGCGTCCGTCCGAGCCCCCACGCTCGTACTAGACGGCGAGCAAAGTCCCGAGGTAATGCGGCAGGCGGCGCACGCATTAGCCGATGCCTTGCCTGCTGGTCGATATCGCACGTTGGAAGGGGTGGGCCATGATATTGTCCCGGCTGTCCTAGCCCCCGTGGTGGCGGAGTTCTTCCTCGCCCAATCGTAGTGCAGAAAGAGGCCATCTCATACGACCTGCCGGAGCAGGATGAGGATGAAGTTGACCCATTTTGGTGGTTCATCCCACGGGATGCGCAACGAACGGCACTAGGCCATCTGGAACCACGGGTCGTCGCGAATGGCGGTCAGACACTCCTCGAGAGGAAGGTCCTCATAGACGACCACCCAGGCGCCGGTGTAGCGCATGAAGGCGAGGTGGAAGCGATTCTCTCCGGCAAACTCCATCCGGGCGAAGCGCTCCTCAAAGGACGGAGAAAGCGCATTCGGACCTGGGCAGCAGTAGGTTGCGCAGAAGTAGAGAGACGACCGGTACCAGCGCGTCGAAAGACCGACGATGTAGTTCCAGTAGGGGTCGGACGGCGGCTCACGCACATAACGGGGTGTCAGGACCGTGTCCACCAGCTCTTGTGCCCGCGCGGTGACAGCGGCTTGCACGGAGGCGGGGATCGTGGGTTGTGGGGGTGGGGACGCCACCCACCGACGGGCGCCGGTTGGTTTGTGTGGGGACATGCGCGCTCCTCCTCGCTGAGGGGACCTTGGGTGTGGTGCTCGCTAGAGGGAACTGTAGCACGCTGAAAAGAGCGCTGCAGCATCAGCACGCTGGAGCGTGAACCCATCCGTGTCCTTCTGTGTCCAACACGAGACTGAAGTTAGCCCGGTTTGGTGGCTCTTGGGCGCTTTTGGTGATGACATGATAGAGGAGTCTTTCGTATACCAGCGTGGGCGCGAGCGGGCGCACGAGCGGTCGTGTTCCAAGGATGTTCTCTGTGTCGACTGCCCTTCTCCCCGATCCCACGCAGCTTCGCCTCATCTGTCTGAGCGCGTCGGAGACCCTGATCACGATGGTTGTCTCGCCGACGGGCCAGGAAGCGCGCTGTCCGCGCTGCCACCGGCCCTCCCGTCGTGTCCACCGCCGGTATCAGCGTACTCTTGCTGATCTGCCCTGGGGCGGCGTCGCCGTCCGGCTCTGCCTGCATGCCCGCCGCTTCTTCTGTGACGACGTGGCCTGTGAGCGGCATATCTTTACCGAGCGGATCCTGACGGTCGCTGCACCCTATGCACGCCGTACAACGCGCCTTGCCGGCTGGTTTGTGCAGGTGGCCTTTGCCCTCGGTGGCGCTCCAGGCGCTCGGCTGCTCCGTCGTGGTGGCGGTGCGACCAGTCGAGAGACGCTCCTTGATGCGATCCGCGCTTTCACGAGTGCGCCGCCCTTGACCCCACGGTGCTCTCTGTGGATGATTTCGCCTTTCGCAACGGCCGGACGTACGGGACGATCCTGGTGGATCTCGAGCGCCATCGGGTCGTGGACCTCTTGCCCGACCGCTCCCGCTGACGGGGTGGCCACGTGGCTACGGGACCATCCCGGGGTGCAAATCGTCAGCCGGGATCGCGGCGGGGAGTATGCCGAAGGGGTGGCGCGGGGCGCGCCAACTGCCATCCAGGTGGCAGATCG
>Ga0207684_10001336_pt1 | contig 27075 bp, 30 predicted proteins | sample KBSK5501metaG_FD_184342 | JGI IMG/M metagenome (GOLD analysis project Ga0207684, IMG submission 184342) | Corn, switchgrass and miscanthus rhizosphere microbial communities from Kellogg Biological Station, Michigan, USA - KBS K5-50-1 metaG... | ecosystem: Host-associated > Plants > Roots >...
GCACTCCGTGGTTGGTGAGAGAGGTCCTTGCCGGCTACTCGGAAGAGGCGCCGGTGACAGCGCGCCAAGCATACAGGAGGCCCGTCCCGGCGATCCCGACCAGCCCGGCCGCCGCCGTCACGCCGCCCGGGGTCGGGTCGACGCTCGTCAGGGCATAACCATAGGCGGCGAGGATGACGAGGATTGGAACCGCGAGCGCGACCGCTGCCATGCGGGGTTCCTCGATCCGGCGCAACCGCCTCACGCCCGCAGTATCGCAGGGTGATCCTAGGCCAGGGATTCCACCCAGGCGCGGTGCAGCGACCCGTAGCGGCCGCTCCGCTCCCGCAGCTCCGCCGGCGGTCCGTCCTCGACCACACGCCCCCCATCGATGACGAGCACCCGGTCCGCGATGTCGACCGTGGACAAACGGTGGGCGATGATCACCGCCGTCCGGTCGCGCAACAGAGTGCGCAGCGCCCGCTGCACGAGACGTTCCGAAGGCAGGTCTAGCGACGACGTGGCCTCGTCCAGGATCAGCACACGCGGATCGGCAAGGAACGCGCGCGCGAAAGCCACAAGCTGGCGCTGTCCGGACGAAAGCCGGACGCCGCGCCGGCGCACGTCGGTCTCGTACCCGTTTGGCAAGGCGCTGATGAACTCGTGGGCGCCGATCGCGCGCGCCGCCGTCTCCATCTCCTCGCGCGTGGCCTCGGGGCGGCCGAACAGCAGGTTGTCGCCGACGTTGCCGGAGAACAGGAAGCTCTCTTGGGTGACCATCGCCACCGCCCGGCGCAGCTCGTCGGTGGCGATCGACCGGAGGTCGACGCCATCCAGCGTCACACGCCCTTCGGTCGGGTCGTAGAAGCGCGCCATGAGCCGCGCCATGGTGGTCTTGCCCGCCCCGGTCTCCCCGACGAGCGCCACTATCTGCCCGGCCGGGATTCGGATGTCGATGTCGTGGAGGACCGCCTTGTCGCGATACGCGAAGGTGACATTCTCGAAGGCCAGCGCGCCCCTGATCGCTCCCAGGTGCACCGGTGTCGTGGGCTCCGGTACGGTCGGCCTCTCCTCGATGACCCCGGCGAGCTTCTCGAGCGCGGCGCCGGCCGCCTGGAACACGTTGTAGAACTGCGACAGGTCCTGCATCGGCTCGAAGAACTGCCGCAGGTAAAGGACGAAGGAGGTCAGCAGGCCCAGCGTCAGCTGGCCTCGGACCACGAGGTAGCCGCCGAACAGCAGCACCAGCGCGGTCGTGAAGCGGCCGAGCAGGTTGATGGCCGGACCGAAGGTCGAAGCCAGGCGGTTGGACCAGATGTTGGCGTCGCGGTAGCGGCCGTTGACGTCGGTGAAGATCTCCTGGTTGCGCGGCTCGCGACGGAAGGCGTGCACCGCGCGGATGCCGCCGAGCGATTCGACGTAATGCACGATCACGAGGACGATCGCGCGACGGACCGCTCGATATGAGCGGGCCGAGTTGTTCCGGAACCACCACGTCAACGCCAGCACCAACGGCATGGCGACCAGAGTCACCACGCCCAGGCGTGCGTCGAGGTACAGCAGGATGAACGTGATCGCGACGACCGATATCAGCGACGTGATGACCGAGGTCAGGCCGGTCGCGAGCAGCTCGTTGAGCGCGTCGATGTCCGAGGTCAGGCGCGAGATGATGCGACCCGACGTGTAGCGCTCGTAGAACGAGAGCGAGAGCTCCTGCACGTGGCCGAACAGGATCTTTCGGAGGTCGAACATGATGTCCGCGCCGATGCGGCCCGAAAGGCGCAGGAACGCGTAGTTGGCGGCCGCGTTGACGACCAGCGCCAGGAGCAGGGCGCCGACGATGATCCCGAGCGCGGTCAGGTTGCGCGGCCTGATCCCCTTGTCGATGCCGAGCCCGACCAGGTACGGCAGGGACAGGTAGGCGGCGGAGCGGATCGTGATCAGGGCCGCGGAGACGAAAAGCTCGCTGCGGTAAGGCCGCGCGAGGCTTGTCAGTAGGCGCCGGCTGCGGCGCCGCAGCAGCCCGGCGACGTTCGCCGAGTATTCGTCGACCTCTTCGGACGCGACTCCGCGCCACCGGTCGGCAGGGGCGATGCTGCTCAAGCCGTCTGCATCCTCGAGGCTTCGTACTCCTGCGACAGGAGCGCGCGGTACAGGTCGTTCGACTTCAACAGGTCGGTGTGGGTTCCGACCGCGACGACTCTGCCGCCGTCGATGAGCGCGACCCGATCCGCGAGGGCGAGCGTCGACGGCCGGTGGACCACAAGCAGCCCGGTCACGCCCTCGAGGACTCGTGCGAGGGACTCCTCGATGACCGCTTCGGTATGCACGTCGACCGAGGACAGCGGATCGTCCAGCACGAGCACCGGCGGGTTGCCGAGGACGGCGCGCGCGAGGGCCAGTCGCTGCCGCTGCCCGCCCGACAGCGTGTAGCCCTGCTCGCCCACCCGCGTTTCCAGTCCCCAGGGCAGGTCCCAGACAAAGCCCGCCTGGGCGACGTCGATCGCGCGCTTGAGCTCCTCGTCGGAAACCACGGGGCGTCCCATGACCAGGTTTTCGTGGACCGAGGCCGAAAAGAGGATTGGCTCCTCGAAGGCGACGCCGACGTGTGAGCGCAGCGAGCGGAGATAAAGGTCGCGCACATCGACTCCGTCGAGCAGAACCTGGCCTTCGGCAACGTCGTACAGGCGTGGCAGCAGGTAGGCGAGCGTGGTCTTGCCGCTCCCGGTGCGCCCGACGATGCCCACCGTCTCGCCCGGCTCGATGACGAGGTTGAAGTCACGCAGGATCCAGTCGTCCGACTTCGGGTACTTGAAACCGACCCCGCGAAACTCGATCCGGCCGCGACACTGATCGAGCGAGTGGGCCCCGGCGCGGTCGGCGATCTCCGGTCGCGAATCGAAGACCTCGTTCAGCCGGTCCGAAGCCGTCTGGCATTCCTCGCTCATCGAGAGCACGTAGCCGATGGCGTCCATCGGCCAGGTGAGCATGAAGATGTAGGTCATGAAGGCGACGAGGCCGCCGATGGTGAGGCTCCCCTGGACGACGTTGAAGCCTCCAAGCAGAAGCGCCGCCACCAGCGAAAGGTTCGGCAGGAAGTTCAGCTGCGTCCAGAGCTCCGAGCGCGCCTTGATGCCCTCCAGGCTGGTGCCGCGCACGAGGCGGGCCTGGTCCTCGAAGCGCTTTTGCATCAGCGGCATGCGTCCGAAGGCCTTGATGATGCGGACGCCGGTCGCCATCTCTTCGATGATCGTGGTGAGGTCCCCCGTCTGGTCCTGCAGGCGGCGGGCGATCACCTTGTACTTGTCGTGGAACTTGAGGCTGAAGTACGCGATCGGCAGCATGCAGACGACGACAACGATCGTCAGCACCCAGTCGAGGCTCAGCATCAGCACGACCACGACCGCGAACGTCAGGAAGATCTGCAGGAACCAGATCAGTCCGAAGCTGACGAAGCGGCGCACGGTGCTGATGTCGGCGATCGCCCTCGACAGCAGCTGACCCGACTGCCAGTTGTCGTGGAAGGAGACCTGCAGGTTCTGCAGGTGCGCGTAGAAGTCGTTGCGCAGGTCGGTCTCCATGTTGAGCGACGCGATGCCTGAGTAGTTGCGGCGCAAATAGATGAAGACGAACTCGAGGAGCCCGATCAGCAGCAGCAGCCCCGCCATCGGGAGAAGCTGGCCGAGCTGGTGGTGCGTGATCGGCCCGTCGATGATGTACTGGATCACCTTCGGGATCGACGCCGCGGCGGCGAGGCTTCCCAGCTGGGCCACGACGAAGACGACGACAAGCCCGATGTAGGGCCGCATGTACGGGATGTAGCGCCGCAGCGCCAGGAGACCCAAAGTTGCTCACCTCATTGCGCCCAAAAAATGGGCGCGCGAAACCACACGCTGGCGGGGACCGTGCATTTTACCGCGAGCGCGGGCTCACGGCGGCTATTTTTTAGCCGGCCAGGTCTCGAATCGACACGATCCCGATCACCTCGCCGTCCTTGACGACCGGCAGGTGACGGAATCCACGGTCGAGCATGGTCTTGAGAGCATCTTCAACCGGCTCGTCGGGGCCGACGGTTATCGGATCGGCCGTCATCCACGAAGAGACGGAGTGCGAAGGAGCGTCGTGCGACTGCGATATCGCGCGGACGGTGTCACGCTCGGTGAAGATGCCGTCGAGCCGGGTGCCGTCCATTACCAGCATGGAGCCCACCCGGTGCTGGGCCATCAGCGCCACCGCCTCGCCGACGGTGGTCGAAGGGTGGACCGTGAAAAGGTTCTCGTTCATGACCTCCCGTACGGTGGCCATCACCCCGGATTCTATGCCTGGCCGAGGAGGCATAGGAAACGAGGCCAGCGCGCCGGTGGCGGCGATGATCAAGAGCACGAGAACGCCTTCGAGCCGGGCAAATCGGAAGCCTCGTCGCCAGACCAGTGCTGACATCGCGACCATGACCAGGACTCCGGCTGTCTTGGCGCTGAGCACAAGACCGTACGGCGTCGCCCAGAGGTCGCTCAGCCTGCCTATAGCGTCAGTGGCGCGAAGCACTCCCGTCAGCGCGGTGATCGCGAAAGCCAGGAAGGCGACGCGCCCGAATCGCGCCAGCAGCGCTCGCCCTTCCTCGCCCCGCCACCCGCCTGGCGGCCGAAGAGTTGCCAGCACAAGGATGCCTCCGGCCCACATTCCTGCTGACAGCACATGAATTACATCGGTGAAGATCGCGCCCGCGGGCGGATTGACGGCGGCGGCGTGACCCGCGAACGCGAGCGAAGCGACGGCGAGGATGCCGGGCACCGCCACCATAGGCCGGCCGTTGAGGCAAAGGCCCAGTGCTGTGCCCTCGGCGACGACTCGAATGATCACGAACACATTCACCTGCCCGGTGAGCACCTGCACCAGCACCAACCCGAGGCCTCCTGCCAGCGCCGCGGCCAACGCACGATGCATCGGAACCCGCGCCCACCTCATGAACGGCGGCATCGCGGCCAGACGTCTTACGACCACGATCCCTATGAAACCCAGGAGACCCGCATATTCGAGCCAATGGAAGAAGGCGGACGCCACTTCGGCTGACGAAGGGATGGTCATGTCGTCCAGCTCGGGTTGGTGATCGCGGTCAGCACGTGGTCTTCCCAGCGCCCGTTGATGAGCAGATACGCGGGCGCGTGGCCCTCGATCTTGAACCCGCAGCGCTCGAGGACGGCCGCGCTCCGCGCGTTTCGAGGCATGTAGTTCGCGGCGACCCGGTGCAGCTTCCACGTGCCGAAGGCGAACGCGACCGCGCCGCGCACGGCCTCGGTCATGTAGCCCTTTCCCTGCTCGACTGCGGCAAGGTTGTAACCGAGGACGCACGACTGGAAGGCACCGCGGTGAACCTGCGTGAGGTTGAGGTTGCCGATGATCCGCTTCGGCGCCGTCCGCGGGAACAGGAAGCCACGGAACCCTTCTCCGGCTGACGACTCGACAGCACGATTGCGCACCTGCTCCAGCCACAGCGCCTCGTCGAGGAAGTTCAACGCGAATACCGGCGAGAAGGGCTGGAGGTGATCGCGATTTTCGCCGTAGTAGCGAATGATCTCCGGCACGTCCGCGGCGTCGGCGAGGCGAATGACGAGTCGCTGGGTCTCGATCAACGCGGGTCTACACTAACGCCGACCTCAAATGATGGAAGAGGCGCAGCTGAAGGACCTCGCGGGCGTCAGTGTTGAAGAGGTCGAGGCGCAGATGGACCGCCTCCTCGCACCGGAGATCGATTGCGCCTCGCTCTACCGCCGTTGGGAGCGCCAGCAGTGGGCCGTATCCGACCTCGACTTCCAAACCGACGTCCAGCACTGGGAGAACCTGCCTCCGAGCACCCGGCAGGTCATGCAAAACACGATGACGCTCTTCTTCATCGGTGAGCAGGCCGTAACCGACACGCTTGCTCCGCTGCTTCATGCGGCGCCCTATGAGGACGAGAGGATTTTCCTCGCCACCCAGATCGCCGACGAGGCCAGGCACACGGTTTTCTTTCAGCGTTTCTTCGAGGAGGTGCTCGGAGTCGGTGGAGGCTTGCATGCCGCGCTCGAGGCGATCGGGCCCCGCACGAGTGAGGGCTTTCGGAAGATATTCGAACACCAGCTCGTCGACGCCATGGATCTCATCCGCCGCGAGCCGCACAACGAGGTCGCGTGGGTCGAGGGCGTCGTGACGTACCACCTGATCATCGAGGGCTACCTGGCGCTTACCGGCCAGCGCACCCTCCTGCGCACGCTCCGGAATGTGGGCATGATGCCCGGCTTCGTCGCCGGCTTCACGGCGGTGGCTCGCGACGAGTCACGCCACATCGGTTTCGGGGTCCTCGCCCTCCGTCGCAGGATCGCCAAGGAGCCCGAGATGGCGCGCGTGGTCACGCGCAAGGTTCTGGAGCTGCTGGAGCCGGCCGTGCGGACGGCCGTGGCGCCCGACCGGCGGCTGCCGATCGAGGATCCGCGCGACGTGCCGCCGCCACTTCGCGTCAACGGTATGGAACTGCGCGAGTTCGCCCTTTCGTCGCTGGCGAAACGATTGCGCGCGGCCGGCGTTTCCGAGTTGGCGGCGCAGGGAGTGCGGGCGCGCGGCATGCAGCTCTACGAGACGGCCTGGTCGGAGTACGAAAGCAACCATGGGTTGCGTCACCCTGTCCGGTTCTATCAGGACGGCCTGGTCACCGCTCCCTAGGCGATGATGCCGCCGCCCAGGACCTTGGTGCCCGCATAGAGAACCGCGGCCTGACCCGGCGCCGCGCCGAGGAAAGGCTCGTCGAGCGCCAGCCGCCCTGATGCGTCGTACGTCGCGGGTATCGGCTGGGCGTGATAGCGCAAACGAGCTTCGCAGCGCAGTGGCCCCTCGGCCCGAGCATCGATGAAGCTCACATCGCGAAGCGCAACCTCGCGTACCGCCAGCTCCTCCTTGCGGCCGACCACCAGCCGGTTGGAGGGCGCGTCGATCTTGATCACGTACCATGGCCCGGCCTCGCGCAGGTCGCCGAACCCGCTCCGCTGCCCCACAGTGTAGAGCGCCGTGCCGCGATGGCTGCCGAGCTCGCGACCAGCGGAATCGACAACCGAGCCCGCGTGCACCGGCAGCCGCTCGGATAGATAGCGGGCAGTGTCGCCGCGCGGCACGAAGCAGATCTCCTGGCTCTCCGCCTTGTCGGCCACAGGAAGGCCGAACTCTCGCGCGTGCTCGCGGACCTCGCGCTTGGTCATGCCTCCAAGCGGAAATGAGATCCGTGCGAGCCGTTCGCGATCGAGGTGGTAGAGCATGTAGGACTGGTCCTTGGCGGGATCGACGGCGGCGTGCAGCTCTGGTCCATCCGCGCCGGCGAGGATGCGCGCGTAATGGCCCGTGGCAAGCTTCTCGAACCCGAGATCGAGAACACGCGAGAGCATGAGGTCGAAGCGGACGAACGCGTTGCACCGAATGCACGGATTTGGCGTCCGGCCTTCGAGGTAGTCGCGATGAAACGGCTCGATGACGCGCTGGCCGAACTCCGCCTCCAGGTTCCAGCAGTAATAAGGAATTCCGAGCACCGTCGCCACGCGGCGGGCGTCTTCGACCGCCGACAGAGAGCAGCATCCGCCGTGCTTTGCCGACTCCTCAGTTTCGCCCCTCGGCCACTGCTGGAGCGTGATGCCAACGACGTCGTGCCCTTGCGCCTGCAGCAGCGCCGCCGCCACGGAAGAATCGACGCCGCCGGACATCGCGACCGCGATCCTCACGCCGGCCAACTTACCAAATGGCCTCTAGCACGATGGCTTCAGCTCAGGGGGCAGGTCTTGAGCGCCGATGGTCTGGCGGATGAAGTCGAGCAGCGTGGGCGCTTCCCGCCGGGCGATCAACCGGCCAAACGCCACAAACGCAAAACCAAATGCCAGAAACGGGAGTGTGTAGGCGAGGTCGCCGATCTGACCGGAGCCGGTGAGTTCCTCGCCGACGACGACGACGTTGAACAGGAGCACGGCGCCGATCCAGACCGTCATGAAGGCTGCGACGTAGTAATAGCTGCGGAAAGTCACTCTGGCCCGAGTCCCATGACCTCCTGGCTCGAGGTTCACCACCGCGATGGTTTGGAACGCGTTGTGAACCCACATGTGGCGGAGCCGGAGAACGACATCCGCACCTACCGGAATGCGAGCGCGCTGGACGGGTTTTCCCCAAAAGGAGAACCCCGTCTCAGAAAGCAATGCCTGGCGGCATTCATCCGGCGACCGCGATGAGTCGAGCAGGCGAGTCTCGCGCCACCAGGGATTGAGCCAGTAGCTGATCCCTATCGGCGGCTCTCCACGATTTGCCGCGCGACGATCTCCGCATCCTCGCCCACGCCATGGAGGATCGACGACTTCAGCTTCCGCATCCAGTGCACGCCCATGAAATACAGGCCGGGGACCTTGGTGCGGCCATCCGTCTGGATGGGAAAGCCCATGTCGTCGAACACCGGGAACCTCACCCATCCGTACTCCGGCCGGTAACCGCTGGTCCAGATGACGCTTCCGATTCCCTCCCGCGCGACGTCGAGCTCGGTCCGCGTCTTGATTCGCATCGGTGGAGGAATGTCGTATTCGGGCTGGGGCATCCCTTCCCTCTCGCAGCAGGCGTCGATGTATGCCCTCACGTCAGCCCACCGCGCATCGCCGAAGTCCACGCTCGCGGCCAGGTCGTCGGCAAAGCGAAGTGTCGAGCCATCCGCGCCCGTGAAGCGCCCCAGTAGCTCGACGCCCATCTCGTGGAGAGTGCGGAAGTGAAGATCATGCCCGCCGTCATGGCCCGTCGCCTGAGGATTCCCGACCAGGCGCGCGGCGGGCGACGGAAGCTTGTCCGGGGTGCGATCGACAAACCCAGACTCGATCATCCACCAGACCAGGTCGTGCCCGGCGAGCCGGCGAGGGATCCATGGGCAGCGGCCGCAGGCAAGGAAAACCTTGCGACCGGACTCGTGCAGCTCCTCCGCGAGCTGGCAGCCGGTCTGACCGCTGCCCACGATCAACACGTTTCCCGGCGGCAGCTTGGCCGGGCTCCCGTAGTCTTCCGCGAGGACTTGGTGGAGCTTCGACGGCAGCGTGTCTGCGCCGGCCGGCCGGTGCGCCTTGTGATAGGAGCCCGAAGCCACTACGACAGTGCGAGCGCGGACCTGGCGGTCGCCGAGGCTCAGCAGGAATCCACCGTCCGAGTCTGCCTCGAGCGCTGATACGTGGCTGTTTTCATTCACCGGTGGATGGAACGATTCGGCCCACGACTCGAAAAACGCGACCAGCTCCGCGAGGGACATGAAGCCGTCGGGTTCGGGACCTCGATAGACGGCGCCAGGGAGTTTCACCGACTGGTTTGGTGTGACCAGGCAGAACGAATCCCAGCGCCGGCTGCGCCAGGTTTCCGCGATCCGGCCGCTGTCGAAAACAACGTGGTCGGCGCCCGCCTGGGTCAGGTACCAGCTGGTCGCCAGTCCCGCCTGCCCGGCGCCAATGACGGCGATGTCGATGCTCTCGGTCATCCGGCGGCCAATCTTAGTTGGCGCTAGCCGACGAGGTCGCCTTCGGCCGGCTCGACCGTCACGCCGCGCGACTCGAGGTATTCGACCCCTCGGTCCAACTCCTCCGGCTCCCCCGTGACCTCCAGCAGCACCCAGCCCTGGTCCCGCGTCACGTCGGCACGGCGGATGTTCGTGACGATCTCGAACTTCCGGCCGAGCTGGTAAATGACCGGCTCCTTCACCAGGGCCGGACCGAAGATCAGCTTGAGACGCCGCCTCGCCATGAGGCGAAGTCTATTAGCCGCTAGCCCCCGGCGACCGCCGGCACTATTGAGATCTCGTCCTTCTCGGACACCTTCGCCCCAAGCCCTGGCCCGAGCCGGACATCCTCGTCGTTGAGGTAGACGTTGACGAACTGCCGGAGCTCGCCGTTCGCGTCCAGCAGCCGGTCCTTGAATCCGGGGTAGCGCGCATCCAACGCCGCGATTGCCGAGCCGAGGTCGGTGGCTTCGACGGCCACCGTCACCTGACCCTCGGAGAGGCGGCGGAGAGGTCCCGGGATGCGGAATTGCGCCATGACTAGATGTTCACCTTCTCGCGAAACGATTTTAGGGTCGGATCTATTTCGACGCGGCGCGCGTTGCCGTCAACCGACGCCAGCACGTCCGCGGTCTTCAGGCCGTGCCCGGTGACGTACGCCACTATCACTTCATCGCCTCTCCAACGGCCCGCGCGTGCAAGTTTCGCCAGCACACCGATGGTCACGCCCCCGGCCGTTTCGGTGAAGATGCCCTCGGTGCGGGCGAGCAGCCGCATCCCGGCCACGATCTCCTCTTCGGTCACCGCCTCGACGACGCCGCCGGTCTCGAGGACGATCCTATTGACGTAGATGCCGTCCGACGGATTCCCGATCGCGATCGAGCGGGCGATGGTGTCGGGCTTGACCGGGAGCACGCGCTCTGGCGTCTCCGACTTGAACGCGTTGTAAACGGGGGCGCAGCCGAGAGCCTGTGCGCCGGTCAGCGCTGGAACGCGGTCGTCGCGGACGAGCCCGTATTCGATGGCCTCGCGGATCGCCTGCCGATGGCGCACGAACTGGCAGCCGCTGGCGATCGGGATGATGATCTCGTCCGGCAGCTTCCAGCCCAGCTGCTCGATGGTCTCGAAGGTCAGGGTCTTGGAGCCCTCGGCGTAGAAGGGCCGGATGTTGATGTTGCAGAAGGCCCATGGGGTGGACTCCAGCAGCTGGCTGCAGAGGCGGTTGACCTCGTCATAGTTCCCTCGCACGGCGACCACGTTGGGGTCGAACACGCTGATGCTCACGACCTTCGCCGGTTCGAGGTCGACCGGGATGAACACAAAACACTCCAGACCAGCGCGCGCCGAATAGGCTGCGACGGCGTTGGCGAGATTGCCCGTTGAAGCGCACGCGATGGTCTCGAACCCGTGGGCACGCGCCCAGCTGATCGCGACCGAAACCACACGGTCTTTGAACGAGTTGGTCGGGTTCATGCTGTCGTTCTTCAGGTATAGGTTGCTGAGGCCGAGCTCTTCGCCCAGCCGCTCGGCCTTGACGAGCGGGGTGAACCCCTCGCCGAGGGTGACGATCGGGGTCTCGTCCTCGACCGGGAGGAGGTCTCGATAGCGCCACATCGAAGCGGGCCCCTGTTCGATGCGCTCCCTGCTCACCACCTTCTTGAGGGCGGCCTCGTCGTAGACGACGTCGAGCGGCCCGAAGCACATCTCGCAGACGTGCGTGGCCTGGAGCTCGTACTCCGCGCCGCATTCGCGGCACTTCAGCCCGAGGAGCTTGGCCATCTTGTCAGTTTAGAGTGGGCGTTACGAGAGGCCACTGATGGACAAGCGCGATCTCAAGGATCGGTACGAGGCCACGGGCGACGAGGCGGCTTATGAAGAGGCGCTGCCGCTGTACGAGCAGGCGATAGCAAGCGGTGCCGATGCGCAGGACTTCATCGACTACGGCTACCTGCTCGAGTGCCACGCCCGGAACCTGCTCAGGCGGGCCGTGGCCAGCTATGAGCATGCGCTAGAGCTCGACCCCGACCTGGACAAGGCCTACTACCAGATCATCGGGGCGCGCGCCGGCCTGCGAGAGACCGAGCTGCCGATCGCCATGCACGAAAAACGACTCGCCGCCGCCCCGAACGACATTCGCGAGTACCGATTGCTGGCGAGCGCCTACCTGGCGGCGCACGCGTATGACAGGTCCGCCGAGGTAATCGAGCGAGGGCTGGCGCTCGCGCCGGACGACCCGATCCTCATCGGCACACGGGCCGAGGTGCGCGGCGAGACCGGCGACTCGGAAGGCGCCTTGAGCGACTGGCGCCGGGCGCTGGCGCTGGATCCCGACCACATCGGTCCGCTGTACATGAGCGCGTTCTTCCTCGAGCGCCTCGGCCGTCGCCAGGAGGCGATGGACACCTGGCAGAAGATCATCGAGTGGAGCGAGTCACGCGGCTACGAGCCGGACACGTTGTGGCCGAAGCAGGAACTGGCGAGACTCAAGGAAGGCGTTTAGTCCGGGCCGCGCGGAAGGCGTTCGAATCCAGTCGGCGGCGGAATCGTGAGCAGGCGACCGTCATCGGTGCGAACGATCTGCCAGCCGCCTTCGTGCACCATCCAGTGATGCCGGTAGCAGAGAAGGGTCAGGTTCTGAAGGTCACCGGGCCCGTTGTGGATCCAGTGGATGAGGTGATGGCCTTCGGTCATGCTCACTGGCCGGTCACATCCTGGCCAGGTGCACCCGCCGTCGCGGACCTTGAGCGCCTTGCGCTGGGGTCCGGAGATCGTCCGCTTGGCTCGCCCGACGTCGATCACGGTCGAATCGGAGCCGAGGACAATTCGCGTCACCGCGCAGTCGCAAGCCAGTCTCTCAACTGCTTTGGCCGAGATCGGCAGCGAGAACTCCATGGTCGCCCCCGCCGCACCAGGCAAGCCGAGCAGAGTCTCCAGCGACGCAGTGACCTGCAAGTGCGCGCGCTGCGGCACCAGGCCGTTGTCGAGCGCACGCATAGAGAGGTCGACCAGGGCGTCAGCCATGCGCGTGTCGCGAGTCCGGTCGTCAGCCTTTCCCGCACTCTTCGCCAAGGGCTCGAGCGCAGTCCGCACAGCGGCGCCGCCGACCTTGTCGAGGTAGCCGCTGAGGAAGACCGTACCGTCGTCGCCGCTCGACAGCTTGAGGCTGCGCGCCTTCACGCTTTGTGCCTCTTTCTCAGCGCAGCCCTCGGGGTCGGCGGCATGGCAAGCGTGGTAGCAGTCGTCATGAAAGCGAGCGATGGTGTGCTTGCGAGCCTGCCTCAGCAGCGCGGTTTGATCGAGACGCTCGCCCACAGCGGCTGATGTTCGCGCGATCAGGGCGAAGTGGGCGAAGCCAATCTCACCATTTGCCATTGCTGACGAGCTCTGGCCCAGATATGCCAGTTGCTGACCGGCGCAGATGCGATCGCCGGCAGCTCCGCCACTCATGTGGCAGTTGGCCTTGATCCACGAGGCCGGACTGTCGAACCCTTGCCAGTCGTACTCGTCGGTCTGAGCGAACTGGGCGGCAAGACATGAGAACTCCAGCTCCCTTTGATCGATCTCCTGGCGCCGGCGGATCAGCTCGGCAGCGATCCCCTCGCCGGCTCTGGGTGCAACTCCCCCCACCCCACGCTCCATGCTGAGAATTGTACGAACAGATGTTTGGAGAGTCAAGAAAAGTCGGTGTTAATTTCGTGCGTCCCGAACTTCCAACCACCACGTCAGCTCGTCGCCAGGTGCCAACAACGGCGGGGGCACTGCCAGGTGAGGACGGTCTCCCCCACCCGTCGCCGGCTCGATGGCGATGTGGTAATAGCCGCCGAGATCGCCGTTGCAGACCCACACCCCGACGTACGGCGTCAAAGCCCGGTCCCACACGATCTCAACCGCGGACCATGACCGCCACGCCAGGCGTGCATGATCGACCGACCCGCGCCTCAAAAACACCTTGCGACTTTTCCCAGTCTCCGGCCTAGGCACGTCACCTCCCACCTGGACGTCCATATCGTCCTCGTAGCGAAACAAGGGATGGGCACACCAATAGGCGTAGAGCGGCGAGTCGCCTAGATTCGTGTAGCGGTACTCAAGTCGCAGGGAGGCGCCCAAAACAATCCGGCGCTCCAGCTTCCAGGGCAAGACCCGCCCGGAGCACTCCATCGTGCCGTCGCCCGTCACCGTCCACGGCAGCCGCCACGCCTCGCCGTGATCGGGCAGCGAGACCCCCTCATACGGCCCGGGGCCCGGATACCGCGAAGCATCCACGGTAGGCACCATCTCATCCCACCCCCGCGCCCCCGCGGCAACGAACCCAAGAGAATTCGGATCATCCACGCCGATGCCCTGATCGAGCAGTTCGAAGCCGTCCAACCGAAGCGAGGTGATCCGCCCACCGCGCTCGGGCTGGATCTCCATCTCCCAAGGACCGCCGCGCAACCTCATGGCGCCCTGGATCGTAGTGTCTACAAGAGTGAGACCCAGCCTGGCGTTGGCGCTCGCCCTCTGCGCCCTCTGCACGCTCTCAGCCTGCGGGCCCGGCAATGTCGCCAGTCTTCCCAGCCCTTCACCATCAAGTCACTCACGTCCCGCGCCCTCTCCCACTCCGTCCCCACTGGCGAAGCCGACACCAACCAACGCCCACGTCTTCGTGATCGTGATGGAGAACCGCAGCTACTCCCAGGCGATCGCGGGCACCTACACCGCCCAGCTCGCGTCCAGGTACGCGGTCGCGACCAACTACCACGGCGTCTCCCACCCCAGCCTGCCCAACTACCTGGCGCTCACGTCCGGAAGCACGTGGGGAATCGCCGATGACGGATGGCACGCCCTCCCCGCGGGCGGCATCGGCGCGCAGCTGACAAACGCCGGCATCAGCTGGCGTGCATACATGGATGGCATGTCCGGCACCTGCAAGGCCAGCGGCTACCCGTACGCGTTGAAGCACGATCCATTTCCTTATTACGGCGGCGACTGCCCGACCCAGGTCGTCCCCTTCTCGCAGTTCCAGCAGGACATGGCCGGAACCGTGCCCAACTTCGTGTGGATCACCCCCGACCTGTGCCACGACGGCCACGACTGCTCGACGCAGGTGGCAGACGCATGGCTGCAGCAAACGGTCCCGATCATCCTCGGGACATCCGCCTGGAAGAACGGGGGTCTGCTGCTCATCACGTGGGACGAAGGCGCGGACAGCGCCAACCACGTACTGACCCTCGTCATCCACCCGGGCACGCTCATCCACAGCAGCGATCGCGCGTACGACCACTACTCGCTGCTGGCATCCGTCGAAGATCGCTTCGGGCTGCCACGCCTCGGTCAGGCGGGAAAGGCCGGCGCGATGGACGACCTGACGGTTACCATGCCGAAGCTGATGCCCCTCAGTGGGTGACGAGAAGCGTCGAGGTCGTGATCTCTTCGAGATAAGCCTGGTCGACGTTCACGCCCAGGCCTGGGCCGGTGGGTACGTTCAGACGGCCATCGACCAGCACGAACGGCTCGGTGATGTCGCGGTGGTAGTAGCGCGAGGAGGCTGATGTGTCGCCCGGCAGGGTGAAATTGGCCATCGCCGCCATCGCCACGTTGCCCGCACGGCCGAGCCCGGTCTCCAGCATCCCTCCCATCCACACCGGCACCTGGTGCAGCGCGCACAGGTCGTGGATTCGCCGCGCCTCGAGGTAGCCGCCCACCCGCCCCGGCTTGACGTTGATGATCTTGCAAGCACCCAGTTCGATGGCGTCCGCCGCCGCCTGCTCCGAAGTGATCGACTCGTCGAGGCACACCGGCGTGCGCACGACTTTTGCCAGCTCGGCGTGCGCCAGCACCTGGTCCTCGGGCAGCGGCTGCTCGATCAGCAGCAGGTTGAACGCGTCGAGCTCGGCCAGGTGCGCCGCATCCGACAGCGAGTAGGCGGTGTTCGCGTCCACCTGGAGGGGCACATCGCCGAAACGCTCACGCACCGCGCGGACAGCCTGCACGTCCCAACCCGGCTTGATCTTCAGCTTGACCCGGCGATAGCCCTGGTCCAGATACCCGCCGACGGTCGTCAGGAGCTCTGGGATCGAACGATGGATGCCGACCGAGACGCCGCAGTCGACGGCCGTGCGTACAGCACCGAAGAAATGCGCGAACGAGATTCCCAGCGAACGCAGCTCCGCATCCAGCACCGCCATCTCGATGGACGCCTTCGCCATGCGGTGCCCGTGAAACCTGTGCAGGACCGCACCCACGTCGGCTGCGGCGAGGCTCGGCGTTGCGAGCAGCGGCGGGAGCAGGTGGTGCACGAGCACGTGCTGCGCGGCCTCGACGTACTCCGACGAGTAGTCCGGCTCTTCACCTGCGACGCACTCACCCCAGCCATCGCCCTGGTCGGTGATCGCCTTGACGAGGAGGATGTCCCTCTCGAGCTGCGTCCCGAACGAGGTCTCGAACGGCGCGACGAGCGACATGCGGATTCGCCGCAGCTCGACCGCTTCCAGCTTCATGGCGCCAACCTGGCGAGCAACGCATCATCCTCTTCGCTCAACTCCAGGTCTGCCGCCGCGACGTTCTGCTCCAGCTGATGCACCGAAGACGCGCCGGGAATCACGACCACGTTCGGTTTGCGGATCAGCCATGCCAGCGCCACCTGGGCGGCGGTCGCCTGGTGACGTGACGCGATCTCCCCCATCGCCGCGAGCAGCGGCTTGAGCCTGGCCTTCGAGGCGGCGCGAAACGCTGGATTCAACCGTCTGAAATTCCGCGGCGACGCGTCCTGGTATTTGCCAGACAGCAATCCCTGCGCGAGCGGGCTGTAGGCGATCACCAGCCGCCCGGTCGCCTGCGCCCACGGCACGAGGTCGCGCTCGGGCCCACGATCCAGAAGGTTGAACCGCACCTGGTTCGACAGCACCGGGCCTCCGAATGCCGTTTCGGCCGCCTGCCACTGCGCAAGCGAATGGTTGCTGACGCCAACGTGAGCCACCAGGCCGCTTTCCACGAGCTTTCTCATACGCGGCATCGTCGCTCCTGGCGGAAACATGGGACTCGGCCAGTGCTGCTGGTACAGGTCGATGCGGTCGATCCCAAGCCGGCGCGCGCTCGCGCGCGCCTTCGCCGCCACCTGCACCGGGAGCCCGATCGGGAAAAGCTTGGTGGCGAGGAACACCTCGTCGCGTCGACCTCGAATCGCCTCGCCGACGATGCGTTCGGACTGCCCGAACGCATAGATCTCAGCCGTATCGATCAACGACACCCCGAGGTCCAGCGCGCGATGCATGATCTTCACCGCCTCGCCCCGAGCGTATGCGGACCCGTATCCCCACTCGCGCGAGCCGAACTGCCATGTGCCCAGCCCGATGGCCGACATGCGGGCGCCGCCGACCTCGACGTACTTCACGAATCGCCCTCGAGCAGGCGGTCGTACACCATCTGCGACCACGATTCCATGCCGAGGTAGAAGATCCGCATCTCCTGCAGGGTCAACAGCTCGCCCGCCAGCTTCGTGGTCTCGCGGATGGCGATGTCGGGTGAGTCACCGTCGACCAGGAAAACCACGCCGAGGTGCACCTTCGACACGGGCGACGATTCGTCGTTGAGCAGGCCGAGCAGCTTCGTTTCGAAGCGGCCGTCGTAAATGACCTCCTCCTCCCACTCGCGCTTGAGGCCGTCCTGGATCGGGTCGCCTGCCTCGAGGTCGCCGGGATTGATATGACCGCCGACGCCAAGCGAGTATTGCTTGCGCAGCCGGCGCTCTGACGATGCGCGCAGGCGATGCGTGAGCAGGTAGCGGTCGCCATGCCGGAAGACCACGTACGGGATGATCTGCTGGTAGCTCGGGTCGTCCTCGACCTCGGCCCGCGGCATGAACTGGTGCTGCTCGCGGATCACCGACTGATACCGGTCGAGCTGGTCGCTGATGAAGCCATGCCACGCCCCGTCCGGGAAGATGTCCTCCCGCCGCACGCAGAGGACCTGCTCCGCGGCAGCCCTCATGCGGGCGCGGCTGCCATTCGAACCAGGCCGCGGCCGAACACGGCGACAAGCTCGGCGGTTCGATCCACCTCCTCATCGGTGACCGGCAAGAAGTAGATCCACGCCGCGCGCTCGGTCGCCGTGGTGATCATCGTCCGTGCCGAATCGGCGCTCGGGTTGCCGCACGGACCTTCGGCGTCCGCGATGCAGATCCGCCCGGCCAGATTCACCCGCTCCTTGCCGATGCCGGTGTACTTCTCACCCTCGGTCCCGAGCCTCAGGACGAGCTCGTCGCCGCGGATCTTCTCGAGGTCGTAGAGCCCGACCGGAACCTGGAGCTGCACGGACATCGCATTGGCGACGTCGACCAGCGAGTTAACGCGTGGAAACGGCTCGCCTTTCTTCATCCTTCGGAGCAGTGCTTCGGATGACGGGCGCACCTTGGTCGGGTCGGTGCCGAACCGGCGGTACAGCGAGCGTGCCCGACCCACGTCGCCGACGGCACCGGATCGCGCCGCCTGCATCGCCCGCGCCACCTCGAGCTCGAAATCGTCGCGAGGCTCGCTGACCTCCAGCTCGTGCAGCTCGAGCGCGATCACCTCGATGTCCAGCTCTGAGCGCAGGGTCAGCACAGCGATTCCAGCTGGTCGAAGAACCCGGGATAGGAAATCTCCACGCACTCAGCATCTTCGATCTCGGTGGTCCCGTCGGCGAGCAGCCCCGCGACCGCGAGCGCCATCGCAATGCGGTGATCCCGATGCGACCGGACACGCGCTCCCTCGAGGGGGCGCGGGCCCTTCACCACCCATCCGTCGTCGACGGCGGTGATGTCGGCGCCCATCGCGGCCAGGCCATCCGCCATCGCCGCGATTCGATCGGACTCCTTGACGCGAAGCTCCCGTGCGCCGGTGATGCGGCTTGTGCCCGCGAGCTGAGAGGCCGCAACCGCGAGCACGGGCAGCTCGTCGATCATCTCGGCGGCCATGCTGCCCTCAACGGACACCGGGCGGAGCTCCGGCGCCGTTCCGACCTCCAGGTCAGCAACGGCCTCGCCGCCAACGGATCGCGCCCCGTCGATGTCGATCGTCATCCCGGAGATGCGGAGGAGGTCGATCAATGCGCTTCGTGTCGGGTTGATGCTCACGTTGGGAATGCGCACGCGAGATCCTCGCACCAGGCCGGACGCGACCAGCCAGAAGCTCGCCGCGCTCAGGTCGCCTGGGATGTCCATGTCGATGGGCGCGAGGCGATCCACGCGCTGCACCTCGACCCGGCGGCCGTCGACGCGGACCTCCGCGCCCATGGCGGTGAGCATCAGCTCGGTGTGGTTGCGTGTCGCGACGGGTTCGACCACCGCGGTCGTGCCCTCCGCGAACAAACCTGCCAGCAGCACCGCAGATTTGACCTGCGCACTCGGCACGGCCGGCCGGTACTCGATCCCATGCAGGGGCAGCCGGCCACCGACCACGAGCGGCGGCCACTGCGCGCCGGCGCCCATCTCGCGCAGAGGCGTGACGACACGGTCCATCGGCCGGGCCGACAGCGATTCGTCTCCCCTCAGCTCGGAGGCGAACGCCTGCGCCGACAGCAAGCCCGCGAGCAATCGCATGGTCGTCCCCGAGTTGCCACAGTCGAGCGGCTGCGCGGCCGCGCGCAGTCCGTGCATGCCGGCGCCGAGGACTGCGCCGCCGTCGATGTCCACGCCCAGCGCCTTCATGCACACGGCGGTGGATTTCACGTCGGCACCCGTCGACAGCCCGCGAAAGTGGCTGTAGCCGTCGGCGATCGAACCGAGGATCAGCGCACGATGCGAGATCGACTTGTCGCCGGGCACCCTGACCTCGCCCCGCAGCCGGCGCGCCCTCCGAACCGTGGCGATCACGAGTGGTCCTTCGACCAGCGCTCGCGCACCGACCGCGCCTCCTCGAAGAGCTCGACCAGGCGAGGATCGTCGGCCTCGAGGTGCCGCCGCAAGCGCGCGAGCGACTGGGTGATCGCATCAAGCTGCTCCAGGAGGTTCTCGCGGTTGGTGCGCGAGATGCCCGCCGCGAGCTCCGGCTCTCCCGCCGCCAGACGGCTCATGTCTCGAAACCCGGAGGCCGCAACCTTTGACGCTTCAGGCCAGTCAGCCCGTCCCGACAGCGCAAGCACGTAACCCACCGAAAGCAGCAGCGCCGCGTGGCTCACGCCCGCGACCAGCCGGTCGTGCGTGGCGGCGTCCATCACCAATGGATGGGCGCCCACCGCCTCCACCAGCCCGCGAACGGTCGGATCGTCGCGCGTCAGGATCCAGGGCGCACCCTGGAACAGCTCCGCGTCAGCGCCATCGATGCCGGCCGCCTCCCGGCCGCACATCGGATGCCCGCCTAGCAGGTCGATGCCCGCACCCGCCGCCCACTCCATGACGCTGCCCTTCGTGCTGGCCATGTCGGTCACGACCTTGCCCCCGACGTAGCCCCGCAAGCTGTCCAGAACGTCCCGCATCGCAAGGATGGGGACCGCGATGACCACGACTTCGGCCATGTCGATGGCGCCGAGGTCGGTGCCCGCGGCGGCGACCAGGCCCCGATCCATCGCTTTGCGCACTGTGGCGGCGCTGTAGTCGGACCCGACGATCGTCACCTCCGGCTGTGCCTTCTTCAATGCCATCGCGAATGACGAGCCCATCAGGCCCAGGCCAACCACGCCGACGGTCGGCATGATCGCCTTAGGCCAGCTGCTTGGCCAGCGCGCCCAGCAGCCTGCGCAGGTCCTGCATCAGGCGGTCGAAGCTCTCGAAATCAAGCGACTGCGCGCCGTCCGACAGCGCCTGGTTCGGGGTCGGGTGCACCTCGACGATCAACCCGTGCGCGCCCGCGGCCACGGCGGCGAGCGCCATCGGCCGCACAAGCGACCACTTCCCGGTCGCCTGCGAAGGGTCGACGATGACCGGCAGGTGCGACAGCTCTCGCGCGAGCGGAATGGCGTTGAGGTCGAGCGTGAAACGAGTCGCGGTCTCGAAGGTCCGGATGCCGCGCTCGCATAGGATGACGTCGCGGTTGCCCTGCGACAGCACGTACTCGGCCGCGAGCAGCCATTCCTCGACCGTCGACGACATGCCGCGCTTCAGGAGCACCGGTTTGCCCGACCGTCCCGCCTCCTGAAGGAGCGCGTAGTTCTGCATGTTGCGAGTGCCGAGCTGGAGGATGTCCGCGTAGCGAGCCACCAGCTCGACGTCGCCGGGCGACACGACCTCGGTCACGACCTTCAACCCGGTCTCGGCCCGGGCGGTCGCCATCATCTTCAGCCCCGCCTCGCCGAGACCCTGGAACGAGTAAGGCGACGTGCGCGGCTTGAACGCACCCCCGCGCAGGATCTTCGCGCCCTGAGCCGCCACGTGCCGCGCGGTTTCGAGGAGCATCTCCTCGCCCTCGACCGAGCAGGGTCCGGCCATCATCACGACCTCTTCGGCGCCGATCCGAACGCCGCCGACGTCCACCACCGTGTCGACGGGCCTGAACTCCCGGCTCGCCAGCTTGAACGGCTTGGTGATCGGGATGATCTCGTGGATCCCGCCGAGGTGCGAGAACGCCTCCTTGTACGCGTACGCGTTGCCGCCGATGACGCCGACGAGCGTGCGCTCCTCGCCCTTGGAGATCTCGGTCTTGAGCCCGATCTCGTGGACGCGATCGACGACAGCGTCGATCTCGGCTTTGGTGGCTTGATGGGACATGACGATGATCACGGGATCAACGGGCTCCTGAATGAATCGAGGTCTGACTTGATCGCGTTGGCGCCCCGCAGGTACGCGAACTTCATGGACGACTGCGGCCGCGGTGTGTTGTACAGCAGCAGGACACGGATGCACATGCGCACGCCACGCGGGTTGGGGAGCGTCACGTCCATGTCGTGGCCGCAAAGAAGCGGGACGTCGACCCAGCCCAGCCGTCGCGCCGCATACGCCGGGTATTCGGCGGTGAGGTCGTGCGTGGTCGTGAAGTAGGCGAAACAGATCTCGGCCAGGTCGAGGTCGTTGACCATCGTCAGCTCGCGGAGCAGCTCGTCCGTCGCCTCGGTGATCGCCTCTTCAGTGTTCGCGGTCGCAGTCGTGGCGCCGCGGATCCCCCTCACCGGCACGCTTTCAAGAGCCCCTTGACGAGCGCCACGGCATCGCCTCCGTTCTCGATCTCGGCGACGATCGCGCTGCCGACGACGGCCGCGTCGGCGTTTCCACGCAGCGACTTCATGTGTTCCGGGCGCGAGATGCCGAACCCCGCGGCCACGGGCAGGCTGGTGTGCTTCTTCACCTCGCCCAGCATCTCCTTCATTCCTCCGGGCAGCTCGCTTCGCGCACCCGTGATGCCGGTCACCGTCACGCAGTAGACGAAGCCGCTCGAACGCTCGCAGATCGTCGCCATTCGTTCCTTCGACGTCGTCGGCGCGACCATGAAGATCGTGTCGAGCGATGCCGACCGCAGCCAGCCGGCCACCGGCTCGGACTCCTCGACGGGCACGTCGGGCATGATCACGCCGGCCACGCCCGCCTGCGCGGCTTCCGCCGCGAACCGCCGGGGGTCGTGGGCGAGGATGGGGTTGATGTACGTCATCAGCACGATGGGAATTCCCTCGCGGGCGATGGCCGCCGCCAGCTCGAGCGATGCCCCGACCGTCATCCCGTGCTCGAGCGCGGTCTGCCCAGCTTTCTGGATCACAGGTCCGTCCGCAAGCGGGTCCGAGAAGGGGACGCCGATCTCCAATGCCGCGATGCCTGACGTCGCCAGCTTCTTCCCCACCTCGAGCGACCGCTTCTTGTTGGGGTGCCCGGCCATCATGTAGGCGACGAGCTTCAGGTCGCCGCTCGCGCGGAGCGCGCCCTCGAGCGCGGACGTTTCAGTTTTCATCGACGGAGTCCATGTCCTTGTCGCCGCGGCCGGACAGGCACACCAGGATGCGCCCGCCGGGACCGAGCTCGCGTGCGATCACGCCCGCCTGGTGCAGCGCATGCGAAGGCTCGAGCGCCGGCATGATCCCTTCGAGCCGCGTGCAGAGCTTGAACGCGGCGATCGCGTCTTTGTCGCCGACGGCGACATAGTCGACGCGCTCCAGGTCGCGGAGGAACGCGTGCTCGGGGCCGACCCCGGGGTAATCCAGGCCGGCCGAGACCGAGTGCGTCGGCAGCACCTGCCCGTCGCCATCCTGGAGCAGGTACGAGAACGCGCCGTGCAGCACGCCGGGGCGCCCGCCCACCAGCGAAGCCGCGTGCTTGCCCGTCTTGATTCCCGATCCCGCCGCCTCGACGCCGACCAGCGACACGTCCTTGTCGTCGAGGAATGCGGTGAACATGCCGATGGCGTTCGAACCGCCGCCGACACAGGCGACGACTACGTCCGGCAGCTTGCCGTCGACCGAGAGGTACTGCTCGCGCGCCTCGTCGCCGATGACGCGCTGCAGGTCACGGACCATCTCCGGATATGGGTGCGGACCGACCACCGAGCCGATGATGTAGTGGGTCGTGCGCACGTTCGTCACCCAGTCGCGGATCGCCTCGGAGGTCGCGTCCTTGAGGGTTTTGGTACCGCTCGCGACCTCTTTGACCTCCGCCCCCAGCAGCTTCATGCGACGGACGTTCATCGACTGGCGTCGCATGTCCTCGGTACCCATGTAGACGGCGCATTCGAGTCCGAAGCGCGCGCACACCGTGGCGACGGCGACCCCATGCTGGCCCGCGCCGGTCTCGGCGATGACGCGCTTCTTGCCCATCCGGATGGCCAGCAGCGCCTGGCCGACCGCGTTGTTGAGCTTGTGGGCGCCTGTGTGACACAGGTCCTCGCGCTTGAGGTGGATGTGCGCCCCGCCGAAATGCTCGCTGAGACGGTTGGCCGCGTACAGCGGCGTCGGCCGGCCGATGAACGCATGCCGGTGGCCGGCGAGCTCGAGCTGGAATTGTGCGTCGGCCTTGGCCTCGTGCCACACGCCCTCGAGCTCTTGCAGCGCGCCCATAAGGGTCTCCGGCACGTACTGGCCGCCATAAGGACCGAACCGACCGCGGACAGGGTGCTTGATCAACCTAATTCACCTTCCCACCCGTGGGGAGGTCGGTGGGGGGCATGCACTAACCAAGCACCTCGGCAAGCCGCACCGCGTGGACGAACGCGCGCACCTTGTCCGGGTCCTTCACCCTCACCGACGCCTCGACCCCGCTCGAAACATCGACGCCATAAGGCTTGAAGCGGCTCACGACCTTGCCCACGTTACCCGGTTCGAGACCGCCGGCGATGAACACCTTCCGAGTTGCAAGCAGGTCGCGCGCGAGGTCCCAGTCCCACGTTCGCCCGGTGCCGCCGCGCTGGTCGATGGACCAGGAATCGAGCATGATCGGGTCCGGCCAGGCGTCCGCATCGGGCACCTGGTCATCACGGATCTTCAGCACTTTCATCACCGGGCGGCCGGCGTCGAAGCCGGGCGCCTCGGAACCGTGGAGCTGCAGCAGGTCGAGGCCGACGAAGTCGCCGATCTCCCGAACTTCATCGGCGACCTGGTCGATGAAGACGCCGACGATGGAGGGCCGTACGGTAAGGCTTTCCACGATGACCTTCGCCTCTTCCGGTGTGACGCGCCGGTCCGACGAGCAGAAGTGAAATCCAAGAAGATCCGCACCCGCCTCGACCGCGGCCTGGGCGGCGGCCGCGTCGCAGATTCCGCAGATCTTGACCTGGATCACGAGATTGAGGTTAAGTCCCGGAGGCACGCGACCGGGTCGGGCGCCCGCATCAGCATCTCGCCGACCAGGATTGCGTCGGCGCCGGCCTCACGCATGCGGCGGGCGTCGTCGACCGATCGGATGCCGCTTTCCGATACCACAAGCACACCGCCTGGGATCACCGGGCGCAGCTTCTCAGTCAGCCCGAGGTCGACCTCGAACGTCCGCAGGTCGCGGTGGTTGACCCCGATCACCGGCGCCCCCGCCTCCACGGCGGCGATCGCCTCATCGTGCGTGTGCACCTCGACCAGCGCCGAAAGGCCCCGACTCCGCACCACCGCCAGCAGCCGCCGCAGCTCGTCGCCCGGAAGCGCGGCCACGATGAGCAAAACTGCGTCCGCGCCGGCGGCCCTCGCCTCGCCGATCTCGTACGGGTCGGTGATGAAGTCCTTGCGCAGGATCGGGAGGTCGGTGGCCAGCCGTGCGACGGCGACGTGCTCGGGACGCCCGCCAAAACCCGCCATGTGCGTCAGCACGGAGATCGCCGCCGCCCCTCCATCGCTGTAGGCGCGGGCCAGATCGTTGGGCCGGTATTCCTCGGTCAGGACACCCATGCTCGGCGTGCGCTGCTTCATCTCCGCGATGACCGCAAGGCCGGGCCGGCGCAGCGCACCCGCGAAGTCCTTGGGCGCGTAGTCGTGGATCGCGCGCTCGTGCTCCTCGGTGGTGATCAGCGCCCGACGTCGCTCCATGTCCAGCCTGGCCTCGGCCACGAGCCTGGCCAGGAGATCCGGGTCAGTAGTCACTCCTGCGAGATTCTCGCCCACCGCTGAAGCACCTCGCCGGCACGACCCGAGTCGATGGCCTCCGCCGCGACGCCGATCCCCTCGCGCCATTCCTTCGCCCGCCCCGCCGCCCTCAGCGCCGCAGCGGCGTTGAGAAGCACGACATCGCGACGCGGTCCGGTTGCCCCTTCGAGAATCTCGCGGGCGATGCGCGCGTTGTCCTCTGGGCCGCCGCCGCGGACCGACTGCGGGTCGGCCGGTTTCAGGCTCAGCTCGCTCGGGTCGAGCTGGTACTCCTTGCGGCCGCCGTCGATCTCGATGACCATCGATGGGCCGCTCACGGAAAGCTCGTCCATCCCATCGCCGGCGTGGAACACGATCGCCCGCTCGACGCCGAGCCGGGCCAGGACGTCGGCCATCTTGCCGGCGAGGTTGGCGTCAGCGACGCCGAGAGCCTGGTATTTGGCGCCCGCCGGGTTGCACAGCGGACCGAGCACATTGAAAACAGTTCGCACGCCGAGCTCTTTGCGCGGAAGGCCCGCGAATCGAAACGAGGGGTGAAAGATCGGCGCGAAGAGAAACCCGATGCCGGCCTCGTCGATGCATCGCGTCACACCGTCCGGCCCGAGGTCGATCTTCACGCCGAGCTGCTCCAGGACGTCGGCCGAGCCGCACAGCGATGACGCGGCGCGGTTGCCGTGCTTCGCGACCTTCACTCCGCACGCGGCCGCCACTATGGCCGCCAGCGTCGAGATGTTGAACGTCGCCAGGCCGTCGCCACCGGTCCCGCACGTGTCGAGGAGATCGCCATCGACGTCGATCGGAGTCGCCACTGCCCGCGCCGTTCGCGCAAAGCCCGTGATCTCATCGACGGTCTCGCCCTTCATGCGCAGCGCGACGATGAAGCCCGCGATCTGGATGGGAGTCGCGTCGCCGCGCATGATCGTCTCGAACGCGGCCGACGCCTCCGTCTCGGTCAACGATTCGCACCTCACGAGCTTTGCGATCGCGTCGATCATTTGTGGGCTCGCCTGATGAAGTTGCTCAGGATCTTCTTGCCTTCTTTGGTGAGCACCGACTCCGGGTGGAACTGGACGCCGTAGGTCGGGTGCCGGACGTGGCGAAGCCCCATGACGGTGCCGTCGTTCGTCCACGCGGTCACCACAAGGTCGTCTGGAATCGACGACCGCTCGACGATCAGTGAGTGATACCTCGTCGCCTCGAACGGGTCCGCGACGCCGGCCATCACGCCCGAGTTGTCGTGGCGGATCCATGACGTCTTGCCGTGGGCCGGCACGTTGCGGACCACCTTCGCGCCGAGTGCCTGGCCGAGGCACTGATGACCGAGGCACACGCCGAGGATGGCGACCTTGCCCGTGAGCTCCTTGATGGCCTCGTTGGAGATGCCCGCGTCGTCAGGCGTCCCCGGACCCGGCGAGATGACGACGCCGTCGTAGCCCGCAAGCTCGCCGACCGTCACCTCGTCGTTGCGGAACACAGCCGGGTCGACGCCGAGCTCGCCGAAGTACTGGACGAGGTTGTAAGTGAACGAGTCGTAGTTGTCGATGATCGCCAGCCTGGCCGTTGCCGCGTTCGCCATCACATGGCCTCGGCCATCTCGATGGCCTTGAACATCGCGCCCGCCTTCTCCAGCGTCTCCTCGAACTCACGCTCGGGCCGAGAGTCGGCGACCACACCGGCGCCTGACTGCACGTACGCGACGCCGTCTGCGACGACGATGGTTCGCAACGTGATCGCCATGTCGATGTTGCCGCCGAAGCCTACGTAGCCGAGCGAGCCCGCGTAAACGCCGCGCTGGTCGGGCTCGAGGTCGGCGATGATCTCCATGGCGCGGATCTTGGGCGCGCCCGAGACCGTGCCCGCGGGAAAAGCCGCGCGCAGGGCGTCGATCGACGTGCAGCCATCCTTCAGCTCCCCGCTCACCGTCGATGAGATGTGCATGACATGCGAGTAGCGCTCCACCTCCATGAGCCGTTCCACCTTGACCGTGCCCGGTCGCGCCACGCGGCCCACGTCGTTGCGGCCCAGGTCCACGAGCATCACGTGCTCGGCTCTCTCCTTCAGGTCGCCCAGAAGCTCCTTCTCGAGGCGCAAATCCTCGGGGCCGTCAGCGCCTCGACGCCGGGTTCCCGCGAGGG
>Ga0207684_10001338_pt1 | contig 27055 bp, 20 predicted proteins | sample KBSK5501metaG_FD_184342 | JGI IMG/M metagenome (GOLD analysis project Ga0207684, IMG submission 184342) | Corn, switchgrass and miscanthus rhizosphere microbial communities from Kellogg Biological Station, Michigan, USA - KBS K5-50-1 metaG... | ecosystem: Host-associated > Plants > Roots >...
GTTCTTCGGCGCCTCGCGCAAGTGGAACCTCGATTTCGCCTGCAAGGTCTTCGGCGTCGAGAGCCCGAAGGAGCACGGCCTGGACGGATATGCTGTTGGACACTATTACCGGGAAAACCGGCTCCGGGAGATCGCGCTGTATTGCCGCCGGGACGTCGAGGCGACTGCGCAGCTCTTCCAGAAGCTCGAAAAGACGCTTCTCCCGGCGCTGGAGGACACGCGCCTCTGAGGGCAGCGGCGGCCTTTTCTGTTATCCTTTTCTCACCGGTTCGTTCCAATCAACTCCCCGGAGAGTGCTTCATGGCGCGAAAACCCGCCGAACAGAGGTCCTCCGATCGAGTGTCCGTGGGCGCGCCCGCGACGATCAAGTGGGGACAGGAAGAGCTTTCCGGTTTCATGGAGCGCGTCAACCTCGCCGGAGGGTATCTGGCGGCGCCGCGGACCCCGGAGCTCGGCGACTACGTCGACCTCATCTTTTCCCTGCCCGGTGACCGGCGCAGCTTCCGCGTGCGGGGAAGCGTCGTGTTCCTCGAGGAGCCTGCCGCGCGCGCGACCGGCTTCGGGGCGCGCTTCGAACGCCCGCCGGCGGCGCTCCTGGACGCGATCAAGAGCCTGAACCGGGGGCACTGAGCTCTGATTCTGCATTCCGCGCTCGAGGCGGACGCGAAGACGTGATGAACCTTCGCAGTCGCCGGAAAGCGCGCACTCGTTTCGGTCCTGAGGCAGCTCGAACCCTTCGTCGCGGGCGCGGCGCATCGCATCGTCCAGGCAGTGTCCCCGCCAACCCGAGCGGGCGCGATCGAGCGCCCATCGCGCGTCGGCGGTCGAGCATCCGGTTTTCTCGCTCAGGCACTGACTCGCACCCGTCCCGGCTCGCTCTCCAGGCGAGACGGTGGATTCGATCCCGCAGGCGCCAGGAGTCGAGAAGCGACAGCGGGAGAATCCAGAACGCCGGCCAGAGAGGCCAGTCCTCGTTCACGTCCGACAGAGAGAGCTGAAGCGTCCGCTCCGCCCGAATCTCTTCGGAAAGGATCCTCTCCCACGGGATTCCCAGGGCGCTCGCCTGCCGAAGGAGATCTTCCGCCGCGATCTTCCCGGCGTCCGTGCTCACCGCCCGCATCGGGAGATCACCTGTGCGGTGATCGCCCGGCTCGAGGGAGGATTCTCCGTGAGGCCGAGGGAGTGGAGCTCCTCGTGGATGATGATCGCCGCGGCCAGACCGGGCTCTCGGTGCTGCTTTTCCCGAAACTGCGGAGAACAGATATAGACGACCCGGCTTCCCGGCGACGTGGACGCGAGGGTGCCGCGGTCGTCACAGCGGGACAACCCGTAACCGTCGTAGAAATTGAGCCAGGCGACGTAGCTCTGTCCCGTCCGGCCCAGCGCGTCGAGGTTTGCCTGGAGCGTCCGGCCCCCGGAATCCCGATAATCGGAAAAGATCTGGGAGCAGGCGGTCTCCGACAGCTTCGACCGGGCATCCCGGACGGCGTTCGAGACCGGCTCGCTCAAACCCGAGAGGGCCGCCGAATCGCCGACCTCGACGCGCGGGACTGCCGACCCGGAGAAAGCGTCCTGCGCTCGCAGGATCAACAGGAGTGTCAGGGTCAGGAGAGAAACGATTCTTCGAGTGCGGCTCCCGGCATCGCGACCAGACATCGGCGGCTCCTCTCGGAGCGCCAGGTCGTCGGAGTTTCCGGCGACCCTTCGGCGCGACACTCAAGATGTCGCTCGGAAGCCGCCGAGTCGTTGGGAGACTCCGGGAGATTTCCGGGTTTATTCCGGGCGTCGAAGGAGATGACGCCGGAGATCGAAGCATTCAGAATAGGGATCGATGCGGATTCAGTTCGGGGAGTGCGTGCTCGATACCGAGACCCGCGAGCTCCTGGTCCGAGGAACCGCGGTGCACGTCTCGCCAAAGGCCTTTCAGTTTCTCGAGCTGCTTCTCGAGAACCGCCCCCGCGCTCTCTCGAAGAACGAGATCCACGAAAAGCTCTGGCCGGGCACGTTCGTTTCGGATGGAACTCTTACGAGCCTGCTCGCGGAAGTCCGATCGGCGATCGGAGACGAGGCTCACGAATCGCGATTCGTGCGCACGGTCCACCGTTTCGGCTATGCGTTTTCGGGCGCGGCGGAGGAGACCCGGCCCGCACGGCGAACCCGCGCGCCGAAGGTCGTCTATCGCCTCTTCTGGGGTGCCCGCGAGATCGCTCTGGAGGAGGGTGAGACCGTTCTCGGAAGGGATCCCGAGGCGACCGCCTTCATCGACCACACGAGCGTTTCCCGACACCACGCCCGCATCGCGATTGCCGGAGACCGGGTGACAGTCGAGGACTTGCAGAGCAAGAACGGGACGTTCGTGGGCGGAAAGAAGCTGGAGTCCCCTGCCCTGCTCTCCGACGGCGACGAGCTGAAGCTCGGGTCGGTCGTGCTGCAGTTCCGCGTTTTTCCGCTGAGCGGCTCGACGGCGACCGCCGAGGATTAGCCGCGAAGGGATAGCATCCCGATAGTTTCGTGACAATTACAACGGGGACCCGGCTGGGTCCTTACGAAGTGGTGTCCCGTTTGGGCGCGGGCGGGATGGGAGAGGTGTGGCGGGCGCGCGACTCGCGGCTCCAGCGCGAAGTCGCGATCAAGGTGCTGCCGGGCGACGTCTCCGCCGATGCCGGACGGCTGAAGCGCTTCGAGAAGGAGGCCCGCTCGGCCTCGGCCTTGAACCATCCCAACATCGTCACGATCTACGACATCGGCCAGTCGGACTCCGTCTCCTGGATCGCGATGGAGCTGGTCGAGGGCAAGACCGTGCGGGAGCTGCTCTTCGCCGGACCGCTTCCGATCAAGAGAGTTCTCTCGATCACTGCACAGGTCGCAGACGGGCTCGCCCGTGCCCACGAAGCCGGGATCGTCCATCGGGACTTGAAGCCCGAGAACGTCATGGTGACGAAGGACGGTCGGGTCAAGATCCTCGACTTCGGCCTCGCGAAACTCACGTACACGGGTGTCGAGAGCGGCGAAGGGACCAACCTTCCGACTGATACCGGGACTGGAGCGGGCGTCATTCTGGGAACAGTCGGCTACATGTCGCCCGAGCAGGCGAGCGGACAGCCGGTCGACTTCCGCTCCGACCAGTTTTCCTTCGGCTCGATTCTCTACGAGCTCTTGACCGGAAAGAGGGCCTTCGTCGGGAAGACCGGCGTGGACACGCTCTCGGCGATTCTGAACGACGAACCGGCGCCGATCGCGACGATCAATCCACAAACGCCGACGCCTCTGCGCTGGACCGTGGAGCGCTGCCTCGCCAAGGAGCCGGACGACCGCTATGCCTCCACGAGGGACCTCGCGCGAGATCTCGCCACCGTCCGCGACCATCTCTCGGAGGCCTCCACCTCGGGAGCGGCCCTCGCCGGCACGCCGGCCCGCTCTCCGTTGCGTCTTCGGGTCGCGCTCCTGATGCTCGCACTTCTGGGCGCAGTCGTCGTCGGTGTCTTCGCGGGCCGGCCGGTCTGGAAAGCGCGGTTTTCCTCCCGCCCCACGATGCGGCAGCTCACCTTCCGTCGCACCAGCATCCTGAACGCACGATTTGCTCCTGACGGCCAGACGGTCGTGTACAGCGCCGCCGCCGCGGAGCAGACGAAGGGAAACTTCGGCGAGCTTCTTTCGACACGCCTTGGAACGCCCGAATCCCGTTCGCTCGGCCTTCCGCCGGCCAACGTGCTGTCGATCTCCCCCTCGGGCGAGCTCGCGATCATCGTCCGAGGATGGCCCGGGCAGGGGACGCTCGCCACCGTGCCTCTGGCCGGCGGCGCGCCGAGAGAGCTCCTGGAGGACGTACGGCAGGCGGATTGGGCGCCCGATGGAAAGAGTCTCGCGGTCGTGCACGTGGTGAACGACCGCATGCGGCTGGAGTTCCCGATCGGGAAGATCCTCTACGAGCCGCCGGAGTGGATCGGCGGGCTTCAGTTTTCGCCTCGAGGGGATTTGATCGCTTTCAACGATCATAAAGCGTATGCCCCCGGAGGCGCGCCCGGAGGAGACATCACGGTGCTGGATCGGACAGGCAAGCCGCGAAAACTCGCAAGGGCTCCGTACGAGTTCAAATGGTCGCCCCGCGGCGACGAGATCTGGTTCGACGAGACCGAGGCGGGAGTGACTGCGATCGAAGCGGTGACCCTCTCGGGTCGGAAACGTCTCGTCGCCTCGTTCCCGGGCACCTTCGGGCTCCAGGACGTCTCGCGCGATGGCCGGGTCCTTCTGGAGCGAGCCTCGGAGCAATTCGAAATCGTCGGACGCTTCCCCGGGGACGCAGTGGAGCGCAACCTGTCGTGGCTCGATGGCTCGGTTCCGGCCGCCTTGTCCGCCGATGGGAAAACGCTGCTCTTTACCGAAACCCGGCAGGGGGTCGGGCCAAAGCATGCGGTCTACAAGCGGCGGACCGATGGCTCGCCCGCGGTACCGCTGGGCGCGGGCGGGGCCCTGGCGCTATCGCCGGACGGACTGTGGGCCCTTTCCTCGCCCGACGCGAACGACGCGTCTCATCTGGTCCTGCTCCCGACCGGGCAGGCCAGCCCCGGACGCTCTCCCTGCCGGGGATCCGGATTTCGGGCTCGGGGGCGGGTCGTTTCTTCCCGGACGGAAAGCGGATTCTCATTCGCGGCATCGAGGCCGGGCACGGGGCGCGCCTCTACGTCATCGATCTCGACACGGGTAAGGCTCGGCCCGTCACGCCGGAAGGAATCTCCATTTTTGCCCACATTGCCGTTTCGCCCGATGGCGCGCAGATTGTGGTCTCCGAGCCCGAAGGGAAAAGCGAAATCTACGAACTCGATGGACGACCGCCTCGGCCCGTAGCTCTTTCGGGGGATCTGTACGCGACCGATTGGTGCGCCGACGGACGATCGCTCTTCGTGCGCACCGATGGAATCAAACCACTCAGGGTCTATCGGCTGGAGCTGTCCTCGGGACGGATGGAACTGTGGAAGGAGTTCTCGGTTTCGGACATCGGCACGGGAGACCTGGAGGTGATCCCGACGCCGGACGGAAAGTCCTACGTGTACGGCTACAAGAGATATTTCTCGGACCTCTTCATCGCGGAAGGACTGAAGTGATTTCGGATTTTGGATGAAGCTCGCGGCTGGTTCACGCCTGGGACCTTATGCGTCCGCCCCGGCCTGGAGGAGGCCCAGCGGCTCGAGGTTTACGAGGATGCGCTCGTCGAAAGTGAGAACGGAAAGAACGGGGAACGCCCTGGCGAAGTGGAGCGCCGTCGCGAGATGAATCGCGTCGAGAGTGCGCACGGGCTCGACCGGGAAGGGCTCTCCCGCGCGGACGCGAACGTTCGGCGTGATCTCCAAGACGTTCCAGTCGGCCGAGGCTTCCGCGAGCTGACGGCGGAGGAGACGCAGTTGTCGGGCCCGGGACGGCCGTTCGCGCTCGGCGCGGACGAGTGTTCGGTGCGTCTCCAGAATCGTCAGCACCGAGCAGACTGGCTCGGCAGTCTCCTGAATGCGCAGCGCAATTCGTGGAGCATCGGGCTCGCCGAAAAGCCAGCGCAGGACCGCCGAAGTCTCGAGATAGACCGCGCTCACTCGCCGCGGTCGAGATCAAGGAGTCGCTTCGCCGTGCCGGGCGGGAATCGGACGGGAGATACCGAGAGCGGTCTTTTCGACCGCCTCCTCGGCCGGAGCTCTCCCCTGCGAATCCACTCCGCAAAGAGAGGAGGGAGCTCGCTGATTTCGTTGTGGCGTGGCTTGCCGATCTCCGCAATGACCTCGTCCCGGTCGGTGACGAGCACGCGGACTCCGCGCTTGACTTGCCGCAGGTACGCGCTCAAGTTGTTTTTCAGATTCTTGATCCCGACCCGCTCGACCGTCTTCATGCACGGAGCGTAGCTACTCGTAGCTACTTTGTCAAACTACGCGATGATCGCGACCGGTAGTCGGCTCGGCCCGTACGAAGTCCTCGCCCGCCTCGGCGCGGGCGGGATGGGAGAGGTGTGGCGGGCGCGGGATTCACGGCTCCAGCGGGACGTCGCGATCAAGGTCTTGCCGGGCGAGCTCGCCGCCGACGCCGGCCGCCTGAAGCGTTTCGAGAAGGAGGCCCGGTCGGCCTCGGCCTTGAACCACCCCAACATCGTCACGATCTACGACATCGGTTCCTCCGACTCGGTCTCCTGGATCGCGATGGAGCTGGTCGAAGGGAAGACCCTACGGGAGCTGCTCCATGTCGGAGCGTTACCGACGAAAAGAATTCTGAACGTCGCCGCGCAGGTCGCGGATGGTCTCGCCCGCGCACACGAAGCCGGCATCGTCCACCGGGACCTGAAGCCCGAGAACGTGATGGTGACGAAGGAGGGGTTGGTCAAGATCCTGGACTTCGGTCTCGCGAAGCTCACCTACACGGGCGTCGAGAGTGGGGAGGGAACGAACATCCCGACGGAGACCGGGACAGGCGCCGGCGTCGTCCTCGGAACCGTCGGCTACATGTCTCCGGAGCAGGCCGGCGGTCAGCCGGTGGACTATCGCTCCGACCAGTTCTCCTTCGGCTCGATTCTCTACGAGCTCGCGACGGGAAAGCGCGCGTTCCAGAAGAAGACGGCCGTGGACACGCTGTCAGCGATCTTGAACGACGAGCCGGAGTCGATAGGCGCCGTCAATCCCCAGGCGCCGGCGCCGCTGCGGTGGATCGTCGAGCGTTGCCTGGCGAAAGATCCGGAAGGCCGCTACGCGTCGACCAAGGACCTCACGCGCGAGCTCGCAACGATTCGCGACCACCTTTCCGAAGCGATATCGGGAGGAATGCTCGCCGCCGCCGTGCCGCGGCCTCGGACGGCTCTCTGGCTCGCGTTCGGCGCGTTCACGCTCGTCGCGGCCGCGCTCATTGCCGGCCACATCCTTTGGAAGATTCCGATGCCTCCGACTCCGACCTTTCAGCCCCTCACTTTCCGCCGCGGCTCGATCTGGTCCGCCAAGTTCTCTCCCGACGGCCACACGATCGTCTACAGCGCTTCGTGGAACGGCGAACCGAAGCAGCTCTACTCCACGCGGCCGGAGAGTCGCGAGTCGCTCCGCCTGCCCTTCCCGGGAGTCGACGTCGCCGCGATCTCGTCATCGGGAGAAATGGCGCTGCTCAAGGACAGCGTTCTCTCCCGGGCGCCTCTGGCGGGCGGCGCGGCTCGGGAGGTTCTCGCGGACGTGAGCGAGACGGACTGGAGTCCTGACGGTTCGAAGCTCGCCGTGATTCACAACGTGAACGGGCGGCCTCGCATCGAGTATCCAATTGGCAAAGTCCTTTACGAAGCGCCACCGACCGGGGGTATCCACCTTCTGCGCGTTTCCCCGCGGGGCGATCGGATAGCGTTCTTCGATTCCCCGGTTCCACTCGCCTGGACCGGGTCGCTGGCGATCGCGGACCTTCAGGGAAGGAAGACGACGCTTTCAAAGGGATGGGGCTGGGTCCAGGAGATCAATTGGTCGCCGAAGAGCGACGAACTCTGGTTCATCGGCAGGTTCCGGCAGGACGTCAGGCGCGGGGAGCTGCGCGCGGTTTCGATGGCGGGACGAGAGCGGGTCGTCTTGCGGGTGCCCGGCAACTTCGGGTTCTTTGACGTCACTCGGGATGGGCGGGGCTTGTCATACACCGCGTTCTGTCGGGGAGGCATCGCAGGTGTGGTGCCCGGCGAAAACGCCGAACGGGATCTCTCCTGGTTCGATTCTTCCGTGGTCCAGGATCTCTCTGCGGACGGCCGAACGATGCTCTTCACAGAAGAAACCGAGGAGGGAGGAGCGCCGCAAGGCAACGCTGTCTACATTCGTAAGCTGGACGGCTCTTCCGCCATCCGGATCGGCGAGGGCGAGGCGAGACGTCTTTCTCCCGACGGGCGCTCGGCCATTGCGATCGTGGGCATGACTCCGCACAGGCTCGCGCTGATCCCGACCGGGGCGGGAGAGACGCGGACGCTCGAGCGGGGTCCGATCGAGCTTTATGTCTGGGGAGCCGGGTGGTTTCCGGACGGCAAGCGCATCTGGTTCAACGGGCGGGAACCTGGGCGCGAAATCCGCGCCTACGTCCAGAGCGTCGACGGCGGCGCACCAAGACCGCTTTTGTCCGAAGGAATCCAGGGACGTCTCGTCTCACCGGATGGAAAACTGATCGCCGCTGTGGACGGGTCCGGCCCTGATCGGAAGATCATCTTCTTTTCGGAAGAAGGCCATCCGATCGCGTTGCCTCACGATCTGCCGCCAGGGACCGAGCCGTCGGTGTTCTCCGCCGACAGCCGATTCCTCTTCGCCTTCCTGTTTGGGGAGATTCCGACTCCGGTTTATCGGCTGGACCTCGCGAGCGGCAAGAAGCAGCTCTGGAAGGAGCTCGCGCCGACCGACCGCTCGGGCCTGGAAGGGATATCGATCGTTCGCTTGTCGGCCGACGGCCGCTCCTACGCCTATTCGTATACCCGCTGCCAGAACGACCTTTACCTGGTCGAGGGGCTGAAGTAACCGGCTCACCTATCGCGTCAGGAAAGGCCTGACTTCCACCGAGCAAGGCTCGATCACGTTGATCACCGGGCTTGCCGTTTGCGCGGAAAACGGGGTAGCTCCGCTAAGAACCCGGGTCTTCTTGACCGCAATCCGAGAAATGGCGGAGAATTCGACAAACATCGCTTCGTAGCGAAGACCGGTCCGCCGAGTGGCCTCATTGCCCGACTCGCCGTTTCCGTGCGAAACGAGGAGGTGGACTATGCGGCGTGGCTTGGTCCTGCTTCTTGCCGGGTTACTCCCGGCTTTCGCCACAATGGTCCTCGCGCAGACCACGGGCAACATCGAGGGAAGGATTGCCGACCTCTCCGGAGCGGCGCTGCCGGGGGTCACGGTCACGGCGACGAGTCCGAGCCTTCAGGGCACCCGCTCCGCGACGACCAACCCGGACGGCGTCTACCGGTTTCCGGGTGTTCCGCCGGGCCTCTATTCGATCAAGGCGAGCCTCTCGGGATTCGACCCGGTCGAGGAAACGGTCCGCGTCGCTCTCGACGCGACCGCCACGCTCGACCTGAAGATGCGGTTGTCGGTCCGGGAGAGCGTTCTCGTCTCGGGAGAGGCCCCGCTGGTGGAAGTGACTTCCACGACGACCGGGACCAACTACACGGACAACGTCATCTCGAGACTTCCGGTCGGCCGCAACTATGCCGAGATCGTGCGATCGAATCCCGGAGTCCTTCCCGACCGCGGACAGACACAGGGGCGCTCCATCGCCCTCTCGATCTACGGTTCGACGTCGGTCGAGCACCAGTGGTTCATCGACGGCATCAACACGACGAACGTCCTGAAAGGCATGCAAGGAAAAGCCATCAACGCGGAGTTCGTCCAGGAGGTGGAGGTCAAGACGGGCGGCTATCAGGCGGAGTACGGCCGGGCATTGGGCGGCATCATCAACGTGATCACGAAGTCGGGCGGCAACGCCTTTCACGGAGAAGTGTTCGTCTACTACGACTCGGCAGCCACACAGGCCGAGCGGGTCTTCGAGAAAGGCGTCGATTCTGATTTGAGCGGTATGCGGCTCGCAGATTACCGGCGGACGGACTTCGGCGTCGACGTCGGCGGATTCCTCCTGAGAGACCGCCTCTGGTTCTTTGCCGCATATGACCGCGTGGAGTTCCCCGCAAGGATCTCGCGCTACGCTTCGAGCGAGCTCGTCCCCAGCACGACCCGGTTTCCGCTCGACGCGACGGACAACCTCTATTCGGGCAAGCTCACCTGGAACTTGACCGGAAGCTCGACGCTCGTCGCCACTGTTTTCGCCGACCCGACGACGAATTCGGGAGCGGGCAAGGCCGATCCTCGCCAGGGGGGCTTTACCGCGGTCCCCATCACGAACCCCGATCCAGGAACCTGGCAGTCGAATCGCACGATCGGGGCGACAGACTTCGGTCTTCGGCTCAATCAGCTCCTGGGCTCCACGGCTCTGGTGACGCTTCAGGCGTCGCGCCACCAGGATCGCTACAACCTGGTGCCGACGGGCCCGGGGCTGCGAACTCAGATCCAGGACTTTACGTGTTTGGGCGGGACTCCGGACGAACCCTGCGACGTCCCGGGAGAGGCCAATTTCGTGACGGGTGGGCTCGGCTATATCTCTGGATCGAAAAACCACAGCACGTCGCATCGCGACCAGCTTCGGGCGGACACGAGCCTTTACTTCGGCCACCACGAAATCAGGCTCGGCGGCGACTACCAGGACGGCAAAACGAGCGCTCTCACCTCGTTTTCCGGCGGACAACTGGTGGCGCGTTACAACGACGCGGGGCGGGTCTACTACCGGCACAACTTCTTCAACCGAAGCGACAACCTCCAGGACCTCTCGCCCGTTGATTGGAATTCCCACGCCGTCACGGAAGACTTCGGCGCCTATGCCCAGGACTCCTGGAAGGCGGCCCCGGGCATGACCGTCAACGCGGGGCTGCGCTGGGATCGGGAAAACATCCTCAACTTTCGCAACGACACCGTGATCCACACCGACGTATGGCAGCCTCGTCTCGGAGCCGTTTGGGATCCGAAACGTGATGGCACCATGAAGGTCTACGCCTTCGTCGGGCGTTTCTCCTATGGGCTTCCGACGGACCTTGCCGTTCGATCCTACGGAGCCAACAACTTTGCTGTCACGTTCAACTACGATCCGGTGGATGTCACCCCTGATGCCGTACCCCACCGTAGGTCGAGGGTCTTTCCGAACTCCAGTAGCGAGCCGGTCGACCCGGGCCTGAAAGGAATCTCCCAGGACGAGCTCACGCTCGGGGTGGAGAAGGCGCTCGGCTCCTCGTTCTCGGTAGGCGTCAAGGGAACCTACCGGCGGCTCGCGAACGCGATCGAGGACCGGTGCGATCTGGATTACAACAGCCCCGAGACCAACTTCAATGGATGCGGAATCGTGAATCCGGGTTCCAATGGTCGATTCGCGCGTGGCGACGTCCCGGGCTGCAACTGGCTGGACGGAGACTTCAATCAGTGCACGGACACGATCCCGGCGACGCCTTCCGCACGCCGTGTTTACCGCGGCATCGAGATCCTGGCGCGCAAGTCCTTTTCCGACCGGTTCTGGATTCAGTCTTCCTACGTCTATTCATCGCTCCGCGGCAACTACGACGGCGAGGTGAGCGAAGGCCAAGGCGGCCAGACCGATCCCGGAATCAATTCGGACTTCGACTACCCCGCGCTCTTTCACAACAGTTACGGTCGGCTCTATCTCGACCGGCCGCACCAGGTGCGCCTGGACAGCTTTTACGCCACGCCGTTCCACGTGACGATCGGTGTCCAGGGCTGGCTTCGGTCCGGAGCGCCGCTGAACAAGCTCGGGTATTTCAACTCGTGGTCTGGCCCGTGGTCGCCAATTCAGCTCGTCCCGAAGGGTTACGCGGGTCGCCTTCCGATGGAGTGGGATGCAAACCTCACGCTCGGCTATCCGATCCGCTTCGGTCCGGTGACGGCGACCCTGCAAGCTTACGTCTACAACGTGTTCAACAACCAGGTCCGGACGGATCAGGACACGGTCTGGTCGGACCAGGCGCCGCGCGACTATCCGGCGTCGCTCTACGACCCGAACCAGGATCAGAACAATCGGAACTACGGCAAAGTGACCGGCCGTTCAGAACCGAGACGCCTGCGCGCAGCGATTCGGGTTTCGTTCTGACCGTCTGAGGCATGGCCCTCTCAGCCGGCACCCGGCTCGGCCCGTACGAGGTTCAGGGCCGGCTCGGCGCCGGCGGCATGGGCGAAGTCTGGCGGGCGCGGGACTCTCGCCTCAACCGCGACGTCGCGATCAAAGTCCTGCCGGGCGACGTCTCGGCCGATGCCGGACGGCTGAAACGCTTCGAGAAGGAGGCGCGTTCGGCCTCGGCCTTGAACCATCCCAACATCGTCACGATCTATGACATCGGCCAGTCGGACTCCGTCTCCTGGATCGCGATGGAGCTGGTCGAAGGCAAGACGCTGCGGGAGCTCCTCTTCGCCGGAGCGCTGCCGATCAAGAGAGTCCTCAGCATCGCCGCGCAAGTGGCCGACGGCCTCGCTCGCGCGCACGAGGCTGGAATCGTCCATCGGGACCTGAAGCCCGAGAACGTGATGGTCACGAAAGACGGGCTGGTCAAGATCCTCGACTTCGGCCTCGCGAAGCTCACCTACACGGGGGTCGAGAGCGGCGAGGGAACTAACCTTCCTACCGATACCGGTACGGGCGCCGGCGTCATTCTGGGCACTGTCGGCTACATGTCGCCGGAGCAGGCGGGCGGACAACCGGTGGATTTCCGATCCGACCAGTTCTCCCTGGGTTCGATCCTATACGAGCTCTTGACCGGGAAGCGGGCGTTCGTCGGGAAGACCGGCGTGGACACCCTCTCGGCGATTCTCAACGACGAGCCGAGCCCGTTGGCCGAGATTGTTCCTCGAGCGCCGGCGCCGCCGCTGTGGATCGTGGAACGGTGTCTGGCCAAGGAATCGGAGCGGCGCTACACGGCCACGAAGGACCTCGCACGCGACCTCGAGACGCTCAAGGATCACTCCTCCGAAACGGCCTCTCTCATTGGCGCTCAGGCAAAACCACGGCGGCAGGCGGCCGCGCTCTGGTTCGCGCTCGGCGCGGTCGCGCTCGCCGTGCCCGTTCTCTTCGCGGGGAGGGCGCTCTGGAAGGAGCCGCCGCCCGCCCCGCCGAGGTTTCAGCGCCTCACCTTCCGTCGGGGCTTCGTCATGAATGCCCGCTTTTCATCCGACGGCCAGACGATCGTCTACTGCGCGCAGTGGGACGGAGACCCGTGGCGTATCTTCGAGACACGGCTCGAGGGCCCGACGTCGCGGCGGCTCGACCTCCCCGACGCGGTGCTGCAATCCCTGTCATCGAGGGGTGAGCTGGCCATCACCATGGGCAAGCCGGCGATCCTCTCGTGGACCGTAAGCGGGACGCTTGCGACGGTCCCGACCGCGGGCGGAGCGCCCCGGGAGCTCGCGACCGATGTGTTCTGGGCCGACTGGGCGCCCGACAGAAAAGGGCTGGCCGTGATCCGGAACGGCAATCTCGAATTCCCGATGGGAAGAGTGATCGCGCGAGGGGCCGGGATCTGGCCGCGCGTTTCGCCTCGGGGAGATCGCATCGGGTTCGTCGAAGGGAATCGCGTTCACGTCGTCGACACATCCGGCAAAGAGCGTTTCGTCTCCCGGCAATTCAACGGCATCCCGAGGTTCGCGTGGTGGCCGGCGGGCGATGAGATCTGGGTCGCCGAGCCATTCGCGGCTTCAGGTGTCGTGTATGCCGTCAGCCTCTCAGGCAAGGAACGCATCGCCCTTCGGATCCCCACCGGCGCCGCGCTCCTGGACATCTCGCGGGACGGCAAGGTGCTCCTCAACGTGGGCAATCAACGTTGGGAGACGTGGTCGAGGCCGAACGGGCAACAGAGTGAACGGGAGCTGACCGTTCTCGCGAATTCCGATGCAATGGGGATCTCCCCGGATGGAAAGACGCTGCTCATCAACGACCGCGGCAGCTTCTATCTGCGCAACGCGGACGGATCGCTTCCGAAGAAGCTCGGCGACGGATACGGCTCGCAGCTGTCACCCGACGGAAGGTGGGTCGCGGTAGTACGTCCGGGCCCTCCGAGCCAGCTTGTGCTCGTCCCGACGGGCGCCGGCGAGGAGAAGCGTCTTCCCTCAGGTGGCCTGGAGGACATCAGCCGCGAGTCCGTTCAGTGGTCCGGCGACTGCCGGAGGCTCCTGTTCAACGCGCGTGAGAAGGGGCACAAGAACAGGTTCTTCGTCCAGGACGTCGCCGGAGGCGAGCCGCGGCCGCTGGCCCCGGAGCATGCCGATCAGACTTCGTCCATCTCGCACGATGGCCGATTCGCGATCCTAGAAGAGGGCGACGGCTTCTGGTTGTATCCGGTGGACGGCGGCAAACGGCGTCTTGTGCGCGGGATGCTGCCCACAGACTACCTCTGGAGGAATTGGAGCGAAGACGGCCGCTTCGTCTACGCCTGGAACCCGCTGGAACTGCCTTTCCGCGTTTTCCGAGTCGAGCTGGCCACCGGCGGGCGAGAGCTCTGGAAGACGATCGCACCGCAGGACCCGGCTGGCATCTGGGAAGCAGACCTGATTCTGACCCCGGACGGCAAATCGTACGCGTACAACTGCAGGAGAGGCCTCAACGACCTGTACCTTGTCGAGGGGCTGAAGTGACCGACTCACCTATCGCGTCAGGAAAGGCCTGACTTTCACCGAGCAAGATCGATCACGTTCATCACCGCTTGTTGTTTTGCGCGGGAAACGGGGCAGCGCCGCTGAGAACTCGGGCCTTCTTGACTGCAATCCGAAAAATGGCGGAGAATTCGACAAACATCGCTTCGTAGCGAAGACTGGCCCGCCGAGTGGCCCCGTTACCCGACCCGCCGTTTCCGTGCGAAACGAGGGGATGGACTATGCGGGGTGGCTTCGTCCTGCTTCTGGCCGGGTTGCTCTCGGCTTTCGCCACCGTGGTCCTCGCGCAGACCACCGGCAACATCGAGGGTCGGATCACCGATCCGGCGGGAGGCGCGCTCCCCGGCGCGACCGTCGAGGCCACCGGCCCGAGTCTCCAGGGGACGCGTGTCGCGACCTCCGGCCGTGACGGTCTCTACCGCATCCCGGCGGTCCCACCGGGCGCCTACCGCATCCACGCGACGCTGCCTCTCTTCGCGTCCGCGGACATGACTGCGAGGGTCTCCCTCGACGCGACGGCCACGGTCGATCTGACGCTGCAGGTTGCTGCAACCGAGCAGGTCGTGGTCTCGGGCGAAGCTCCCCTCGTGGACGCGACGTCCACGACGACCGGTACGAACTACACGAGCGGCGTCATAACGCGGCTCCCAGTCGGGCGGAACTACGCTGACATCGTGCGGTCGAACCCGGGCGTCGACACGGACCGAGGTGTTACACAGGGACGCTCGCTGACGCTTACGATCTACGGAACCACATCGGCGGAGAACCAATGGATCATCGACGGCGTCAACACGACCAACGTCCAGTACGGTATTCAGGGCAAGGCCATCAACAACGAGTTTGTCGAAGAGGTCGAGGTCAAGACCGGGGGTTATCAGGCCGAGTACGGCGGCGCGCTCGGCGGCGTGATCAATGTCATCACGAAGTCGGGCGGGAATCAGTTTCACGGGGGCGCGTTCGTTTATTACGACTCCTCGTCCGTGACCGCCAGCCAGGTCTCGACGCCGAACGACTCGCAGCTCTTCGACATGCGCGTCGCCGATTACAAGCGCACCGACTTCGGCGTGGATCTCGGAGGGTTCATCGTCAAGGACCGGCTCTGGTTCTTTGCCGCGTACAACCGCGTGGACGCGCCGGCGCACGTCTCGCGGTGGGTGGACAGCGCCGACGTTTCGACGAGCGACCGCTTCCCGATCGACGGAAAGGACAATCTGTACTCCGGAAAGCTCACGTGGAATATCGGGTCGAGCGCGACGCTCGTGGGTACCATATTCGGCGACCCGACGATGTTCAAGGGCGCGTCGGGCGCAGACCCCAGGCAGGGGGTCGGTTCGTTCCAGGTACCGGCCATCACGAACCCTGATCCCACGACCTGGTACTCGGAGCGCCGCATCGGCTCGACCGACTACGGCCTGCGCTGGAACGCTGTCTTCGGCATGCATACCTTTCTCACGGCCCAGGCTTCGCGGCACCAGGACAAGTACTCTCTGACAGCTTCGCCTCTCCTGCGAACAGAGGACTTCCGGTGTGATGGCGGCACTCCGGACACACCTTGCGACATACCCTCAACCGCCAAGTTCGTCTCCGGCGGTTTCGGCGGCATCTATGGGCCGCTAGACGACAGCAGCTCGCGGCGCGACCAGGCCCGCGCGGATCTGACCGTGTATGCGGGGAACCACGAGATCAAGGCGGGCGGGACCTATCAGTACGGGAGAACCGATGCGACGTCGTCCTTCACCGGCGGCCAGCTCGTAAGAATCTTCAGCCAGTACGGGCAGACCTACTACCAGCACGGCTTCTTGGCGAGGAGCGCTGCTGATCTGACGCCCGTGACTGCGGACCAACTCCAGGCGAAGATGAAGGACTATGGATGGTACTTGCAGGACTCGTGGCGGCCGGCTCGCGGGTTGACGGTGAATGGCGGCCTGCGGTGGGACCAGGAGGACGTCATCAAGCTGGGGAACGCGCTCGCCTTCCGAACGACGAACGAATGGCAGCCTCGGATCGGAGTTGCCTGGGACCCGGCTGCTGACCGAGCGACGAAGGTCTACGTCTTCGCCGGCCGGTTCTACTATCAGCTGCCCACCGAACTGGCCCTGAGGGTGTGGGACCAGAATGGTTTCACGCAGACCTACAACTTCGCTCCGACATCCGTTCAACAGGATCCAAACGTCATCAACCACTCGAGCCCGGATGGCCCCTTCTTCAACGGCGGAGAGAGGGTCGATCAGGGATTGCGAGGGATCTATCAGAACGAGCTCACCATTGGCGTGGAGCGGCTGCTCGATCCGACCCTCACGGTGGCGATCAAGGCCACTTACCGCAGCCTCGGCAATGCGATCGAAGACCGCTGCGACCTGGACTATAACGCGCCGGAGAACCTCGGCAGCCAGTGCGGGCTGATGAATCCAGGATCCAAAGGCGCCATCGCTCGCGGCGCCGTCCCGGGCTGCAACGGTCTGAATGCGCTGAACGGCTTATGGTACTCCTGCGGCGACAGCATCCCGGCGCAGGGACCCGCGAAACGAATCTACCGCGGCATCGAGCTCCTGGCCCGCAAGTCGGTGTCGGACAGACTGTGGCTGCAGGCGAGCTATGTCTACTCGTCCCTGCGCGGAAACTACGACGGCGAAGTGAGCGAGGGCTACTACGGCCAGACTGATCCGGGCATCAACGCCGATTTCGACTACGCGGCCTTCAACCACAATGCCTATGGCCGTCTCTTCCTTGACCGGCCGCACCGTTTCAGGCTGGATGGCTACTACGTCACGCCCTTTCGCCTCACGATAGGCCTTCAAGGGTACGTGACCTCCGGAGCGCCCCTGAACAAGATCGGCTTCTTCAACGACTTCTACGGCTCGTACATCCAGCTCGTCCCCAAGGGCTACGCGGGACGGATGCCAACGCAGTGGGAGGCCAACCTGTCGCTCGCCTATCCCATCCAGATCGGCCTGGTCACGGTGACGCTGCAGGCCTACCTCTTCAACTTGTTCAACCACCAGACTCCCACCTATCAAGATACGATCTGGTCCACACAGCCGCCGCCCGGGTACGCGAATTCGCCGGATGCCATCTACGATCCGAACCAACCTCAGACCAACCCCACGTATGGCAAGGTCACCGGGCGCCTGCCGCCGCGCTCCTTCCGCGCGGCGGTGAAAGTCTCCTTCTAGCGTAAGGAGCGGTGACCCTAGGTGGCAATCAAGGTGCTGCCCCGGAAGTCACTTCTGACACTTCGCGCCTGAAGCGGTTCCAGAGGGAAGCCCAGGCCATCTTGGCCCTCGATCACCCTAAACATCGCCAAGATTCCGAGGCCGAACGCTCCGAAGGCAATCAGAAGTAGCCACAAGAGTGCTATGCTTGTGGCTACAGGAGGCGCTCGCATGACGCGCGTCGGTGTCCGGGCTCTCAAGGATCGTCTGAGTGAGTATTTGAAGCGGGTGAGCAAAGGCGAGCGGATCGTCGTCACGGATCGGGGCGAGCCGCTCGCCACGCTAACGCCCGTCGAGGAAACGGATGAAGCTCGGTGGGGTTGGGCTCTGGTGAGCGAGAGGCTTGCGAGCTGGAGCGGCGGGAAACCTCGGGGAAGCGCGAAGCCACCGATGTTAAGGAGGAAGAAAACGACTTCGCAGATCGTGCTGGAGAGCCGCCGTTGATCGTGTACCTCGATACGAGCAGCCTGGTCAAGCTCTACGTCGAGGAAAAAAATTCGACTTTCGTTCGTCGACTCGTCGAAAGCGCTGAGGTCGTGGCGACTTCCGTCGTGGCTTATCCGGAAGCGAGAGCGGCGTTTGCTCGCCAGTACCGCGAGAGAGGATTAACCACGGCTGAACACGTTCGAGCCAAGGCCGACTTCGAGCAGGACTGGCCAAGATATCTCACGGTCGAAGTCAGCGGAACGGTCTATCGCAACGCCGGAGAGCTCGCCGAAAAGCATCGTCTCCGAGGCTTCGACAGCATTCACCTGGCCTCATATCTTTCGCTCTTTCGAGAAGGCGCCCGGCACGTCCGGTTCTCGGCATTCGATGAGGCGATGAATCGGGCCGCGCGAGAAGAAGCAAAGCGAAGGTAACACTCTCGGTCGTGGATTGAGATGACGGTCTCGCCTGGCAGCCGCCTCGGGCCCTACGAAATCCTCGCTCCCCTTGGCGCGGGCGGGATGGGAGAAGTGTGGCGGGCGCGGGACACGAGGCTTGCGCGCGAGGTGGCGATCAAGATCCTGCCGGCGGAGGTCACGGCAGATCCCTCGCGACTCAAGCGATTCGAGAAGGAAGCTCGATCCGCTTCTGGCTTGAACCACCCCAACATCGTCACGATCTACGACATCGGACAGGCGGACTCGGTCTCCTGGATCGCGATGGAGCTGGTCGAGGGGAAGACGCTTCGAGAGCTTTTGTTCTCCGGCCCGCTTCCGATCAAGAGGGTCCTTGCGGTCGGCGCTCAAGTGGCCGACGGCCTCGCCCGGGCTCACGAAGCCGGCATTGTCCACCGGGACCTGAAGCCCGAGAACGTCATGGTGACGAAAGACGGGCGGGTCAAGATCCTCGACTTCGGCCTCGCGAAGCTGACCTACACGGGCGTCGAGAGCGGCGAGGGAACCAACATCCCGACGGAGACCGGGACAGGCGCCGGCGTGATCCTGGGAACCGTCGGCTACATGTCGCCGGAGCAGGCGAGCGGCCAGCCGGTCGACTACCGCTCCGACCAGTTCTCGTTCGGTTCGATCGTCTACGAGCTCTTGACGGGGAAGAGGGCGTTCGTCGGAAAGACCGGCGTGGACACGCTCTCGGCGATCCTGAACGACGAACCGTCGCCGATCGCGACGGTCAATCCGCAAACGCCAACGCCGCTGCGCTGGCTCGTCGAACGCTGTCTGGCCAAGGACCCCGAAGACCGCTACGCGTCGACGAGGGACCTGGCGCGAGAGCTCACCACGGTTCGAGACCATCTTTCGGAGGCGACCGGAGCGGCGATGGTCTTGTCCGCTCCAAGATCGGGCGCTCGCGCTCCGCTGTGGCTGCTTGCCCTTCTGTTGCCTCTCGCCATCGTCGGGACATGGATCGTTGCCAGCAAGCCGTCCCGGACCCGAGCTTCTGTGCCCACATTCCGACAGGTCACTTTCCGCCGGGCCAATCTGTGGAACGCCCGGTTCGCTCCCGACGGGCAGACGATCGTCTACTCGGTCTACACACACGGGAGGCCCGAGCTTTTCTCGACGCGCGTGGGCAGCCGCGACTCTCGTCCCCTCGGAATCTCCTCGGCGAACATCGCAGCGATCGGCTCCTCCGGGGACATGGCGTTGAAACTGGGTCCATCGAATCAGATCGGCACTCTCGCTCTGGCTCCGCTGGCCGGCGGGGCGCCGAGGGAACTGCTCGAGAACGTCGGAGCGGCGGACTGGGCGCCAGATGGAAAGAGCCTCGCGGTCGCGCACCGCGTCGAGGGGAAATTCCGATTGGAGTTTCCGATTGGAAAAGTCCTGTATCGGTCATCGACCACCCGCGGGTTCGGTCGTTTCCGGGTCTCGCCCAGCGGGAAACTCATCGCTATCAACGACGGAACGCTGTCGGTCATCGATTTATCCGGCCGGAAGAAGAATCTCGCAAAGGACGCGCTCGAGTTCGGATGGTCTCCCTCCGGCGACGAAGTCTGGTTCACGCGGATTGTGGATGGCGCGACGCGGATCTATGCAGCCGCCCTGTCAGGGGGCGAACGGCTGCTCGTCTCCCTGCCCGGCGACTTCAGCCTCTATGACATCTCGCATGACGGGCGGATTCTCGTCGAGCGAGGAAACGAGCGGATGGACATCTTCGGGCGATTTGCGGGCGGCGAAAGAGAGCGGAGTCTCACGTGGCTCGATGCGACGGTTCCGTGTGATCTCTCGGCAGATGGGAGCAGTCTCCTCTTCACCGAGCGTGAACCCGGCTGGACAGGGGGCGATGTCTATCTTCGAAAGACCGACGGCTCGCAGCCCGTCCGTCTCGGAGAGGGATTCTGCCGGGCGCTTTCTCCGGATGGAAGGTGGGCGATCACGCTTCCGAAGAACCCTGCGCCCCAGCTGGTCGTGTTACCGACGAAGGCGGGCCAGCCGATCCGTCTGCGAAACGATGGTCTCGACGCCTTCACTATCGTGGACAGCTGGGCGAACTGGCTGCCGGATGGGAAGAGAATCGTCTTCAACGGACGAGGCCCGGGCCAGCAGCCGCGATTGTTCGTGCAGGACGTTCCGGACGGCAAACCCATGCCGATTTCGCCGGAAGGAGTTCGCCTTTCGATGTCGACCGCCGTTTCTCCGGACGGTCGGTCCGTCTTCGCCATGGGAACCGAAGGATGGCGGCTCTATGCCCTGGACGGAGGGAACCCGCGGCCCATTCCGAGTCTGGCGGAAGGGGAACAGCCGGTGGGTTGGACGGCTGGCGGCGGCCTTTATGTCATACGTGAGGGAGAGGCGCCTCCGAGGATCTGGTCGCTCGACATTCAGAGCGGTCGGAGGCGGTTGTGGAAGGAAATCCAGTTGCCGGATCCTGAAGCTCAGAACTACCTGGAGCGCGTGATCATTGCGGCGGACGGTCGTTGGTATCTCCACTCGTACATCCGATGGCTCGCCGATCTGTTCGTCATCGAAGGGGTCCGGTGAGCCTCGCGACGGGAACACGTCTCGGCCCCTACGAGGTGATTTCCCGCCTCGGCGCGGGCGGCATGGGCGAGGTCTGGCGAGCGCGCGATTCGCGTCTTCAACGCGAGGTCGCGATCAAGGTCCTGCCTCCCGAGCTCGGGTCGGACGCCGGGCGGCTGAAGCGATTCGAAAAGGAAGCCCGGTCGGCCTCGGCTCTCAACCACCCCAACATCGTCACGATCTACGACATCGGCCAGTCCGACTCCGTCTCCTGGATCGCGATGGAGCTCGTTGAGGGAAAGACGCTCCGAGAGGTGCTGTTTGCCGGAGCGCTTCCGGTCAAGAGAGTTCTCTCCATCGGCGCGCAGGTGGCTGACGGTCTCGCCCGCGCCCACGAGGCCGGCATCGTCCACCGGGACTTGAAGCCCGAGAACGTCATGGTGACGAAGGACGGGCGGGTCAAGATCCTCGACTTCGGCCTCGCGAAGCTGACGTACACGGGCGTCGAGAGCGGCGAAGGGACGAACATCGCGACGGAGACCGGCACGGGCGCGGGAGTGATCCTGGGAACCGTCGGATACATGTCCCCCGAGCAGGCGAGCGGGCAGCCGGTCGACTATCGCTCCGATCAGTTCTCCTTCGGTTCGATCCTCTACGAGCTCCTGACGGGCAGCAGGGCGTTCGTCGGGAAGACCGGTGTGGACACGCTCTCGGCGATTCTGAACGATGAGCCCGCGCCCATCGCCAAACTCAATCCACAGGCGCCGACGCCTCTGCGCTGGATCGCGGAACGCTGTCTGGGGAAAGCGGTAGAAGACCGATACGCATCCACGCTGGATCTCGCACGTGATCTCGCCGGTATCCGGGACCACCTGTCGGAGACAGGCGTCACGGCGGCGGTGTCGAGCGCGCCCGCACCGCGACGACGTCGGGCGCTCCTCGCCGGTGGAGCGGTGTTGGCGACCGCGATCATCGCTCTCGCAGCCCTGATCGCCGGCAAAAAGCTCGCCCATCTGCCTCTCCCTTCTTTCCATCAACTCACCTTCCGGCGCGGTTATGTCGGAGCCGCCCGATTCGCTCCGGACGGCCAGACGATCGTCTACAGCCCGTCGTGGGAAGGTCAGCCGATCGAGCTGTACGAAACCCGTATCGGGGGACCGGAGTCGCGGCCGCTCGGACTGAAAGGTGCCGTCCTCTCCGTCTCCACTTCCGGAGAAATTGCACTTGGCCTGCCGGGACTCACGCTCGCGGTCGTACCGCTCGGAGGGGGATCCCCGAGGGAGCTCCTGGAGAAGGTCACGGAAGCCGACTGGTCGCCCGACGGCAAGAGTCTGGCGGTCATTCACAAGGTCGCGGGCAGGAATCGTCTCGAATATCCGATCGGAAAGGTTTTGTACGAGACCACGAACCGGATCGACAACCTTCACCTTTCGCGGAAAGGCGACTCGATCGCGCTTCGGGAACTGACCGGAGTGTTCGTGGTCGACCTCGCGGGGAAGAAGAAACCCCTCGGAATCCGGACGTACGAGTTCGGCTGGTCGCCGGAGGATGACGAGCTGTGGTTTCTCGATATCGGCGGAGGTCAGAGCGAGCTGCGCGCGGTCAGCAGAGCGGGGAGGCAACGATCGATCGCGCGGCTGCCGGGAGCGTTTCAACTGGACGACATCTCACGGGACGGTCGGATGCTCCTGGAGCATCTCTCCGGTCGAGGGGAAATCGAATGCCTGGTCCCCGGCGAGGTGCATCCGCGTTCGCTCTCCTGGTTCGACTCTTCCTGGGCGGCCGACCTGTCCGACGACGGCAAGACTTTGCTGATCGATGAGGTGGATCGCGGTGAAGCCTTTCTCCGCACGACCGACGGCTCGCCCGCGAAGCGTCTGGGAGAAGGAAAAGCCCTGTCGCTCTCACCCGACGGCAAATGGGTCCTCGCGCGGCGGACCTCCCCGCCGAATCTCATACTTCTTCCGAGCGGGGCGGGCCAGACGCGAGTCCTCCGGAACAAGACTTTCGAGAGCTACTCCTTCGCGGAGTGGCTCCCCGACGGAAAGCGATTTCTCTTCAGCGGGACGGAGAGGGGACATCAAAACCGTCTGTACGTCGAGGATCTGGCAACCGAGACGGCTCGCGCGGTTACGCCGGAGGACGTCGGTCTCGGCTTTCCGGTACCACCCAGGGCCGTCTCACCGGACGGCAAGTGGGCCTTCGCCGGCGGCAACGAGAGCTGGTCCTTGTACCCGATCGAACACGACACCGGCTCCGGGCCCCGGCTCGTCAAAGGTATGTCGAAGGGAGACTTGCCCATCGGCTGGACGGCCGACGGCGAGTCGCTGTTTATCCAGGACGAGCAGGAGAATCCAGCCGGGGTATACCGGCTCGATCTCACGACCGGTCGAAGGCGTCTATTCCGGGAGTTCTCGCCTTCCGACCCGGCCGGAATTCGCGCCAGCATCGTTCACGTGACACCCGACGGTAAGGCCTGGGCATATACGTATCTGCGGACCCTATCCGACCTCTATCTGGCTGAGGGAGTGAAGTGACGGAACGTTCCACCGGGCCGCCAACGCGAAGGTCAGCGCCCCTCGACCGCCGCTACTCAATCGGGGAAAACGGAGAACCCCTCGTTGCGCGCCGCTTCCGCCAATCGGTCATCGAGGGTCACGAACGGAAGCTCCGCGGGTCGGTCTTCTGCGGCGACGAGGGACGCGGCGAGCTGCATTGCATCCGCTGACCGCAGCGTGTGAACGCCGAGAAGCCGCTCCGCCCGGCCACGAATCGCTTCGGACGGAAGGATCGTGGAGGCCGCCTCGTCGAACCGGACCAACCTCTGTTTGGCTGCGGAGAAGCCGGCGGTGTTCAGCTCACCCGCCCGGGCCCGCCGGTGAAGACCGGAAAGACATTCCGTTCGCGTCGTCCACCAGATCCAGCTCTCCCGGTCCGTACGCAACAGCGAGATCATCTCCCGCGTCCTGGGTTCCGCGATGAGGAGCGGTATCACAGCCGAACTGTCCCAGAATCTCAGCGTCCGCTCCGGCGCTCTTCGAGCAGAGCTCGGAGCGTCTTTCCCTCGGGATCCGCCACGGGCGAGGGCTTCAGAAGTTCCGGCGAGAGCCTCGCGGAGCCGGCGCGCAGGATCCCCGCGCGGATCAATCGCTTCTTTCGGTCTCTCCCGGTTTCCGCCCCGATCGCCGGAACGAGACGGGCGACGGGCCGGCCCCGCTCGGTGACCAGGACTTCCTCGCCGTTCTTCACGCCGATCAGGAACTCGGAGAGCGAAGCCTTCAGTTCCGATACGGAAGCACGCCTCATGTGACCATTATAGTCGAATTGAATAGACTAGACTGGTCTTTCCCGACCTCACGGAAAGCTCGAAGCCGGCTACGGCCCCCGCGCCTCCACCAGGCGCATCCGGTCGAAGGCCAGCTCCACGGTCGAGTCCACCTCGTTGATGTTCCCGGCCCCGGCCGAAGAAAAGGTCACCGGCGAAACTCCGGTCAGCTCCCACTTGGCCAGCAACTGATCCTGGTTGTCGCGGGCGATGATCGTGACGACCTTGGAGGCTGGGGTTCCGCTGTCCGTCGCGTCGTTCAGCCAGTCCTGGAGCCGGTTCAGTCCTTTCTCGGTCACCGTCAGGACGAGCCGGCGCTCGTCGGGCGAATAGGCCCGGTCGAGGCGGCGCGAGTCGGAGCGCGGGACCGGCACCCGGGCGAAGGAGATCCGGTAACCAACCACACCGTCGGTCTGGACCCCGTCCACGAGGAGCCGGAAGTTGCGCTCTCTCGGGTCTGAGCCGGAGGCGGAGGCGAGTGCGGAAGCGAGGAGAAGAGCGAGACCGGCCGAGAAAGCGCGCGTTTTCATGGTTCCTCCCGAAAAAAGGTTATACCCGCTCGCCGCGAAGTGAGTTATAAGATTTGTCCGTCCAAACTTGACTTATGGCGTCCGAACGACATCTTCCATCCCGGCCTTCCCGGGAAAAAACTTAGAGAAAGGAGTGAGGGAGTTGAAGAAGTATCTTTCAGCTTTTGCCGTGCTTGCGTTCGCAGTCCTCGTGGTCGCCGCGACTCCGAAGGACAGGTCCAAGACCTTCTCGGTCACGGTCGACACCATCGAAGGCTGCTCCTGCCCGCTCTTCTGCACCTGCTACTTCGGCGCCTCGGCCGACGAGCACATGTGCCTGTTCAACAACGTCTACAAGTTCAAGCCGGGAAGCCACTACGGCGACGTGGACCTCTCGAACCAGCTTCTCTGGATGTCGGGAGATCTGGGCGGCGAGTGGCATCACAAGCCGGGCCCCGGCATGCCGGGAGCGTGGGCGGTGGTGACGTACGACAAGACGTCGACGCCCCCGCAGAGGGCCGCGCTCCTCGAGATCGCCAAGACGGTCTTCCCGGTGACGTGGGAGAAGTTCTCGACGCGCGAGGACACCATCGAATGGCATGACGACGCGAAGATGTCGCACGCGAAGATGGGGAGCGGCATGGCGGAGATCTCGCTCGACAAGCAGGCCACGCTGCGCCCGAACAAGGCCGAGCCGGTCGTCATCAAGAACCTCCAGTACTGGTTCACGAATGCGAACGACGGTTTCGTGCTCGCATACTCGACGCATCATTTCGACGGCGAGCCCAAGTTCTCCGAGACGAAGAGAAACGGCTTCAACATCACCTGGACCGTCAAGGGCGACATCAAGGGACCTTCCGCCAAGGCGGCAATGCCATAAGGTCTTAACGAGAAGTGAGATTGCGGGCGGGTCTCGACCCGCCCGTTTTTTTTGGTCTCGGCTAATATGTCGGGAGTGACTCCCGAAGACATCGCGCCGGAGTTCCGCTCTTCCGCCAAGAGCTATCCGAAAGCGGCGCCGATCGAGGGCGTGCGGACCTTGAAGCTCGCGCGCATCACCGACGACCGCGGCTTCTTCCTGGAGATCTTCCGCGCGAAGTCGAACCACGCGGGCGGCCGGGAGCTCGCCGACTTCTTCTCGGGCGTGGACGTGGCGCAGATGAACTTCTCGATCGTGGACGCCTCCGACCACATCAAGGGGCTGCACTACCACCTGAAACAGGACGACATCTGGTTTTTTCCTCCCCCGTCGAAAGCGAAGGTCGTCCTCTACGACGTCCGCAAGAACTCTCCCTCCTTCGGCCGCACGCAGGCGATCGTCGCGGGCGGCGGGCAGGACGTCCTCGTCCGCATTCCGGCGGGCGTCGCCCACGGCTACCGGCCGCTGACGAACCCCTGCTCTCTCCTCTATTTCGTGACCGAGGCGTTCGACCCCGGCGCGCCGGACGAGTTCCGCATCGCGTGGGACGATCCGGCGGTGAAGGAGCTCTGGGAGATCCCGAACGGGTGAGTTTCTCGGACCTATAATCGAGGGTTCGATGAGCTCGCTCCCCCGCCCCTTCGACACCTCCCGCATCCCGCGCGTGGACGCCGTCGGGATCGACGAACGCGCCGGAGCGCTCGCGAAACGCTCGATCAAGAAGAGCGCCAAGATCGCGGGGATCAAGCTCGCGGTCTCGATGCTGGATCTCACGACCCTCGAGGGAAAGGACTCCGAGGGAAAGGTCCGCCAGCTCTGCCAGAAGGCGATGCGTCCGCTGCCCGGCGACGCGTCCGTGCCGCACGTGGCGGCGGTCTGCGTCTATCCGAACCTGGTCGCCACCGCGAAGGAGTCGCTCGCGGGCAGCGGCGTCAAGGTCGCATCGGTCGCGAGCGGCTTTCCCGCCGGGCTCGTGCCCCTCGCCGCGAAGCTCGACGACACCCGGCTCGCCGTCGAGTCGGGCGCGGACGAGATCGACATGGTGATCGACCGCGGCGCCTTCCTCTCGGGCGACTACGGGAAGGTCGCATCCGAGATCCTCGCGATCAAGGACGCGTGCCGAGACGCTCATCTGAAGGTCATCCTGGAGACCGGCGAGCTCGAGACCTACGACAACGTGCGCAAGGCGTCGCGGCTGGCGATGACGTACGGCGCGGACTTCATCAAGACTTCGACCGGCAAGATCACCCCGGCCGCCACGCCCGGCGTGGTGCTCGTGATGCTCGAGGCGATTCGCGACTTCTATTTCGAGACGGGCCGCCGCATCGGAATGAAGCCGGCGGGCGGCATCAAGACTTCCAAGCAGGCGCTGCACCTGCTCGTGCTCGTCAAGGAGACGCTCGGCGACGCGTGGCTGACGCCGGACCTCTTCCGGATCGGCGCGTCCACGGTCACGAACGACCTGCT
>Ga0207684_10001339_pt1 | contig 27054 bp, 22 predicted proteins | sample KBSK5501metaG_FD_184342 | JGI IMG/M metagenome (GOLD analysis project Ga0207684, IMG submission 184342) | Corn, switchgrass and miscanthus rhizosphere microbial communities from Kellogg Biological Station, Michigan, USA - KBS K5-50-1 metaG... | ecosystem: Host-associated > Plants > Roots >...
GGTGACTTATAAGGCCAACTATGAGACCACCCTTACATATAAAATGGTTCGTGATTCTGTTGCTCTTTCTCGCGAGCATTGCGGGCTTACGAGTCGAAGGGTCTATCAGCCAGAGTCAGGACACGCAAAGGAGAATTGACTCTGACGATTTTATCAAGAGCCGAAGAGAAGTCGGCTCGCCCAGCCGCAAGAGAAAATCACCAGTTGAAACCAAGCGCCTCACTCACCGGATCGTTTCGAATCCCGCCGTTGGCTCACGACCGCTGGCCGGCAATTTCCAGTCGTTGGGAATCACGATCTGGCGGTTGCGCCCCGCCCGGCCGGGTGACTCGGGCCGCCGCGCTCTCATCCGTGAAAAAGGATCGCTTTGGGCTGCCGAACGAGTCCGAAGTGACGGCACGTTCCGAGCAGGCGATTACGTGCGCATCAGCGTTGAGTCGCCGCGCACCGGATACCTTTATGTGATCGATCGAGAGCTTTCGGCTGACGGCTCAACTGGTGATCCGATGCTGATCTTCCCGTGGGCTGAGGCTGACAACAAACTGGTTCCGGGGAGCCTGATTGACATCCCTGGACAGGAAGACGATCCGAACCATTTCACCGCTCGTGTCACCAATCAAGTCGGCGAGTTGCTGACGTTCATCGTAACTGCCACTCCGCTCGATCTACCGCTGACTGACGACCCGTTGCGTATCGAACCGAAAGCGCTGAGCCAATGGGAGAAATTGTGGGGCGGTGTGAGCGAGCGTTACGAGATGGAAGGGGGGGCTGGCCAGGCGTGGACGCGGCAGGAACAAAAGGCCGCCGCGAAGAAACGCCGACAGCTCACGCGCAAGGACCCTGTACCGCAGACGATCTATCGTGTCTTAGCGCCGGACTCCAAAGGCATCCTTGTAAATTTACTCCTCAAGTATGAAAAGTGAATTATCAATGGCGAAGCATGCTCGCTGGATACCTCGCGCGCTTCACCTCACTCCGGAGCGCGACGCGCGATCAATTGCGAATGGTTGTTCCGTCCAGTGCCCTATTCTCCAATCCTAAAGTCACTCTACAGACACTCTGACAACTAGTCGCAATCTCGCATAGTCCTGAGCTTGATGACGGATTCGCGAGCTAACTCCGCGCCCAATTGTCTCTCGCCAAAAAAAACTTTCGGCAAGGTTAAGAGATTTTCCGCATTTCTGCGCCATGCATTTTGGAAGCAATAAAAAACGAGGGCCGCCCCGGCGCGGAATCCTGAACAACGAGGACACATCATGAGCGAAAGAATTCGCATACTTTTCTTATCGGCCAATCCGTGGACCACGAGTCGCATTCTGGTGGATGAGGAAGCGCGAGAGATTTTTGAAAAACTTCAGGAAGGACCGTGCCGGGACAAATTTGAATTGATTAAGCACGAGGCAATCAGGGCGCTCGATCTTCAGCGTCTATTGATGATGCATGAGCCGCACATTGTTCATTTCAGTGGGCACGCAAGCAAAACGCACAAGCTCATTCTTGGGGGCACAGCCGGTAGAGGCAAGGAGGTGGATCGCCAGGGTCTGGTAGAAATCTTTGGGCTATACAGGCACCATCTGCGACTCATCCTGCTGAATGCTTGTTTTACCAGGACGCAGGCGCTCTCTCTCTCTGAAGTCATAGATTATTCGGTTGGAACCGGGAAGGGAATGGGAGACAAGGGAGGAGTAGCTTTTGCGGGCGCGTTCTACAGGGCCCTCGGCTTTGGAAGATCAGTCAAAGAAGCATTCGCATCAGCGAAAGCGGAACTTGATCTAACAAAGATACCGCGAACGTCCGGCATCGAACTCTTTGTTCGCAACGGCATCAGTGAAAACGATCCGTTTCCACAGTTGCATACAGATCTCGGGAGCGGGGCAGTTTATCCGTGGAGAGTTCTCTCAAATCCTCTTGCCAGGCAGGCCAGTGACTACGAGATGTCCCCTGAAGACGGTTGCTTCTTTCATGAAGGAGCAATTGTGGAAAGATTGGAAAGCTCCAAAGCCCATATTCAGGGTAACCGGAACATCACGCACTGTTTCTTCAACCAAACTGATTCGGTTGCACACACATACAGGCAGGCTCTCACGTTGCGAGGGTACGCGAGCGCGCCGGCACCAGGCCCAGCGCAGCGCGGCGGCAAACGATCCCCCGCCACGTTGACCCGTGTTCGAGGGACAAAAAAGCTTAAGAGAGCGGAACCTCCTCCGAGCAGTTGTGAAATCGAGCCGGAGGCTTCGATGGTCTCGGCGATGACGGTAGAGGTTGAAAGAGTGTTGCTGATGGACGTCACCCGCATTTCGCAAACGCATAACGCGCCGGAAGATGAAGCCGGTCGCCGCCGCGCGAGCTCTGCGCAAAGGAGGGTTAGGCGCAGTTCACGTTTGGATTCAAGCCACTCTGATTGATGAACCAGGCGATTTGCAAAGGGCGCCGTTCCGCAAGGAGAAATCCAACAAACGGATCGTTGTCCAAGTTCGATAACAACGAGACAGCAATTCATCCTGTCTTGTGAGCGTTAGGTTCTTAAGTTTGAGACAGTCGGCACGCAGGCGTGGTTATGACAAGCGACGTAATCACGTCCGGCTCGGATGGCGTGTGCTGGGTGAATGCGGCGCCCGCACCCAAACAAAAGGAGATAAAGAAATGTCAGTACTTACGGATACGAAACGGCACGAGTTGAACGAAAATACGAAAGAGGGGCGTGGGCCGGTTATCGCTGCTTCTCGAAGAGGACACGGGATGAGGGTTGGGCTTCTGTCTGACTGGAGGGCCGGAAACGATAAGGCTGCGAACGAAATCGCGCAACGCGGTAAGCGACTCCGCGATGGTCGATAAGGCTGAGCTTCTCTTCAAGGACCAAGCGTCCTCACTCAACAAGAGAGTAATCCTGTCCTGGGGTTACTCTCTTTTCTATGCGTCAAATCGAGAAACCAACACTTTCGAAGCGGTCGGCGCCAACGTTCCGATTGAGTGTTGAACTCATACGTGCTAAAAGACGAATCGCCTCGGAATCCGAAGACGCTAAAAAGCATTGAAAACCATCGGGCAGTATCGGGACAGAATCGGGCGAAAGTGGCCATCCGCGCTGAAGTCTGTCTTTCCGTTTCTCCTCTTGTTGGCATTCGGGGTTCACCCGACGGAGACATTACCGAACCCGCCGGCCGCCGATACGGTGCCGATCGAACTCGCCGCCGCCCGCGCAATCAATCGTGATCTTACCGCGGGGGCGAGTGAGCAGTTCCGAATCTGTTTAAGTGCCGGACAGCTTTTTCGTTTTTCGATCGAGAAGGGAGACCTGGCCTTATCGTTACGGCTGTACGAGCCGGACGGCCAGAAACTGATTGAGCAGGTCAGTCAACGTTATGAGATGCTGAACTTTGGGATACCAGCAGTATCGGCGGGAACATATCTACTAGAAATCCGCTCGCTCGAATCTCACGGGTCGCCCCGCCACTATATGTTAAAGGTAGAACCTGGCAGGCCCACCGCGGTTGCTGATCGGGACGCCGGTATGGCGCAACGCATGGCTGCCAATGCGAGTGTACTTCTTGCCGATTGGACGGAAAAATCGCTACGTCACGCACTTCAGAAATATGATAACGCGGCGGCGATTTGGCTTTCACTTCATGATTGGCGAAATGCGGCGATAGCGGCCATGGAAGCCGGAGAAGTTTGCTTTTTGCTAGGCGACTACCAGGACGCGTTGAGGCGATATGAGAGAATCGTTGCTCAGGCAAAGAACGCCGGGGACAGACTTGGACAATCACAGGCACTCAGTGACAGCGGTCGTTTGTATTCATATCTGGGCGATAACGTGAAGGCGAAAAACTGCATTCTCGAAGCGCTCAAGATTCTTGCTTTTGATGGCCAGGTTGATCAGCCAGGAGACGTGAAGAAGAAGTATGCGGAAGAGCTGAGCATCCTAGGCGAGGTCAATTATTCGAAAGGTGATTTGCTCAAGTCTTCGAAACAGTTCGAAGAGGCGCTTAATATCTTTCAGGGAATCGGTGATCGCACCGGAGCAGCCAGCGCCCATCTATTTATTGGGTACATTGCGGGAGGTTTGGGTGACGCGGAAAAGGCCGTGACTGAGCTTTCTGAGGCGCTGGCTTTGTACCGCGAGATGGCAAACCGGAGTGGTGAGGGATTGTCACTTACTGCTCTTGCTCTCTGGCATTCGCTCAATCGCGACGAGGAGCGTGCTATCAGGATGCACCGGGAAGCGATCGAGATCTTTCGCAAGATTGGAGATCGGCAGAGCGAAGCAATAGCCCTTAATGGGCTGGGACAAGCCTACGAGAATCTTACTGAGTACCCCACGGCGTTGGACAACTATCGAGGCGCTCTCAAGCTATTTCAGGATAACCATAACCTTGATTTCGCTTCGGTCTCAACATGCAATGTTGCCAGGTCATACGAATTGAATGGAGATTTCAACCAATCGCTTGCGTATTACGAGCAGTGTTTCAAGTTGAGTCGGGCAGCAAAAAAGGTCCGGACAGAAGCAAATGCGCTCAATGACCTCGCTGTCATCTACGCGACCCAGGGTAACCGAGACAAGACTATCAAACAGTATCGAAAGCTTCTGAGATTCTATTCAGCCAGGTCCGATCACGGCAGACAAGCCATCGCATGGAATAATCTAGGCGATTTCTATTTGCACGTTCGAGAAGCGCAAAGCGCGGTAGTTGCGTACAAACAAGCGCTGGCCCTATGCGAAAAAGCGGGCGATAAGGGAGTGCTTATTTCTTCCTTGTACAACCTTGCTCGTGCGCAACGTGATCTCGGCGAGTTTGACCTAGCATTGGCCAACATAAAGGAGTCGATCAAAGCGATTGAGGATCTGCGGACGAATGTCAGCAGCCCGGACTTTCGCATTTCATATTTTTCCGGAGTCCGCAAGAACTATGATTTGTATATCGACATACTCATGCAGCTTGCTCACCAGCGGCCCCATGATGGATTTGCGGTGGCTGGTCTGTTAGCCAGTGAAACAGCTAGAGCGCGTTCGCTTGTTGATGTCCTCACCGAAGCACATGCCGACATTCGTCAAGGAGCCGCTCCTGAACTCTTGATGCGGGAGCGCGAGTTGCGCGCACTACTTCGGTCACAGGCACAATACCAGATGGAACTCTCTATGACGGGCAAAGATCCTGCTGAAACTGAAGAAGTTGCACGCCAGATAAATGATTTGAGAAATGAATACCAGGAGATTGAGGCGCAGTTAAGAGATGAGAATTCGCGCACGCTTGCGCTCACCCGGCCGGTGTCCTTAAACCTGGAACAGATTCAGGGCGAGCTGCGCGATGGTGACACGATTCTACTCGAATATGCTCTCGGTGATGAGCGGAGTTATCTTTGGACAGTGACCGCTGGCTCGGTGCGGAGTTACGAATTACCTCCGCGCGCAACCCTGGAAGATGCCGGTCGCGAAGTTTACAAATTACTCATTACGCGCCAGGCCATCGATGAAAAGAACGATGGTACTTATCAAGCTAAGGTCGAAGCAGCAGATTCTTCGTACCACCAGAAAGCGTTGGCGTTGAGTCAAATGCTCCTGGGGCCAGTCGCGGATCAGCTCGGGACCAAGAGACTCATAGTTGTGACGGAGGGAGTGCTCCAGTATGTCCCATTGGATCCTTTGCCTGCGCCGCTGCCGGCAACGCTTGCGCCAGTCAACCAAGCAGTCACTACTTCTTCGGAGGATCTACCACCGCTGATAGCCACGCATGAAATAGTAACTCTTCCATCGATGTCGACATTGGCGGCGATTCGCCATGAGAAGCATAGAATAGCTTCTGGCAATAAGATCGTTGCCGTGCTCGCGGATCCGGTCTTCAGCAAAAGCGATGACCGCGTTCAGAATGCAACATCAAGTTCAATCATCGCCTCCTCGGCTTCGGATGAGACCGCCGGCCCGGCGATTCGAGGCCTTGACGGATTCATGCGTGGTGGTCTAGCACGTCTTCTCCATGCCTCGGAAGAGGCCGATGGGATTGTCGCGGCGACGCCTCAAGGCGCTGCTAAGGTCGCCAGGGCCTTCGACGCTAGTCGCGAAACCGCGATGAGTTCATTCGTTGGTGAATACCAGATTGTTCATTTCGCTACTCATGGTTTCTTCAACAGCGAGCACCCGGAGCTATCAGGGATCATTCTTAGTATGGTGAAACCTGATGGCAGCAAGACAGACGGATTCATGCCGCTCGAGGATATCTGCAGACTTAATCTTTCAGCGCAGTTAGTTGTCTTGAGTGCTTGCGAAACAGGATTGGGCAAGGACATCAAGGGTGAAGGTTTGATGAGTTTGACGCGTGGTTTCATGTATGCGGGATCGCAGACTGTGGTGACTAGTCTGTGGAAAGTTGATGATCGCGCGACGGCCGAATTGATGAAAGACTTTTATCAATCAATGTTGCAGGGTGGGTTGACTCCCGCTGCCGCTCTTAGATTAGCGAAACAGAGGATTAGGCAACAGAAGGCATGGAGTGCTCCTTATTTCTGGGCCGGATTTGTCTTACAAGGGGAATACCAGGGGAGTATCGTAGTTGACCGGGGCTCCAGTATTCACACGAGCTTGGCAATCGCGATCACCTTAGTCCTGATTTCGCTTGGGCTCACCATTCTCCAGAGGCGGCGGCGCCGATCATACATGCGGAGCCATAGTTAAGCCTACGGAAATTGATTTACAGAAATACCCGCCACGATGCCACGAAATTCGGATATAACACCAGACAGCTTCAATGAGTTGCTCGCCTGGCTTAATCCAGATCGTGATTCGGCTGCAAGGATGTATGAGGAGATCCGCCGCGACCTAATCAAGGTATTCGGCTGGAACAAGTGCGTCGATCCAGAAGGAATGGCTGACGAAACGTTTGACCGAGCCGCTAAGAAAGCGCACCAGTTGAAAGATTCATTCGAAGGTAATCGAAAACTCTTCTTTTACGGGGTGGCGAACAACCTAATCAAAGAGTACAGGAAAACGGTTAGGTCATATGTTTCACTTGACGAGGTTGAGAGAGCAGAAAGTCCACCAACAAATTTTGACGAAGAAACCGCCGAGGTGCGCGAGGAATGCCTTCGAACCTGCTTGCTGGAGCTTACGGTCGAAAAACGGGACCTGCTGATAGCTTATTATGCGAAGGAAAAACGCGCAAAGATCGATCAGCGAGCTGAAATGGCCCAACGGCTCGGAGTTTCCGTAGAAACATTAAGGGTGCGGATGTGTCGAATTCGCTCTGAATTGGGGGAATGCATAGAGCATTGCCTGGATGAGCGTGCGATGAAAAATGATACGGATTGAGCCCAGATTCATTATTAGCGGGATTCGGTAGTCGGGAGAGTGACACGATGAAAGAAGAATTCGTGACCGACGCGGAAATCAGGAAGTTTCTACTCGGAAGCGTCGATGATTCGCAACGGCAGCGAATCGAAGGCCTTTTTATATCCGACGCCGAGTTTAATCAGCGAGTCCTAATAGCAGAGGACGACTTAATCGAGGACTATCTGGAGCACTCGTTGGCGCCTATGGATAGAGACAAGTTTCTCGCGCAGTATGGGCATGCGCCTGAGCAACAACGAAGACTCAGAATCAGCCGGTCAATAAGAGACTATGCCGCATCTGAAGCTAAGTTAGGCCAAACACCTCCGGCTATTGGAAAAAGGCGTGCCTTCCTTTCACAGCTAATGCTGCGCAATCCCAGGTTATTCATTCCTATCGCCGCCACAGTCACGATTGCCTGCATTATTGGCATTATCTGGCTGGTAAGATCGAACAATCGGCGTGTGACAATTGAACGAGAGCTTGCGGAACTGAACGCGCGGCCGGATCTTCGTGCAAACCTATCGCAAGTCGTTTCATTGGTTCTACCGCCAGTTTCAATCAGAAGTGTCGGAACTGAGACTACACTGACATCACGCGCTGACATTCGCGTGGTCGAACTCGATCTTCTATGGATCCGAAAAGAGCAGTACCCGAACTACTACGTCTTAGTTCGCCGCGTTGGAACCAATGAGGAGTTCAGGGTTTCGGGCTTGCATATCGAGGTGAGCCCGTCCAGGGGCAACTCGGTACGAGTAAGGCTTCCAAGTCATCTTCTCAGACACGGTCTTTATCAAGTTATTCTGACGGGGGCAGGCCCCGATGGCGCCGTTTCCCAGGGTGAAGAGTATACCTTCGCAGTCGCCGGATGATCGCGACGTAGCGCGTTCGAGAACGGTCTCCTCTTGTCACCGGATAGTTCTCTCCGCGTAACGACCTGTTGATCTAACACCTTCCTAAGGCAATTCCTTGCTGCTTTCATTGAAGCCTGGAACTCCGCACAAGTGCACCAATTCACTCCGCTTCAGATTGGGGCCTTATCCCCCAAACAGGCGGTCATGCGCCTTCGTTCGTGATCTAAGTAATGTTTTTTATCAAGTGCCATATTAGGTAGGCGACTTAGGCGAATTACGTAAGTGAAACGACTGCGAGGCGTCAGCAAGATATGCTTACGATTAGCAAGATTGTTTCTTGCAAGTTCGTTGAAACGTTGCAGGAGTTACTGTATACAGCCTTAGCCAATAACTTTAGCAATAGCGCGCCGGCGTATACCCGCAACACCATGTCGCCGGTCTTGTTTCTGAGCGATAGCGAGAGCAAAGAAGAGCGAGTAACGAAGGTGAAGGCTCCGGTCATCTTTATGGTTCTCCTGGGCCTCGTCATTTTTGACGAGGTAGACCCGACGTTGCCGCCCGTCAGAAATCATTCGGGCTCAGGAGGCTTGCACGATCCAAGAATAGTCGAGGCGGACGAAACGAAGCGAAGCGACACGCAAATGGTAATTCTTTATTCCTATTACTTAGCTCAAGTTATTCAAGAAGCAATCTTAAACATAGAGGTTTCGTCCTCGCCCACAGACCATTGGACCGCAAAGCGTGATCGCGGTCGCGCTCCGCCTTTGCGGATCTAATGCGACAACGCTGCGCACCTCCCCGACGAAAATCCTCCCTTGAAAGGAAACCATGAGTCTCATCACGACTGTGGTTGTGACTTCCTCCGGGTGTGGGAAGCGTTTCCCCTCGGATTTGGAGTTCTACAGAATGGATTGGTAGCTCGAAGATCTTTGCTGGCCCCGCGATGGATCCAAGAATTGCACACGTAGCTTCTTTCATTCGCAATAATTATCACCGGCGGCTCACGCTGACGGAGATGGCGGATACGGTAAATCTCTCGCGCTGGCGACTGTGCCATCTCTTCAGGGAGTCGATGGGAACTTCACCGGAGCGGTATCTCACAAAAGTGCGCTTGGAAAAAGCCAGGCAGTTGTTAGAGACCGAGTTTCTGACAGTCAAAGAGGTTATGAACCGTGTGGGTATTGCAGATGCCAGTTACTTCGCGCGCAGCTTCAAGTCGGCATACGGAGTAACGCCTGGCAAATACAAAGACGGATCTAAAGAGCGATGACTGGGCGTTGAAAGGATTTACTGACGATGAATGGCACCTTAGATGACTTAACAACTCACCCCACGCCCCGGCGTCGGATAGTAGCCCAAAAGCTGCTGTCCGGCGTGCGGTCGTTGCCTGCCGAGACCATCACTCCCACTCATGATCGGCGATTGTTGGTGGTTCTCGAACTGATAAACGAAAACATACGGCGCCAATTAATGATTCGCGAACTGGCCACAATCGTTAACTTGTCGCCGGGGCGATTGGCCCATCTCTTCAAGAGCGAGGTTGGAGTTTCACCGCAGCGCTATACGAATAACGTTCGGCTTGAGAAAGCAAAGGAGCTGTTAGAAAGTAGCGTACGTAGTGTAAAGGAGATCTCGTCTGAAATTGGGTTTCCTAATGTAAGCAGCTTCTGCCGCGGCTTTAAAGCGCGTTACGGCACAACCCCGAGGGAATATCGCAAGATCCATCTGAGAATAGATTTTAGCATTGCTCCCTCGACTGCATTTCCTGAAATGCGCCGCTAAGTCGCGGTGCATCGTTACGTCCGTCAAAACTCAAATCTCTATCTTACCGATTTGCGCATATGCAGATTAATTAGTGAAGAAAAACACCGGCCTGCTTAACCAAAGCATAGCTATGCGGTAGCAAGATCCGCACATCATTAGCAGCAACAGGTTGTGAATAGCCGTCTCGGTCAATAGAAACCTCTTGTCCCACACTTTCGTCGCATATATAAGCATTCACATTCTTGCGTAGGCCTTCAGTCTTGGTGTTGCAACTCACACCTTCACATTCAGGCCAAACAATTTCCGCGATTTGCGCCTTCGCCGGCAAGCGAACTGTGAGTCTCATGAAGCCGCGTGAGTTGAAGTCGCGAAGGATCGATTCAAGGCAAGGTGAAGCATCTGGCTGGTATCGTTCGAGAACCAAATGGACGCGCTTTGTCCGCGAAGTTCGGAAAACTAGGCGAATTCTTTTTGATGTCCAAATCGTCCTGAGACTCTGTAAGGACGAAACCGAAGGAGTGACCTTCTTTCGACCTGAGAAGTGAATAAGCAACTTACAACGCAATCTTCAACTGCTGCCGGCGGCAGAACAGATCTGAATCACGACCGGAGGGTGCAGGTCGTGAAGATTCTAATCGAGGACAACTTTCATCTTAGGCTGGATCTGACTGACATGGCTAAGGCAGTCAATCTTTCGCCCTGGCGGCTGGCACACTTATTCAAAGCTGAAGTAGGAATTTCGCCTCTGCGTTACCTCACTCTGGTCCGGCTCCAGAAGGCCCGCCACTTCCTGGAGACCGGCTTTCTCACAGTGAGAGAAATCGCATGCGCCGTCGGAATTCCCAATGCGAGCCATTTCACAAAGAGCTTCAAAGCCGCCTATGGATCGTCGCCGGCGCAGCACCGCGCGACTCACTTTCGCGTTGCAGCGATAGAGAAGGGCGAGGACGCTTTCGGTCTGACAGGTCCCCGGGTTGGTAAGTAAACCGGATGTTGCAGGTCGATGGAAAAACGCGATTGATTGTTTCCCCTTAGCTGAGAGGTTGCACCAGGTATACGCCGAAGACATGGAACGGATTTGTGATTTTGGGTTCCACAGCGCCCACGTCCTCTCGCAAATGGCGCGCGACAGAAATCGGCAGACCATAAGAATCTTGAAAGCGCATTAGAGTTGGTCGAAATGAAAATAGGGAAAATGATAAGAATACTGTTAAGCGCGCTTAGCACGAGCTTGGTCTTATCGTCGTTTTTTGCTTGCAGCAGATATGAATCATCCATTATCGATCTCGTCCCGTCTGATAGCTGTGCGGTAGTAGTTGTCGATTGGTCAACCCTCCGAAACGACAATGACTTAAAGCGGCTATTCAAGGGCGATCAGTTTGAAGCCGTTTTGCAACGTCTCGCAGTAGACAGTTCCTCGGTGAAATCCCTGGTGGTTTTTAGTGCAGTGAACACTCAAGCGAAAGCTGGCATGTTGTTGCGCGGACCATTCGATAAGCAAAAACAAATAGCGGCTCTGAAAGCGCGAGGATGGCGAGAAGAATCTGTCGACGGCCACAAGGTCTACGTCAAGGGCAATGATTATGCCGCCATGCCTCAGAGCAACATTTTGTTTGCGGGCACTCGTGAGGCAGCGGCTGCTGTCTTTCGGGCGCTTGGCAACTCGCATGAAAGTTTTGGTTCTTCGTCTTCTTACAAAAAGATCAGCGACGGTATGACGAGTTTGAATAATCCCATCAGGGCTTTCTTAGTAGTGCCACAGGGAACTCTTGATATGGCTGATGCGGCGCTGGAAGCTACCTCAGTCGCTTTATCACTATTCGATCTGGGCAGCATCGGAGCGCTGCTCAAACAAATGAACGTCGCCACCGGATTCGGTCTCAACCTTGGACGTGGCTCGAATCAGATGTACCCGGTGGAGATGTGTTTCTTGATGCGCGATGAAAAGGCGGCGGCTCTTGTTAGCGGTTCATTGAATCTGATGAAAGGATTCTCCACGATGGCGTCAACGAGCAACCGTGACGAGCAAGCGCTGGAGGCTCTGCGAAAAATGAGTATCACGCGAGTACGAGAGGTGCTAGCGATAAAGATGACTGTACCTCAAGCGGCACTATTTCCGCCCAACACTCGTTGAAACGGCCCTAAGGCGCAGACTGCCGTACAGAGAGGAGGATAACTGAGATGGCTGAATGCAAAGGATGTCACGGAACGGGAAAGTGTTCGAAATGTAATGGTCACGGCGGAGATTATCGCATAACGGGTAAGTATACCTGCTCGAAATGCGGCGGGTCAGGAAACTGTACGGTGTGCAAGGGAAGGGGACGAACGTAAGCCTCGAAAACTGAAGGGTCTTCAAAATAGGATTGGTAGAGATCGAATGACGAACATGCGTCAAGAATCGAAAGTCGCGCACCGGCGCCGAACAATCATTCTGCTGTTTGCAGGTCTGAGCGTCCTACTCCTCTTATCTGCTCTCGCTGGATGCGATCGCGGTGTTCCTGATTGGCGCGATATCTTAAAGGCTGAGCCCTCACCTACGCCGCCTCCGTCCGCAAGTTCTATCAAAACGACCAACGAACTTGTCGTCTACCTTGACGAGAGCGGAAGCATGGCGGGATACGTAACCCGAGATGGTCAGACGATCTTTGGAAAGTCATTACGTGAACTTCGTTATGCGACAGGTACGTTTGCGGGCTCCGACGTAAGAGTTTTGGTTCGTCACGTAGGCTCAGACGTTGGATCACCGCTTCCCGATATGGATCTGACCACAGCTTCACAGGATCCATCGGTTTATCGGGCTGGCGAGACGAATCTAGCGGGTGCGATAAACTCATTTAAGGTGGGATATCAAAATCCCAGCAACTTGCAAAGAAAGCCTTCAGCGCAGGGCGATGGTGCCAATTTGGACACTCCTGAGCCTCCACCACCCGCACGTTTTCAAATACTAGTCACTGACGGAGTACAGTCAACAAAGAAAGGGAATTCAATTCAGGACTGCACGGCTGGTTCGGATCAGTTTTGTGTTAGACAGAAGATTGGAGAACTCTTAGAAGCCGGCTGGGCCGGTTGCATATTAGGAGTCCGAGCCGACTTTCACGGCAAGGTATATTCGGAAGTTAGCGGTGCAGGAATTCCGTATGAGACGAAAAGCAATGATCCCTCATCTTTCAGACCCTTTTACTTTTATGTTTTCTCGCCTGATCCGACTGCCCTCGATTCGCTTGTCAGATCGCTTAAGGACAGGCTACGCCCATTATTAACGAATTGCTCTGAGTGTCTTCGCGAACTCAATTTGTCGTTCCCCTATACCGATGGATTTGCTGACTTTGACGTACTCATTCCGAAGGAATCGAGAGAGGCTGTTCAGAAGACGAAGAACCCCGGCGGACCTCCTCCGAGATTTACTATCCACGTCGATGTCAATACTGAGCGTTCAGGCCCAAAACCGCTTACGATTCAAATAAGAGTGCCTTGGTCAAAACACGCTATCGATGCGGGTAATGAGCAAGAGCTAATGCAGCTATTAAGCTGGGAAGTCGTTCCATTCTACCCAGCGGGTCAGACTAAAGAGGGCCTTCGGTTTCCCGAAATTAAGATAACTGGAACTCACTTCGACGCAGGTCAACTCGTTTTAGACGCGACCACTTCATTTCCGCCCGGAACAGAGAAACCGTCATGGAGAGTTTATACCTTAGAGGGTCGAGTGAATCTCAATCAAGGTACGCCTAGTTGGATTAGAGCTTGGTCGACTGATCTCGACACGAAACGCGAAGTCGCAAATAAGACATTTAACTTGGAAACCGCACTACTCGGCCTATGGAATAATTCGAGCGCTAAAGATCAGGTCGTGGCAAAAGCTTATTTACGGATCGGTCCATCAGATTAGCGGAGAGGAGAAAACCCGTCGTGCTCGCACTTCTTTTTCAGAGTTCAAGCTTTCTTCGAATGTTTGTGGATTCGTGTGACGAGGAAGGCTGTGAGGATACAGCGCTCAACTGGGTGATCGCAACCATTGTCATTGCAATTGTCTGCGCGCTTCTGATGCTAGCATTCAAGTGGCTAAGGAAATACACAGCAATCAACATAGTTCACAAAGCCTGGAGCCGTGGACAGACAGTGGTGCTGATTCTTGTCGGGCTAATCCCTGTCGTAATAATTCTTCTCATGGTCTGGTACACAACGAGGAATTTCTTCAACTACGTCGGAGTCGGCGGATTGTTAAAGGGAATAGTTATGTCATGGCTCCTGTATGTCTTATTCATGTTCACGGGTCATTTAGTCAGTCCGTGGCGGCGAGAGATTATCTGAAAAGGGGACTACAGTTATGCGGAACGTTTTCATCGCGGTTGGCGGAAGTGGGACAAAAGTAGCTGAAGCTCTGGTGCGTCTTCTAGCGATCGGCTTTCCTACTCACCGAGAGAACAACTCTCTGACGAGCGCCGGACATTCTCTACAGATTTGGAGACTTGATCCTGACCTGAACTCAGGAGCCGCAGTAGCTTTAGGTAATTGCCTGAAGGATTATCAAGAACTCCAAGGGCTATTGAACGGGGGACAACAAGGGACAGGTGTGGGAAGTAGCCGCTGGGCCATGGACATCGATACCAGAGTGCGCCACCTGGACCCGCTTCAATTACCTCAGGCCGCCAACTCAGATAATGTTGTGAAGAATCTCGGCGGAATTCTCGACTCGCGTTACGGCGCCATCAAGAGTTCACTGCCTTTTCTGGCTCCGTTCTATGAAAAGAAGGACCTGGAAGTCGAAATTGATCGTGGATTCTATCAAAAGCCATTCATAGGGGCTGCCGTTATGGCAGTCTTTGCTGAGTCTCTGCGTGATGAGAACTCCCCGGGGGGCAAGGCTTGCAGCCTCACTGCTTTTCAAAATGTAAGTACGAATTTCTTTTTATGCGGCAGCCTCCACGGTGGAACAGGAGCCTGTGGTGTTCCAGTAATGGGCAGGTATCTGGGCTCTCTGAAAAAAAACAATCAGACCTGGGACTGGCGCGTTGGTGCTTGTTTGTTAACTCCATATTGTGTTCCTCCTCAACCTCCATTCGGCGCGTTAAGAGATGGATATCCGACGCCACAGCAGATCGACGACCTTGCTAAAGAACATGGAGACAAACCTGCATTTAAGGGACTACCCATAGAGGACAAGCGAAAGCTTGTGGAGCAGATTCTTCTGGGATTTTATGCTGAACCCGAAGCAATGGAAGCACGCGCTCGTCAAGGTCTAGCCTATTACAGAGACCATAGTGCTGATTATTTTGACGAACTATACCTTGCAGGCAAGCCTGAACCGGACAAGCTGAAGGTGTGGAGTAATGGTGGTAAGAGTCAGAGCAATCCCCTGAATTCTGCCGAAGTAGTTGCCGCCCTTGCTGCCCTGAACTTTTTCTCACGCGCCGGTACAGGTAATCCCGAATCGTATGTGATCGGCGCTTCTACTCCCGATCTCGATTCAGAGAAGATGAGCTTGCGTCACCTGCCTCGCTACACTGCAGGTGAAGATGAGATTGAGCCGGAAGCAGTCTTCCTTTCATCAGCGGTAATGCATCACCTGGTTACGAACCAGATTCCTTGGGAGATACCTGCGCGAGGCTGGCCAAAAGAGATTAAGCGAATGCGAGAAGTGTACCAAGACAATGAAAGCCGAAAGATTGACGACTGGAAAAGATTCAATGGAGCAGCCGCTCTGCTCGCGAAGTTTCTTGACACAACGATAGATCCGAATCCCGAACACACGGTTGGATGGAACGGCGAAGATGCTTTCAAGATCAGGCCGTATCTATCAAATGATCCGCATAGCCTGAAGGAGATTACCGCAAAAACTGCAAAGAAATTAACGAGCAAAGAAGCGAAGGGAGAACTGGAACTTGGGAACTCCTCAATTCGCGTTTCAACCTTTGAGTTCGGAGATTGGTGTCCCGATACAGCCGATTTCACACGTGGAGAATATCTCAGACTTGTATGGTCAAGACTGTTTGCGCGAGCGCAAAAGCGAATGCGAGCCGAAGGTGCTAAGTTTTAGTTCAGCATAACTTACTCAGAGATTCACAGTCGGAGGTCAACATGGCAAACGGTAATCGAAAGGAATTCTTAAATTCCGGAATCTTGGGTGGCGGTGCTGGTATCGCGGAAAAGCGATCCTTCCGTGCAGTCCGCACCGAATATCTCACGAGCCCCGATTACGATCCGAAATACTTCGAGACGTTCCCGACCTCCTGGGCTGCGGGCTACGCATTTCGAAAAGTGCTCGACCTGCCCGTAAAGTCGGGCGCCGACGCGGGACCTTTTGCAGATGAAGTTTCGAATGCGGTCGAGGAATGGGTGACGTTGTTCCTGCTCCATTACTTCGGCGTAGCATACTTAGCGGAATTTAAACAAAACGAACTACAACAGAACTATGACCGTGATCTATGGCAAGCACTAAGCGGCACCTATCCGAGTGCTCGCGAGGAGCCACCAAAGTCGATCAAGCTTCTCCAACATAATGAAACCGTACTTGGCGCTTACTATCCCGCAGTAGTTTTCTTTCCGGCAAGAGATCGAACTGTTTGGCTAAAAGACAAGACGTTAGCCGACTATCTCCTCGATGGTCGATTGTCCTGGACGCGCAGCCGACGAATTCTTCTTACCAGCGATAAAGAGGAAAGAGACTTTCACATACATCTGCGGTTGATTGCGAAACATGCTGTTCCTAAAAGCACTCTCCAGGATCGCTTGTATGATTTTTGTGAGACCAATTTCAAAGAACGAATTGATCTCATAGGGAGTCTTGAAACTGATCCTTCGAAATGGGAAGTACCCGGCCTAAAACAGTGGGAGGCTGATGAACTTCTTCAGATTTATCCTCTCCGAAAATCCAAAAAATCGGCCGAGACGGATGATGAGAAGAGCGTGGGGAGGATATTTTATCTCCTCGATGGTTTGCCCGACCTACAACCTTGGATGAAAGCAGCTATCGTTCCAAGCGGTCCGGCACCATACCAATACCGAAAACTAAACGATCAAGAAATCGTGGTAGAGCTACCCGGCCGAAGATTTGTTTGTAAGAAAGGCGAAAATGATCAGGTTGTCTTAGTGAAGGATTTATTTCTCGCCGACACGCCGCACTGGTGCAAGATCCCGAAAACCTCGGATACCCAGGCTGCGCACATCCGATCTATCCACAAGATGGAGCTGCGGGACCCGGTGATTACCGAGAAGGATACGGCGGTTTGTCTGGCCCCAATCAAGAGCGAATTCATCAGACACTTCCCTGAACTTCTGACGAATCTCGATAAGGTCTCTGCCGTGCCGAGTCTTGAAGGTGCTTCAGTCGAATGGACGATCCCGGTCATGCCCGGAAGAGAAGTGAAATGGCAAACGAGACCTTCATATGCAAAGGGACTTTCGACCTCGTCGCTAGCGATGTGGCCTCGTCGAGTATCTAGCGATTGGCGTCTTTATGCGGCATATGGCTTCGGCACCAAAGAAGATTGTGGGCGCTGGCATCTGGTCGATCAAAACGGCCAAATAGGAACCCTTATCGATGCTGAAGAAGAAGAATACATAAGCGTGTTGTCTGGTTCCAGCATACCGAATCAACCCCGGGCGCTTTTGTTGTCAGATAACGGTGATCGCGAACGGGGAATGCTCTTTCTTGCGGAATTTGGTGGGGACCAAACGCCGAATCATGATCTTGACACCAAACTATCAGTTGATTTTGGCACGAGCAACACTTGTTTAGGTTTCACATTTAGCGAAAGCCAGCCGGAAATTTTGAGGTTCACGATAACACCGCGACCTCTATGGGGTAAGCGGGGTGATCTGAGTGATGCCTTGGAATTACCTGGATTTTTCCCGTACAAGTGGAACGCAACGACAACGAAGGGTTTTTTCCCAACCATACTTCTTTCCCGCAGGAGCGACCCGAAACTGAATGACTCGCTCAAGCCAGAAGAAGTTTCAATCTCCCACCTCTTCAAAGTCGACATTCCGGGTTTGCATAAGGAACTAGAGCAGCGCTTGTATCAGGGGGATCTCAACAAGACCTGGAAACCTCACGCGAACCTGAAGTGGGATCTTGAAGGAAAGACAGAACCATGGCGAACGCTGTTTCTCCAACTTTCGCTTCTTTACGCGCACGCGGAAATGTTCTTCAACAAGCGGACGTTAATAGACCACTACGTTTTCACATTCCCGCTCGCGTTTCGGAAGGACGATCGCGATAGTTACCACACAAAAGTTAAGAATGCCCTCAAACAGATACGGCACCTCTGCTATGGGAAGAGCCTGGTTGAGGATGTCGATTATGACGAGCGCGTTGATGAGAGCACGGCTATCGCCGAGTCCGTTGGCTCAGTCGGTACCAAAGCCACAATGGAAGTCTTCATCGACGTTGGCGGCGGCACCACGGACATCGCAGTTAGTCATGATCGCAAATTCCTGGTGCTGGACAGCATCCGCGTTGCCGGTAAGACGTTTTTTCACTTCGCCAAAAAGAACTTCGCAAATGATCTATTTGGCTCAAGTGACTTTAAGAAACACTTACGTCGATTGCTGCAAGGCGCCAAAGACGACGCTGAACTGAAACTGCTGAATCCTGATCCGAGTTTCGACCTGGATATCACCTATTCGGTTTGGATCAGTAGTCTGGACGACCAGCAGTTTCAGGAAAGAGAAGCAGCGATTTTGCGGAAGGGTATGGGAACTTACTCATACCAGCGATATCGGACTCGACTCTTCTTCCAACATATTCTCACGTATGCGTTGCTCCAGGCATGTGCCGCGGCTGTAGACCAGAAGTTAAAGCCGTCCAGCGGCATCAATCTTATTTTGGGGGGTAACGGATGGGGGCTGATGCTTTTCGGTGAATTTGAACGTGTGAGTGGACATATTGAGGAGGAAGCAAAAAAGATACTGCGGTTATTGAAGGAGAGGTTAGCCGGGGCGGCGACGGAAGAGGAGCGTGAATATCTGGACGCTCTAAAGATCTATAACTTGATCCTCCTGAACGAAGAGAATCTAAGCAAGGCCAAGACAAACGTAGCACTTGGCGCGCTAAACGCCGCCCGGGGACGCACTAACATAGATCGATCATCGACAATGCCATATGCGGGATTCACCCTGGAGAAAATGGAAATGAGCGGGTCGCAACCCGCCACGATCCGTTGGTGCGAGAGGTGGGGTCTGCAGAGCTTCAAGGCAAAGTTTCCTGGCGTTGAACAAGTGGAGAATGGCAACTTTGCCGCTCCCGAAAATCTGGAAGCTCCTCTTAGTCCCATTCTTTCAGTTTTTACCTCAGTCGGAAACGTACGCGCTGGCGACGACGACAATATGCCTGGGGAAGCTTGGACCAACATCAACGGCCGAGTCGAGGATTTTGTATCGACACTTAGCGGTCGTATTGAACGGCTCGAAGTGTCGCCGATTAACCACCTTTTATCCGAAGTGCTCTATTCGCGGCGAGCCGCAAAGGATTTTCTGGATACGCTGGCGCAAGTTAACGGCAACTATCGGAGTCAGACCAAAGAAGGATGAAGACAGTTTTCTGAGGAGGACTAAGTTATGCGATCAGTGTCGCTTCTGCGGCGTTGGGTGTGGACTTGCTGCTGTTTCCTACTTTGCCTCACCGCCAGCGCGCAGACACGCCGGTTAGAGGAAACGCCCAATTTGGAGCAAGCCAGAATCAACTTGGAAACGGCTCTTAAGGATAAGACGAATCCGCTTTCGAACGAATTGACGAGTGCAGCTCACAAGTTTGTGGAAGCTGCGAAGAAACCGGAGGACGTACAAAGACTGAAGAGGGCAACGGATGACCTCGAGCAGGCGTTGGCCGCTGAACAGAGCCGCTCGCTCGAAAACGGAAAAACGTTTAGGGAGGGCGATAAGGTTGCGGCTATTAGAGACGCTGTTGAGGCGGCGAACAAAGTTTCGGTTGGCGACGGCAAAGGAGCTAAGGCCAGTCCGTCTCCATCGGCGACGGCCTCTGTCACCAACAACCGCGGAAACACCGATAACGAAAGCGTTTTGATGAGTCTAGTCTGGCCGATCGCGGGTGGAGTCGCCGGAGTCGGCCTCATCGTGCTTGCTGTTTTTGGGATACTCCGTTGGCGCTCAGGTTTTTGGATGAAATTGGATGGTCACGTTAGCGACATCGTGGCGGCGCATGTCGGCGGAGTTAAGAAAAGGCACGATGAAATGGCCAAGCACTTGACGACCGTGGGAGAGGAGCAGAGAAAAACAGCAAGCCGGCTTGAATCCATCGAAGGCGAAATCCAGGCGCTCGGCCGCAGGTTAAGACAAGGTGCATTGGACGGCGGCGGCTTTCAGGGGTCCTCCGTGAGACAGGCTTTTGATGAATATGCAAGACAGCCTGTACAACCTGTCGAACCGGAATTTCCGGCGTCAGCAGATGAATATTTGCATAAGATGAAGCGAAACTCGATCGTTGTAAAACCTGATTTCCAGAACGGAATTCTAGTGAATGACATCGACGGAAAAGGCGAATTGGTCCTGATTCGCAATTCAAGCATTCCTGATGACGCACAACCTCTGTTTGTAGTGCCGCGCGTGACGCAATTTCAGACGAAACAGGAATTCCATTCCTACTACGAGAGGTATTACGACTGCCAGAGGCCGTCCGCAGGTGACGTGTGGATTATCGATCCGGCAATCGTGTCGACGGTTCCCGGCGGTTGGGAGTTGAGAGAGAAAGGTGTTCTGGAAGTTCGGTAACCGAATCTACGATGAGAGTTGTGTTCGCGAGAGTCGGGGCATTCATTCTCAAGAATGGGAAAGTCCATGCCTGCGGAACGGAATCATCCAGTTTTTCGTGAGCCCGACAACCTGAATGTAAGGGTTTGGCGATACATGGATTTCACGAAGTTTGTCTCGTTATTAGCTCTGAACGCACTCTATTTTGCCAGGTCGGATCTTCTTGGGGACGCGTTTGAAGGTGCAATGCCCCGCGATAATTTTAGATTTCACTCTCTATTGTATGCGGGTCTGCCTGTTACGCCGGAGAGTATGAAGAAGCTGTCCGATCGTCGGGAGCAATTTAGACAGCAGATTTACATAAACTGCTGGCACATGAATGAGCGCGAATCTGCAGCGATGTGGAACCTCTACGTGCGATCGAATGAAGCAATTGCGGTTCAGTCTACTTACCAACTGCTGCACGCGTGCTTGCCTGCTCGCATTTATGTGGGCTCAGTTCAATATATTGATTACGAAAATGATTTCCTCCCAGAAGATGATTTGCTTCGACCTTTTATGCATAAGCGCAAGTCATTCGAGCACGAGCGAGAGTTAAGAGCAATCATTTCGCTAGAGCCTGAAGATGAGGACACATGGGTTGGATATACCGTTGGCAGCGTAGGGAGGACGGTGTCGATCAAATTAGACGATCTAATCGAGAAGGTTTACGTTGCGCCGACATCTCCAGCCTGGTTTGCGGACCTAGTCAGGAGTGTAATGAGCAAATATGGGTTAGATAAACCTGTGGTTCTATCCTGCCTCGATGAGAAGCCCGTGTTTTGATGAAATCTAACCCTAGACACCTCAATGGCATTGAAGACCGTAGCGGTTCGAGGGTTTCAATTAATTATCACGCCGACCCTTCTGTTGACCTGAGCAGCAGAACTGCGAGGTTAACGTAGGTTTCAAGGAAGGAAGTAATCGACCGATGGCTGCCACTGCCGAATCAGTAACCGGACGCACCATCCGGGTTTACTGCGTCACTCACAAGGTTGGTTTTGATGCTCAATCCAATCGCGTAGTTCTGTGCGCAAGCGGCAATCATGCTCTGGCTAACGCCTTTCCCGACGACTCCTTCTGGGAGTACTGCTGCGACTGCCAACATTGCTGGCTGATCGACACAGCAAAGAACGAAGCTGCTAGTAACGAGTGTCCCGCTTGTGAAAGAGAAATCGTTAGACGCTATGTCTGTTCAGCTTGTAACGTCATTAGTATCGAATCCAATGAACCAGGGCGCCGCAAGCTATTCTCGTTATCGAACGGCATTCCGAGTCCAACTTGTCCAGGTTGTCTTGAGAAACCGTCTTCGGCTGCCTTAGAACACGAGTGCAAAGATTTTGGCGCGCGGTTTCTCACAAACTTCTCTACCTGTCCTTTCTGCGACGACGTTCTTGAAGCTCCCCCGGATTTTCCTTGCAGGGTGTCCGAATACTTATCAAATCTAAAGGCACCGCCGACAGTGTTGCGATTTGATAGCCAAGCCAACACGTTGAAAGCTTCCCCGACTGGAGACTACGTGCTAGTACCGCGCGTGCCTGGTCTTAATGTGCCCATAGTAATTCCGAATGCTAAAAGATTTGAATCTAAGCGTGACTATTACGACACTTATTATGAACTCTTTACCTGCGACAACCCGTCTGCAGGAGAGGTCACTGTGCTCCGTCCCGCAACGGTCGAGAAGGTTGATTCTGGTTGGCAAATCAAAGAAACGGGTGTCATTGAAATCAAAGCTGACATAAAGCAATCGTCAGCAGTATCGGCTCCGAACGCGGTCGCCTGCGGGAATTGCGGTACGGTCGGTAATACGTCGCAAGAGTTTTGTGGCCGTTGTGGAGTGGCCTTGAGCGCTTCTTTTAGTAATCGAGGCCAACACGAGAATTCGGGCCAGCCAGCACCTACAGTCCACCAAGCGAACACTTCGTATCCGGGCAGTTTTGTGCCAACTCAGGAAGTGGCTACGGGTTTTGGCGCCGTAGTTACGAACCCGACCCTCGACAATCTCAGTGCCAGTTATGCAGCCGCAGCTTCCCCTGCAACAACGACGACTAATAAGTCTTCAATTGCGCCAAAGATCGTTATAGGAGTTATTGCTGGAGTCCTTCTCTTAGTAGTCCTAATTGCGATTTCATTGTCGGTAGGTGGCAACACTGTCGAGAAGCAGCTTGATGAAGCAATAACCAAAGGCAATCTATTTCCTCCGCCGGCGCAGAATGCTCGCGATCTTTATACGGAACTGAAGAAAGGTGGTGCAAGCGAAGACACCCTCCGACGTTATCGGGAACGGCTGGTGCCGTTGTTAACCAACAGTCCCAATCAGCTCTTAAACGCTTTGCCCAACGTTGGCAGCGATGAACCGACTATTGATCAGTGGCAGGAGGCCGCGCGAAACCTGAATTGGGCCACAGAACTCCAGCCCGGTGACAATAAGCTGTCAGCAAGAGCCGCTTATTGTGAAGGTCGGGCGGCGTTCATACAAAGTAATAAGAGCGACGCTGCGCTTCAGGCCTGGAACCGTGCTGCGAATCTTGACAAGTCCTGGGCACTGCCGGTAAACGGAATTGGCCTCGTATATCAGAGTCGTAAGGACTATGTGACATCGAGATCGTATTTCCTGCGTGCGATGAATCTGAATCCGAGTTGGGCCCACCCTTACGAGAACCTGGGAAACAACTACTATTACGAAAAGGATTACAGTTCCGCTCGAGATTACTATCAAAAGGCTCTTGAGAGAGCCTCTGATTGGGCCAAGCCACATTGGCATCTTGGTCAAGTGGCAATGCAATTTAATGACTATTCAACAGCTGTGAATGAGTTTCAGGCGGCCCTTAGTCCCAGTGCAAAGGGACTCAAACGCAATGAGTCAGACAGTATTCAAAAGGATTTGGATCGCGCGCAACAGAAGCTTTCACAACTTCACTAGACAAGTTCTGATATGCACAAAGGAACTCACCTTCTTTCACCTGCCTGGCCCAAAGGCAGGTTTGTTCTCATCAGTCTTACGGTGTTGTTTGTCGCCTTGGCGCTAGTTGCAAGTTGGCAGTTGTGGTTTCGCCGATCACGCAGTTGTTCCGGTAACTTTGATCTGGCGATTATCGGTGGCCAAATCGTCGATGGGTTGGGCGGTTCACCCTACCTGGCGGATATTGGAATTCGCGACAAGCGAATAGCCTGCATAGGTACTGTCGATCCCAAATACGCAGCCCAGGTAATCGACGGGACTGGTCTAACAGTCGCGCCAGGCTTTATTGACGTGCACACGCATGTCGAGCGAAACATTCCCACTCGCGCGGAGCCCTTTCTTGCTCCAAATTTCATTCGTCAAGGAGTGACAACGATCATAACTGGAAATTGTGGGCGCTCATTCCTCGATATCGGCAAGGCTTTCAAACAACTTGAATCAGATGGAACTCAGATCAATCTTGCGAGCTTCATTGGTCATAACACAGTCCGGCAGCATGTTATGAGCGATAGTGCTGCGGTGCCATCCGCAGAGCAGATGATCAAGATGAAAGGGTTGGTGAGTGGCGGGATGCGAGACGGCGCGCTCGGAATCTCTACCGGACTAGAATACATACCGGGTGCGTTTGCCAAGACTGATGAGATCGTCGAGCTAGCGAGATCTGTGAAATCGGCGAACGGACTCTATGCGTCACATGTTCGAGACGAAGGAACGAATGGAATATCCGCCATTCGGGAAGCTATATCGATTGGAGAACGCACCGGCATTCATGTGCACATCTCACATTTCAAAGCGCAAGGCCCCAATCAGTGGGGAACCGCGGAAGCGCGACTTGCTCTAGTTAAGGCGGCTCAAAAAGATGGACTCGTCGTATCCCTCGATCAATACCCATACACCGCGTCCAGTACGAACATAGCAGTACTTTTGCCTTCTTGGGTTTCAGCAGGGGGTAGCACAACTCTGAAGCAGCGACTGAATGATCCGGTGACGCGCGGACGACTGCGTAATGAAATGCTGGAACAACTTCGAGCGAGTGGTTGGAAGGATTATTCCTTTGCGAGAGTTTCCTATTGTGGCTTCGATCACTCAATCGTCGGATTGACAATTCCGGAGATCGCTCGCACACGTGATCTGTCATTGCCGCATAAGAAGGAAGACAAGTCGATAAATGCAAGCTTCACGTTCGCGCCGGTTAATCTGGGAGAAAGCGACTTGGATCGACAAGCGGATACCGTCATAGATCTCTTCAGTCGTGGCGACGCACAGATGGTTTTCTTCAACATGAACGAGGATGATGTCGAAACCATTATGAAAGATCCTGAAGTGATGTTTGGTTCGGACAGCGGTGTTCGCGAAGAGGGCGCTCAAACCCTGCCTCATCCCAGAGGATTAGGCACATTTCCGAGGATACTTGGTTTGTACGCGCGCGAAAAACAGTTGTTCTCAATTGAGGAAGCTGTACGGCGAATGACGTCGTTGCCAGCAGCGACGTTTGGTTTGCGCGACCGCGGACAACTAAAAGAAGGATTCTATGCTGATCTGGTAGTGTTTGATAAAGATCGCATCATCGATACGGCAACATATGACAAACCGTTAAGCAGTCCCGAAGGTATTTACTTTGTACTTATTAACGGATCCCTCGTCCTTGATAAGAGCCACCTGACGAAATCCTTGCCCGGCATGGTGATCCGCCGTAGCGACGGATCAGCAAGATAAACACATGTCGACTGACGCTATGAACGATTTGGTGTTTTATTGTCCTCAGCACCAGCTTCGCTTTCGTGCGACGGGCGATGCGGCTTTGACCTGTGAACAAGGCGGGCATTCCGTTGGATATGGCTTTCCGGAAAAATCGTGGTGGGAATACTGTTGTGACTGCGCAACATTCTGGCCGTCACAGCCGAGTAGTGATTTGCGTCGGTCGGAATGTTTGGTTTGTGAGCGTCCTACCGCGAAACGCTACATCTGCCCGGCTTGCCAGGTTGTCAGCATTGAATCAGCGGCGCTCGTACGACGCAAGCTGTATTCAATTACAAGCGAAAGTGGCATTTCGCCGAACTGCCCGGGGTGTGCCAAACACGCTGACGGTGATCCTTTAGAACACCAATGTGGCGAAATTGCAGCTTCTTTTCTCACTTCAAGATCTACTTGTCCTTTTTGTGAAACTGCAATTCGCGCCGACAGCGCCCCGGAGTCCAAGACCCGCCCCCCCCAAGTCTGTCCCTTTTGCGGAACGCGAGGAAAAGCGGGTATTCAGTTCTGCGGGCGATGTGGGAAGCAACAGCTGCAACATTCGAAGAATGATGCCACAAACGAGACGCACCATAACCTGACGGGTTCCACCACTCAATTGAGTGCCTCAGCGCGGACTCGATCTCAGAGCGACACAACGATTGAACCCGGGGTGCTACCTGGCCAGATCGTCCCGATACCCGAGGAAGCAGAAACGAACCCATCGGGCGTTGATTTTACAAAGGTAGAGCCCGAAATCGAACTCATCTCAAGTGAACTTCCGCCATGGGAATCAACGCTGCCAGCGGTGCCCCAAAAAAGGCGCGTTCGATGGATACCGGCCGCGATTGCCGTCGCGATCACTGTTGTTGTTGTCCTAACTCTAGCCATAATTTTGAGCGCAAGTCGGAGCGGGTCTAAATCAGGCGTCTCCAATTTGCCGCCGACTGCACCAGTCGGAATGGTGTACGTTCCTGGTGGCGAGTTCACTATCGGAAATGATTTAGGTGACGAGTATGAAAAACCGGCACACCAAGTCACCGTGAAACCATTTTTCATTGACAAGAACGAAGTCACTTGTGGCGAATATGAAAAGTTCATTAAGGCGACGAACCATCGATCGCCCCCCAATTGGAGCAATGCAACTTGCCCCGCGGCCGCCCTCAATAATCCGGTGACCGGTGTCGATTGGTACGACGCTACAGCGTACGCGCAATGGGCCGGAAAGCGATTACCGACCGAGGAGGAGTGGGAATTAGCAGCACGAGGAACTGACAAACGTACTTATCCATGGGGCAGCGATTGGCGAAAAAACGCCGCAAACGCCGGCGATGGTAATCAAGGGCGTGTCGTCGATGTAGGTTCCTACCCCGATGGAAAAAGTCCATTCGGAGCATTCGATATGATAGGAAACGCTTGGGAGTGGACTTCAACTGATCTGAAAGCATATCCAAGTGGACACATCTCCGATCAAACCCCCGGGGAATTGAAGGTAATCAGAGGAGGTTATTGGGGAAGCAGCGCGTCAAAGGCAACCACGACGTTTAGGAGGGGGTGGGACGCGCGTGATGCGCCGCTGGGCTACAAGAACACCGGCTTCAGATGTGCCAAAGACTCATGAACGTCCCTTAAGTGTTGAGATGAAATTGACAAAAAAATCAGAGACTCGATTTGTATGGGGC
>Ga0207684_10001340_pt1 | contig 27053 bp, 20 predicted proteins | sample KBSK5501metaG_FD_184342 | JGI IMG/M metagenome (GOLD analysis project Ga0207684, IMG submission 184342) | Corn, switchgrass and miscanthus rhizosphere microbial communities from Kellogg Biological Station, Michigan, USA - KBS K5-50-1 metaG... | ecosystem: Host-associated > Plants > Roots >...
GTCGCCATTTCGCCACTCGGGAAGCTCAGTGGTGGTCATATCAATCCTGTCGTATCGCTGGCGTTCTGGATGCACGGGAAGATGCATCATCTTGACCTGGGAGGGTACATGCTTGGTCAGTTGCTCGGTGCGATCCTGGGTGCGCTGCTGCTGGTGCTTGTCTGGGGAGGACATGCTGCCAGTGTAGGATATGGTACGACGGTACCCGGAGCAGCGTATCCCCTTTGGATGGTATTCCTGGCAGAGGTGAGCTTAACTTTTTTGCTTGTATTCTCCATTTTTCTTTTTGTGAGTAGCCATCGTCTCATGCGTTGGACACCGCTCATGGTATGGATTCTGGTGGCGGTGATGGTGTGGCTTGAAGCGCCCATCTCCGGTACCAGTCTGAATCCAGCACGAAGCTTTGGGCCTGCCCTGGTTTCCTGGTCCTGGCATTACCACTGGCTCTACTGGGTTGCTCCTCCCCTTGGTGCTTTGCTGGCTGTAGGAGCGTTTCGTCTCCTTTCAGGCGGCGCGCGCGATGTCCTGACAGGCAAACTGTTCCACGTCTCGCACTATCGTAGTGTCTTCATGAACGTCAGCGCACCGTGTATGCCCGCCGATGGAAAACTAAGGAAGACAGCATGAATGCTCCTCCCTTTGCCGTTATGTGAAGTCTACTATCTCAAATGCGTCGGCGAGGAATTCACTCCGCACCTCCTCAGGTTTGGCTCGACGCAGTGGAACCCGTGAGCTGCACGAGGCGCTGCAGGAAGTAATCTCGCCACGCTTCTGGTAGTGCCTCCAACGCCACCACCTGTCGTAGTAAATCCAGGTTGTGCTTATCCTGACGATAAAGACGCGTGATATCAGCAACCTTGACCTGGTGTTCGTCACGTTTGAGCAGCCTGATGGGGTCTCCAGCAGCGACCTCTCCCTCCTCGAGCACTGCGAAGTAGAAACCAGTCAACCCGCTCTGCAGGAAGCGCCTGAGGATATCGTCGCGCCTAAACTTGAGGCCGAGCTTGTAGCACGGTAACCTGGGCTGCGTCACCACCAAGTGGGCGGTTCCAACCTGAAAGTGATCGCCAATGTATACGGTTCCATCCAGAAGTCCCGCGACCGTGAGGTTCTCGCCGAACATCCCCCAGGGCAGCTCCATCTCGGGAAACTGCTCCCGCCAGAAAGAGTAATACTCGGCTGGATAGGCATAAACGGCCTTCTCAGGCCCTCCATGTACGGTGAGGTCCGCCTGGCGATCTCCCTCAAGGTTGAGCCGCTTGACGGGTACACGACCCTCCACGGCCTCTTTAAAGATTCCAGTCAGCACTGTTCGGCCTTTCCAGATCACTTCTCTCGGTAACCCGACGTTGACCGATACCACTTGCATCACAGATGCTGGTTGCATGCTCTTTCTCCTCAAAATGCGCTATCTTCGTTCGCATAATTCTCAGTAATATACTAATCTATATTGATTTTGATATGTACATAGACTATACCATAGAAAAATATACTTGTCAATATCATGTTAGAGTTGTATAATTTTTGTGAGCACATCGAAATCGTCTTATTTGTAACGAGGTCGGCATGGAAGAGGGAGGTTATCATGGTCGAAGAACAACGGCTGGGAGAAAGCAGACAAGTCCACACTCCTGGAATGGATTTTCCGTTTCTGAGTGGGGTGCTAGCACTTGACCTGGTCAATACGGAGGTGGTCGTTCGGGGAAGAAGATACGATTTGTTCTCCTCACCCGAGGACGTAGCGCGCTGGTGGCAAGAAGCGCTCATGCATTATCCTGACCGGGAAATGGTCGAGGAAGAAATGCATGCCATTGTTTGGAGTCCGTCTCTACTGATGAGGATCAAACAGGTCCGGGCAGCTATCAGGACACTGTGTACGAACCTGGTGAAACAGCAGCCGCTCGACCAGGAAGCGTTAACGGCGCTCAATGTCATCCTTGCCATGGGCTATCCTGCCCTGAACGTTGTCTCAGGACAGAAGATAGTCCCTGTCTATCGCACACATGAAGCCGATCAGGGGGCCATGTTCCTGCCCCTTGCGCTCTCAGCGTTTCATCTGTTCACCCAGGCTGAGAAACATCGGCTACACAAATGTAAGAATGACCGTTGTATCTTGTTCTTTTATGACACCACGAAAAGTGCCACTCGTCAGTGGTGTAGCCTTGAATGTATGAACCGGGCTCGCTCTCTGCAACACTATCGACAGGTCAAAGAGGAGCGTGCTTTCACGAGTCAAGTCTGATGCTTCCGTCTCGCTAAGCTAACTACCGCGAAATCAGGCGTGCTCCTCTACGGTCGCTGAGCCAAGTTCACGGCGACGCAAGAGCGTCAACGCAATAATCGGGAAGATGAGGACTGATAGCAATCCAGCAGCTATGAGAGCTGCACCTGTCGCCTTTGTAATCAGGCCGAGTTCCAAACCGATCTGCGATGCAGCCACGATGAACGAAAGCGATGTTGCCTGTAAGAGCCCCGCGGCAACCGAACGGCGATTGCCGACGAGTGGACGGTAGACAAGAGCAGGTACTCCCCTGACGAGTAACAACGCCGCGAGGAATATCGGTACGCGCAAAATGGTCGAAGGGCTTGAGAAGAGCGCAGCCAGGTCGAACCGTATGCCGCTGGCTACGAAAAAGATTGGGATAAAGACGCCGAAACCGATCGCCTCGAGCTTCTCACGAAACTGCGGGTGCGTCATCATGTGGTCTCCATCAACCAGTCTCAGGATCACACCAGCTACAAAAGCCCCAAGAATGGTTTCCAGTCCGAGCACTGATGCCAGAGCCACGAATGCAACCAACAGCATGAAGGCACCGCGAACGCGAATCTGCGCGGTCGTGTCCTGCAGTCGCAGCAGCACTGCAGTTATCCGTTTCGACCGCTCCAGGCGGAAGATGACGAATATAAAACCACAGGCCAGCAGGGCGAACCCCCCAAGCAATACCAGCTTAGTAGGGGTGCCGGTGGATTCACGAGAGAAGAACAAGGAGAGCAAGATAATCGAGCCAAATTCCGCGAACATAGCACCAGCAATGACAAGCTGTCCAAAGTTCGAGGCGCTTTCGCCTGCGTCCTTAAGCACCGTAATGACTATACCTAACGAGGTCGCAACGAGGATAATCGCAATTAGCAGAGGTGAGACCACCTGCCCAGCTGCATAGAGTCCATACCCGACCAGTAACGCCAGTCCTAATGAAATGAGGAAAGCCAGGCCAACAAACACCAACAGGCGTCCCCTTAACCTCTCAAGCCCGACCTCCAACCCGGCGAGAAAGAGGAGAAAAGCGAGCCCAAGTACTGAGAGGATTGAAATCGGTAGATCGATGTTGACCCACCCGAGGAAGGACGGGCCAATCACGATGCCCACCACGATTTCGAGTACAATTGCAGGTAAACGGCGTGCCGGAGTAAGAGCCAGCAAGAGCGGTGCTGCAAAGGCAACAATAGCGACAATGAGCAACCCAGTAAATGAAACATTCGGCATAACAACCTCGCATCTATGTGGCAACTCCCAATATACTTCTTACAATGAGGTAGTCTCAGTTCGCGCCCATTCGTTACACCTGGAAAGGTGATGGTTTTCCAGCAAGATTCCAGGTACAGTAATGTCTCTCATCCAGCTTGCCAACGCTGCTTCGCGCTACCTACGGTCAGGCAAGCTGCAAGGAGTAATGTCTCTCATCCAGCTTGCCAACGCTGCTTCGCGCTACCTACGGTCAGGCAAGCTGCAAGAAGTGAGGTGTATTTCTGCTTGGCTTCACCGGATCATTTCCTCTCACATTCTCATCAATGTGTAACGAATCGGCGGAAAAAATGACAAAGTAGCATGAGAAAGTACATCCAGTACAGTAGACAATACACAGGGAGAAGAAAGTAGATGACTCAAACAACACACTACGATGCGATTCTGATCGGTGCAGGCCAGGCAGGAGTGCCACTCTCCACCACCCTGGCACGAGCCGGATGGAAGACCGCTCTTTTTGAGCGGGTGCATGTAGGCGGCACTTGCATAAATGAAGGGTGCACGCCTACCAAGACGATGGTTGCCAGTGCTCGCGTTGCCTATTTAGCACGGCGAGGCGCTGACTACGGCGTACAAACTGGCCCGGTAACAATTGATATGACCAAGGTCCGGCAACGCAAACGTGACATTGTTGAGAGTTTTCGCACGGGCAGCCAACGTCGCATTGAAACAACCGATGGCGTGGACCTCTTGATGGGAGAGGCCAGTTTTACAGGCCCGAAAACCCTGGAAGTACATCTGAACGATGGCGAGGTGCGTGAACTCATAGCCAGCACGATCCTCATAAACGCAGGCGCCCGACCCGCGAAGCCATTAGTGGCTGGCATAGAAGAGGTAACCACGCTCGATTCGACATCGATTATGGAGCTGGGTGAGGTTCCTGAACACCTGTTGATCGTCGGTGGAGGTTACATCGGGTTGGAATTTGGCCAGATGTTCCGCCGCTTTGGAAGTCAAGTCACTGTTGTACAGCGTGGAGCGAATCTCTTGGCTCGTGAAGATCCAGATGTGGCCGAGGAAGTGGCCAAAATCATGCGCGAGGACGGCTTAGAAGTCTTGTTAGAGATCAGGCCTGTGAGTGTCAAACAGCTTTCTAAGGGAAATATTCAGTTGACTGTGCAGACGAAAACGGGAGAACGTACTCTCAACGGATCGCACCTGCTAATGGCGGCAGGAAGGATACCCAATACTGACTGGCTCAATCTCGATGCAGCAGGAATACAAACGGACAAACGTGGTTTCATCCAGGTAAACGAGCGGCTGGAAACCAACGTACCAGGCATCTATGCATTGGGTGATGTGAAAGGTGGCCCGGCCTTCACCCACATCTCCTACGATGATTTTCGCATTATCCGCACCAATCTGCTTGAGAAAGGGAATGCCAGCATACACGAGCGGCTGGTCCCGTATGCCGTGTTCATTGATCCGCAACTCGGGCGCATAGGTCTGAGTGAAACAGATGCACGTGCGCAAGGTCGCAACATCAAGATAGCCAAGATGCCGATGAATTATGTGGCCCGTGCGCTAGAGTTGGATGAGTCCCGAGGTTTCATGAAGGCCGTGGTGGACGCCGATACTGGCCAGATTCTGGGTGCAGCCGTCCTGGGCATTGAAGGGGGCGAGATCATGGCTATCCTGGAGGTGGCGATGATAGGCAAGGTCCCTTATACAGTTCTGCGCGATGGCATCTTTGCCCACCCGACCCTGGCCGAGTCGCTCAATAATCTGTTCTCAACCTTCCATGAGTAGACCACCTTCCGGCACCCTCTATCACTCTCCAGGCCCTGGAGAGTGATAGAGGGTACATCAGCGTAGAAGTTGGCAGAGTTTGTAGAGCAGGTGCTGCGTGAAGTTGTGAAAGAAAGGCCTACTCAGACCAGATCGTTTTGGGCACCGGTAGCCGATCATCGTCCACGTATATCGCTTCCACCCGCTCGTTGAAAAAGCAGAGAAGTCTCGTAATGGGCAAACATGCTGGTAGCGGTTCACGATAGCTCCAGACGATATCCTTGAAGACTCTATCACCGACCCTGGCCGTCCAATACGATGCCATACCCTTGTACGGACAACGGGTGGTAGTCTCAGTTGGCTCCAGTAGTTCCATGCGGACATCCTGCTCGGGGATGTAATAGCGAGTCGGCAGACCGGTTTCGAGCAACATCTGAGGGTGCCGGGTGTCGGCTAATGTCACGCCACCTAGCACGACACGCACATGACGGGAACTCGGCAAGATATCTACCCGATGATATGGATCGCGTGCGTGCGCAAAGACCTGCTCATCCTCTTCATACCAGGCGTCCATTTGTTCCCAATAAAATGCCACGTAGCCCTGAATCTTGGGCCCTTCGGGTAACGGATCGAGATAGCTCCAGGCGGCATCTTCGGCCACGCGGTCGCCAACCCGTATTGTCCAATACGACGCCTCGCCTTTCAGGGGTGAATGGGTGTGACGTTCGGTCGCCTCCGTCAAGTCCATTCGAACATCTTCCATTGGGAAGTAGAAGACCGGCAACCGTCCAAATTCTTGCAGTAACATAACGCGCCTGCTATCAGCTATGGTAACGCCAGCGAAGACGACACGCACGCGCCGGCGGCTATCTTCCCAGCGGAATCCGGAGCTGAATGAGGGCGAACCCATTTGGCCAATAAATACATCTTCAAGAGCAGGTTTCATACGGTCTCTCCTCTCTGGAGTCTATAGTGATCGAACGTGCTGACATACAAATGAAAGGTACAATGAAACGAGCCAGGTAAAAGTTTCATTGCTAGTGGCTACATATCCGTACAACAAAATAACCCCAGACTTTCTTCCCTTGTGTTGGGATGATCTGTTAGAACAGAGTCGTATCAAAGATGCTCCCAACGGCATATTCAAATGGAGGCGCAACTCATTGCCTCCCCATTTGAATATGCCGTTCGATGATCATGAGCTGCGAGAAGAAGTCACAGCCAGTTCCTCCATCACCTGGATCACGTCTTCTTGTGCCACCCCCGAATCAACGGCCATATTCACCACTTCCCAGCGTGAGCGGTCTCCCTCGCGCCAGAAGTGGAGGGTGAATAAACAAGGGCCGACGCGCAGGTTCCGCAGCACTACTTCCGAAAACCAAGCGGGAAGCGTCGGATTGACGTAGAGTCGCTTGTTCGGGGCATCGGCACGCAACCCAAGGATGGTCTGCACCATTTGAAAGACGCTGCCGGAGGCCCAACCTTGAGGGATGTTCGCTCCGGGAGGATACAGTACGGGAAAATCCGCCTTTCCCTTGCGTTTCAAACCCGCAAAGATCTCTGGCAAGCGGTATGCTTCGAAGCACTGTGCGGCATCGAACATGCCACGGATTACCTGATTCGCCTCATCTGCTAACCCATAGCGTTTGAACCCGGCAGCTATAATACCGTTGTCGTGGGGCCAGACCGAGCCGAGATGATAGGAATACGGGTTATAGGCGGGATTCTTGCTGGAGAGGGTGCGAATGCCCCAGCCGCTCCACATATCCTCTTGCAGAAGCCGCTGAGCTGTGTGTTCCGCCTGGTCCTGGTCTGCTATCCCGCTCCAGAGACAGTGTCCCGCGTTCGAGGCAATGGAGGTAATGAGGTTTTTATGGCCATCCTGCCCATAGGCAAAGCAGCCCTTATCCTTCATCCAATAGACCGCATGGAAGCGGCGTTTCAAGGCCTCGGCTTCCTGAAGTAATGCCTGCGCCCGCGCTTCGTCACCGAGTGCCTGGAACATTTCGGCCATGCGCACTTTGGCGTCGTAGACATAGCCCTGCAGTTCACACGTGCCCTTGGGCTGCTTCACCTGGCTGCCATCGGCATAGACGACGGCATCTTCCGAGTCTTTCCAGTTCACGTTTTCATAGCCGAGTGACGAGAAGGTTTTGTACTCCTGGAAGCCATCGCCATCCAGGTCACCATGCCGGTCAATCCACTGCAGGCAGCCCTCGGCCACCTGGCTATACTGTTTGAGCAGGTTGACGTCACCCGTCCAGCGGTACGTTTTGGAGAGCACGATCAGGTAAAGGATGGTCGCATCAGCTGTACCATAGTAAGGGGTATGCGGAATCTTGTTGAAATGGGCCAGTTCACCAAAGCGCAGCTCATGGAGAATCTTGCCAGGTTGCGCATCTCGGTAGTCATCGCGTTCGGTGGCCTGGTAGTCGGCTAACCATTTGAGTGCTCCACGAGCAAATCCCGTCGACACGCTCATATTCTGGAGGGAGACGATCAGGCTATCGCGGCCAAAGAGTGTGACAAACCAGGGCACACCAGCCGCTGGTACCCATTCCTCTTCTGATACATCTAGATCGTAGATGCGCAGGGCACCCATGTCTTCGACTGCCTGACGATACGTACGATGGACATGCTCGTTCGAGGTGAGCAGTTTTGGGGAGCTATGCAGCCAGCGTACCTGGTGTTTGTCAAGCTCGCTCAACGGCTCTTCTAGTTGCTCAGGCGTCCGGTGACCGTAGATGGGGTCATCATTTGCTGCCCATGTTCCAGGATCAGTTCACCGCACGTCTGCCACTCCTGTCCAGGTTCGAGTTCAATCTCGAAAACGATGCGCCCATTTGCATACCCAATAGGAACACTCGTCCTCGGAATCCAATAGGTCACGGCACGATGAAAATCGTTGTGGTCATAGGAGGTGCGCAGTCGTCGCTCCTGCTTGTCCCATTCGGTGAGCATTCTGCCGCGTTGGACAAGACGTTTTGCTTTCACCTCGAAGAGATCGGCAAAATCCGCGTGTAGCGCCAGTTCCAGAGTGAAACTGATCTTTTTGCCTGTGTAGTTGACGATGTAGAAGTCTTCATGGATGCCACCTTCCACCGTCCGTTCAACCGTCAGCCCGATCGTATTTGCCTCAACAACACCACCCTCAATACTGATTTTGGGATTTGTCAGATACATCCGCGACGCATAGAATGTGAGTTGACAAGAGTTAATCAGTACCCAAGGGACACGGTTGACGGAGAGGCGGTAGGAACTGATGAAGCGTGTATCGATCGCGAAGACGCCTTCATCGGTTTCTGGATTAATCTCCCCACCCTGATTGGTGACCATGAAGGTGCGCCCCTGACTGATGGTGATGCCCGGCGGCGCGACTTTAATCTCGATCGGCATAGGTTTCTCCTTATCTTGCTGCTGCCTCGACTAATCGCAGGATAGCTCTGGCTGGAGCGCCATCCGCATCCTCGATTTTCAGAGGCAGACAGATCAGTTCGTATGTGCCCGGTTCTACTTCGAAAAGGTTGAGGCCTTCGATGAGCGCGTTAACCGCGCAGTTTTCCGTTGTCTCTCTCCGAGACGTAGTCTTTTCTTTTGTCGATTCGTTACAGTCCAATATAATAATGAGGGGAACGTGAAGCAACAGAGCCTTTGAGAGAACAGCTTGCCCTCTTGTCCCGTTTGCCCCATCCCGGTGTAACGAATCGACGTTTATCAAGACGATATCACTGGGAGTTCCTCAAACTGCTTATCCTGAATGGCAAGTTGGAAGTGTAAAAAAGTGATGAAAGAAATGACAAAAAGTAATATACTACAACTACGGGAATTCGATATCGATTTCCAATCTAAGAGTGCCCCCTTGGAAGAGATCAGATCTATTGACTCCACAGAACATGCTCTCGATACAAAGCGCCTCAAGATTGCTGAGTTGCAAGTAGGACTCGCTTTCTTCGCATTTGTCTTGATAGGGGCAAACGATGGGGCATTCGGGGTGCTTATACCCAGTCTGCAGATGCAGTATGGTGTTGATAAGGCGACGATTGGGTTGCTCTTTCTCGTGCAAAGCATTGGCTATCTCGTTGCTGCCTTCAGCAGTGGACTGCTCATTGAAAAGTTGGGAAATCGACGATTCCTGATGTTGGGCGTAGTAAGCTTCCTCTTTGGTGTGGGATCACTTGCTCTGATGCTTCCTTTCATGATCGTGCTGATTACCATGCTGTCGCTCGGCTTAGGAGTAGGAATCATCGATGCAGGCATAAATGCCTATATTGCTAGTATGCCCCGTAATACAGCCCGGTTGAATTATCTCCACGCGTTTTATGGAATAGGAGCTCTGCTTGGCCCACTCATCGCCTCTGCACTCCTGGCGGTCAGGTGGGGTTGGAATAGTGTCTATGTCGTGTGGATAGGGATGAGCCTGGTTTTGTTGATCGGCTTTCATCTGGTCTTCAAGCAACAGAACATCGCTCCTTCAGAAGAGGTTGCAGCGCCCAGAAGCAACGTCCTCGTGGCTGCCCTCAGGGTACCAGTAGTCTGGATTGCGGCTCTTTTTCTGCTCATCTACGTGGGAGCCGAGGTGAGCGTAGGCATTTGGAGCTACAGTTTTCTGATCGAGGAGCGGCATACGTCTATCCTCTTCGCAGGGTGGATGGTCAGTGGCTACTGGCTAGGGCTCACACTTGGACGCCTGGCGCTGGCGCGAGTAACACTGAGAGTAGGCAGCACGCGATTAATACAATGCTGCCTGGTGGGGGTTGTCATCGGAGTGCTCCTGGTCTGGCTCGTGCCAATATATCCAGTCTCTGCAATTGGCCTGGTGTTGATTGGCTTTAGCTTCGGACCAATCTATCCGACCACGATTGCATTGATATCGAACAGAGTATCCGCCCGCATTCTCCCAAGTGCTATTGGTTTCATGGTGAGCTTAGGCAGCATAGGTGCAGCGGTATTTCCCTGGTTTGCGGGTATGCTGGCTGAGCACGTTGGCCTCTGGTCGCTCATGCCCTATGTGATGGTGCTCACTGCTGTCATGGTTTGCTTATGGCAGGCGCTGCAGGTTCGTCCCCATATCCCCCATATTTCGCGCTTGTCTTTGGAAGAATAAGGCTAAATTGCACAGGAATCGCATGTATGGCTACTCACGCTGACAAAACACTTGAGCACATTTCACGCTCCAGAAAGGGAAAGACAGTGGTACGTAGGATTGGTTGGGCCGTGCTTGCACTCGTCATCCTCCTCGTTCTTGTTGTAGTAGCTGGTGTTGTCTATCAAGGAATTGCCAGCGCTGTTGATGCTTCTACGTATCCACCCCCTGGCAGACTGGTCGATGTGGGCGACTATCGCTTGCATATACATTGCACGGGAAGCGGCGGTCCAGGTCCAGCGGTTATACTAGATGCTGGCAATGGTGGCTCTTCACTGGATTGGAGTCTGGTGCAACCCGGCGTGGCAACCTTCACGCGGGTCTGTTCCTACGACCGCGCAGGATATGGCTGGAGCGACTCAGGCCCCACACCGCGCACGAGTGGGCGCATCGTCAGCGAATTGCACACACTCCTCGTCAACGCAGGCGTCCCCGGCCCATATGTACTGGTCGGCCACTCCTTTGGGGGGCTCAACATGCGCCTCTACGCCTACACCTATCCGCAAGACGTGGCCGGTCTGGTGCTGGTGGACTCCTCACATGAAGATGATCCGACGGCGCGACAAGCCATCATGGCTGGGCAGCAGCAACTCTCCACGTGCCAGCATTTCGCCCCATTTGGTGTGGTGCGCCTGCTCGGTTCCTCGAATCAGTTCATCTCCCCATACCCATCTGCTATCCAAGCTGTGGTGAAGGCTCACCTGTATCAAACCCGTTTCTGTGGGACCTGGTATGATGAAAGTGCCGCGTGGGACGAGAGTATCTCTCAAGTGCGCACTGCTCGAGCGCAGCACTCGTTAGGGCACCTGCCCCTGGTGGTCATCACCCATGGGAAAGATCTCGATGCCTCCTGGCAAGCCCTGCAAAATGACCTTGCCGGTCTCTCATCCAATAGCACCCACGTCATCGCCTCAATGAGCGGTCATGCCATCATGTTCGACCAGCCTGATCTGGTCATCGCTGCCATCAGGCAGATCGTCACAAAAAACCTCAACGCTGGACATTCTTTCATAACGTCCGCAATGACATCGTGCAAAGGGCAAGTCACTGCCCGCTTGCTACACACGACGAGAGGACGTGCAATGAACACTATTCCCTTCTCTTATAGACGAGAGAGGAGGGGCGATGGTACTACCAGTGCACCCCTCCTAATACCTGATATGAATACAGACAAGAAGGTGACGAAGGCACTCACCGAATCAGAAGAGAGAGAGACTGCTCTTTCCGCTTGAGGGAGGGCAACCCATTGCACTCATATGCACGTGCCTTGAGAAGGAGAAAACCATCATGACACTTATGAAACGTTATCCACTCATCACATTTTTTGTGCTGGCCTACGCACTCTCGTGGTGGCCATGGCTGCTGTATACGGCTCACCTTTTCCCCTTTCCCCTCTTCCCCACAGGTCCGGCGCTCGCCGCGCTGCTCATGACGGGGATCATCGGCGGCCGGGCCGGGACGAAGACGTTGCTGCTCCGACTGGTGCAGTGGCGTGCCAGGCCACGCTGGTACGCAGTGGTTTTGTTGTTGCCAGTTGTCATCTGGGGAGCGGCTGTCATTCTCAATGCGCTGCTCGGCGCACCAGTACCCGCGGTGGCGAATTTGGCGGGCTGGCCCAGCCTCGTGCTCGGATTTCTCCTCTATCTGGTCAATCCCCTGGCGGGTCCTCTGGGGGAGGAGCCTGGTTGGCGTGGCTTTGCTCTGCCGCACCTTCAGACGAAGTGGTCGGCGCTCGTCGCCAGCCTGATCCTCTCGGTGTTCTGGGCAGGGTGGCATCTGCCGCTCATTCTGAGTGGGCAAGTTCCCTGGCAGCTGCTCCTGTCGTTCATCCCGCTGACCATTCTCTTTACCTGGGTATACAACGGGACGATTGGGAGTCTGTTCATGGTGCTTGTGTTCCACGCCTCGTTCGATGCGCTAGGGGACTACGTCTACCCATTGTTCTCAGGCCCGTACCTGCAACGAGATTACGTGTTGATCGCCGTCGTGGCCAGTGTCGTGGCGCTCCTCGTAGTGATTGCGACCGGGCCTGCGCGTCTTTCGAGCGCCTCCAAGCAGGTGACGACGCCTGTCGCCGTACCAGTGATGGTCGTCTGAAGAGACACTTCGTACCGTTTGGGAAGAGGCAACCCATTGCACTGGGAAGGGAGAACGAGACCATTCCAAAGCGAGGGCAATCTGGTTGCTTGCTAGAACAAGTATCGTCCTTCTGTTCGTCAGAAGACCACCCGCTATGAGGCTTATCTCTTGAACGGTTCCCTTCTTCTCGCGAGATCATTAGAAACCAAGCAGTCGGTTTGCCCTCGCTTTGGAATGGTCTCCATGTTCAGATCTGTTCTGACTCTAACAAGGTTGATGTGTTGCAGTCGCATACATCAGGGGCAGATTTGTCTGGCCTTCTGCCAGAAAATCCTCATGCAAATTCTCTCCTAGTGGCCAAAACGTTATAACATGTTGATCATAAGCTCATGAGTAGTGGTTGATCAGACAGGAGTGACTAACCTCGACATGATAGGAACTATCATGTTGTATACTATGGGTAATTCTGTGGGTTATTCCTCTTTGGCGCTTTACACGGATAGGCATTCTGGATTGTTCAGGATAAAGGAAGGGAGTTCGCTTTGCCAGTAAAACCCACCATTGAGCAATTACGAACAATCGCTCACATGTACGGTCTGCACATGAGCGATGCAGATCTCGAATCGTTTCGTGGTTTGATGAGTGCAACCTTTGAGTCATACAATCGCATCGATCAGCTACCAGAGCCAGCACTGCCAGTGCATTATGCTCGAACTGGCGGCTATCGTCCCACGGCAGAAGAAAATCCGTTGAACGCCTGGTATCAGAAATGTTCCATCAAAGGAGCGGCGAGTGGTCCCCTGGCCGGGAAACGGATTGCGATCAAAGATAACGTCTGTGTCGCCGGTGTGCCGATGATGAATGGTTCCGTGGTGCTAGATGGGTATGTCCCGGAATTTGATGCGACCATCGTGACACGTATCCTCGATGCAGGTGGCGAAATCGTTGGGAAAGCTGTTTGTGAAAGTCTCTGCTTCTCAGGCAGTAGCTTCACCGCCGATACAGGTCCGGTGCATAACCCACACCATCCCATTTACTCGGCAGGCGGTTCCTCTAGTGGAAGTGCAGCGTTAGTGGTGGCAGGTGAGTGCGATATGGCTATCGGAGGCGACCAGGGCGGCTCGATTAGCATTCCGAGCGCATGGTGTGGAGCTTACGCTCTCAAACCCACCTATGGCCTGGTCCCTTATACAGGGGTATTCCCAATCGAACTGACGCTGGACCATACCGGCCCCATCGCTGCAACGACGGCTGATGTAGCCTTGCTCCTTGAAGTGATCGCCGGAGAAGATGGACTTGATCCGCGACAGAACGGTGTCAAGCCTGAAGCCTATACAAGTGCCCTGCGCAACAATACGGAGGGAATTCGCATTGGTATTGTGAGCGAGGGTTTTGGGTGGCCGGAGCTCTCCGAGCGTGATGTGGATGAACTGGTCGAGGCAGCGGCGCGACGCTTCTCCGAAATCGGCTCCCAGGTCAGCACACTCTCTGTTCCTATGCACCGCGACGGCAAACATATCTGGAATGCCATCAAGGTGGAGGGGTCGGCGATGCTCATGGTGCGTGGTAATAGCATGGGCACCAACTGGAAAGGGCATTACAGCATCTCGCTCCTGGATGCCTACGCACACGGACGCGTTACTATGGCCGATCACTTTTTCGAGACACTCAAATTCGCCATACTACTAGGCGAGTACATGCAAGATAGCTATCACGGGCGCTATTACGCGAAGGCACAGAACCTGGCTCGCACGCTCACGCACGTCTACGATGACGCCTTGAAGACCGTTGATCTGCTCGTCATGCCGACGACGCCCATGAAAGCACCTATGCTACCACCTGGCGATGCCACGCTTGAAGAGAAGGTCGCACGAGCCTCGGGGATGAACGGGGGGTTGAATGCCAACAGCTGCCCCTTCAACGTCACGGGTCATCCCGTCATGACGGTGCCATGCGGTCTATCAGGAGGCTTGCCTATCGGCATGATGCTGGTGGGCAGGAGAGGAGAAGATGCGACAGTGATCCGTGCCGCTCATGCCTTCGAGCAGATTAGTGGCTACACAGTTCGCCCAAAACAGCAAACCGCTTTCTCCAACTAATAACAGAGAGAACTTTAAACTTGACACTGGCATTGCTAGTTTGTGTTGGTAACTGCTGAACGATAAGGTACATAGATCTTATGGCACGCCATTCAATTCCCAGGGTGATCGATGATCACCTGCTATCGTCTAAGAGCGCCAATGCCAGTTTCACGCCGATTCAGGTTGGCACGGAGTCCTGGTATGCCTGGCTCGATGAGCCAGCTCCGCGCTCTTTTGCCTTTTCCAGTCCAAAGGGCACCTTGACCGCTCGGCGCGAAGAGCGGCATAGCACCTGGTACTGGTATGCCTACCGTTCCCGAGGCGGTCACCTCCACAAAGTCTACCTCGGAAAATCCGAGGAGCTCACACTTCTGCGGCTTCATGAAGCGGTTGCCTTGTTGTCAGCAGAGAGAGCAACTAGCCCACGAACACCCGATACGCTCAGTCCACCTCAACTTCCTGCTGCCACTCCGCCCTTCTCCTCCATCAGCATGCCGTCCCTCCATTTGCTCACGACGAAGATTTCAGTGCCGCCCCTCCGCCTGAACGTGGTCACGCGTCCGCGACTGACGGAACGATTGAACGCTGCAATGAAGAGCCCACTCGCTCTCATCATTGCCCCTGCAGGATGGGGTAAGACGACCCTGCTCAGCGCCTGGCATGCTGAAGCCAGCCTCAGTGCCTGGCACCTCGCCTGGGTTTCGCTCGATGCAGGCGATAACGATCCCATACGGTTCTGGACCTATTTCATCGCCGCGCTCAATGCACTGCACCCTGGAGTTGGCGAGACCTCACTGGCACTAATGTACGCCTCATCGTCACCACCGATCGAGGATGTGCTTATTTCCCTACTGAACGCCCTGATCCAGCTCCCCACAGAGACCGTGCTGGCGCTGGACGACTATCACCTCATCGAGGTTCAGTCCATCCACGATGCGCTCATGTATCTTGTGGAGCATCTGCCGCCGAACATGCACCTCGTCATCGCCAGTCGCAGCGACCCACTTCTGCCCCTGGCACGTCTGCGTGCACGGGGGGCTTTGACTGAGCTGCGCGCTGACAACTTACGCTTTACTTCTGGGGAAACTACTGCCTTTCTCACGGAGGTGATGGGACTGCCGCTGTCAGCAGAGGAGGTGGCCGCCCTGGAGGCACATACAGAGGGCTGGATCGCCGGGCTGCACCTGGCCGCCCTCTCTATGCAGGGCCGCGACGATCTGGCCGGCTTCATTGCCGCTTTCACGGGCAGTCATCGCTACGTGGTCGACTACCTAATCGAGGAAGTCCTCTTGAGACAACCAGAAGAAGTGCAGGACTTTTTAATGCAGACCTGTGTGTTAGATCGGCTTAGTGGGCCACTGTGCGATGCCGTGCGCGAAAGAGATGATAGCCAGGCGTTGCTGGAGCTTGTCGAGCGGACAAACTTGTTCCTGATCCCACTGGATGATGAACGGCAGTGGTATCGTTACCATCACCTGTTTGCTGAGGTGTTACGAACCCGCCTGCAGCAACTCCAGCCGATAGTGATACCTGAACTCCACAGCCGTGCTAGTCGCTGGTACGAGCAGCACAAGCTGTTCGACGAAGCGGTGACCCATGCGCTGGCCATTCCCGATATCGACAGAGCTGCCCTCCTGATCGAACAGTACGCCCGGTTCACCAACTTTCCCAGTCAGTTCCAGATATTGCTCGGCTGGCTGAACAGACTGCCCGATGCGCTCGTCCGTACCCATCCCTCTCTCAGCATCATGCACGCTATCACCCTGATGTTGACGCATCAGCTAGAGAAGTCTTCTGCTCGCTTGCAGGATGCCGAGCGCTGTCTAGAGATGGAGATGTCTGCCGAACAGCGACGTACCATCGTGGGCCAGTTGGCCGCGTTCCGCAGCCAGCTGGCTCGTCTCCTGGGCGATTACGAACGGTGTGTTCCCCTTGCACAGCAGGCACTGGAGCTGTTGCCTGAGACGAAGGAGATGTCCCTCACACTGATGTTACGTGCGAGTGCTCTTGGAACTGCGGCCAACGCCTATCTTGTCGCTGGGGACATGACACCAGCGACAGAGCACTTCGTCGAGATGACGCTGGCATCCGTGCGTGCCCTGGGCAACCTCCCGACAACCATGAGAAGTATCTCCAATCTGGCCCGGCTGCAGCTTTTGCAGGGAAGGTTGCGCCAGGCTACCTTCACTATTGAGCAGGCAGTGCAGCTGGCACGAGGGCACGGGGGGCTGCAGGCCTTGATCAACGGTGCAGACTACTACTTCATCCTGGGCGATCTACAGTGTGAGTGTAACCAGCTAGACAGCGCCGAGCAGAAATTGGTACAAGGTATGGGCCTGGTCAAGGAAACGGCAACGGCGGACGCCGAGATGATCACGCGGGGTTACATGGCTTTGGCTCGCCTCCAGCAGGCTCGCGGGCAGAGCACTCGGGTACGCGAGACGCTCGCTTCTTTCGCGCTGGTGAGTCGTCAGCGCGGCTATGTCCCCGCCCTGGTGGCTCATGGGATCGCCGTGCAGGCACAAGTGGAATTGGCACAAGGCAACCTGGCGGCTGCTATCCGCTGGACAGAGGCGAGCGGCTTACGTGCTCAGGATGAACTGAGCTACTCCCGCGAGCGAGAGTACCTGACCTTTGCGCGGGTGCGTATCGCCCAGGGGCGGGAGCAGCCAACGGGTCCATTCCTCTCGGAAGCACTGGTCTTGTTGGAGCGGCTCCTTAAGGACGCTGAGGTAAAAATGCGCATGCGTAGTGTGGTAGAAATCTTCATTCTCCGTACGCTGGCGTTGCACGAGCAAGGCAACCACAAAGGAGCCCTGGCTGCTCTGGGTCAGGCCTTGGTTCTGGCCGAGCCGGAGGGCTACATCCGGCTCTTCCTTGATGAGGGGGCGCCGATGGTGCCTTTACTGCGTCAAGCCTATGCACATGACGTGGTATCAGGATATGTGACTGCCCTGTTGGAGGCATATGGAGAGCCGATCGCAGCAGATACCCACCTTCATACCTCGCCTTCCAGTCTGCTCGTGGAACAACTTACAGAGCGGGAGCGCGAGGTGCTACAGTTGCTGGTGGACGGAGCATCTAACCGCGAGATCGCTCAGCGCCTGGTGCTCAGTGTGAACACCGTCAAAAAACACGTTTTTAACATTTGTGGCAAATTGGGCGTGCAGAGCCGCGCACAAGCAGTCGCCAAAGCCAGAATCCTCAATCTCTTGACGAGAGTGGGTGAGAAGATGTGAGCCGAGTCTGACTTATCTTCTTCATCTTTGCTGCACAAAACTCTTTATTTTCTTTCAGAGATACAGCACCCCTATGGATGTTAGTCGTCTCTTACCCACTTACTCTAAAACCTCACGAAAAAGTAACCCTGCAACTACTCCTTTCGTGTACTGTCTTTGTTCCCTCTTTCAGTTACACTCATCATAGACAACATCGTGATACACGGTCAAGACGTGACTCTGGGAAGGAGGAGCGATGACTGCCTATGAAATTCGCGTCAAAGGACATCTCGATCAGCATTGGTCGGCGTGGTTTGATGGGATGACGATAACCAACAAGGCAAACGGTGACGCCATTATCTCTGGTCCGCAGGTGGATCAGGCCGCGCTGCACAGTTTGCTCGTAAAAATATACAACTTGAACTTAACGTTGATATCGGTCTCGCGCACTGAGATGGACACAACACTCTGAAAAAGAAGAATAAAGAAGACGTTGAGTAAACCATCCTGAGTAAGAGGGATATCCTGGTGTTTTTGTCCTCTAAACGAGAATCTCTCACGTACAACCTTAACACAACCGAAAGGAGGAGTCGTGATGAGCCAAGGAACGTATCAGCGGGAAAATCTATTTGACGTAGCCATGGTCAAGCAAACAATCAGCGGAACAAACCTGAGAGATGTGGTGGTCTCTGCTGACGATCTTCATCTGATTGAGCAGCTACGAAATGGCAATGAGGATGCTTTTGTGACATTGATCGACCGTTATGCTAACGCCATGTTGCGTCTAGCCATGGTCTACGTGAGAGCGTGGGCAGTGGCTGAGGAGGTCGTCCAGGAGACGTGGATGGCGGTCCTCGAGAGCCTCCAACGTTTCGAGGGGCGATCCTCCCTGAAAACCTGGCTATTTCGCATTCTCACCAACTGTGCTATAACGCGTGCGCAACGCGAAGGCCGCAGTATTCCTTTCTCCTCGCTGTCAGAACATAACGCTGATCTTGTTGAACCTGCTGTCGAGCCTGACCGATTTCTGCCAGCAGATCATCAGGGGTCAGGTCATTGGCTATCATTTCCCTCCAATTGGGAGGAGATGCCCGAGGATCGCATGCTTTCACAGGAAACTCGTGCATGCATAAATCGAGCGATCGAGGCCCTACAGCCCAATCAGCGTGAAATCATCACCTTGCGAGACATTGAGGGATGGACCTCAGTTGAAGCCTATACCTTCCTCGGCATTTCCGAGGTCAATCAGCGGGTGCTCCTCCACCGTGCGCGATCGAAGGTGCGCAGGGTACTTGAGAAATACCTCGATGAAGAGTAGGCTGAGGAATCGTGAAGTGAAGTCATCGAGGACGTTACCCAATCTGCTGAACATTACGAGCAGTTGGGCCAATCCTACCTTCAACGACCTCAAACTTTACCGGGACCCCCGGCTTGATGGTTCTATAGCCTTGCCCTGGCAGTGCAGTAAAGTGAAAGAATACTTCCTCACCTGAATCGTTTCTTGCAATCACACCAATACCGGCGTTGAGATCGAACCAGCTTACCACGCCCTGTGCTACTGGGAGGCCGTTTGCGCCCAGTGGTGGTGCGCCGTCAGCCCATTCTTGCTGGGGAATGCGGATTTGGCGCACCTCCGGCGTGGTATATGCCTCATAACGGTAATCAGACCGCATTTCCATGATGGTCCGCAAGTCGTGCCGAAGTTCTTCGTTCGTAGACCGGCCAACAAAGTACCACCCGTTGTAAATGGCGTGGATGGTCAAGTCTGGTCGCAACACAAACGTGTAAGGCTGCGCACGGTAGGCGTACTCACCCTCCGTCTCGTCGGATAAGAAGGTCCACTGCGCTCCCAAACCGGCGCGAAACGCGGCCTGGACGAGTGGCGGGTCCGCGCTAATTGCCACCAGCTTGCCGTAATTCACAGCCAGTTCATGCTGGAAGTCTACCAACTGTCGCATTTGCCGTTGGTCACGCGGACAGAAGAACCCACGGTAAAAAATGAGAATCAGTGGATAGCCATCCAGAAAACCAAGGTTCTTATCGAGGAGACTTGGCTTGGTGAAGTGTGAGAGTTGCGTCAATTCGTTCTGATGATTCGGCAAAGCAATATCGGGAAATCGATCGTTGACCTTTAAATTTGTCGTCATAGGAGTATCCTCCTCAAGATAATGTGGATGAGGTATCATTCCGTCAGCCCATCGAACAGGCCTGTGACTTCTTTAATATAGTCTTGCAGCGATTGAGAACGTTACAGATTGTTCTCCTGTTTACTCGCTGAATTTTTCCCCATTCCTTCTCCATCAGCAAGAAGGCTGGTTGGCTGAGCCACTGACAGCTCAGGCGACTCCACGACTGCGGGCACCATACGGGAAGAAGAGTGACTGGGGTGATACCAACAGAACGACAAGGCACAGCACACCATTTGCCAGTGCTGTCGCATCGCTCTGTAGCTCTGCTCGATCCACATGCGCAGCCCGTACAGCTTGATCACCTCTTCCAGGATTGGGGAGGCGAGCTGTTGGTCCGTTGTCGGGTGCTCTGTTGGAACAGGCAGGTTCGTCACCAGATACCAGGTGGTCGCATCGGACAACTCCAGAGGATTGTTCGTGGTCACGATGACCAGGCCTCAGTTAAGTAAACGCACGGAATCAGGCAACACAGTTAAGTTCTGCCTATCAACCTGACCATTTATGTCCCATTAATTGAGTAAGCGTAGAGATTGCCATCAAGATTGCCTACGAACACTATGCCGTTCGAAATGGTTGGCCCAGCATAGAGGAGTGAACCAGACTTATTATCAGAAAGCCTTGCAACGGTAACGCCTGTAGACGCATTCATTACGATGACTACGGGGCCTTGTGAGGCCGCCACTACTCCTGAACTCGTCGCCGTGACAGAGCCGAGCACTGGTCCAGCGTGCATGCAGTGTTCCCACAGGAAGCTACCATTGTCAGGATTGAGCTTGCGTACACCCCCCATACAACTTTGACCAGCGATAGTCGTGTTACCGCCGCCTACGTAGAGGGAGGTACCATCCCAGGCACTGGGCGAGATACTGCCATTTGCACATTGTGGGCAGGACCCTCCGTTCGCCACTGTTGCTCTCCACACAGGACCTGCTGAGATATTCGAGCGTTTAAAGGCGTAATACTTGCCATTCTTATTCGCGACGCCCACCATCGGGGTTACTACCCCATTAATCGATGCTGTGAAGAGCGTGGGTGTTGAGCCGAAGTCGCCATCATTTGTTTGTTCGGCTGATGGTACCTGCCAGATTTGAGGTATGCTCAAATTGCTCAGATCTGAGGCATTCAGTTCAACGAGAGCAATGGCATTGGTTTCTGAACTTCCGCAGCTGCCTTTATTGCCGGTAGCGAAGAAAACTGTGCCGGCACTCTCATCGATGGTTGGAGAGCCCCATACCCCACCGCCAGTGCAACCGTCGGGTACGACTTTGAAGGTGTGCTGAATGGCCCCGTTCGAAGCATTCAGTTGAAACATTTTTCCCTGGACCAGCGGGCAATCGCCAAAGGATGAGATGCCGATGTAGATACTCCCATTGTACAGGGCCGGCGAATCCCAGATGAAGTTGCTTGGTGACGATCCAAGAGAGGTATGCCAGATGATGCTGCCATTGGAAGCATTCAAGGCATAAAAATTGGCGTTACCACCGCCGACGAAGACGACACCACCGACGACTGTAGGAGTACTCGCGACACCGACTTGCGGAGGGTTACAGGAGGAGTCGGTGGTCCGACCGATAAAGGTAGACCAGATGCGGGCATTGTTGCTGATGTTCGTCGCGTGAGCGTATCCATCCCATGAGCCCCAGTAGACTACTCCATTCATAGTAACTGCCTGGTCCGACACGCCGTTCCCGGCGAGGTGATCCCACTTCTGCTTCAACAAGGGAGCTGTTGATGGGGTAATGGTCGTCTCAGCCGGATTAAAATTAGTACGTGCGTTGTTATTACCGTAAGTCGTCCAGTCTCCAGCGCTGGTAAACTGCATACTGGAAGCTGCTCGGACAGCGAGTAGGGCCGGAGTCAGGATTGCTAGGGCCACCAGGAGCAGCATACCCACCAGCGTGAAAAGAGGAAGCCGCCTCCGCACCCACTTTCCGATCAACATGATTCGCCGGTCTGACGTCCCCCACGTCTGTTCATGGCTCGCGTGTCTGTTCTCACGGATCATCATACTATATTCCTCACCTGATTGCTTCAAACGCAAGATGTAGATAGATACATGTTTCTTCGCTTTTACCAGACCTGGATGAGAAAAAACGGAGCCAGGCCAGGGAGCTGAAACTATCCCTCTACCCTGCCACTACTATAATTGGAGTATTACTGAACGGAGTGGACTGCTGATACACCCATTGTTGTGAACCATTGGTGGCGTTCAATGCATATATTCCACCAGTCGAGGTGCCGACGTAAAGTACCCCACCGATCACCACGATGTTCGCACCGGTATAATTAGGAAGTCCGTGTTGCCAGATCAATTGGCCATTGGTGGCGTTGAGAGCGATGATCGCATTGTCAGAAATCGTCCCCGTGGACATTCCGACAAAGAGCATCTTTTGATAGGCGACAGGTGAAGCAGCCACATCTCCGCCGACATTATGGCTCCACAGGCTTGCGAGCGAGTTAGCCTTCAGCGCAGCTACATTACCATTGCGCGATCCGTAGAAGACGACACCACCGGCAACTGTAGGTGGAGCAAGCGAAACGTCGTTTGCGAGTGCGGGCTGAGAAAGTGCCGTGTGAGGCCCAGATGGTGAGCCGTCTTTGACATTGAAGACAAAGACGTGGCTCCCCGTGGACGGCGGTGCTATCGTTGTTGCCGTGACATAAACCTGGCCATTGAAGACCTGCGGGCTGGAGAGGATCTGGTTGTCGACTTGCCTGTTCCAGAGAGCAGATCCAGTTGCGGCATTCACGGCAAACAGGTAGCTATGACTGACATTATTCGATGCATTGCTATAGACTACACCATTGACAACGGTTGCTGTGCCCAGGCTCACAGCTTCATTACCTCTGCCTGCATAGTAGCTCCAGTGCACCGTACCGGTGCTGGCATCGAGTGCATACAGTTTTCCATCATCGGAGCCGAGATAGACGATGTTTCCGTTGACCACAGGTGACCCTAATATGGCCCCACCTGTTGAAAAGTGCCAGTTTTCTTTGCCACTGGCGGCACTGAGGGCATAGATGGTGCCGTCAATAGTGCCGAAGTAGACCGAGCCTGCAGCAACAGTCGCCGGAGCCGAGATCGTGCGAGCCTGTGTTTGGAAGCGCCAGAGGAGTGTTCCTGTACGCGCATCCAGCTTTTCCTGACCGCCAGCGCCATCAGCGACATAAAGGCTCAATGCAGAGGGAGAGCGGGCATTGGAAAGACTGGTAGTTTGGCTGGGGCTGGTGTTGTGGCGCATCAGGCTCAGAACTACCACCAGGCTCCCGACAAGCAGAGAGAGGAACACCAGTGTGAGAATGGTTCCTATACGACTATGCAGTGGCTGTCCAGGATGGTTTTCAGGAAGATTACTCTTCATACAACTCTGCCTTTCTTAATAGTTAGGAAACAAGCTAGTACAAGAGCCTTTGTTCAATCTATTCACATCTGCTAATTCAGTTGACTTACAGGAGCAAGCATATCATTTTTCTCAACTGAATGCTAACCTGTCCAGTTGCTTCTGTCAAGGGAGAAAACTTAACGATATTGTTCACATTTGTGGTAAAGACTGGTTTTGGGAGAGGACGGCGAGGCATTGCAGGAACGGATTGAGTCCCTGCGCGGCCCAGGTGCCAAAGAGACTGAAGAGACCCATGCGGGTCTCACTGCCCTCTGGACTCCGTGTGCCCCCACTGATCTTGCGCGCAATGACGAGTGGACGTACGCTGCGCTCGGCGAGATTGTTCTCAGCCGGCACGCCAGGGATCGCCACAAAGACGAACAGTTCCGGTAAGAAGCGTTCGACGCGCTCACACAAGGTATGCAAGGGCGAAGACGTGTGCGCGAAAGGCGCGCACACCTGCCACAGCTCCTGTTCGAAGGCGTGTTGCTGCTTGCGTCGGGCGGCCTCTTGCTTGGCCGGAGGCAAGCTCGGATCAGGCCCGGTGTAGGAAACGGCCCGGTCATAGACGGCTTTGACGTCCTTGGTCCACTGCTGCACGTCAGCGTTCTCGGGATACTGCTCCTTGAGCTCGTGGCGGTCGCGTAACAGATGGACCCAACAGCGTTGGTGCAGGCCCGTATACACATTGTATGAGGCGTAGAAGTCAGAACCCAAGACTCCCTCGAAGCTTGTGCCGAGCACCGCTTTGACCACCTCACTGCCTCGTGAGTGATGGTACTCGTAATAGCGCAGCTGCGGCGTACAGGCACACCACACATAGCCATTGCTCCCATCTTCTCGCCACCCCGTTTCATCCATTTGCACGGCCGGGCTGGCGCGAATCTGCTGCTTCACCTCAGCCAACTGCGGCTCCAGCTGTGCTTTGACGCGCTGCGCCAGGCCGATGATCTCTCCGCTACTGATCGACAGGCCGTGCAAGCTGGCCAGATAGGCTTGAAGCTGGCGTACCGGCAAGCGCATCACGGTGCGCAAATACGTAATCAGGCTGGCAATCTTCACGCCAAAGCGCCCCTGTCCCACCACCTCACGACTCACGTCCAACAGGGCTTCTCGCCACGTACCACACTGGCTGCACCAGCCGTGGTAGACCACATGCTCCGTCACTTCGACTGCTGGGGGTGGGGGCAGCTCGATCACTTGGCGCCGCCGTGCCACGCTGATTCCTCCCAGTGCGCTTGCGCACACCGGGCAGTACTTGATCAGGTGGTCCACCGTGCGCGTCGGGGCTTCCCGAGGCCGACCGTGATTGTGTTTCGCAGCGCGCTTCTTGCGCTTCTTCTGTTCGGCTTTCGGCTTGGCCACATTGGCTTTCACGAACGGCGGTGGAGGGGTCTTTTGCTTCTCCAATTCCTCGATACGCGCTTGGGCCACTCGCAACTGCTCTTGCGCCAGTTGCAACTGCTCATCCTTCAGGCGCAATTGTTCCAAGACGTGGGCCAGTTGCTCTTCTAGCCTGGCGATCTGTTCTTCTGCTGTCATTTTCTCAGTATATCAGACAAGGCTCAATCTGAACAGTATCAACTTAACCATCTTGGTTAAGTTTTCGCAACCTGCAAATACAGTATCAAAAGTACAAGTAGAAATACGAAAAAAGGGTTACCTATCTTCCAGAGCGCATCTCGTGAGCTTGACAATCCTAAAAAAGGTTATATGCTTTTGTTAATATTAAGGCGAAGACTCAAAGGGACGTAGAAGCGATGTAGCGTCGGTAGTAAGCGGTTCTCCCCCACAACCTTAAGCGGCTGCTCCAATAGCAGCACCGCATAACGACAATAAGGAAAGAGAGAAAACCTAATGACACGCAGGATTTCTCGCCGGCAGGCTCTAAAAACGGGAGCAATTATTGTGGGTGGGGCCACAGTTGCACCGCTGGCCTTCAAGGGAATACAGTTGCTAACCTTCTCCATGTCACAGACAGCGATTGCCGGACCCCTGCCCTGGGCAGAGGCCAACGGCATTCTGGCCAGCACTGTGCTGCCGAGCTTTCCGAAAACGAATTTCGTCGTCACACATTCGGCCTACGGGGCTAGCGGAGATGGTCATAGCGATAACACGGACGTCTTCCAGAAGGCGATCTCGGCCTGCAGCGAATCAGGCGGCGGCCACGTCGTGGTGCCAGCCGGGACGTACGTGACCGGCGCCATCTACCTCAAGAGCAACGTGGATCTGCACCTCGATCAAGGCGCCACGCTAATGTTCAGCGGCGACGCCTCCAAGTACCCGCTCGTGCTCACCCGCTATGAAGGCATCGAGTGTATAAACCACTCGCCGATGATCTACGCCTACGGCGAGAAGAACATCGCGCTCACAGGCAGTGGTACCCTGGATGCTTCCGGCACCGTCTCCTGGAACCAGGGCAGCGATCGGGCGATGGTCCTGGAACCACTGGTGGCCAGCGGCCTGCTGCCCCAGCAGCGATACGCCGTAGACAGGCTCCGTTCGACGTTCGTCGAGCCGTATCGCTGCGATACTGTGCTCATCCAGGGTGTGACTCTGCGCAACTCTCGCTTCTGGCAGCTGCATCCGACCTTGTGTAGAAATGTGACCATCGACGGCGTGACGACCCACCATTCAGGTTCCAACACCGACGGCTGCGATCCCGAGTGCTGCGACCATGTGGTGATCAAGAACAGTACTCTCCTGGCCGGCGACGACAACATCGCGCTCAAGTCGGGCCGGGATGCCGATGGCCGCCGGATCAACGTGCCTACCCAGAATGTCGTCATCTGGAACAACCAGTTCGAAGGCCCCTGGGGCGCGATTTCACTGGGCAGCGAGCTGACTGGTGGTATCCGCAACGTCTACGCCTACAATAACTCGACGATCGGGGGTGGTACCAGGTACGCCCTCTACGTGAAGTCGAACACGAGGCGCGGCGGGTTCGTCAGGAATGTGCACGTCGACAGGTTTCACGGTTCCGGCTTCCACGGCGCAGCAGTCCTCGCCACCATGAGCTACTTTGGCCAGACAGGCAACTTCCTGCCGGACTTCAGCGGTCCTTTCAACCTTGCCAATTTCGTCGTCGACACGGCTCCGATTGCGCTGACCCTGCATGGACTGTCCGACGACAGGGTTGGCATCTTCAATTTGTCCAACTGCACCTTCACGCACATCGCGAATCCGACGAGCACCATTTCGAACGTGACGAAGGTAAACTACACTCACGTAACGATCAACGGCAAGCCAGTGTAAAGGCATTGCAACAGCCCTGTACCCCCTTAATATCGGCTATTGTAAATGCAAACTTTATCCTGGCGAAAATCATACAACTATCCTGGTCCTAGACAACTCAAATCATGCTGTCTTATCCATGGCTCACCAGGATAATGGTTGGAAAAACGACCAGTTTAAAGTTTGCATTTACACAGTAGCCCCAACAAGGCCTGGGCTTAATGTTTCGCTAGATCGTATCTTTGCTGTAACGAATGAACGAAAACCAAGACTATGATGCATAACAGAAACTGGTTTCACCAGCATTCATCCTTTATTGCCCGGCAGTATAAAACCGGGACGGTCAAATAATACTGTATAATGAAAGCATACTCTCCGTACTGCGTCGGCGTGGGATACTTCAGAGGAGAGGTTCGATTGTCCTTGCTCCTATGAGCGCACCGCCTTGGTGCCTCTCTTGGAGGGCCTGGATTTT